>Ga0114930_10004284_pt1 | contig 12118 bp, 13 predicted proteins | sample AnhtaG_FD_87300 | JGI IMG/M metagenome (GOLD analysis project Ga0114930, IMG submission 87300) | Deep subsurface microbial communities from Anholt, Denmark to uncover new lineages of life (NeLLi) - Anholt_01485 metaG | ecosystem: Environmental > Aquatic > Marine > Oceanic > Sediment | place... | reverse complement strand
GGTGTCGGCATAATATCTCCACTCCTGCCTCTTTATGCTGAGCAAATGGGAGCCACTGGAATCTGGATAGGTACAATCTTTGCTGGCTTCTCTATCTCCCGAACTATAATTATGCCTATTGTCGGCAGGCTCTCTGACCGCAGCGGACGAAAGCTATTTCTCAGCGTTGGTCTTTTTGGCTATGCAATTATTTCACTAGGCTACATATGGGCAAGTAGTGTCTCCGAGCTAACCTTAGTCCGCTTAATTCACGGTGTTGCTTCTGGCATGATTTTGCCTATTGCTCAGGCTTATGTGGGTGACATCTCCCCAGAGGGTAAAGAAGGGACCTGGATGGGCTACTTCAATGCTGCCTTTTTCACCGGCTTTGGCTTCGGTCCTTTGATGGGTGGGGTACTAACTGACCACTTTGGAATGGGCATTGCCTTCTATGCTATGGGTGGTCTTAATCTACTAGCCTTCTTGTTAGTGATTTTCTTCCTCCCTGAGCTTAGACCAGGGAAAACGCCAGCCAGCCCTCGTGCATCTTTTAAAGAGATGAGCACAAGTAGCATGATGAAAGGTCTTTTTAGCTTCCGGTTATCATTTTCAATAGGCAGAGGAATCTTGGCCACTTTTCTTCCTATCTTCGCTGGTATATATATGGGCTTAAGCCCGACTCTTATAGGAATACTACTGGCAGTTAATATCCTGCTGATGTCACTACTTCAGGTATATGGTGGCAATATTGCCGACAGGTTCAACAGGAGAGTCCTGATAGTTGTTGGCAGTCTTACCAACTTCACCTACTTGGCTCTTATCCCCCTAGGAAGCAACTTCTGGCAACTACTAGCAATATGCGCCCTCGGTGGTCTTGGTGGCGCCATTTCTATGCCTGCCGCCTCAGCCCTGACTGTAGTGGAAGGCCGAAGGTTCGGCATGGGCTCAACTATAGCTGTATTTGCTATGGCATTCAGCATTGGCATGGCTGTAGGACCACTTTTAGGTGGGATAATGGTTGATTTCGTTAATATTAATTCGGTGTTCTACTTCGGCGCCGCTATAGGACTTGCAGGAACTACCCTGTTTATCTGGTTTACTAAGTGATGCTACAGAAGCCGTCATTATTATCCTTGGGATGGCTACATCATAACATACCTTTTTGCAACGTGGAACAGAAGGGTTTATAATGTTGGGTCAACTAGGTGGACGAGTTGATAGATTTAAAGCTAACTATCTATCCTTGCCTATAAGGTGACGTATAACAGAAAATCCCGGGTAGCATAGCTAATACACCGGGATTTACGTTGAGAGCTAGAAAAATCAAAGGAATGGGGAACTGCCATCAAAAAATCCAGTTTTCGCTCGTTTTTTTCAGGACTACTGCCTCTCTTCGTGCTAGCACACTTTGGGCATCACCTACTGGCCGCACTGCTGATACCGCTTTTACCATTCATCCGTGATGACTTTATTCTTGATTACACTCAGGCGGGATGGCTGGTCTCAGCATTCACACTGTCATATGGTATCAGTCAGCTGCCAGCAGGGTGGCTGGCCGACCGTATTGGCACGCGCATAGTACTCACCATAGGCATCTCCGGTGTGGCACTATCCGGACTTCTGGTTGGCCTTTCACCCACCTATATTATGATGATACTCTTCTTAGTATTGCTGGGAGCAACCGGTGGCGGCTACCACCCTGCCTCTGCGCCACTGGTCTCAGCCTCAGTTGAACCGAAGAACCGAGGCTCAGCACTAGGCCTCCACCAGATAGGTGGTAGTGCTAGCTTCTTCTTGGCGCCACTAATCGCTGTCGCTATTGCTACCGCCTTGGGCTGGCGCGGCTCATTCATCACATTAGCTATCCCCATCATAGTATTTGGAATCGTATTTTATGTGCTGCTAGGCCGGCGTGGATACTCTAAGAAATCCAAGCATCCAATGCCCCAGAGTCATACTGAGGCACCACCCATCCCAGGCAGATTGCGCCACCTGACAGCATTTATCATTCTTGGCATAGCCAACCAGAGCTTGATTATGTCCATAATATCGTTCATCTCACTGTTCATCGTCGACCACTTCGGCGTCAGCGAGGAAGCAGCCGCCGCCTTGTTAGCCCTCTTCTACTCTGCTGGGCTCTGGGCAGGTCCCTTGGGTGGATACCTCTCTGACCACTTAGGGAAGGTGCCGGTGATACTGGTAGCGAGCCTAATTGCCGGACCTATCATTTATTTGCTGAACGTGGCGCCCTACGGCTGGGGTATCTCAGCAGTGCTACTTATCCTCGGCATGTGTCAGATGGTCTGTATGCCCGTGTCGGAAGCTTACATCATCAGCCGGACCTCGGAGCGCCGCCGTTCGACGATACTTGGTATCTACTACTTCGGCAGCCGGGGAGGTCCTGGCGCACTAACACCGGTACTGGGTTATCTCATTGACCGGTTTGGCTTCTATACCAGTTTCACCACTATGGGTGCTACCCTACTGGCAGTGACCCTTGGTTGCTCTATATTTTTATGGGGAAGCCGAGACTAACAGCCCCTCGTATTGCTATACCGTTCTCCCTTACTCTTCCAGCAGCAGGGTGGCTAACATGCTCAGGAAATAGGAGAAGGGAAAGACTAAAGAGGTTTTATGGGTACCATCCCATTATCACGCTTCCATCAAAGGCGCTGCCCAGTCAATACCCAGCTCCCCCAGCTTACCAACGGAAGGTTTACCACTAGGCCAGCCCATCATATCGTAATAGATTTCCTTAGCTTTCTGGAAAGCCTCGTAGTCTAGGGCTACGCCCTGGATGGGTCCTGAAGTGTGGGGGATAAAAAAGCGCTGTGGCATATTATCATCCTGGGGAGTGAGGCCTTGTCTAAGATTGAAAACCCGGGCCAGGTTAGCAGCCCTTTCCCCCACCTTCATCAGGTCAAAGACGCTGGTATTCCAACCGGTGACAGACCTGACCAAGTCAGCTATTCTTTGGAACCCCACCCCACCATAAACCATAACAAAGTAACAGCCGACGGCACAGTTCAAGAAGTGCATCCACAGAGACCGGTAGATGAGCAGTCGGACCTTGGCCGGGGAAAGGTCATTGGCAGGCAGGGGTTCCAGGATGCCTAAGGTCTTCATGTCCTCTAAATCTGGGCCTAAGTGGGTGAAGGCAGAGTCATGCATATTGTGGCAGTGGTCAGCCCCGGTCGGTGATACGGCGTAGCCAATGCCCATGCCCTGTTTCCAGCGAGGCTCGTGCATAGGTATCTCTTGACCCTTGATATGAAGGGCAAATTCCTCAGCCCCGTGACCTATCTTTCTAGCTGCCCGGGCCACGCCCTCAGCTAAGAGAGCCCCTAGGCCCTGGCGCAGACCAATCCTCTGCACCATTTCTAACATTGCCAGGCCATTACCAAAGCGCAAGTCCAGCCCCCCAGTATCCCGTGGAGTGAGGAGACCATGCTCAAAGCACTCCATAGCGAAGGCAATAGCAGCACCACAAGAAATGCTATCCAGACCGTAAGCGGCGGTAAGCTCGTTAGCCTTGGCGATAACCTTCAAGTCATCTATGCCACAGTTGGAGCCTAGGGCAGCTATTGTTTCGTACTCGGGGCCTCCATAGCGAGGGTCAACCGTGAAGGGTTCATCCACCTTCACTTCACGTTTGCACTGGACGGGGCACGCATAGCAACTCCTCCTTCGCACCAGTATGGTGTCTCTCATGGCTTGGCCACTTATTTTGTCGACCCCGTCAAAGGAACCCATCTGGAAGTTACAGGTGGGCAGGCCTCCGTGGCGGTTAAGACCCCGGATTACATTGGCTGTGCCCAGCTCCCGCATCGCCTTATTGGCTAGCGGGGTATTATTTCTGACCCAGCGGGCAATAGCCGCCACCGCTGGTGGGTCGGCCAGGGAAAGGCGCTGGTGGCCGCGGCAGGCCACCGCCTTGAGATTCTTAGAGCCCATAACTGCCCCCATGCCGGTTCTGCCGGCGAAAGCATCTAGGTCGTTCGCCACGCAGGCGAAGCGCACCAAGTTTTCCCCAGCAGGGCCAATCTGAGCTACCTTTATTCCGTGGTCACCCAGTTCTTCTCTGATGGCATTCTGGCACTCCAGGGTCTTCATGCCCCACAGGTGCCGAGCGTCCCTGAGATGAGCCTGGCCGTCCTGAATGAAAAGATAGACCGGCTCCTCTGCTCTACCCTCCACGATGATGGCATCAAAGCCAGCCTGCTTTAGCTCAGCTCCCCAGTAACCCCCAGCCTCAGCTTCGCCGAAACCCCCGGTAAGGGGCGACTTGCCACCTACACTATGACGGCCACATCCCCCCACCGGTACCCCTGTCAGCGGGCCAGCGGCAAAGATGAGCCTGTTCTGGGGGTCCAAGGCGTCCACTCCTGGCGGAAGCTCTGTGAGGAGAAAATAACCTATAAACCCCTCACCACCGAAATACTGGCGGTAGAAGTTCTCCGGGGGTTCCTCCGTGACCATCCTCCCTGAGGTGAGGTCAACTCTCAAAATCTGACCGGTATAGCCATGTGTCATATTTTACTCTCCTGGCGCCTTTTCAGACTTGGCATTATACCTGGTGCAGGCTGTGACGTCAAGTAGCTGTCCTCGCCCAGTACCTTCAGGGTTGAACTGACCTTTAGGGGCACCGCTCAGAAGTGAAGCCTTGTTCCTTTATAGGATACGTAGAGGTTGGCTTACCAGGGTTATGGTGCTAAAATTGACAGAGGAGGTGCTGGCAAAAGTTATGGGTGATATCCTCATTGGCACTTGCTCCTGGACCGACCCAACACTGATTGAAAGCGGCCGTTTCTACCCTGCCTGGGCCCGCTCTGCCGAAGCACGCCTCCAGTACTATACCAGCCAGTTTGGCCTGGTTGAGGTTGATAGTTCCTACTATGCCCTGCCTAGTGAGAGGACAGGTCAACTATGGGTAGAAAGAACCGGGGAGAAGTTTATCTTTGACGTTAAAGCATTCAGGCTTTTCACTCAACACCCAACACCGCTGACAGCCCTTCCCAAAGACATCAAGCAGGCACTGCCTTTAGATGTTAAGGAAAAGGCAAATATATATCAACGGGACATGCCCACAGAGCTGATTAGCGAACTCTGGATTCGCTTTGAACGCGCCTTACTACCTCTGGACAGCGCCGGCAAACTGGGCGTGGTGCTCTGCCAGTTTCCTCCGTGGTTCTATCCGGGTGAACAGCAACGTGACTATATCCTGTCCTGCCGGGAAAGATTGCCACAATACCGGATTGCCATTGAGTTCCGCCACAGTTCATGGGTAAATGACCAGAACCGGGAGCGGACACTGAGCTTCCTGCGGGATAATGACCTGCCCTTTGTCTGCGTTGATGAACCTCAGGGGTTCAGGTCAAGTATCCCGCCGGTGGTTGCCGCCACTTCTGACCTTGCGCTGGTGAGATTCCACGGCAGGAACCGTGAGATGTGGGAGACAAAGGGCATAAGTGCTGCCGAACGGTTTAACTATCTCTATAGTCAGGAAGAGCTCAAGGAGTGGGTGCCCAGAATTAAGGAGCTGGCTTCGGTGACCCGCCAGCTCCACGTGCTGTTCAATAACTGCTACCGGGATAAAGCGGTGGTAAATGCGAGGCAGGTGCGCTTGATGCTGGATTGAGGAGCCACGGAGTAGGAATTACGCCTGTTGATGGTTTTATTTTATGGCTAATGCCTTACCTGGCTCCGGGCTGGCTGCCTCTATGTCGCAGACCCACCACACCCACATCGGATGATTCCTTAGTATTAGCGCCCTTGTTTTCTCTTGGCTGAAGTGGACTGCCTTTTTCTTCTGCGTCTATCTCCTTAGTCACCTCTTTGGTGAGGTCAAAGGTTGCTTTTCTTAAATTATGTACCATTCTTCCTAGCGTTCTGGCAATTTCTGGTATCCTTCTCGGCCCCCATATTATCAGGGCAACGATAAGGATTAGCAATATTTCCGCTGCTCCTATGTCAAGAAAACCCATCACCCTTGCCTCACTGCTGACTAACTTCAAGACCAAACCTAGAGCCGATTCGGCTACTGTCGGCAAACAATGACCTTCTGTCTAAAACCCCAGGAAAATTACACCAAGATATGAAATTACTGATAAAAATGGTGAGTCAAACTCCTGCCGAAACACCCTATGATGTGTCGGATTGTTTTCCTCTTACTTCGTGCTACCCTTGGCTACCTTCTTGGTGACCTTCTTTTTCGGTTCTGGGGCTTCCTCCTCTTCCTCTTCTTCGTCTTCGCCACGCTGTCCCCTGCGGAAGGCTCGCATTCCCTTGCCAATAGCTCCGCCAACCTGCGGCAGTTTCCCCACACCGAAGATGATTAAGATAATCACCAAGATGAGGCCAATCTCCAAAGGTCCCATGCGAAATGGCATAACTCCCTCCGTGCCAAGAAAATGATGCTTTTAGCTAATTTCTATTCCCACTGAGAGAACTTCTCTCTTGTAGGTTGACTTAATTATACTGACTTATTCAGAAATTTACAATCTTCAGCACTCTCACTGACTGAGCCAGTTCGTAGCCAGGAATCTTCTAGGGAAGGACTGGCACTGTCCACCAAGTAGATAATGGTGACAGGACGACAAAAACGCCTACATGAAGCAGTAGATAACCCAATACTGTCAGCATCGCTACCCATCTGAGCTTGCCGTCTCTCCTTGTCTCCCATACGTCCAGAAGCTGAGACAACCCCAGCCCCAGACCGATACATATCGCTCCTACCGTGGGATAAAAGTAGTATACGTAACTGATTCTATCGGTGATTAGGCTCACCGGTATCCAGAGCAGGTAAGTACTGACGAACCATGATACGCCGAAAAGCCCAGCCGAGCTGCCCTTGACTGCCCGGAAGACCATGTAGAGCACAGCAGGGATGATTAACGCCCAAATAGTGAAGCTAATCGCCCCAATATAGTGAGGCTCATACCAATAGGCCATAATCTCCGGACGCAATATCCAGTCCCAAGGACGGCTGGCATTACCGGCAGTGATATTGGTAAAGGTCAAATTGCTGCTTATGGTCAACATAGTGTATATCCGACCGATAGGATTAAGCAGCTGCTTCGTAACAATAAAGTCAAATAAAGGCATCAAAAGCAAGAAAGAGGCATAAGCTGAAAGTATTGAGGCCACAAACTGTGTCGGGCCTGCCCGTTTGGTCAGCAGCCAATGCAGCAAAATGACGGGTAGCGCCAGAACACCAGTAAGCTTAGCTAGAGCGCTCAGACCTACTGATACCCCGGAGAGCAGATATCGCCCCCTAAGATAGAGCCAAAAGGAGAGAAGCATAAAGGCCAGACTATAGACATCAAGCATAGCTATACTGGCTTGGATAAAACTCAGGTTGTCTAGAGCCAGCAGGGAGGTGGCCAGAAAAGACGCCCTCCTGGGTATGCCTAGCTGGCGGCAGACCAGATAGAAGAGTACGATACAAATAGCTCCAAATAAGATAGAGAAAAACCGCCAGCCCAAGGGATTATCACCAAAGAGGAACATACCGAATACTATGAACAGTTTGCCCAAGGGGGGATGTTCCCGATGTAGATCGTCACCACCTTGAAGAATAGACCTAGCCTCAGTAACATAATGCTGTTCATCAAAGACAAGCTCATCGGGCTGCATAATGAAGCTGAAGTGCACTACCAGTATGACGAGCACTAACAGGCAAAGCCCGGTGTATTCCCACTTGCTTAGTCGATGAAGTAGTTGTTTTACTATTTCCATGTCCACCAGGTGTTGACCAGGTAATTCCATAGAGTAGCCACCGCTATTCCGCAGAGGTTAGATAGGAGATAATATATCCCGAAGACCTCGGTGAGCAGCCAGAGCACTCCCATATTTAGCCCCAGACCAGCCAAACTCACTAGATTAAATTTCAATAACCGACTCAAGAATGATTTTACCTGAGGTGAGCGCCGGTCACGGAAGGTGAAGTAATCGTTGAGAATAAAGTTGGAAATTATGGATGTTTCTATACTAATGGCTGCTGATAACAGGTAGAACAGACCAGCAACTTCTGTTAGTAACCACAGTAGACCCATATTAACCAAAACACCACTTAGACCAACCGCACAAAACTTGAGAAACCTTGTTAGCTCACCCGTCCTCTTCATGAGACTATAGGTATGTTTCAGATAGTCTATCTGCTGGCGAGTATTCAGCTTGCTCTCCCCACCACTCCTAACGCTAAAGGTATAGGGAACCTCGGCTATGTCCTGGAATTCCCCCTCCATTAGTATTTCCAAAAGTATCTTGAAGCCGGTTGGCCTTAAGTCGGCATGAGCCACAACCTGCCGGTCAAAGATAAAGAAGCCTGACATAGGGTCCCTAACCCGTCTGGTTGAGGGTAGGAGCAGGTGGGCTAAAACTATAGCTGCCTTTGATATTATTCTTCGGGTTAATCCCCAACCCTGGCAACCCCCCCCTTTAACATATCGGCTGGCAATGGCTATATCTGCCCCACCCTTTATCTCTCGCAATAAATCGGGTATGACTTCTGGTGGGTGCTGCAAATCAGCGTCCATTACTCCCACAATCTGACCAGTCGCCTGGCTAAGCCCATCAACTACCGCTGAGGCCAGCCCTCTTTTGTTCTGGCGAACCATTACCTTAACCGGGTACTTGGGTGATAATGCTATCGCCAGTTCAGCAGTTCCATCACCGCTACTGTCGTCAACGAACACAACTTCATAGTCATAGTTAGATAGGGCATGGCCAATTCGCTCAACCAGGGGAATGATGTTATCCTTTTCATTGTAGGTGGGGATTATAATGGAGATAGCCTTGTTCATTAAGTAACTGCCTCCTAAGATGCTTCCCTACCCAATTTACTGGTTTGAACCGAAGTTACTGAGACATTCTACCATAACAGTTCCCTTCTATTCCTGGGCAAGAAGCGAAGTAACCAGCATTTTTAGTCTTCAATTGAACGGAAGCCCAGCCCTGAGTGCCTCAATACAGATAAAAGTCGCTTGTCAGGCTTCACAGCCACCTAGTGTAGTCAGCTATTGACTTTCTCTATGCCGAGTGATACTATCTCGTTACTGATTGGCTCAATATTTATGGCATAGGGTTAATCACTAATTACTCTCAAAGGAGGTAGTAGTCATGGATGTAGTAGAGAACCTGGTTAAGACGACCCTGGGGGAAATTGAGAAGGTGCTTAGCACCAGAACAGTAGTCGGGGAGCCGATAACTATCCAAGATGTGACCCTGATTCCCTTGATAAGTGTTGGTTTCGGTTTTGGTGCTGGGGGTGGCGAAGGTAGGGGAGAAGCCAAACAGAAGGGAGAGGGTTCTGGAGGTGGTACTGGCGGTGGTGCCTGGATAAGGCCTAAGGCCGTAGTCATCATTGATAAGGGGGGAGTAAGGATAGAGCCAATCATAGGAGGTATATCCACCGTGATAGAAAGGTTAGGTGAGACAATACCTCACATGATAGAAAAATGCCTGGACAAATGGGGCGAACGGAAAAAGGAAGGCTAGAAATAGTTGTGGGTCATTGCTGCTCTGGCTAGCCTAGCTGTACTCGTTATCCTTGTTCTCTGCGTACCGCTTGAAATGGTGGTTCGTTTGGATACAGATGGAAGGCCAAGGTTCAGGATGAGGCTGGTATGGCTTTTCGGTCTGATTAGTAAGGAAATAACGAAGGCAAAGAAGAAACCCGAAGAGGAAAGGAGAGTAGCCGAGGGCAAGCGAAAGCCCGGAAAGCGAAGGGTAAAGGCCAGAACTATATTCCAAATCCTGCGAACCAGAGGTCTGTTAGGACAAGTCAAGCGTTTACTCAAGGACATCCTTCGTCGTCTTAAGATTAGAGACCTGACAGCAGACATCACGGTGGGACTTGGTGACCCGGCGGATACCGGACTTCTCTTTGCCGTTATCGGGCCTGCTACCTTCTTTCTTGGGTCTTCCCAGGTCCATGAGATAAGGGTGCGACCCTCCTTTAAAGATGAGGCTGTCTTTGAAGGCTATTTATCTGGGGCGCTAAGACTCTTACCCATCCAACTGGTTATACCTTTCTTAAGATTTGTCTTCTCACTAGCGACGATAAGAGTGGTGAAGACACTGGTTGTGGGTAAATGGAGAAGAAAGAAGTAAAAATCGGTAATCCTGTAACAGTCGCCGGAGTAACTTTAATTCCGGTAGTCAAGGTTTCACTGAACTACTGGCGCGGTAATGGCAGTGTTTCATTTTTTGGCGCTAAGCAGCCAATTGGTGTGGTAGTAGTTTCCCCGTCAGCGAAGAGAGCTTTCCGGATAACCGGAGAAGAAGTCCCGTTAGACCAGCTTATACAAGAAGTCCCCGGTATAAAAGAAGTATTAGAAGGAATCTAATTCCCTTCAAGTCCTTTAACCTACTTAACACCCCCGCCCCGGAAAATAATCACTGAATTCTGGACATGACTAAGCTAGCCCAGGTAGCCGCCGAACCAGGTACACCTATTATCCGGTGAGCCATCAGTGATATGCTGACTGTTGTGGTATAATGGTTGGGGTCATAGCGGTTTGGAAAAGAGAGACTACTCAGGTGTTAAGATGGTAACGGCATATCTTGGTCTAGGCTCAAACCTGGGGAGGCGCCAGCATAATCTGGACAGGGCGCTAGATTTTCTGTCACAAAGGTTACGGGTAGAAAAGGTCTCATCGGTATATGATACTGAGCCGGTAGGTAACACTAATCAGCCCCGCTTTCTCAACCAGGTGTGCCAGGTTTCCACCGGGCTGGAACCGATAGCGCTACTCACTCTGCTAAAAGGTATTGAGAGCAAGCTGGGGAGGTTACCCCACACCTCCAACGAACCCCGCCCGATTGATATTGACATTCTCTTTTACGATGACCAGGTTATTGAAACTCCAAAGCTGGTTATCCCCCACCCCAGACTGACGGAGAGAGCCTTTGTCCTTATTCCCCTGGCTGAGATTGCCCCTGAACTGGTGCATCCGGTAAATGGCAAAACGATAACAGAGCTAAAGAGGCAACTACAAGCGGGTGTGCAGGGTGTAATTAAATGGGAAAACGATTGAGGTGAGAAATGTATGAAATCTCCGTAGAGCAACATTTTGATGCCGCTCACTTCCTACGGGGTTATCGGGGAAAGTGTGAGGCGTTGCACGGGCATCGTTTCCGAGTGGTGGTGAAGATAAAATCTGCTGGGGTTAATGACATTGGCATTGCCTATGACTTTGCCGAGCTAAAACAGCACTTGAGGGATATTCTGGCCAAGTTTGACCACACCTGTCTCAATGATGTGCCACCCTTTGATAAAATAAACCCCTCTTCGGAAAATATCGCCTCCATAATTTACAAAGAGCTCCAGCCTAAGCTGGTGGGAGTTCCAGTTTCCCTTTCCTGCGTAGAAGTTTGGGAATCCCCGCAGACAGGGGTAGTCTATACCCCTGATTAATCACGCTGGTCTGGCGGCAATAGATTAGGAATGGTATCCACGATAGGGTAGCGCACATCGCACCTGGGGCAATAAAGGGAGCCAGTAATTACCTCCTGCTCCTTCTCCTCCTCCACACTAAGCTCCAGCTCCCCCTTACACACCGGACAGGCGAGAATATCCATCAACTCTTTTTTCATAGCTTAATTATACCACTAAGTCCTTTTCTGCTGTAGCCTTTTAGGTAAAGATTGTCTATCAACCTCACCACCTTTAAGATTTTGCTCAGTAACCCCATCCCCCTTTATCCCCCTTCCCCTTGATAAGGGGAAGGGGGATGGGTTACATAAGAGAGGCTTCGCCTCTCTTTGACTCTCCTTTCAGCATCTCTCTCCTTCAAAGGAGAGGGGGATTGTTTTGTAAGAGGGGCAAGATCCCTCTTGGACTTCCTTTGCCATTTATCCAAAAGGAGAGGGGGAGGGTTAAAAAAGAGGGACTAGCGTCCCTCTTAGACTCCCCATATCTCCTCTCCCCAGAGAAAAGTGATTATAGTTTCTGAAGGGGTTCGCCCCTTCGACCTTCCCTTTTGTAAACGACCTCTTAATTGCCTTTTTGACTAGCTTCCATTACAATTTGGTGAATGGTGAAAGGGAGGTTTTGATATGGCTCGCGTTCGCTTGATAGAGAAGGAGCAGGCACCACCTGAGGTCAGGGAGATATTCCAGAAGATTGAGGACAACG
>Ga0114930_10004275_pt1 | contig 12131 bp, 2 predicted proteins | sample AnhtaG_FD_87300 | JGI IMG/M metagenome (GOLD analysis project Ga0114930, IMG submission 87300) | Deep subsurface microbial communities from Anholt, Denmark to uncover new lineages of life (NeLLi) - Anholt_01485 metaG | ecosystem: Environmental > Aquatic > Marine > Oceanic > Sediment | place... | reverse complement strand
GCGTGGATGATGCCCGGCGAGAGTTTCCATCCCGACTACTGCGACGCCAACGGCGGATCTATCAGCATTGAGCCGCTGGATATCGTGGGCAACGGCTTGCTGGACAGTTGCGAGTTCGGCCTGATCCACGCCTGTCTGCACGACGAGTACCTCGATCTCAGCGCCACCGGCGGCGTCACACATGCCATCGCGCGCGATGCGTGGGAACTTAACCTCGCCCAGATGGGGTCCGACCTCGGGGGCGAGGGCGGCCGCGCGACCGCCCTCGTAGCGGGAGTGGACACCCTCCTGGCCGGGTTTATGACGCTCGGCGATCCGACGTCGACCATGATCCCCGTGCTACTCGTGGCGGCAGTCAGTCTCCTCATGGAGCTTCCGCCGGGGGTCAGCGTGCCGCAACTCGCTGACTACGTTCCGCTGGGCGACTGGTTCGGCGCGGACGGCGACGCGGACGGCGACGGCTACACGAACCGCGAGGAATACGATTTCTTCATGCCGCTTGGCGGGAAGGATCTGTACGTGATGGGGGCGCTTGATCCGGCCGCGACCCCCGAGGCCCAGTGCACGAATTCAGAGGGCGGCACGTACGACGAAGGCGATGCGTTCTGCCTGATCGTGCCGGACCCCGCGGTCGACCTCGGCGGCGGCTTCCAGTGGTTCAAGGATGGCGAACCGCTCTGCAACGGCGGCTGCGTCTACGGAACCCAATGGCGTGAGTTGCACATCAGCCGCCTGCGCCCGTCCGACGCCGGCATGTACGAATGCCTCTACAACGGCGACGCGGAAATCTTCGGCCCTGTATACCTGATCGTTGAGCCGACGCCCGTGCCCGCGGCCGGTGCGGCCGCCCTTGCCGCACTCACGCTCGCCACCGCACTCGCTGCCGGCCTCGCGCTGCGTCGTCGCCGGGCGGCCCCCGCGCGGCATTGACCCGCACGCGGCGACTGATGAGTTCGATCCCGCCAGACTTCTCTTGTCTGATGTGCCGGCCTCCAAAGGCCTTGAATGGCCGTCCAACGGGCCATGCATATATGGGCTTGGTTGTGTCACTATCGGGGATGGCAGGCGGCAGCCTGTCGAAAATGAGAGGGATCAACCATGTGTCCAAAACCGTTCTCGGTGGTGCTCTTGCTCGGCATGATGGCCTGCGTTTTTCTGCCAGCCACGGCGGCAGAGCCGGCCCGAGACCCGCCCGAGGCGATGGGGGATTCGTGGCAACTCTCCTGGATTACGCCGTGGTTCAATCGGGAGGCCGCTTGGCTGCAGGCGCACGTGGCCGACGTCGCGCTCCCTTCCGAACGCCTTGCCCTCGAGGGGATGGGCAATGACTGGGTGGTCGCGGCGTGCGTCTTGCACTCGAGCCGTGCGGTCGATGTTTCGGTGAAGCTGGAAGGAGAGGCCGACTTCGTCGAGGCGTGCGATCTGAAGGTCGTGGGCCAGGCCACCGGACCCGAACGCGAGGGACGTCAGACATGGTGGCTCGACCCCCTGTTCGCCAACCCCTCGCAACTGGGGGACCGCTCCGGCTACATCCACAACTGGGCCGCCATCTGTGATTTCCCGACCCTCCATTTGCAGCCCGGCGACCCCACCGTGCTGTGGCTGACCATCCGGACGCACGGACTTGATCCCGGCCCCAGGGAAGGCCGAGTCGTTGCCTACGACGTTTCTCGGGACCGCCGCGAGTTGCGTTTCGATTTACAGGTCCACCCGGTCGCGCTGCCCATCGACAATCCTATTGTCGGGCACGGGTGGATCCCTTGTTGGGGCTCGAGAGACATTGCCAAGACCGTGAAAGATTACGGTTTCAACGTGGCCGGTTACGGCGATTGGGAGATGCAGCACGAATTGGGGTACCGCTATCACAGGTTCGTGCTGCCGGGCCGCGGCAGGAACATCGGGGGCGGAACCCCCGATACGGTGACCGACGAGCAACTTCTGTCTGCGCTGAAGCCGATTCGGGATACTGTCGAACGCCTCGGCCTCGAACCCGGCCAATGGGGGCTCGAAATCTACGATGAACCTCTGGACCGAAGCGCGGCCGAGGTGGCGGCCTGGATGGCCCGCATCCGCCAAGCTTGGCCCGAGGTCCGATTCTGGGCCAATCCCGGCTGGGGGCCTCGCGACGAGATGAGCATGACGGTCGCTGGAACCGTGGACGTGCTCGCGCCGTTCGTGGACGTGTGGTCTCCGTATTTCGAGGGGTTCATCCGGGGCGGCGTGCTCGAGGCCATGAAGGCGACCGGCAAGCCCGTGTGGTACTACTGGATCACGCAGGTCTGGCGCCGGCCGTCCACCGGAGGGCGCAATACCCCTTGGATCGCCTGGAAGTACGACCTGCAAGGATGGGGGTTTTTCGCCCTGATCAATACCCAGGGAAACGTGGACCCATGGAACGACAACGTCTATCAGCACATGTATCCGGGCAACACCGTCACGCTTTGGATGGAGGGTCTGCGGCAGGGCGTCCAGGACTACAAACGCCTCTACCTGCTGACACAGCGCGGCACGCCCAGGGATGCGTTGAAGCCGCTCGTGGACGCCGTGCTTGCGCGCGGCCGCGAAGCCCCTTGGTCCGAAGTGGCCCCGGAAACCTGTGCGAAGGTGCGCCGGCAACTTGACGGTCTGTTGGTTGCCTCGAGTGAACGATGAAGCAGGAACGGCTCCGGTTTCCCCATGGGTGTGCCAGCGGCCTACGCGAAGAAGGTTGGCAAGGCAGGTTTTCGGAGATCGAGAGGCTGGAATTCAGAGAATACGCTGCCATTCCACGGGCATCCGTGACAGTCGGGCTGGACCAAAGGGAAGGCAATATGAGAATCGTCAAGATTGCTGTGGCAGTTGAGATCGTCGTCCTGGCCGTGGCAGCGGCTGGGGCGTGGGTACAGGTGAACGCGGACACGCCGGGCTACTTCCCGTTCTGGATTCCGACCTTCGATGCGTCGGGGTCCTTCACGGACATGTCGTTCCTGAACCCGGAACCGGCGGGGGCGGCGGGCCGTGTGACGATTCGCGAGGGCCATTTCTTTGACGGGCACGGCCGGCGGCTCCGGCTGCTCGGGAGCAACCTGTGCTTTCATGGCGCGTTTCCGGAGAAGGACCAGGCGCCGCTGATGGCCGCCCACCTGCGCAAGCTGGGTATGAACGTGATCCGATTCCACCACATTGACGGCTGGTTCTCGCCCAAGAGCCTGTGGCTGCCGGATTACGCGGGCTTCGACCCGGCGCAGGTGGACAAGCTGGACTGGCTGATCCACCAACTCAAGCGGCACGGGATCTACGTCAACCTCAACCTGCACGTGTCGCGCACCTATCCGGGGATTCCGGGAGACGTCCCGCGGGCGTTTCGCTACGGCAAGGGGCTGGACAACTTCTACCCGGAGTTCATCCGGCTGCAGAAGGAGTACGCGCGCGACCTGTTGACGCATCGCAATCCGTACACGGGAACGACCTACGCCGAGGAGCCGGCCGTGGTGGTGGTCGAGATGAACAACGAGAACGCGCTCACCAACATCGCGTGGCGCGATCTGCGGGCCCTGCCGGACCCCTACCGGGCGGAGCTGACCAATCAGTGGCGCGCGTGGCTTCGCGACCAGTACGAGGACACGCGAGCGCTGCGCGCGCGATGGGACGAGGGGTGCGCGCCGCTCGGCGACGAGTTGTTGGCGAACCGGGATTTCGAGCACGGTCCCGGGGGCTGGACGCGCGAGGTGTCGAACACGGCACGCATGGAGGTGGCACTGGTGGAGGACGCCGACGTGCCGGCAGGGCGTGCGCTCAAGATCACGACGCTGCATCCGGGCCTGCAATCGTGGAACCTCCAGTTCCATCAAATCTGCCTGGACCTCGAGGACCGCGCGCCGTATACGCTTCGGTTCCGCGCCCGCGCCGAGGCGTCTTGCCAGATGGACGTATCGGTCATGTTGGATCAGGCCCCGTGGCGGGCGTGCGGGCTGCGGGCGTCGGTGAGGCTCGAGCGCGCGTGGCGCGAGTTCACCTACACGTTCAAGTGCGTCAACCCCGTGCCCAACCACTGCCGCGTCAGCTTCAACTTCAACAACCGCGTCGGCGAATTCTGGCTGGCCGACGTGTCGTTGCGCCGCGGCGGGCTGATCGGGCTGCCCCCCGACCAGTCGCTCGAGGCACACAACATCCCCATCCCGCCGACGAACGCCAGCGAAGCCCAAACGGAGGACTTCTACCGTTTCCTCCAGGAGACGGAGTGCGGCTACGTGCGCGAGATGCGGCGGTTCCTGCGGGAGGGGCTGGGGGTGCAGGCCCCCATCTGCGACACGCAAGCCAGCTACGGCGGCCTGCTCGGCGTCTATCGCGAAGGCACCATCAGCGACTACATCGACATGCACGCCTATTGGCAGCACCCGGCCTTCCCCGGCAAGCCGTGGGACGGCGCCGACTGGTACATCGCGAACACGCCGATGGCGGCGGACCCGGAAAGCGCGACGCTGGGGCAGCTTGCCTGGACGCGGGTGTTCGGCAAGCCCTTCACGGTGAGCGAGTATGACCACCCCGCGCCCAGCGACTACGCCGCCGAACTGTTCCCCATGCTGGCCTCGTTCGCGGCGTTCCAGGACTGGGACGGTATCTACCAGTTCTGCTACCGGTCTCGGGGGATTGTCGAGGAGGAGCATCGGCTCACGGGCTACTTCGAGCTGTGGAGCCACCCCGGAAAGCTGGTGTTCGTGCCCATCGCGGCCCTGATGTACCGCATGGGGGCCGTGGCGCCGGGCCGGGATGCCATCGTGGTCACCGTGCCGACGGGCGACGCGGCGCGGCAGGTGGCGTTGCACCCGCCCTACGGCCTGGACTTCGATCTGCCGAGGACCGGGGCGCTCCGGCGCCGTGTGGGCCTCGAACTCAGCGCAGAGGCCGGCGCGGCCGAACCCCCGGAACTCGAGACGTCCGGTGCGACGCACGCCTCCGACACGGGCGAGATCGTGTGGGACGCCTCCGACGAAGGAGCGGCCGTCTATACGGTTAACGCGGCCGCGGTCCGGGTCGCCGTCGGCTACATCACGGGGCGCACGATCACCCTCGGGGACGTCTCGATCGAGGTGACGAAAGCCGCCAACGGGTGGGCCGCGGTGGCCGTCGGCGCACTCGACGGCAAGCCCATTGGCGAGTCGACGCGCGTGCTCGTGGTCGCGGTCGGCCGCGTCGAAAACTCGGACATGGGGTGGGACGACAACCGCCGCACGGTGAGTAACCACTGGGGCCGGGCGCCGGTCGTGGCCGAGGGCATTGAGGCGACCTTGCGAGTGCCTGGCCGCGGCAAGGTGCTGGCCCTCGACGGCACGGGCACCCCAAAAGGCGACGTGCCGTCCGAGGAAGAGAACGGAGGGCTGACCTTCAAGCTCGGACCGCAACACCAAACGCTGTGGTACGGTGTCACTCGATAACGCCAGGCACGCCGTCTTCTCTTGCCGCTACTTCCTCCGGTGCAGGGCGGCCGCGCCGCCAACCACGAAGGCGCTGAGCAGCAGGCCGAGCACGGCCGCGCTGCCGGCCACGGGGAGGACGGGCACGAACGCGATCAGGGCCGCATCTGAGGTCACCACATCGGTCACCGCGTCGCGGACCTCGACGGTGTAGAGGCCTTGGTGCCAGGCACGCATAAAGTTGATGGTATATGCGGCATCGTACCCGACCTCGAGGCCGTCTCTGCGCCAGACGTATTGGAGCGGGGAGAAGCCGCCGTGCGTCTCGACGCTCAGTGTGTGGGCGGCGCCGTACAGGACGTCGGCGCTCTCGGGGTGCTCGGTGATGCTAAGGTGGTCGGCCACGGCCAACGTCGCGGTGGTCGAGGCGTAGGCGGCGCCCTCGTAAGTGACCTCGCACCAGTAGTCGGCGGCATCGGCCAAGGCGACCGGATCCACGTCGAGCGTGGTCGTGTTGGCGCCTGGAATCAGGGCCGGCGCCTTGGCATCGTCGTCGTACCACCACTGGTAGAAGGGCGTGCTGGTGCCGTGGCTCACCTCGACGGAGAACGTGTGCGCCTCGTTGGTGTAGGCGCTGGCGTCGTCAGGGTTATCGAGGAACCCGCCCCAACCCTCGACGTACAGGATCGCCGGCGCCGAAACGGCCCCCTGCAACGGGTCGTTGTGGTTCACGATCAGGTTGGCCGTGTACGTGCCCGGCAGCAGGTCCGTCGAGTCAAACGAGATGTCCTTCTGCTCGCAGGTCTGGGCCGGCACGGCGCCTATCGTGGGCTCCTCGGCGCTCAGCCAGCCGTACATGCCGGTCACCCAAGTGAGGGCGTTCGCCATCAACAGGTCGCCGTCCGTGGCCGGATCCCACAGGAAGGTGTCCATGTCGCCGGAGACCGGGAAGAAGCCGACATCGGCGCGCCGCGTGCCGGTCAGGTCCGAGACGGCCACGAGCGGCCGGCCGTCTCCCCACTCCGCGATGAGGTCTACGCCCGCGTAGACGCCGGTGGTCATGGGACGGAAGCTGGCTTCCCCGCCGTCAAAGCTGGTGACGCCGGCCATGATCGGGTGGCCCGGGTCGTGCACGGTGCCCAGCGTGTCCGGGTCCATCATGACGTCACTGCGGTCCATCAGCACGTAGTTGCCCGTGGCCCACCGGCCCTGCATCACCGCGTTCGGGTCCCACGATTCGCCGCCGAGCTCGAAGACGGCGCAGACTACGCCGCCGCCGGCATCGACGTAGTCGGCCATCACGTTGCCCAGGCCGGCCGCGTCGGCGTAGACGTAGTCGCTAAACACGAGCACCGCGTCAAAGGCCTCGAGCTCGGGCAGCGTCGGCGTCACGGACCTGGCGTCGAAGGCCGTCACGCTGTTGAACAGCCCCGTACCCACGAGCTTCGCCTGTACGTCGGCGGTCCACGCGGCGTCCTCGGCGCCGTAGACGGCCACGTCGAGCGAGGCTGCGGTGTCGATACCGGCCTCGGCGGCAGTGAGCACGCGGGCGATCTGATCGGGATCGTCGATGGTGCGCGGCCCGACGACTTGGCCCGTGGTCGCCTTGCGCCCGCCGGGGAGGGTGATGGGGCCCTTCAGAATGCCGCTGCGCTCGAGGGTCGAGACCACGGCCTGGCGCACCCCGTCGATACCGCCGGCCTTGCCGCCGAAGCCCGGCCCGCCTGTGTATTCAACCGAGAGCCGGTAGTCGAGGTCGGCCGCCCACGCCACGGCATCGTTGCACAGCGTCAGCGCGTCGACAATGGTGGCCTGCTCGTTCGGGTACAGCGTGGCCTCGAAGGGAAGCGTCGTGGTCTCGACACGAAGAACGGGCGGCGGCAGCACGATGGTCAGCTCGACGCCGCGCGTGAACTCGCGGCCTGTGCCCAGGTTGGTGAAGACCGCCGTGTCCGTGTGGACGCCTTCGCCGAGACTGTCGGCATTGGCATTCAGGGCCACCGTGACGGGGGCCGAGTCCAGTGTGGTCAGCGTGCCGCTGTTCGGCGTGATGGTGAGCCACGGCTCCGTCGCGACCGCGGACCAATCGAGGTCGCCCGCGCCGTTGTTCGTCAAGGTGTAGATTTCCGAGTCTGGGGTGAACGGGCCGTACAGCTCGCCGCCGGAGATGAAGCCGGCCTCCGGGGCCACCTCGAGGTCGTCCAGGATGCCCGTGCCGCTGAGGGCCACCTCGACGTGCGGCTCGTCGTCGTCGTTGCTGTCGATGTTCAGCGTGGCCGTGTAGGGTTCGGCACTGGCCTCGGGCGGCTGGAACACGACGTCGAAAGTGACGAACCCGCCCGGCGGCACCGTAGCCGGCAGCGACGGCAGGTTCTCGAGACGGAACGCGGGTGCGGCCGGGGCGATGTCGCTCAACTCAGACGGGGAAGCGTCCTCGCCGTGGAATTCCGGCGCGCCCAGGTCCAACGGTGCGACGTGGCACGAACCGCCGGTAGCCGGATGGTCGTTGTACCACTGCTGTCCGGCGCCGATGGCTTTGCCGGCTGCCAGGGGCTCGACAACCGCGACGTCATCGAAGTAATGGGTGGTGCCGTCGCCGCTGAAGCCCATCACGGCCACCTGCCCCTCTCCCGTGATGCTCGAGTCCGCCCCGGACCACGCCAGGTTGCCGTTGAGATACACCTCGATCGAATCGCCCTCGATGTTGATCAGGACCTCGTTGGGCACGGTGTCCAAGTTGAGGTAGGGGGACAAGGTCCACGACTGGAGGAAGGCGAACACGCCGGATACCCAACGGCCCACCCAGTAGTAGCCATTCCCGCTGATGCCCACCCCGTACGCCGAGCCCTGCAGGCCCCGGTAGCTGAAGTCCTCGGTGGCGCGCACCACGAGTCCCGCCATCGTCGTGTCAACGCCGGTCCGGCGCATGACGACCCGCGCGGCCTGGTCTTGCCAGATCTCCGCCGTGTACACCGCCTGCATGGTGGTATTCGCGGACGTCGTGTACGCCCGGTATTCGTTGTCGACGACCTCCCAGTACTCGTCCGTCGTTTCCTCCCACATTTGGGCCAAGCCGTCGTTGAAGTCCTCGACGAAGTCCTGGCCGGTGAGATAGACCCACGGCACGACGAGGTCGTAGGTCGGGTCGGTGTTGGTCACCGTGACCTGCTCGGTCCGCGACAGGGTTTCGATGACGTCGCCGAAGGGCATGGCCAGGTCGTCCAGGGGGGGAATAGTGTCGGTCACGACGATCTCGCCGGGGATGGGAATGACCTCGAGTTCGACGACGCGGGCGGTCTCGAACGAGGTGTCCAGATTGGTGAAGGTGACGGCGTCGGTGTAGGTCCCGGGCGCGAGCCCGTTCGCGGCGGTGTTCAGCGCCACGGTCACCGGCACGGAATCGAGCGCCGCGAGCGTGCCGCTGCTCGGCGTGACCTCGAGCCAGCTCTCCGTGGCCGCCGCCGACCACTCGAGCGCGTCGGCCGGGTCCTCGTTCGTGAGGGTGTAGACCTTGCTGTCCGGCGCGAAGGGGCCGCCTTCATAGCCGCTGGCCGACAGCCCGTCTCTTGGGTTCACGACCAAGAAGTCGCATGCGCCATAGGCGCTCAAGTCGCTTTCCGCGAAGTCATCGGGCGTGCCCAGCCCCTCGGACAGACCGACCAGGCCGTCCGGGGACGATACGTCGAGGTGCGTGATCGTGATGGTGCCGTCGTAGAACATCTGGATCTGAAAGCTGTTCACGGCAGTGGTACTATTCCACTCGGGGACCGACTGATAAGTCACCACCGCCCGGTCCGAAAACTCCTGCCACGATATGGTTCCCCCGGAGGTCGGGTCGAGATCGTCGAAGAGCGCCGAGATGCGCGGCAGGGAGAAATGGCCGGCAAGGCTCTCCATCCAGTCCCAGTCGCCGGCGATGAAGGTGATGTAGCCGTTGCTGCCCACGAAGAATCTCGAGTAGGACTGGCCGTAGATGGACACCTCGTGGCCCTCGCCCAGTTCCACCAAGGCCGCGTCGTCATCGCCGAGGAACAGCGGGGTCGCGCCGGCCGGGTCGGTCGGGAACGCGCTGGCGGTTTCGGCGCAGGCCTGGTAGTAGCTCAACGGATCGCCCGGAGTGAAGTAGAGGGTCTGATTGCCCAGGTCATTGTCGTCGCTCGTGAAGATCTCGGTGAAGTAGTCGGGCTGCTCGGGCGTCGTGAAGGTGTAGCACAGGCCGCCGTTGTCGTCCGTGGTCGCGTTGCCGACGGTGTCGGTCGCGTCGACAACGAAGTAGTACGTGGTCGTGGGGTCGAGTCCGGTGAGGACGACGCTGTGGCTGGTCTTCAGGCCAATGCCGCTGGCTGTGTCGGTGAGGTCGCCGCAGTCCTCGCCGTAGCGGACGGTCCCGACGGCGGGCTCGTCGGTCTCGAAGCTGACCGTGGCCCTCGAGGCGCGGATGTCATCGACGGTCACGTTCGAGATGACGGGCCCTTGGCAGTCCACCGTCGCCGTGTCGGCCACGGTGACGTTCACGCCGCCCTGGCCGTCATCCGCGTCGATGTAGGTCGCCGTCACCGTGTCGCCGTCGCTCACGCGGAGCGAGCCGGGGGCGTCCACGGGCACGAGGTCGATCGTGCCCACAAGCGTGGCCGTGTCCGGGCCGGTCTCGGTCAGCGTGACGGTCTCGCCTGCCGGCTCCGTGTCGGAGTCGATGGCGACGTTGACCGTCTCGGCCGCGAGCGGGTTCGTGTTGAGGTCCGTATCGCTCACGGTGATCGAGGCGGTGTCGCTGCACGCATAGGCCGAGCCGTCCAGCAAAATGACGCCCTCGGAGGTGGCCGTGCTGAAGTCGGGCGTCGTCGCCAACGAGAACACCTGCGGCCCGACCGCGACGGAATAGCCGGAGACGACGATGGTCCACTTGCCTTCGGCAGGCGAATCGACGACCACCTGCTCGATGTTGTTGCGGCGGTCGGCCTGGGTCCGAACGGCCGGGTCGCCGGGATTGGCCGGGTCCAGGGTCCACGGATAGTGGGTCGCCCCGCCGCCGGGCGCGAGGACCACGACGTCGAGGTCGTTGACGAGCTCGGGCGTCGTGTTGACGGCGCCGGGGGGATCGTCCCATGCGACCGTCGCCTTCAGCGAGTCCGCGCCGGCCGGCACGTGGACGAAGTACAGCTTGTCCTCGTCTTGAGAAATCGACTCCTCGAGGAACGTGCCGCTGCGCAGGAAGTCCACGCTGTTCTGCGCGCGCACGGACCCGAAGCCGAACTGGTAGTCGGGACCGGTATTCCCCAAGTCGACGGCGTTGTGGGCAAGGAGGATCTTGAGCGTCGAGTTGCGCGGCAGCGGCTCGGCGGGGAACAGGGCCTTCCAGTCTTGCAGGATGAGCGCGCAGATGCCGGTCACGGTCGGCGCGGCCATGGATGTGCCGCACATGGTGGTGTAGGCCGCGTCGCCGGCCCTGCTGCACGACGTGACGAAGAAATCGTCGTTGCTCTGGCAACCCGGTCCCGCCACCTCGGGCTTCATGCGCCCGTCGTCCGTCGGTCCCCAACTCGAGAACGACGTCATCGAATCGTCATTCGAGTTGAGCGCGGCGACGGTAATGTGGTTTTTCGCGCAGGCCGGCGGCGGAGTCGTGTGGTAGGTCGTGCCACACCGGCCGTCGCCGCGCTCGTTGCCGTTCGCCCACACGATGCGCATCGGCTCGCCAAGGCTGCCGACCACAATGGCGTCGATCAGCATCGACGTGGCGCCGTAGTCGCCCTCCCACTCGCACGGGAACCCGTTCGAGGCCACGTTCGTCCCGATCGAGTTGTTGGCGATCTCCGCGCCGTACGAGATGGCCTCGGTGTAGTCGGCCTCGAGGTCGCCCGGGTTGGTGTACAGGAACGTGCCGCTGCCGTCGTACTCGAAGCCGTAGGACTCGATGGTTACCGCGGGGGCCATACCTCGGTATAAGCCTCCGCTGGCCGTGCCGTCACCGCCCACCGTGCCGGCCACGTGGGTCGAGTGGTCGTACATGCCGGACGAGTCGCGGACCGTCAGCCGGCCGCTGAAGTCCAGGTGCGTGGCCCGCGCCGTGCCCGCGTCGTAGACCATCACCGACACGCCCGAACCGTCGAGGTTGTAGGGCGGGTCATTGACGGTGTTCGTCTGGGTGATCTCGCGGTTCGAGTCGTTGACGGCGTCCAAAGGCGGCAAAGGCGGTTCCACCCACTGGACCGCGTCCTCCGCGGCGAACGCCTCGACTGCCGCCACCGGCAGCCAGGCGACCACGGCGTTGATGCTCATCATATAGTCGCGCACGTGGCCGCCGTGGGCGACCAGGGCGGCCTCTCCCTCGGCGATCAGGTCGACGTCCGGGTGGAAGATCACGTACAGGGCCGCCGTCTCGACCAGCACGGCCGCAGCGGCCTTGGCGGCATCGTCCTCGTTCGCGGGGGCTTTGAACACGGCGTAGTCCGGGTACTCGCCGCGCGCCACCTTGGGGTGGAGTTTCCACGGCAACTCGATGTCGTACGCCGCGGCCACGCCGGCCTCCGCGGCCGCCCCGGCGGCCTTCGGCCCCGCGGCAACGGTCGCGAAATACGCATTCGCCCCGAGGTAGTTCAACAGCGCCACGCCCCCGGCTTCGAGCTTTGCGAGGGCCGCGTCCGTCACCGGCTCCGCGAACTGGACGACCACGTGGCGCGGGCCGCCCGCTCCCAGCACAACGCCAAGCGCGGCGCGCCCACTGGCGGCCGTGCCGGC
>Ga0114930_10004274_pt1 | contig 12132 bp, 9 predicted proteins | sample AnhtaG_FD_87300 | JGI IMG/M metagenome (GOLD analysis project Ga0114930, IMG submission 87300) | Deep subsurface microbial communities from Anholt, Denmark to uncover new lineages of life (NeLLi) - Anholt_01485 metaG | ecosystem: Environmental > Aquatic > Marine > Oceanic > Sediment | place... | reverse complement strand
CTGCAACGCTCGCAAAACTCGGTTAACATTCCCACGCTACTGGGTTCATGTATCGGATTTTCACCGATTCGGACTCTATACAACTTCACGGCGCACACCTGAATAATTCAAAAAATTGTTTTTTTTGTTGTGCTAAATGTTATTATTATATTTGCTGCAGTAATCACCCCCAAACGAGTTTGGGGGTGCCACCCCTGCTGTCGTCCTGAACCACCAATTCTGTCGTCCTGAACTTGGTTCAGGATCTGGTTTTTTTAAATTAGACTCTGATCCCGAAACTTCGGGAAGGACATAATGTTAGAAGAGAAATTTATGAATTAATCAGGAAAATTACTATTTTATATTGCAACTATGAAAACTTGTAATTATATTTTGATATAAAATAACCGGACAATCAACACAAAATGAAAACATTGCATAAAATAGTCATTGGTGATTCAAGAAATATGGCGGAAGTTCCGGATGAATCCGTGCATCTTGTAATAACTTCACCGCCCTATTGGCAGCTTAAAGATTATGGCAATGGCAATCAGATAGGTTTTAATGATTCGTATGAAGAGTATATAAACAATTTAAATTTGGTCTGGCAAGAATGTCACAGAGTCTTACATAAAGGATGCCGCTTATGTGTAAATATCGGCGATCAATTTGCCCGCTCTGTCTATTATGGCAGATATAAAGTAATTCCTATACGCACAGAGATTATAAAATTTTGTGAAAGTATCGGATTCGATTATATGGGAGCGATAATCTGGCAGAAAGTAACAACAACAAATACCACCGGCGGCGCTACTGTTATGGGTTCGTTTCCCTATCCGAGAAATGGAATTCTTAAATTAGATTATGAGTTTATATTAATTTTTAAGAAGTACGGAAAGCCTCCCGTAGCATCAAAAGAAATAAAAGAAAAATCAAAATTAACTAAAGAAGAATGGAATAAATACTTCACAGGTCATTGGAATTTTTCCGGTGAAAAACAGGACAAGCACCTTGCTATGTTTCCGGAAGAGCTGCCAAAACGCCTGATTAAAATGTTTAGTTTTGTTGGAGACACTATTTTAGACCCATTTTTAGGAAGCGGTACAACTTCATTGGCGGCAAAAAATTTAGATAGAAATTCAATTGGTTATGAAATGAATGAAGAGTTTTTACCTATCATAAAGGAAAAACTCAAGGCCGCTCAAAGTAGTATTTTTCAGGATGTTGCATACGAATTTGTAAAACCGCAAAAATCATCGGTTGATTATGAAGCGAAATTTCAATTGCTGCCGTATGTTTTCAAAGACCCAATAAAGTTTGACAAAAAAATAGACTCTAAAAAATTACAATTTGGTTCGAAAATCGATAATACTCATTTAAAAAGAAAATATTAACCCCCATTCACCAGATAAAGCCTGAAAAGCGCTTTGAAGATTCACTCTAAGTTGTTATTTTACAATACAAAAAGGCATGTATGAGGCAAATAATATTAATCATCTAAAGGGTGAAGCTTTAAATGTGGGTATTGATGGGGGTATTATACTTAAATTAATTCCTTAATTCCGACCCTAAAAAACGTTCAATATCTTCAAGCAATTTATCAACGGCTTTCGCATCATATTCATTAAAACGGCCATGAGCAGCAGCATTTCCAACATCAAGCCAGGCTTGAACTAGTCTCCATTGCGATTGAGGGTATCTCTCAATTTTTTTTAATTCATCATTAATTTGTGATGCCTTTTGGTTAACATTTATCTCTTCACTGCGGGCAATTCTTTTTAATGCATCCTCTAGAACTACTCTTGCAAGAATAGCTGCTGGATCTTTATGCCCAGCTTTATTAAGATATTTTGCTTGTTCCAGAACAGAATCAAATACTTCGCCCGCAATAATAAATTCTTGCTTGATAAAAAATCCTTTTTCTAAATCTGATAAAGCACCTGTTAACAAACCAACAATGGGATGGATATCGTAGGAATGCTCTAAATGTTTAACACCATCGTTAGTTAATATTTTAAGTTGATGAAATTGTGGGCTTTCAGACCCAAAAGTTGTTTGAATAATATTGCGGATATTTACCGCCCAAGCTTGAACACGAATCTGATCTTCACCTTGTATAAATGGTCCAACAGAGGAAGGACGTTCTAATTTTGCCACAGCTTGTCCTTCATCTATGAGTTCACGTATCCTATCAGAATAACGTTTCAATTTTGGGCTCAGCATCAAATTCTCCTTTTTTTATTTTATTATGTCTAACGCCAGCATAACTTGCCGCAGGCTTGCGGTGAACGAACTTTCTTAACCCAAATAATTTGATGCTGGTATTAAAACTTAAAAACAGCACAGCCCCTGCGGTCAGGTTGATGCAATGGTTATGTGGTTTTTAGTTTATTGTTATTCCTTATGTTAAAAATCAATAAGTTCCATGTCTACTTCCGGATAAATTTTATCTATTTGTTTTTGAATTTTTATTGTTTTACTCAAAGCAGTAACGATGCGGCAATAACGCGGCGCTTCGTCCATATTTCTGCCTTTACGGTCTTTCAGATATTTATGTAAAACTTGATATCCGCCGATATGATAATTCCAGACATCGGGCTCAATGCCTTCAAAGTATTTTTCTTTATTGATGTAAATGCGCTGCTCTTTTTCGCTGTACGTTATCTTTTCGATGCGGTCATTGTCGCTTGCACCCTGATATTTGGCGACCGGCGGATCAAGGGCTTGGCTTTTGAGCAGATGCAGGTCAGCCAGTTCTTTGCCGAATTTTCCCACTTCTTTGAACAGTTCAAAATCTGCAGTAAACGGCACGCGCGGGAAATCAATCTTTAAGAACTCGGCGTAAGTCTTGCGATAGACAGTGCTGTAAAAAACAGCATAAATGTAATACAGTATTTCTTCGGGAGTAGGCTTGTGTCCGTAGGCGGCAATTAGTTTCTCATAGATCATGGCATCAATATTGGGTTTGCGTGCGTGGTATTTTTCCTGCGGTTCAAAGATCATCATCATGATGGCGTCGCGTTTGGGATTATTTTCTTTTTTATTTTGGTAAAGATAGAGAGGGAAATAGTAATTTGTTGTTTTTGACGATAAAGCACCATGTTCCGTGATAAAGGGTGTAATAAATGCGTGGCTCCAAGGTAGGTTTAATTCCTCTCTTTTGTGAGTTATTAATGCAAAATTCTCTTCTTCGAGCATGTGGCGCATTGTATTATAAATTGGGCGTTCAACAACCCATTTTGAATAGTATATATGCCTTACATCAAATGGACGGTAAGTGATTAATTTAAAATATTTTTCCCAATTATCATCTTTTGCTAATTCTTTTCTGAATTTATCAAGTTTAAAAGTAGACGTATCTTTAAGGGTAAATGCTTCTCTAATAAAAATATTGTCTACTTTTAAATCTCGAAATTGTCGAATTCTGTTTCTTAAAGTATTTTGGTCAAAATCAATAGCAAATTTATCTCTAGCGGTAACTATCCCTACATTATTAACAGGAAAAATTTCATTAATTTTTTTCCAGTTCAAATACTGCTGAATATGTGATATTCTTCGTGGAACAAAAAAATACCAGGGTGAAGCTGGTAGAATTTCATGATAATTGTTTTCATTAAACTTGTTGTTATCCAGCCATGCATATTTATCTTCCCGCAATCCGTATAAATCCGTATGATAAACCTTTGATTTTTTTTGTTTCTTATTTTTTACAAACAGAGCAATTGCCACACCCTGTCGAATATCAAATACATTTTCGTCTTTGCCGCCTTCGGGAGTGGTTTCCTTTTTTAAACTGTTACCGTGCAGATCAAGAATATAGATCTCATCAAAGGTCTTCATCAGGCTCTGGCGCATGCCGCGAAAGGTGGGATTATCCAGATAGCTGTGATTGGTGATCATACCCACAATACCGTGCCCGGACTGCTGGATTTTCCACTGGGCGAAACGCAGAAATTTCACGTAATCATCCTGAAGCCATAGTTTTCTTTCGCCAAGTGCTTGTCCGTCCACTTTATAATAACTTTGGGTGCCGTCAATATCTTCTTTTAATAATCGTTCCGTCCATTCATTGATGTTTGCGGAAATACCGCTGTAAGGCGGATTGCCGAGAATCACCAGCACAGGCTGTTCTTTTTTAACTTTTCCTGCCAGATGACTTTCTTCGCTTAACGAACTGAGTCCCGGAATGGCAATCTGTTTGATTTCTTCCATTTCAAGCGTATTGGTCAGGTAGAGTTTAAAGCGTTCGTCATCAGCCATTTTATAACCGAGTTCATCAAAAATAAATCCCATTTTCAAATGCCCGATGGCATACGGAGCCATCATCAGTTCAAAGGCATAAAAATTGGTAAGAATGTGCTTATTGATCCAGCGGTGCAAGCCGCCCTCGCCGTATTTTCCTTTAAATTCATCCGTCGCCAAACGAATGGCTTCAGCAGGAAATGTCAATGTGCCGCCAGCCGGATCGAGCAGTTTTACATCTTCGCTAGCAAGACCGTCAGCCAAGCCGAAATGAGATTTTAACAGGGAATGAATGGAACGAGCGATATAACCGACTACGGCTTCCGGAGTGTAATAGACGCCGCGCCGTTCACGGATTTCGGGATCATAAGTTGCCAGAAAAGTTTCATAAAAATGAATGATGGGGTCTCTGCCTTTTCCTGTTCTGTGATATTCATGAAGTATTTTATTGACGTCTGCGACGTTAAGGATTTCGGCAATATCTTCTACAATAATTTGCAATGATTTGGGAGGCTCTTCCAGAGATATAAACCGGAATACGTCGCGCAGGATGCCGATAGTATGCGGGATATAATCAAAAGCCAGTCTGCGGTTAAATTCGCCGTCTGCTCTGGTTCGGGCGGCAAAAAGACCATAGGTAATCGTTTGAGCGTAAAGATCGGCAAATTGTTTTTCGGTTAATGTTCCGATCAGATATTTTTTAAAGGCTTCATAAAAACCGATGATTTGTTTATGGCCTTTACTTTCATTTTCTGCCATTTCCACGGCAACAACTTCATCGCGCAAAAATCGGGTTCGTTTAGCCAGTTCCACGGCAAGAGAACGGGCGGTTTGTACTTTGGGCAGAGAAAAAGAAAAGAACCGTTCGAATAAATCTGTGAATTTTTCGATATTCTCTACCGGTGGAGTTGTTTTTAATTTTTTAGCAATGACAGGGCGTCCGATCATTGCCTGAGCTATTCGCTGACCATCCCTGTAAAGCCGAAACTCGTAAAAATTGGTGAGGATAACATTGGGGAAGGTCGAACAGTAACGTTTCAATTGTTCTGTGCCTTCAATATAATCAAGATTTATTACGGATGTGTCTTTGGCTTCAATGTATCCGGTGACGTGATTTTTACCATCCCAGATACGGAAGTCGGGATTTCCGGCCTCGGTTTTTTTGGGGAGAATGGTTACATCTACATTTTTTATCTTTTGGTTTTCCGCATACTGTTTAATTAAATCATCGAGATGCTTGTAATAACTTTCTTCACGTGCATCGCCACGTTGAAAAGTATTGGTGAGATTTTTTAGATAATGTTCTAATAATTCCTTCACTATATATGATTCCTTTTTTAACTGAAATTAACTGAAATCAATAGATATCTTTACTGAATATACCACCTAACAAGTTATTCTATAGTTTCTACATAATATTCAAAGTTATATATTTTATCATTGATCCGCAATGAATTTTTCACTAATTTTGCTATTATCTTAGATGGATAACATTACAAACAGGTTAATATAAAGAATCCGGATAACTTCTAATGATTGATGTTCCTGCGCAAATAAAGAAAGATTATGGTAAATTAACAGCCAAACGCGGTATTCCGATCCATAACCATAATTTTTACAAAAAATGGCTTCGTTTCTATCTTGATTTTTGCCACAAAGAAAATTATCTACAATAAAGAAGTTATTTCTGAAATAGAAGATGAAATTAAACTACTAAAAAATGAATAATCTTCTTTAATTTGAACATTTAACCTGATTTTCATCATTTTCACTTGACAAACTGCATTGAATTCACTAACGTATTTCATACAAGCACAGCAGTCACAGCGAACTCCAACCGCTATATCTATCAGTATTTTTAAGTTGAATTCAAGAGCTGCCGATATTTTAAATATATACTATGTTTGCTGTGAGCAGCATTGACATACCGGGTCAATATCTCAAAATATTGGACGGATGTAGGAAGAATAACAGTTCATCCCGAGTACTCGGGACTTTGACTTTTAAAGAGATTGTGATGTTTAACCGGAACATAATAACTAAGCTGATAGTACTCTCAATGTTTTTTGGATATGGCGTTTCACTGAGCAGCGCACAGGAACGGGAATACCGTGATTATCTGCTCAAAAAAGTCGGAAATCTATATATTCTTAATGTCGGCGGCAACGACAGCGTAAAAGAATACAACATTTACAACCTCTATTTTGAACATGTCAAGCGCCTGCCGTTCATACGCATAAAATTAAAAACCATAAAGGAATACTTCGGCGCTGTACAGGTTACGCAGTTATTCCCGGATTACTGCGTGGTACGGATAATTTCGCGGGTCATGAAAGAAGAGCCCAAAGGCAACAGGATCGTTCTCGTACCGAAAGCACTGCCAAAAAAACTATTACAGCAGGTACAAGAACCGGAAACGCAGAGAAAACCTGCACCTGAGCCTCCGGAGGAACCGCAGCAAAAGCCTATCGTAAAAAGCATTGAAACGCATTTAAAAGATGCATCATATAAACCATTTTCTATCGGTATTAATTACTTTCGGGAGTTTGATCAGATAGCAAAACCGATAACAAACAATTTGATAACCAATCTCGATGAAACGATATATTCGGGAGAAGGCGTTTATACTGCCTCATTTTCCACGAATGGCGGTATCAATGCTGCCGTTTCGAAAATGATTTTGCCGAATTTTACTATTCAGGCTGGTGTGGCATACATCAAACAAAAATCCAACCTTAATACATGGCGCAGCCCGGAGTCTGAGCCGTCAATAGGTCTCGTTTCGGTCAAAAATTGGGACTTCTCTATTGAAACGCAGGTAGTAAATTGGTCATTATCCATTCAAGCTTCACAATTTTCCAGGGCGGTTTCGTATTTCATAGGTCAATCTCCCGAACGGCGCATTACACCCAGGATCGGCATAGGTCTGGACTATGCAACGGTTAACGTGAAAATGGATCAGAACGTTGTTATTGGAAAATTATTCGGGGATGAAGCCCGTACCCTGTCCGAGAAGCAGTCGATGGGTGGATACTGGGGAATGCATGCGGTTGTGGGCGCCGATTACTACGTGCAGGCAGTAAAATTTTTCGCCGAACTCAACTACAACACCTGGTTTACCGAAAAATTCAAATCAAACTTCCCTCTCCGCTTCGGCATGTCATTTTTCTTCTGATTCTTGGACACCATACTTATTTTTCTTGATCTTTATGTTTTCTTCCCTACTTTTGTACTAAAAGGATGGTTTCCCATTGAGTTTCAGAGCTTAAACAAGAGCAGCTTCCGGTTTTTATATCCCTAATTGCCAACTACCAATTACTAATTTTTCCGGTGGGTAATATGTTGAAGAAAACTCGGTGCCCCGGGCATTCCCTGGAATATCGTGGCAGGCAGAGGCAAGTCGTGTAATAAAAACCATACGAAGAAGCTCTCAGTATCAGGAGATATGTGTTGTGTCTCACTAATTTACCGCACGAAGGTTTGTACCAGATGTAATACAATTAATGTTAATAATGCGGTTCGATGCAGTAATAGAAAAAATTAAAATAGATAATCTAAATTTCCAAAACCTCGAAAAAGAAAGAGAGGAAAACACTTGCAAAAGACAAAGGAATATCTTAATATTTAAATCAAAGTTTCCAAAAATTTCCGTATAAGTACAATGGGTGTGTAGCATAATGAAAGGAGAAGAACAATGTCAACGGATTTTCACAAAATGTGGACCGATCTTGGAGTCAATCTTGAACTTCACGATCAATTAATGGCAAATACGTCCAAATTGCATGAGAGAACGCATCTCTACCAGAAAAACCGTCCTTCAAGAATGGATTACTTCGACCATTCACTGCATGCAAGCCATGCCGAAAGGGTAGCAGAAATTCTCGAATACCGAAAAGCGGGCGGAAAATCCATTGGTACCTTCTGTATATACGTGCCGGATGAAATTGCTCTTGCGGCTGACGTGCTTCCCATTCCTTTGTGTGGGGGTTCCGGCTTTCCGGTTGACTATGCAGACAAGATGTTTCCACGCGACATCTGTCCCTTGATCCGCTCAACATTCGGAATGGCATTCAGCGGCACCTGCCCCTATAAAACGCTGAAAGATTTTGCGGTAGGGGAAACAACGTGCGATGCAAAGAAGAAAGCATGGGATCTATTAGGGTTCAAGGTGATGGAACTTCCGCAGCGAAAAAACATTGTAGATAAAGATTTATGGCTCGAAGAAGTATACGCATTCAAGGATATGGTAGAGAAACTCTCTGGCGTCAAAGTGACTCCAGAGAAGCTAATGGAGTATATTAAGCTTTTAAACCGCAGGCGCAAGGTTCTACAGCGAATCAACGAATTCAGGAAAAATGACAATCCGCCCATCTCTGGATTGGATGCGCTGCTGGTGTCACAGGTGGCATTGAATCAGGATATCAAGATATTCATAGATGGAGCGGAGGTATTAGCCAACGAACTCCAGGAACGCATCGAAAAAGGTATTTCTGCATACGAAAAGGAAGGTGTCAGAGTCATGATGGCAGGAACTCCATCACCCATGGGTAATGCCAAGGTGCATCATGTTGTTGAATCGTCTGGAATGCAAATTGTTGTTGACGAATCTTGCACCGGTCTTCGCTTCTATAGTAATCTCGTAGATGAGACTCCAACCGATCTTGACAGCATGATGAAGGCAATAGCAGACCGCTACTTTTCTATTGACTGTGCATGTTTTTCGCCAAATAAAGAACGTCTGGAAAATGTTGTTAAGGTTGCGAAAGAGTACAATGTAAAAGGTGTGGTTCAAAATGTCCTGTCGTATTGTCACGGCTACAATGTCGAAGCCAAAGCGATTGAGAAGGTTTTTAGTGAAGCAAATATCCCGTCATTTAAAATTGTTACTGATTACTCCGATGAAGATATCGAGCAACTTCGCGTAAGGACTGAATCTTTTGCAGAACTTCTCGCTTCGTAACCGGGGGAGTCTTAGATTTTTTAGAAAAGTTCATCAGCTCTCACCACCCTATGAAAGTTTTTTTACTTGCGTGAGTATAGGAGATTTTTATGTGCTTTTGTGGGAACGGTTGATATATTAGGAAATAATACTCGGAAATCTCATACATCCCTGAATGTCTCTTCATATCGGTTTATAAAGTTAAAAGCCGTGTTTTCTTTACACTTGAAAGAAAATTCCTATCATGAGTAAACTAAGGTCAGAGCACAAATTATTTGCAATCTATGTAAAGAAGTTTTGTGGGGAATTTCAAACATGCTTACTTGCGGTGTTGATATAGGAGCACGATCCATTGATATTGTTTTATTTGACGGAGCAGGAATAGTTGCGTCTTCAGTGACCGACACCGGCACTTTTCCAACAGAGAGTGTGACAATGGCTTTTAATGACCTGCTAAGAATCGCCCGGGTTACCCTGTCGGATGTTGATAAAATAGTGGCAACGGGTTATGGCAGGAACTACTTCAACGGCTCCGACCGCGTTGTTTCGGAAATATTGTGCCATGCGGCAGGCGTGTCGCGCCTTATTCCAACAGTAAAAACGATCATCGATATTGGCGGCCAGGATTCCAAGATGATTCAACTCGGAGAAAACAATAAGGTGATTGATTTCGTAATGAATGACCGTTGTGCCGCAGGCACGGGGAAATTCATAGAAATGATTGCGGAAACGCTCAACATTCCTCTTGAAGAGATGGGCGTAGCCTCTCTGAAGACACGCGAAGCCTGTGAAATATCCTCTATGTGTGCTGTTTTTGCCGAATCAGAAGTCATCGGTCTGCTTCACAAAGGTGTATCACGTGAGGTGATACTTCGCGGTGTTTTCCGATCAATTGCAAAAAGGATCCTTGGCATGGCAGGTCGTCTGGCTCTGAAGGACGACATAGTTTTTACCGGTGGTGTGGCACTTAATTCAGGCGTCCTTGATGCGCTGAGACAGGAATCCGGTAAGAAGGATATAAAGATTCCCGATAATCCGCAAATTACCGGTGCTCTGGGTGCTGCTATCATCGCAGCGAGGGAGTTAGAGAAAAATAAAACCAGTTGTATCCATCATTGAGCTTAGTGTGTAATGTATATAGTGTTACCGAATTCCCGCCAATCAAAGTTTTTACAAAGCTAATATCTCAAATATTAATACCTTCCATTAATGAACGAAACAGACCCAAAAAGGATAAGAAGATAGCAAGCGCACCCAGAATTAATCCTATAAGGGTGATAACTCCCATAATTGTAAAATAAGTTTTAAGCTTTTGAAGAGATTGAAGTGTGTATGTCTTTTGTCCTGTGAGAACTGCTTGTTCAATAGTAGACGCCGACTGATAGAGAATTATTCCCATCCAAATAGGCAGCCACGCAATTATAATTCCTACAAGGGTGATGGCTAAAAATCCGCCATAAATTATTGATAGCACACCAATTAGTTTCATCCAGCCTTTACTTCGATCGAGCGGCATACTAATTTCTTTAATTAGAGCATTTTGATCGGTTACTGTTTCTTCCATCTTATAACCTCCAAAATTTGTGTAAAAATAGGTTCGTTTTTATGCTGACTATCGTGGCGCATATATTGTACAGGTATTTGACTTTAATTGTAAAAAAATCTAACGAATTCTCGGAACATAATCGTGGAACACAATATACATTTCTATTTTTATTATTCTTTCTTCTTTACTTTTCGTGTTTCAGGGCTTAAACAAGAGCAGCTTCCGGTTTTTATATCCCTAATTGCCAACTACCAACTACCAATTACTAATTTTTCCGCTTGGTGAAATGGTGGTAATAACCCGTAACCACGAGCATTCCCCGAAAGGTAGTTGTGGGCATGTGCAAATCCTTACGTAAAAAACCCTACGAAAAAACTGCCCGATTGTCAATAAATATTTATTTTTATTTTCGTTCTTTGCGTCCCGCTAAGCGGGAGGAGAATTTTTTAGATAAAATAATTTATTAGGAAAAGTACGAATTTTCTTGACTTTTCTGTATTTGTTGACAATATTAATATACATTACAATGTATGATAAAGTATGATTTTATTATGTAAATCGTGCACAGCATTGGCTGAAAAAAGCACAGCACCTTTTGCCTCAACATCAAAAGAGGATTCAATAAGCAAGTTAAAAAACTATAAGATATAAAAGGAGGAAGCAATGCCAGTGGTTAATCGGAGGTCGTCACAATCCACAAAAAAAAACAGGGTAACTATCAGTATTAGCGGAGAAGTACAAAAAAGGTTAACAAAAATTGGTTCGCAATATGGGCTTAAATTTTCTCATATGTTGGAGCGAGCTGCCCGGTATTACCTTGCTGAGTTTGAGGATTTAGAAGAAGCACTCTATCGTTCTAAACATGAAAAGGAGCATTTAACTCTTGAAGAAACAAAGAAGTTCATCGGATTGGACAGTTGAATTTAAAAAATCTGCAGCAAAAGAGCTCAGGAAACTTCCGCAAAATGCCAAGAAACGCATTACCGAGAAAATCGAAACCGTATTAGCAAACAACCCTTATGTCGGAGATAAACTGTCCGGGAATTTTGAGGGATTATGGGAATATAGAATCAGTGAATATCGAGTGATTTATGAAATTCAAAAAAACATACTTGTGATACTTGTTGTAAAGATTGCAGACCGTAAAGATGCTTATTCGTTACCATCGTAATTCGGGGACATAATACTTATTTATGCTGCTTTTGAGGTTTTCTTCACTGCTTTCCATATGGTGGCGGATTCTCATTGGGTATTAGAACACGATCGAACAGAGTCTCCACAAATGATACAAAAATATCACTTCCAAAATGGACATCCCCAGTACAGTATGACCTTTGAATAATTACCCTATCTCTATCTATAATAATATACAACCACACATTCTGATTTTCAAAAAATATATATTGTGTCCCCGAATTTCACGAAT
>Ga0114930_10004273_pt1 | contig 12135 bp, 17 predicted proteins | sample AnhtaG_FD_87300 | JGI IMG/M metagenome (GOLD analysis project Ga0114930, IMG submission 87300) | Deep subsurface microbial communities from Anholt, Denmark to uncover new lineages of life (NeLLi) - Anholt_01485 metaG | ecosystem: Environmental > Aquatic > Marine > Oceanic > Sediment | place... | reverse complement strand
CATGATACCACCGATCGAGGCCGAGTTCAATACCCAATCTCGACTCTGAGTCCGTGAGGCTGTGTCGCTCACGCCCATTCTCGGCCTCGTCAGAGTCCTGCCACTCCTCCTCCACAATCTCGTCAATCTCCCTGAACAAAGCCTCTCTGTTGCCTCCTGCTCAGCCCCCTGGCCGTTGTCTCGATCTGCATCTTGCACCCTGGGCGCTCACGCAGTTGCCGGCTGCCCCTGTCACTGCGCTAGCGCAGGGCCCCACGCAGCACCTCGGCGCCGGTTTCCTCGGCGATGTTGGCCAGCTCCTCGGAGTTGGCGGGGTGGAGGGGCTCGGGACGTTCTATTTCCATCTTCTTCCCACCCTATGCGCGGGCTTTTGCCACGCATGGGACAAGTCTCAATTCTCCCTGAGCAGTCGATGCTGCATATCCAACAGCGCCGCCTGCGCCCAGTCCAAGCCCGGCTCCAGTTCCAGGAGCGCCTCCAGGCAATGCTGCTTCTCATCCAAGTCGTCTGTGTTGGCACACAGCCGGGCCCCCGCCCGCACGACCAACCCACGCGGTTCGGCCAGGCAGCGGGTGATAAAGGGTCAGGCACCCGCGTCCCGCGGATGACATCGGCGTGATCCACGCGTGGGCTCTTGGCAATCTAGTCTTGTTGGTTCCATGGTTGCTCCTGGGCTCAATGATAATGTGATGGTGTAGAGGCTAGAGTAGTTGCCGATGCAAAACGCTGCCTGTGCAACGGGAAACCGTGCCACTTGTCGCTACGACTATCGACTTGATTTTACTCGAAACTTGCACCAAGTGCAAGCGATCTCCAGGTGCGGGTGCATTTGACTCTGGCTCATCTCCCTTAGGCGGGCGCATTGCAGATCTGGCACGTGTATGCGATCGTGGTGGCACGCGCGATGAACAGCACTTTCCACGGGCCGCCGATGCCGGCCTGGGCTGCTCTTTGCGCTCACTCCAGCCCTCTCGCTCACGTCGATGCTGGTTACCAACCATTGTGGCCGCAGGGTCACACACTTGGGCTGGCTGAACTCAGCCTGGGGAACGAGTCTGCTTGCCAACTCTATTTCAGAGCAGGATTTGCAGAATGTGCGGATTTGTCCGATGGGGTTCGTCCGCTGCCAAGCTGGCACCGATCTTGAAACGGTTCGACATCACCAGCAGACGAATCTCTTTCTGAGCCGTCTCAATGAGCCACGGCGCCGCTGGTATGTTGGCCTCCTTCCACAGAAGCCAGGTAGTCCATGTGACCGTCCTCGTTCAAATCCGAATCCCGCTTGACCAGTGCGCAAAGTCATATCCTGGCACCCCAAAGCGGGGGACGCGTAGGCGCGATTTCCTAATCGCGTACTGATATGCTGCGCAAAGTATCTGGCGCGATTGAGAAATCGAGCGCGATTGAGAAATCGCGACTACAACCAACAAGAAAACCTATCCCCCTGCTTTGACGTGTTATGAGTTATTCCTAACAGACCAAGCGAGCGACGGAAGGTGTGGCAACTCACCCGCTTGGGTATGCGCGCTGCCCGCACGGCTTTTTGCAGGCCGCTCTCGTGCAAGTGGTGGCGGCGCACGACGCCACCGCGAGCATCTACCGACTGGGCAGAGTCGAGGTCTCCTTCAGCAAGCTCAGGACAGGTTTGACGCGCAGCCGCAGACATTCCATCAGCCGCAGGCCGCTGCCGTAGAGAAGCCTGGCCGTGAGTTGGTGCGTACCCGACAGCTCGCCGAGGACGCGATGCACCTCCTCTTTGGTCAGGACAGTGGGCAACCGTTTGGGTCTTTTGCCGCGCAAAGCGTCGATGGGCCCCAGGTCCTTTTTCAGCACCTCACGGCAGGGGAACAACAAAGCGCTGAGGGCCCTACCTCGGCTCCGCTCGGTACGAGGGATTCTGGGTGGAGGCAGCGACATTTTCGTTGACTGCCAGATGGGTCAAGAAGGCTTCGACTGCCCGGCGGCCCATCTCCTGGGGGTGGCGTTTGTCGTGGAACAGAATGTAGCGTTTGATCCAGTCTACATGAGCCTGTTCGGTGCGAATGGAATAGTGTTTGAGCCGAACGACGTCACTTCGACAAGCTCAGAGCAGGCACAGACTTGATCTAGCAGTTCTTTAGGACGTTGCACCATTTGTGCTCCCGATCTGACAGCGCATCTGTTGAACTTGCGGTACGGAATCCTCTGGGAGAGCACTGAAAAAGGTGCCGTTTTGAGCACAGAGCTTCACGGAGACGGAACCGAGAGATGCACAGAGTTTCTCTGTGATACTCAGTGCATCCTCTGTACGCTCTGCGTAGGGGCTTTTCAGCGTCCTCCTGGTGGATGGTGTGTTGAGCCTGTTTTGGGGTGGATTCTGTCCACATGAATCGCCGATCAGAGACCTCCAAAGTCTTAACTCAATGACATGGACTGTCAATATCTTTGAGACAACGCAGATCATTGCCAACAACTGCGAGACAGCCTGCCAATATCTTTGAGATCATGGAGCTTTTGGACAAAATACAAGTCCTGTACTATAATCAGGCAAAAGACAAGACCACGGGCATCAGACAACTCTGCGTTCCCGGCTACGGCGCTAGCGCGCCTTTGCCCAATTCGGGTAGGCGCTTTCTGCCTGTAGGTGGCGTTCTTGTTCGGCAGGCGTCCTCCAAGTGCTGGAGCGACAGGTCTTCTCACCGGGTCTCTCGAATCGGGACGACACAGTCGGGCTAAGCCGCTATCGTGAGCGGGTCACGGCAGATTGGGTTTCATCGGCCTGCGGCAGTCTCTGGAGGGGACCCTTGCAGTCCCGGACATTTTTGGGAACGCGTTGCTAGTTATGCGAACCGGCGACTGAAACTTGGGGGAGTTGAAAGGACCCGAAGGCGCAACCCTTATGATCCCGGAGTGAAGCCATGAGCTTAAGCTTTCGAAAGCGGTCAGACGTGATACAGGTCGGCACAATCCCACTACTGGCGGTGCTCCTGGTGGGAAGCTTCTTGGTAGTACTGCTACCTCAGACTGGCATGGCACAGAAAGAAAAGGAAGCCCTGTCTTTGCGACTTGTCTCGCGCAGCTACCATGTACAGATCACTGCAGGAAAGAACAAAGCACTCTTGTTGGAAGTCAAGAACACCGGGAACAAGACAATCAATGACATCGAATTGTCCGCCTTACAACCCGAGGGCTGGATTGTCGACTTTGAACCCGATAGGATTGCGTCTTTGAATCCCGCAGAAACAAAAGTGGCTCAAGTTACCATTGAGACACCACCAAAGTCCGCGAAAGAAACACATGAGATCATACTGAGAGCTGATAGTATCGCCGTTCATCGGGCACTCAGTGTCTGGATGACGGTTGAGGCACAGGAAGGAATGTGGCTTTGGGTTGGTGGTATACTCGCAACTTTGGTTGTTGCTGGGTTCGCTACCATCTTTTTGCGCTTCGGCCGGAAATAGCAGGAGCACGGAATAGCTTACCAGGGAATCTCTCAAAAGGAGCAGGCGATGATCGAACGAGTTCACGAGCACATCAGGGAAGAACTACGGACCAATACACGGACTGATACGATTTTCGTCATTACAGCGATTCTCCTCAACCTGATCACCCTCGGAATCAACGCCGGAGTTGCGTCGGGAGGGGAAGGAAGTGCCACTACTACCGTCGTCATGTTTATGTTTGCCGCCCTTCTCGTCGTCTACAACTTTGTTGCCGAATTGGGGCTCATCAAGGGAAGGCAGACCAGAACCAAACTGATAACCGGCCTCATAAAAATGTACGACGACAACGGAGTGGGAGGCTACTACGATCCATCGCTCTTGGAAGAGTACAAGACAAGATACAACCTCTTTATGTTGGCGGTCCTATCCACGGGTATTGTGGCCATTGCTTTGCCTTTTGTCATCAGGTAGCAGATCATTGCTCGCCGGCGCCACCTTGCATAACACTCTTTTCGCGCCTCGCTCGGCCGTTGGCACATTGCCGCTTCGCGGCAACGGTGCGAACACCCATAGCGTTATGCGCAATCCTCGGTAGACACGTGCATCAACTCCAGCAAATGGCAAAGCGTCCATCCAGACTCCTAATTGGCGGTATGGGTGGACAGGTGTCCATCCATACCTAGTGGGTCTCTGGGATTCGGCGTGGCGAATGCTCGTTCCACGACACATCTGGGCGTTATCTAGAGCTAATACCCAGATGTGGGGATGTCACTTGCTGAAATCCGTGATTACGACGCCAGGTCCCAAAGAGCCTACATAGTTGGGCGACAACCGGCTGCATAAACGGATTGCACAGTGAGGCAACTGGAGGAATGGGTGTCCAGCTTTGACCTTACAGTGCCTGTATCTGCACCTTGGGCTCAGTTCGAGGAGTTCTGAATATAGAGTCTACTGACTCTATTGAAAAAGCAACGCTACTTGCCAAGGGGGCAACTGCTGATGTATATGGTTGGGGTGTCGGTCACGTTCTGAAGCTTTTTCTGGAGCGTATCCCATGGCATGCAAACAAAGTCGCCGCTACAAGGATTGCGCACAAAGCGAGTTTGCCTGTTCCAGAAGTCATTGACGGTCTGATTGAGGTCGGTGAGCGAGAAGGTATCGTCTTCGAGCGGGTTGACGGCCCCACAATGACCGAGTACCTCAAAGTTCACTCTGACAAGGTCGAGTACTGCGCCCAACAAGCCGCGGAGCTTCACGCGCGGATCCATTCAACGGAGGCCATTGAACTTCTGCCTCTCATAGAAATCCTGACCTGGTCCATACACCAAGCGGATCCTCTGGAGGAAAGGACTCGCAAAGCCGTACTGGATGTGTTGAATGGATTGCCAGCAGGCGGGGTGTTATGCCACAACGACTTTTATCCCAGCAACATCATCGTGTCTTTACAGAGTCCGATGGTCATTGATTGGGCAATAGGAACTCGTGGTAGCCCTTTGGCAGACCACGCGCGCACCTGGCTGATATCGAGGATGTGGCCTGGCAGGCTAGAAGAGATGGAAGCCCCTGAGCATGTGCAGCTTATGTGGCAGCGGTTCTGGGATGCGTTTTTTCACCGGTACGGCGAGTTACGGCCCTCCAGCTCGGAGGATCTCATTCACTGGCAGATTGTGGCGGCAACGGTCAGCTTGGATTGGGACAGGAACATTGCATCCATGGATCAGCGCGTATCCTTCGTCAAGGCAGCTCTTTGCGGTGCAGAGCATCCATGGCTGAGTTGCTAAAGATAGAATGCGTCTGATCGCGGAAAGTGGTTGAAACAGTAGCAACAAACCTATTGGCACCGATATTCGCCGCCCAACAAGTCGCTGCAGCCGACCGCTAAGGGGGGGCTGTTTTATCGCACCTGGTCTTGCCTGTGGGAGGTAAGCTGTAATCGAGTCTGGCGCTGTTGTCCACGCTGTTGGCTCACCCGATCACGTCGAGGGAAGTCCTTCAATTCACTGCAAGACAATGCACTCAGTTTGAGTTGTTCTCAGCCCTTCTAGGTCAAGCTGCGTCCACACGCTGACTTTGCCTACTGCCCAGCGTGGCTCGCAGACCTCCGGGCTTCGCTATCCATCAGTAAGCGACAGATGCACCCAACAGCGAGATGGTGACAAAGCTTACCACCCCCACGACTAGCGCCCCACTCAGCCCAACGATGAAGGGTTTCGCGCCCAATCCTTTCAGCATCCGAAAGCGGGTGCTCAACCCCACTCCAGCCAGAGCCACAACCAGAAAGTGGGTGGCCCAGTGCTTGATGCCACCGTAGATGCCCTTCCAGGTGACGCTGTCCCATAGTCCGAAGGCGCTCCCCCCAGCCCTGACCCCCGCATCGCCAATCGATCTTGTGACAGCCAGGACCAGAAAGCCGACGATGAAGAGTGGCAGCAGCCTGGCCACGTTGGTCTTTTGCTCCCTGGTCTCTCCCTGCGCCATTGCACGGCGACTATAATACAGTGACATCAAGGGGATCACCAGCCCCATAAAGACATTACGCACCATTTTGGTGACCGTGGCAACCTCGAGTACGCGGGGAAGCGAGTAGACTGCTGAGAACACCAACGCAGCGCCAGCCACCTGTGCGGTGTCGTGGACCGAGGTGCCCAGGAATAGGCCGGCCTTGACCGGGTCGCCGCCAAATATCTCGTAGGCAGCATATGGATAAAGAAGCGTGGCGAGAATGCCAAAGATGGTGATGACAGCCACCGCGTAGGAGACCTCCTCATCTTTGGCATCGATGGCCAGGGCGCCTGCCACAATCGCCGAAACGCCACAGATGGAGGTGCCGATGGCGATCAGCGTTCCCAGCCGCTCTGGGAGCCGAAGCCATCGGTTGAACAGCGTGGTAAAGAGCAATGCACTACAGATGCATAACAGCACAATGGGCACGCCTATCGCACCGAGCCTGAATACGTCAAAGATGCTCAACCGGATCCCCAGAAGAATGATACCGAGTCGGAGGATCTTTTTCACCGCAAACGTGAGCCCTGGTCTCAACCACGCGGGCGGGGCCAGCCGATTGCCGAGGCCAAGCCCCAGCAGAAGGACCACGGTCACGGCCGAAAGTGGCGTCTTCTCAAATCCCATCAGGTTGACGCCGACAAACTGACATAGCTGGATGCTCAGCCAAGCGAGCCCCGCTGCGACGATCAAGCCCGGAAGCAATCCGGGAAATCTATCGATCTTTACGCCCAGCAAGCTCTCTTCCCACCTGGTGATCGGACGCGCAGACCCCCCAGTGCCAGTACCACTCATCCTGGATGCCTCCTGATCTGTGTCTGCCTTCCTGGTCAGTGCCCTGCCGCAAGTGCTTCGCCCTGCCTTCACCGACGGTATGGCGCCATACGGGGCCCTCTTAGGCGCCTCGCGATCAGCAGGCGCTAGCAGTCCGTCGGAGAAAACTTTCCACCCAAACAAAACTATGATAGACTCGTGGTCAAAACACACAATGACCAGGAGATTTATCCGACTAAGGCGCTACCGACAAGCAAAAGATTCATCACCGTTGATCATGAAGAAGCCCTTGAGCTCAGCGTTAGCCTGCGGGAATGCCTGCCACCGGACCACTTGGCCCGCTTCGTGGTGGCCATCATTGGCCTACTTGACTTGAGTTGCATCTACGTTCAGTACGGAGAATGTGGCGGCAAGGCATGCGCGCCGGGAATTCTGCTAGGCTTGCTCTTCTACAGCTATGCCACCGGTGTGTTCAGTTCACGAAAGATCGAAAAGAAGACCGATGAGTCGATTCCCTTTCGCTACATCGCGGGTGGCATGCACATTGATCATGATACTATCGCCGACATTCGAAAGACCTTTTTGCCCGAAATTCGGGAGTTGTTCGTCCAAATCTTGCTGTTGGCATATGTCGCAGGCGTGCTCGAGCTGGGCAATATCAGCCTGGGCGGGTCAAAGATCCACGCTGACGCTTCCAAGAGCAAAGCAGTGAGCTACAAGCGACTGCTCAAGTTGGAAGACCAACTTTGCCAGGAAATCAAAGAGCTACTGGAACTCGGCGAACAAGCCGACCAGGTCGAGTTGCCGGAAGGTATGGTCATCGAAGACGAGATCACCTTCCGCAAGAACCGGCTGGCGAACCTGGCTTAGGCCAAGGCCATCTCGGAAGCCCGTGCCCAGGAACGCTACGAGGCCGAACAAGCCGAGTATGAAGCCAAAATGCGTGCTCGGGAAGAGAAAGCTCGGCGGACAGGGCACAACCCTCGTGGACGCGCCCCTCGGCCGCCCGTTCCTGGACCGCGTGACAAAGACCAATACAACTTTACCGACCCAGAGTCGCGCACTATGAAAAACAGCACCGACGGTGGCTTCGATCAACATTACAATGTGCAAGTCACCGTAGAACAGGATAGTTTCTTGACTGTGTCCAATGGCTGTCGAGCCATCCCAACGATTATGGCCAGGCCATCCCCACGTTGGAGGCGATCCCCGCTGAGCTCGGAAAGCCAAAGGCTGTGACCTTGGATAATGGTTACTTGGCGAAAACAACATCACTGAAATCGAGACACGGGGTATTAACCCATACATTGCCACTGGACGCGAACCACATCACAGAAATTGGAGAGCCTACTTTGCCGAGCAGCCTGCACCCCCGCCACAAGACGCCAGCCCAACGGTCAAGATGGCTTACAAGCTCCGAACCGAGATTGGCAAAGCCATCTACCTCTTGCAAGTGCACCGTGGAACCAGGCATTGGCATCATCAAAGAAGTCTTGGGCTTCCGCCAATTCTCTCTGCGAGGGTTAGTGGCAGCCGCGAGCATTCCGCCTAATTGCCGAACGTAGCGAGTCTTGTTAGGCAGAAGCGCAGTCGGCTTCATTCGTTGCCCAGAACACACAGCCGACCGCCACCAGGATCGCTCCCAGTCCAGGAGCCGGCTGTGTGTCTTGAATGCTATCACCCCTCAGTGACCCGACAACTGCGATGAGGACCGTGACGTTGCCATGATCTATGCCAATATGATACCACACTTTGGAGCCAGATACAACACAGCACTTGACACCCGGCTGCCAGGCGCGTACCATACCCTCTATGGCCGACTTGCTGACCGTCAAACAAGCTGCCAAGGAGCTGGGCTACCACCCAAACCACCTCCGCCGCCTGCTGCGCCGTGGCGTGATCCACGGCCGCAAGCTGCGCAACGGCAGGTGGGTGATCACGCGGCGTGAGGTGGAGCGCGTGAAGGACCGGCAAACTGAGCGCGGGCGCTATATGCCAACGGCCTGGTAGGGGGTAGGCGCTGAGGCCGTAGCTGGCGGGAATGCGTCAAACTGCCTTTCAAAATGCTTTAGACTATACTTTTTTACGTCGGTCCATTCTATCCATTTTGCTGCCTTTTATCAAGCAGTTTAGGTGGATAAATGTCCGTCTAATCTATCGAAGAGGAGTAATAGATGGAAAAGCGTCCATCTAAACTCCTCAAGGCGCATTTACCTGACGAGGCTGCAAATCCTGGATTCTGGGAACGCATGCCACCAGGGTCCGATGGCTGAAAAGATGAAAATACCCATCTTCGGAAAGCAATTCATCTTGGGACACGGACCAACCAGTCGCTGCAGCGGACGTGGCTATCGAGGCTCCAGTTGATGCCGGTTTTCGTTTGCGGTCGTTCTGGTGATTGTGGGGCACGTCGTTTCAGCCGCCACGCCGCTGAGCTCCAAGCCGTTCGACCGACATCGAAGGTGCCCTCCGTGGGGCACGGCTAGGGAATCGACTATGCCGCCGACAATGCTGCTAGCCTCTGGGTCAACCGTAAGGAATTTGCCGTCACGACTAAATGGTGTCAGAGCGATGTGTCGACGCCCAAGCACACAGATGACGCATGGAGGCGAACGTGACGAATAGATCCGATCTCTTTGTCCAGGATTCAATTGGCCGCACAGCTCTCTTCTACGCTGCCGAAAGAGGGGACCTCAAGGAAGTCCGTCGGATAATTTTCAGCCTCGCCGGCACCGGTCTTTGTTGCCAAAGGCTCAGCTTGATTGAGATCAGGGACTCGTCTGGGCTCACGGCGAGCGACGTGGCAGAGCAGGCCGGGCACAAGGGAATAGCCGATCTGTTACGTGGGGAACAGATGCGGATGGAATTCTTTGAATAGGGCATATCGCATCGTCAGGTAGCGCGGTCGAACTAGGCGCTGAACCGGACGCCCCTGTCGGGGCGCCGGTTAGCTTCAGCCGTTATGTTGCCCGAGGCGAGCGCCTCATTGGCGCGCTTTCTACACATCTTCGACAGCTAACTTCACCCAAGAGATCCTTTACGGTGCTGCAAGTCGTGCCTGAATCTTTTGCCGATCTCGCTACGAGTGTATACTTCAAATGCTTGCTCTGCTTTCTGCTATCCACAATAGAGGATTGGAGCTCGCTCTTGCGGAGGTTCACAGCTACATGAGATATCCCAAAGTCGTATATCTGGGCGGCGCTCCCATGCTCGGAAAAACTACAGTCGCCCGTATTCTGGCTTGCCGACTATGCTATAGCAGTATTTCTACGGATGACATCGGCATTGCGATCGGATCAGTAACGATGAGGGACCGGCATCCTATTGACTATCGCGAATACTACATAGTGAACAGCAAGGAAAAGTTAATCCAAGACGCCAACAATCAGCACGAACGCTTGTGGCCGGCTCTACGGACGCTCTTTCAGAAGCACGAGGCATGGGGCCATCCTGTGGTCATCGAAGGATGGGCCCTGAGGCCATCCTATGTTCACTCTCTATCTGGTGACGTTTCCGGGTTGTTTCTGTTGGCTGACGAAGCGCTGATCGAAAAACGAGTGCGGTCCAGCGATTTCAGCGAGGGCGCATCCAATGTTGAATTGATGATCGAGCGGTTTTGTGAAAAAAGTTATTGGTACAATGCGTATCTTCGAGATGAAGTGACGCGTCTAGGCCTGAAGGCGCTCGTGATTTCCGACGGAATGCGGCCGGAGGAGGTTGTCGATGAGTGCTTGAGTCTGCTATCCCGAGATGGAAAGCAGTAGCAGGCTAGTGCAGCTATCGGCGCGGATCAATCGTAATACAGACGCGAATGTGCCACGGACGATTTTGAGAATCTACGACGTTTCTGCCATCAGGTCTGCCGTGCAATATGAGAAGCAAATGGAACCGAGATCACGGCAGAGCAGAATGGATTGGACACTTGGCGGACTTGTTATTCAAAGACTACCATTCATTCATCTGAGACAAGAAGAGTTGCGCAGTTGGACTTTATGCGGATCGATGATGATCTGGATCATGCTACGGCACACGAAAACGAGGCGATGGCAGTACATGACTGCGGAATCGTCTGGAACAGTAATATCCATTTTAGGTGGTAGAAAACTATTAGGGGCAACATAACATCACGTTCGAGCAGACCGCTCGGCGAACTGGCCTTGCGAAACGAGATCGTCTCGGAAGTGGAGAGTCTGGATCGACCTTGAGAGCAGGTTGGTCGCGCTGCTCAACTCGGCGTTAAACGGCGCCAAGATCTGTTTCTGCGAAGGCTAAGGTATGACTGAACAGAAAGGACACCTTGAACTCGTTCCTCCGAACACAGACGCAATACTAGCAGAGTACCACGCAATGCGGAAACGAATGCTATTTGATCCCATTGGACGGCCATATGATGACAATCATCCTGATGAATACCGAGATGGAAACCATCGTCGCGTACTGCTACTCGATGGCGAATTAATTGGCACTGTCAGAATCGACATAGATGTACCCGATGCTGCATTCCGGCTAGTTACGATTCGAGAAGATTTACAGGGACGTGGGTATGGACGAAGTTTGGTGGAGTTATCGGAAAGCTTTGCTCGAAGCTCGGGTTGTCGCAGAGTCGTGGTAACCGCGGGAGATCAGTCTGTCGGATTTTGGGAGAAATGCAGTTACTCGCGTTTTTCGGATGGACGACGAGTAATAATGAGGAAAGACTTGTGAGTCTCCGGAATAAGGCGACTGACAGCGCCCGGCCACAAATCACCGTTTAACATTCCTGTGGACCAGACCGCGAGACTGGCCCTTTTTTGAAATAATCAGAGCCTAGAGTAGACTGATGGCTGTCGCACAAATCGGCGCGGCGTCTGTGCCCATCCGCCGGACCGTTAGCTGGCACCTGCCAATAATGCGCGGTATTGACCACACAGGCCCCCTCCGTGATGGCCCGCCATTCACTCCAGGAGGGGGAAGGTGAAACTCTATTCTGCCCGCCACGGCGAAAGTGAGGCCAACGTCCAGCGGATTCACTGGAACCAACCGCACGGATATGGGCTGACCGACAAAGGTCGAGCACAAGCCGCATCCTTGGCTGACCGCCTCGCCGGCGTCCAGTTCGCCACCCTCTATTGCAGCCCTACCCTGCGCGCGGTGCAGATGGCACAGATCGTCGGCCGCCAGCTAGACCTCACGCCCCAGGTTGTGGATGCGCTGCGCGAGCGAGATGTCGGCATCCTCGAGGGAACCGGCATCGAGAGCCCAGGCCCCGCCTGGCAGACCAGCGTGCAGTGGATGCAGCACGACAACCACGATGCGCGGACCGAGGGCGGGGAAAGCTACGCTTTATGCTGCTCATCGGCAGGTTGGAAGAGATGTATCGCGACACAGAGCCCAACGTGCTGCTGATCAGCCACGGCACAACGCTAAGGACGATGCTGCCTCACCTGCTGTCCAACGT
>Ga0114930_10004272_pt1 | contig 12136 bp, 4 predicted proteins | sample AnhtaG_FD_87300 | JGI IMG/M metagenome (GOLD analysis project Ga0114930, IMG submission 87300) | Deep subsurface microbial communities from Anholt, Denmark to uncover new lineages of life (NeLLi) - Anholt_01485 metaG | ecosystem: Environmental > Aquatic > Marine > Oceanic > Sediment | place... | reverse complement strand
TATCGCGGACAAAGTGCCGTCATTTTTAACGCCGACTTTATATTTTTGTACCGAGTTCGGTCTGTTACCGGTATCGAGACTTTCTTCATAGCGGTTCAATATCATCTTTACAGGAGCATTGGTCATTTTGGAAAGGCGTGCTGTAACGGCAACAAAATTATTAGCCCCGAGCTTACTCCCGAAACCGCCGCCGAAAAAGTTCGTTACTACCCTTACGTTATTGTTGGATATATTTTCATCCGGATATGCACGGCGCAATTGTCCAACAATAGCATTTCTGGCGGATTGCACTCCCTGTGTGGTTTTATAATAGAGAATTTCATCATTTTTCCAATGTACCACCTGACCATGGAGTTCTAAAGTCTGATGCAGTTCAATTTGCGTTGAATATTCAGCTTCAACAATTTTGTCTGCCTGATTGAATCCTTCCTCGACACTGCCACGTTCACTCGTGCGTCCAGTTCTTACATTTCCGCTTTCACGAACCTGTGGAGCATCACTCCGCATTGCCCTGTCAACGTTTACAACATGATTCAACTCCTCATAGTCAACTTCGATAGTATGTATCGCATCTTCTGCAATATCTTCGGTTTCGGCGGCTACGGCGGCGATAATATCGCCCTGGTAATTAACCTGTTCTTTAGGCAGGACATATACTGCTTTAACTCCGGGCATCGCTTCTGCTTTACTCACATCAACATTATTAATTACAGCCCGCGCTTTACTGCTTCTGAGCATTTTGCCGTATAACATTCCGGGCAACATAACGTCGCCCGTATATTTTGCCTTCCCCGTTAATACATCTAACGCTTCAACCCGTGGATAGGGCTTTCCGATAATTTCCAATGTCTCGTCTTGACCAAGAGGTTCGGCTTCTCTATCGGGAAGGATTATCTCAATTATGCGATATTCTCCTTCTTCCTCATATACAGTTTTGACGCGTTTTGCGAAATATTCTGTCTTAGCCATGCCCATCACCTCCTTCCTTTCTTAGCAGCTTCAGCAACCGAAACAAATATATGCTGATAGGCGGCGCAACGGCAAAGGTTTCCGGACATGCCTCTCTTAATTTCTTCCGTAGAAGGGCTGGGATTTTTTGCAAGCAGCCCTTCAGCAGCCATTATCTCGCCCGGTGTACAGTATCCGCACTGATAGCCGTCGTACTCCAGAAATGCCTGCTGGACAGGGCTTAACTGTCCGTTTTTAGCAAGACCTTCAATTGTAACAATTTCTCTCCCGACCGCATCCATCGCAAGCGTCATGCAGGAATATACCGGTTCTCCGTCTATTAAAACTGTGCAACCACCGCATTCGCCACTATCGCAGCCGACTTTTGTTCCGGTCAGCTCAAGTTCATTTCTCAACACATTTGCCAATGTCGCCCTGCTTTCCACCGTGACTCTTCTGTTTTGCCCATTCACATTAAGCGTAATAGCAGCGCGTGTTACTCCTTCTTCGGGAGTTTGAATTTTCTCAACATATTCACCCGCTGATACCACTCCCGGGAGGACAGCGGTTGATATCACACCGGTTCCCACTCCTTTAAGAAATGAACGGCGCGAAAAACCATCATTTCCTCCCGCATCTTTTTGATGTGATTTTGACATACTACTTATTCCTTTCCTTTTAGGTTCATCATGAAAATAAGTACCTGAAAAAAATTAATACTGAAATATTATCCGGTAATTTTACCGGAATACAACGAATCCCGAGTACTCGGGATGAATTTTTCAAAACCTTCCTAAACCAAAAAAACGAAGAACATGTCTGAACCGCTGATCCCGCTAAGCGGGATGATTAAATGATTACTATGATGAAATCTCGAAGCTCCGGGATCATGGGGATCATTTCATCAGCGTCCATCTGCCCCGTAGGGGCTCCTTCGGAGCGGTTCTGACAATTTTGGGACGCAGGTACGCATTATTCGGATAAACCATTATCTTTTCCCGGCGCCGTAAAGAATCTCACCCGGAAATTTACCGGTATGACGTCCATTATCAAAAACCAGGGCGCCGTTAACGAGAACGTACCTGACCCCAGTATCGAACTCTGAACTTACCATTGTAGAAGTTACGGGAGTAATCGCATCTAAATCAAAAACAACAATATCAGCACGCTGTCCTTTCATTATTCTTCCGCGTTCATGTATATTAAGACGGTCAGCGCTCATCGACGTCATTTTCTTTATCATTTCCTGAATAGTCAAAACAGGATCATCCCGCACATATTTCGCAAGTGCGCCCGGGAAAGCGGAATAGTACAGGATGGAATATTCTCGTTTGTCATCTGCATCAATATCGTAAATTGTTGGTGCGCCGGTACATAATTTCACCCACGGTTTTTTCAGCACTTCCCGTATAAAAGCTTCATCAAGCGTTTCTATCTGGACAGGAATATCAAATGGTTCCGAAAACATTATTTCAACAATTGTATCCAAAGGATTAGGTGAACTGCCGGAAATATCATGCAGTGTTTTTCCAACATATTTTCTGTTACTATCATTGAACACTTCGATAATTCTTATGCGGCTCCAATATTCCCGAAGTGAATCCCGGCTTCCACTTTCATTAAGAATAGCTTTTTCAATTTCCGGAAGCATTCTTTTATCCTGCAAAAATGTCGCAAGCTTATTTCTTCCATCCTGTTTGTACTTTAACGGAATAATATCGGATAATACACCAATATACACTGGAAAGGGGATTATATTGGCGGCTAAATCATACCCCTCACTGCGAAATAAATCGATTTCATTGAGAAATTCTTGTGTTTGATTTTGATTATCTTTGCCGATTAATTTTAATTCTAAAATTTCAACAGGAAGACTTATAAATTCCAGGGGTGCAACCTCTATCTTAGAATAATCTGCAATACTCTGCACCCAGATTGGAGCCCGCTCATCTTCATAACGAACCCGTATTGCTAAGATTCCACCCCATTTATGAACAAAGTAACAGCATACGTTTACTTTACCCGTTCCCAGATATTGTTCAGCGATTCCCGTAAAACCAACACTTATCCCCAGCGCTCCTTCCTGCATCGCTTTTATTAAATTGAATGATATCAGTGGCGCTTGCTCACCTTTGGGATTTTTTCTTGAAAACTCAACAACGCTGCCGCGAACCTGCCAGTAACTTACAAAAGACCCAACATTTATCGAGACCCCATTGTCACTCAATGCATCTAAAAAATCACCGAGGGTTGACCATTGCAGGGTAAGACCATAAGCAGATAGTTTACGCTTTGTATATGGAATTGCATTACCAAAAACCGGACCGGGAGATTCATCTTCACCCATAATTACCGTTGTAATACCTTGCTGCAATTTTGAAATTGCCCGCCCATCTGCTAATACATCATACATCGCTCGACTGTGGATATCTATAAACCCCGGAGCAACATACATTCCCTCAGCATTAATAATTGTATTTGCAGAAGCTGTTGAAAGATCACCTATAGCTTTAATCTTATCCCATCGTATTCCAACATCCGTTGTATCCGGTGGAGAACCCGTACCATCAACAACTATTCCTCCACGTATAATAATATCATACCGGTCAGATGAACTACAAGAAATGAAAAAATACAAGAGTAACAAAAAAACTGTTTTCCATATTCTCATTTTTATATCCAAAAGACTTAAACCTGATTAATTAGTAAAATTGAATCAAATCATGCCCGAGTACTCGTGGCACTTCGTGGTACAAAGTTACCGCTTAACAATGGAACATCAAAATAAAACAGGATTTGTGAATTAGTCAAGTAAAATAACTCTTTCTTCATTATTATATAAAGATAAACAATGTACAATAAAAAAATGATTCATCTGAGATTTTGTTTACACAAATTGCCGGCATGTTCATATTTATGTTTGATCTTATCGCCGTAGGAACACGCCGTGGCGTGTTCATGAACCCGAGTACTCGGGATTAACGGAATCTACCAAGAATCCCGAGTACTCGGGATTCCTACAGATAAACATGTTAGTCTATCAGGAAATTTAATCATTTCCAACTTTTTAAGCTATGTGCAAACAGATTTCCTGATGAACCAAAAAAATATACGTGGATTCTGAACAACTTGCAAGTAAAAATTTGGGAATTTTTTTTGAAAGAGGGGAGTAAAAATAATTAGAAAAATGCTGATCCCGAATATTCGGGATGAATGCAGTGAGTGTTTATTGAATTTCGCTCAAATGTACTCTCATTCCTCTCCGCCATTCTTCGAACAGGATATATAGCACCGGTATAACGGAAAGAGTGAGCGGCGTGGCAGTTATAAGACCACCGATAGTAGCAAGCGCAAGCGAATACCAGATTTGTTGATCGTAGGCTCGTGACTGCTGGAAGAACCACAAATTAGCAACGAGGGGAAACATACCCATTATTGTTGTTGCCGAAGTCATTAAAATCGGTCTCACCCTGTCTTTACAACCCTGGATTACCGCACCGTATAAATCCATACCTCTCTTGCGAAGCAGATTTATATGGTCCACCAGGATGATGGAGTTATTCACCACAATTCCGGCAAGCAATATCACTCCTACGTATGCAGCATCGGTAAACGTCTTACCCATGACGAAAAATATTAAGAATACCCCGATAAGCGCCATGGGAACGGTTAATATTATGACAAATGGATGGAGCAGGGATTCATAAAGCGATGAAGTTACCATGTATACCAGAATTATTGCAAACAGGATTGCCAGCCATTTGTTCAATTTCTCTCTGAAGGAAATCGGCATATATGAGCTAAATCTGCCTTCTTTGACCGTGTACCCGTTCGGATATGTCTTACCTTCAATAATTGCATTTACGGCATCTCTACCTATCTGAGTAGGTCCGCGGTACTCCAGCCCGACCACGCGCTCATACTGCTGTTCAAAGCGCTGGATACTGCCCATGACTTTCTGTTCATCAAATTCCACAATCTGTGAAAGGCGGACCTGCTCGCCCCCGGGAGTTGAAATTATTACATTTTTTAAATCTTCAAGCTGTAATTCTTCAAAATCCTTTATTTTTACGGCATACCTGACGAGTTTATCCTGGACATTAATCGAACTGGTTCCGATACTGCTGCGGCGGGCGTATTTGTTAATTATATTGATTACCGTTGCGACATCAAGATTATATGTGCTTAAAGCATCGCGCTTTATTCTAATGACCGTATCGAACCTGTCCCGCGATCCATAGTAATTGGTGTCAACATTTTTAACCCGCGAAATTTGTCCGAACTGTCTTCCGAGATCCTCGGCAATTTCTGCCAACTTATTATAATTGTAACCGCGAATATATACTCTGAAAGAGACTGGTCCTCCTAAACTGCCGCCAAGACCACCAGTGGAAAAATAATCGCCCACTCCCCTTACTGAAATACTAACTCCGGCAAATGTGCTGGCATAACTCGTCAACTCATCTTTTAACAAATACGGGATTGCCGTTTCAAGCGCTTTATCGTTGAACTGGATGTTCATAGACATGCGTGTAGGGGTAACATCGGTTGTTACTTTCCTGACACCTTCACTATATTCCCCATAAAGCACCATATCCTCAAAACTTAATGCTATATCATTTGCACGGTCTAATATAGACCCCTGCGGCAATGAAACATAAACACTTATATATGATGGCAGTCCGCTTCCTGTCCCATAGTAATACGATGGAACAGTCAAAGTGAAAACAAACCAGCTTACAGCAAAAACAGCGACAACGATACGCAGCGTCCAGTATTTATGATGAATAACTAATTCGATAAACCGTTCATACAAGCCGATTATATACTGCAGTATCTTGTTTTTACTAACACTTTCCTGAATGGTTTCGGCGCTCTTTGGAAAGACTTTTACGGAATAAGTCGGGATAAGGGTGAACGCAACTAAAATTGAAGAAATCAACGAAAAAGCCACGGCAAGCGCCATGGGTATATAAATAACGCGGTTATCGCCCTGCAGATACAGAAAAGGGATAAAGACTATTGATGTCGTAAGGACCGAAGCAACAATCGGAAGAAAAACTTCCCTCGCACCTTTTTCAGCGCTGTCGGTAGGTGATTCCCCTCTTTCTCTGTACCGGAAAATATTATCGATAACGACAATTGAACTGTCAACAAGCATACCGAAAGCCAGGGCAATCCCTGCAATGGTCATAACGTTGAAACCGATCCCGACAGCATAAAAGAAGATGATAGTGATTAATACCGAAAATGCCACAGTTGTCATAATCATTAAAGGCACTATCACGTTTCTGATAAAGATATACAGCACTACAAAAATAACCAGAATGCAGAAAATACCGCGAGCCTTTATGCTGTCGAGATCGTTCTGGACGGTTGTGCTGGGGTCATTTTCCTGAATAATTTGTAAATTCGTGGGAAATTCCTTTTTTAATTCTTCAATTTTAGCGTCAACTGCATCGACGAATTCTATGATGTTAGCGCCGTCTTCATGTTCAATTGTGATACCAACAAGAGAATTGCTGTTAATACGTTGATAATCCCGGGGTTCCTGATGACCGTCGATCAACGTTGCAATATCTTTAAGTAATATGAATGTGCCGCCGATTTTTCTTACAACAAGGTCTCCAATCTCGTCGATACTTTCTGCATCATTCTCAATATATACATCGTATCTTGTGCCGCTGCGTAAAAGTGATGCGATATTGCGCTTTTCTTCAAGACTGTGGATTGCGGAACTAACTGCGCCTTCCTGAATTCCATACATCTCTGCCTTAACCGGATCAATTTCAATTTTCAAGACGCGTTCCTGCCCGCCCGCTATTCTAACATCCCCAACACCATCAATAGCCACAAGCGGAACACGAAGTTTATCAATGGCATACTGCCGTATCCACGGCAGTGTATAATCTCCGGTCAGGATATATCTTAGAGGCGGGGGTCGAGTAAAGCCGCGCACACTTGACGTCGCAGCATAATTCTTTACTTCAGGCACTGTGGTACCCTCGGGCAGTTCACTTTTCAATACCGAGAGTTTCTCATTAAGCTCCAGTACAGCGAAATCCATATCCGTGCCCTTGGCGAATTGGGCGCTTATGGAAGCCACTCCTTCACTTGAGGTCGAGTTGACTTCTTTTACTCCCTTAACGGTCTGCACAATCCCTTCTATCGGTGAAGTAAGAAACGCTTCAACGGTTTCTGCGCTGGTATAGGGCCATGAGGCAGTAATTGAAAGCCGGGGAAGGTTCGTGGTCGGAAGCTCCTCCAGCGGGAGTTTCTGGATAAAATATATCCCTAAAGCGGCAATGACCAAAAACAGCATTGCCACTGCAACCGGGCGCCTGATACTCATTCCTAAGAGGTTCATGCTTTTACTTTAAAACCTCCGATAAAACTGTAAATTACCGGGATGACGATTAAGGTTAAAAAAGTAGATGACAGTAAGCCGCCGATAACCGCTATTGCCAATGGTCCTTGAAGTCCGGCGCCTTTACCGACCAGTCCAAATGCCATGGGAGTTAAAGCGAGAACCGTGGTGACCGTTGTCATTATTATCGGTCGAAGCCGCTTTTTCCCTGCTTCCATTATGGCTTCCCGCAGCGGTGTTCCTTTCTGGCGGCTCTTGTTGATAAAATCAATTTTTATTATAGCGTCATTTACCACAATGCCGACAAGTATGATCACACCGATTGCCGAGAGGACATTTATACTGTTATTTGTTAAAAAGAGAGCCAGAGATACGCCAATCATCGCAAGAGGAATGGCAAACATAATAATAAAAGGCTGAAGCAGCGATTCAAACTGGGCGGCTAATATCATATAAACCAGGGCAATTGAAACCAACAACGCCAATATGAGGGACCTGAATGAGCGCCTCATCTCCTCATTTTCACCGCCAAGCTCGATATCATAATCTTTTCCGGGAAGCTCAATTTCACTTATTGCTGTGCTGATATCACTAATAATATTTTTATAATCGCGCTCGTGAATGTTTGCAAAAATCTGAATTTGCCGAACCTGATTTTCACGCCTTATTTCATTGGGACCTTCGGTAAATTCAAAATCTATCAATTCACGAATAGGTATATAAATTTTTCCCTGGGGTATGTAACTATCTAACACATCATCAAACTCATCCCGAAAAGAGACATGAGGACGAACAACTATGTCAATTTTTCTATCGAAGTCGGTGAACTGTGTTGCAGTGTTGCCTCCCATAGAATTAGAGATAAAGCTTGAAACCCGATTTACCGACAATCCGTATCTTTCTGCCTGTTGCCGCCTGACCTTAATGCGAATCTCAGGTTTTCCTTCCTCATAGCTGGAATGTATATCCGCCAATCCCTCAATGAGGCTCATTTTATCTATCAAACTGTCCACCATAACACTGGTTATATCAAAATCCTCACCCTTAATGTTGACCACGATGTCCGATTCCTCCGTCCCTAAAACCTGCTGGAGTGTTGTTTCACCGGCGCTAAAATTAATCGAAGCTTCCGAAATGAGATATTCTTTGTCTCTAATGATTTGCATTACTTCTTCTGTAGTATAAGAACCGCTTCCTTTCAATCTCACCAATATTAATCCACGATTTAAGCTGGTAGTTCGTTCTGACTGCAGACCTTTTTCCTGCACAATACCAACACTTGAAAAAACACTTTCCACGTCATCCTGCAGGTCTTTATCCAGCAGCCACTCAATAATTGTGGTTGTTACTCTGTCAGTTTGTTCTAACGTAGAGCCGACCGGAAGAAACGTTTCGATTTCAAACTGCCTCTGGTCCACCTGGGGCATCAACTCCCTGTCTAATGTGATACCGAGCAATACTGCTAATACCATCATAATAGCAGTAATAGCGAGTGTGTTACCTCTATTATCGAGAGCCCATTGAAGTGCGCGTTCGTAGGCTGCAGCAAACTTTTGAAAATATCCATCAAATACTTCAAATACCGGATTGAATATATTTAATACATAATTAAGCGATTTTACAATCAATATGAACCAATAGTATAACAAATAAATCACCAGGAAAAACGTCGTCGTAATTAACATTTTAATTATAAACCGCCATAACACGTTGAACAAGAGCACTTTCCATACAAGGAAATAGAGAATTGCACGCCATAAAAAATAATAAATTATAGGGCGGTAAATGAGATAATAAAAAATCAACTTAAACGGGAAAAAAATAATCTTTAGAATTTGTATTACAGTTCCCGGCTCTTCTTTTATCGCACCTTCATCCAAATCGGGCTGCTTCTTTTCGTCGGCTTTGCGCATAGGCGCTAAAGGTATAATCGGTTCCAGCGTTTTCTTTTTGAAATGAAAGAAATGAGAAGCCAGCATCGGCAAGAGTGTCAGCGAAACAAGCAGAGAGCAAGTAAGCGCAAACGTAATGGCAAGCGACTGGTCTCTGAACAACTGACCTGCTACCCCTTCAACAAAAATAATAGGGAAAAATACCGAAACAGTCGTGAACGTTGAAGCGGAAACCGCCATACTGATTTCTTTAGAGCCTACTATTGCCGCTTCAATTATACCTTTGCCCTCCTGCCGGTGTCGAAAAATATTCTCAATCACAACAATGGAATTATCAACGAGCAACCCAACACCAAGCGCAATACCTCCAAGCGACATAATATTAAGGCTGACGTTCGTAAAATACAGTAAAATGAACGTTGCAAATATCGAGAGAGGAATGGCAATAGAAATAATAACGGGATTGCGGAGGTCATGAAGGAACAGAAAAAGCACTAAAAAGGCTAATATTCCTCCAAACAATATTGAAAGACGGACGTTATTGATTGAGCTGGAAATAAATTCCGCCTGGTCGTATGCTACTGAAATTTTCACATCGGGAAATTCTGTTTCTAACTGCCCAAGAACTTCCATGACCTGTTTCGAGACTGCTACCGTATTACTACCGGATTCTTTTTGGACAATGACACCGATACTTTCTTTTCCATCATACTTTGTTATGTTGTCACGTTCACGAAATCCATCACTGACATTTGCAACATCTTTTAGATAAATAATACTGTTGTTAACGACATTTCGACTTACCACTACCTCGTTAAGCTGGTCAATATCGTCAAACTCCCCAAGAGTTCTCAAAGAATAACGATACTCGCCTTTCCGTAAATAACCGCCGGGTCTGTTTATATTCGCAGCTCTTAATGCGCTGGCGACATCGGTTAAACTAACGCCCAATGGCACCATCTTATCAACATTAACATCAACATGAATTTCCCTGTCAAGACCGCCGGTAACCGTGGCAAGGGCGACCCCATCGAGCTGCTCCAACCGCCGCTTAACAATAGCCCGGGCGAACTCTTTATGCTCTATTAAACTTCCACCTTCTTCACCGGCAACCGATGAAATCGATAAAGACATAACCGGCTGGCTCGACGGGTCCACCCGGATTATTATCGGTCTGTCTGCTTCGGAAAAACTAGAATAATACTGCTTATCAAGCTGTTCCCGCACAGTCAGGGTGGTAAAGTCCATGTTGGTGCCCCATTCAAAATCAACCCTGACCAGGGACAACCCTTCCTGCGAGATCGAGGATATCTTTTTCACACCCTTCGTAGTCTGGAGCGCGGTCTCAATTTTCCGGGTAACGTAGGCTTCTACTTCCTGCGGGGGAACATTGGCGTATTTCGTCCAGATAGTTAGACGTGGATAACTGAGGTCGGGAAGCAGGTCAACAGCAAGACGGAAAAACGATATCACCCCAATCAAAAGAACGGCAACGAAAAACATGAACGTCGTAATCGGACGTTTGACTGCAATTTCGGAAATATGCATAGGCAACTATTCGGTATGAATTACATGCAAAGGTCTATGTCTGTGTAATCATTTTAAGTTTTTCAGATATTTTGTTTTAAATGCGCTAAATAATTGATAATAAATAGATTCTCTGATTGTCATTTCAAAAGAATAGATTATATAATGGTATTTACTTGATAATTTCGTTCAAACAAAATGTTTAGCAGTTTGCTGTTTTGTTTTTGGCTGATAGCTGACAGCTTTTTACTAAACAAACTTACTAACCGTATAATTATTTATTTTTTAGGTAACGGATTAACGACAGTAACCGGAACGTCATGAGCAATGTTGAGATGACCTGAGATGATAACCAGGTCTCCGGGATTTAATACATCCTGTTCGGCACTCAGAATTTCTACGTATTCATTATTTCGCAAACCGACAGTTACGTAGTTCCACCTTGCAATATCCTCACGTATGATAAAAATTGTAGGTCTGCCTGATCGATCAGTCACGGCTTCCGCAGGTACGAGCAGACGGTCAGGATAGGTGACCGCATCGATTTCCGCCATTGCAAACATGCCCGGTTTTATTTTTCTACCCGGGTTACCCACTAATATCGAAACAGCACACGTTTTATTCTCAACGACCGCGCTAATAGTTTCAACAACTCCTTCAAATACTTCATCCGGAAATGCAGCGCTGAGCATAACTTTAGCTTTTCTCCCCTTTTTGAGATCGGTAACATCAGGCTCCAGCACACCGATAACAACTCTGACTTTTGAAATATCCAGAATTCTCAATACTTCGCCACCGCCAACCTCATGCCCCTGCTGAATTGTTAAATTGTTTACCACACCGGCGATAGGGGCATATACCTTTGTGTTTTCAAGGTCATATTTTGCACGTTGGTATGCATTGAAAGATGCGTCAAGATTCCATCGACTCGCTCGCATAGCGCCGACATTTGCCCTGGATAATGCCATAGCAACTTCATAATTCATTTTGCGATTATCATATTCTTCCTTGTCAATAGCTCCTGATTTGAGTAAATCCGGCGCTTCTTCCCATTCTTTCTTTTTTGCATTGATAAATTCTATAGTTTTATTGTCGAGTGTACCAACATTTTTGCCGGTATTTTCTAAAAGAACCCCGCTCTCCAGGGCATATCTATATGCAGCAGAAAACCACTGCGTTTCCCGCTCTTTAAAGGTTAAATATTTTTCAGTACTGTCAATAGTAAATAAAAGGTCTCCCTTTCTGACCAACTCTCCCTCTTTAACATACACTGAAAATACCTCACCTGAGGTATACGCACGTATGGGAATTTCCCTGTATGGTTGGACTTCCCCCGCTCCGTTAGCACGCATGATAAGGTCGCCTCTAATAACCTGTCCTGCCTGGACGGTTAATTGTGCCT
>Ga0114930_10004271_pt1 | contig 12137 bp, 12 predicted proteins | sample AnhtaG_FD_87300 | JGI IMG/M metagenome (GOLD analysis project Ga0114930, IMG submission 87300) | Deep subsurface microbial communities from Anholt, Denmark to uncover new lineages of life (NeLLi) - Anholt_01485 metaG | ecosystem: Environmental > Aquatic > Marine > Oceanic > Sediment | place... | reverse complement strand
CGCTATGTTGTGCAACTAGGTATCAGCAATGTGAGCCGGTCGGCCTCGTAACGGTATAGTTGTTGGCCTGATTTTTAAATTTATCCCTCCTATCCCATCAAAACGCCGGGGTATAACTGTTTTTCTAGTAAATAATGATGATACTTTGTGGTAGAATGTTGGTGTGAGCACGGACTATCTTGATGTAGCAGCGCAAGTTTCCAACATTGCGGCAAACCGCTCAGTTAAAGATGCCCTGATGACGAAGCTGCAAACCCGAAGACCTCCCCAGCGCATTTCAGTCACCGACCTCCTAAGCCTGAAGCAGGCATACTTCCGAAGGAAGCACCCCGAGATAGTGCCCCCGTTGGAACGGCAGCAACTGATGTGGGCAGGCACAGGCTTTCACGATGTATTTGGGGCTGCGGTATCTAGCGAGGAATACATCGAGCAATCCGTAGAATTTGAAGGGGTGGTTGGTAGAATTGACATCTACGAGACAGTTCCGGTTGAGATAAAAACCACCTCCAACCTCAGTGAGGACGCCGACCTACGGCGTAAGAGGCCTGGGTACATTGAGCAGCTAGGAATATACTGTAGTATGGTAGATGTTGGCACAGGGAAAATTGTCGTCTACCAAAGGGCAGCGCCTCCAACATCATCTGCGCCGCTGGTTGTCTATGCTCTGAGGTTCCCAGACCTCAAAGCCATAAAGGAAGAGGTGATTCGGAGACGGGACCTGCTAAAAGAAGCTATTGCCACAGACGACTCCAGTAAGCTCCCTAAATGCCCTTGGTACAGCATCCAATGCGACTACTCCTCGGTGTGCGATTGTAGGACAGCCACCATCCCCACATCCTATGAAATCGTAGATTTGGCCGGCGAGATACACCCTGACACAGAGACCGCCCAGAAACTCCTTGCCAAGCTTGCGGAGCAACGCCCAAGTGAAACACTGCGTCTCAACGACATTGTCTTTCCACGCAAGACGTACTTTGCCCGTATTCAGCGTGAAACGGTTATCGACGAAGAGGCTGTTGCCTTGGAAGAAGCCGAGGAACGACTCACCTCTATAGACCGGCAAGGATTCTTGCGAGTTCTCCGTGATGCTCTAGAATACGGCGCCGCCGGGGAAGTGCAACGTATCCCTGCCAATCTAGCTGAGCTAAAGGATAGAGTCCTGCTCCAGCAAGGTGTCCCAACCATAGTCAGGACGACCAGCCTCAGGTATGTGGTGGAGAGGGACAGGCTACCTGAGTTCAGCTCGCACTACTTTCTGCGGCTAGGATTTGAGTGTGCTTTAAGCAACAAGCCTAAAGGTAGACTCGTTTTGTATTATAGGAATGTGCCAGAAGAAGACGCGAAGCTGCTAGTATACGATGTGAGCTTCAGAAATCTCGACATACTAAAAGCGGAGGCACTGAGGCGGATTGAACTCCTGAGGACCGCTCAAACCCCCGAAGAACTTCCGTCATGCCCATCTTGGATGGCTAGGTTCTGCAAATATGCGCCATCATGCAAGTGTGGCTCCTAGTTTGTGTATAGCAGGCCTACTTTGTTACCTCGTTGAACAAGTTGAGTTTTTGTTAAGGGTGTGTGTACTTTACCGGGTAAGTGCTCAGCTCACCGCTTGCGCAGAAATTCGACCATTGAATAGCTAACTAATCTCTCAAACGTCATCAGTGGCGGTAAAGGTAGCGGCAGTTGAGTCATTTCAGCCACTGCTCTTGGAGGAACTGATCGGAAATGTCCCATTACAATACTCTCTGGAAGTCGGATTCCCTCGTGAACCAGCCCAGACCTGGCATCATAGATGTTGCGGAGAGTACGCTTCAAATCTGCCTTCTCGATTCGTTCCCATTGGCGGATTGTAATGTCAGAATGAGAAATCTCTTCTTTTCCGAGGTCATCAGGGCCAATTTTGAGTATGCTTGTCAAATAGTCCGGCTTGGCATCGTCTTCCGTTTCATCGAAAAAGATCTCAGGCACGTTATCCGTGACAAACTTCAGCATCTTGCGAAAGACGAATCTCTCCTCGTGCAACAGCACTTCCACTAGCCGTGACCTGTTTTCTGGCGTCAAAGGAACAAACAGTTTATCCCACCTGGGGAATCGTGAATTCAAGAATTCTTCGAGTTCTGTGGGGCGATCACCTTCATCGCTCGGTTTGTACTCCTTGTAGACTGCTGAGGAGATCGTCTCTAGACATGTGACCAAGAAGAGATAGGAGAACTCTGGTTCGGTATAGATCATCTCAACAGCGGAGTGATACAGTCGCATTGCCAGTACGAAGGCGTTTGCAGTGGGCCTCTGCATAGCCTGAAGATTCCATAGGAGACGGTAGATCTCGTCTGGCTTGATCTCTTTTAGCCTTTGGCCCTCTTGATAGTGCGCTCGCTGATACAGCTCGCTGTCCTGCTCAAGCGGCAGACCATCGTATCTTGTTTGCCGTACTGCAAAGACCCTGCGACGAGTGATAAGAGATAGCAAAGCAGCGAACTCTTTGGCTATTTCGTCAGCGAAGATACCGCTCACACGGCTTGCGTCTGACTCTTTCTTCACCTCATAGGGAGCCCTGAAGGTTAGGGCTAAGGATTGTGGCACCCTGCTATAGGGGGTCGAAACGCTGAAGAGCTTAAAGGGGAAGTCTCTGAGAATGTACCGGGCGGCTATCGAGTGCTCACGATCGCCAAGGAAGGGAGGGTAGATTTCACCCCAACTGATAAGCCGATATTCAACCCCCGGATAAGCTCCTGCTGCCTCGTCTGATTTCACTTGCTTGTGAAGGTCTAGAGTTGCAAGCAGTCCCATTCTGATCCCCGATTCTATTCTCGCACAGTGGCGGTTCGTTGGCAATAAGATAACAGGTAAACACTGACTTGACGAACTTTTAGCCATCCTGAACAATTGGAAGCACTTGAATCTTTCAGAGTGTGCCAATGTCTAACAAAACCGAGATATGTTGTCCTGGCTACTATTCTATCAATGGAAGCCACTTTGTCAGATCGTAAAGGCTCTGAATCTTAGCTAGGGTTTGTACCCTTACTTCATCTCCGTCTGAGGCTATATACCAATCACCATTTCTTACACCATAATCCTCTGATAACCAGTCCTCTAGTTTGTTTCTGGCCTCCATCACGTCTTTGGCTCGAATAAGGTGAGTAGTCAAATATTCGTTTTTGTGCTTAAGTTGAACCAAGAACAGCATTGCCGATCCTTTTTCACCCATCTGCGCTGTGTTACTAAAGTGCTCCATGCATGTCAGGAAGCAGCTCAGTTTTAGATGCGCGTTTACTAGGCCAATAATATCTACGGCTTTCTGAGTCTCCTCAAGGCGTTATCCAAGGATTTTTTCTGCTTGCCAGCGCCTAACGGTTGCTGCCCACTCGTTCTTTCCTCTCCGGTTCTCCTGCCTCTATAATATCCTTTTCGATACCCCCGACGATATGTATTATCTATGTCTCTCACTTAACATCCCCCTTTAGCCGTGTAGAATAGCCTCCTGCAAATTATACCACCTCAGAAACGGGTTGGGTAGCCTGAGGAATTGGCGACAATGTCGGTCTTTTGGTAAGAAAGTTCGGGGTTGAGCGCAAAAGGTAACAAAAGTCAGGAAAGTGCAATAAGGTGAAAACAATCTTTTGTAACCCGACCACCAACCGCGTGTGCGCATTGCTCTCGCTGTGTACTGCCGCAATGCTTGGCATTAAGAGCTGCTACGCGGGAATCCCTATGCTTGGGGCGAACGTCGCCATGAACCGGTGGGGTTTTGCTCAGGCATATGACTGGGATGGCAGAGCTTACCTTCAGCAGCGTCAGCGAACCAAGCTACCCAGCATTCTATGAATTCGTTTTCCTTTCCTTGGTCTATAGGCATAAATGGCCAAGCAACCTGATATTCGGTCATTACTGGTGACAGGGCGCCATAGGCTTCTTCCCCCGGATTGAGAGCGAAGGGATCCAAGCGCCCACGTCGCGGGATAAATGGGTTAATCATGAAGGCCGTCTCATACCACCGGAAGACACTGGGTTCCTGCGCGTCGCAGTACCAGAGGGAATGAGACCTGCCCTCATACTCTAACCGGTCTGGTGGGATACGCAAAGTGATGCTCGAGTACGCAATTACCTCGAATGGAGTTTGATAGCGAGCCCCCGCACCCTGAATCTTTGCCAACCGCACCGGCTCCACACTCAGTTGGGCACTGTTTAGTGTACACGGCCACAGTGTGGCATCAGATGAAGCACTTCTAGGAGCGTTCGCCACGATCTGAGAGTGAAGCAGCTTCGCTATGTGCGCCAAGGCCTGCTCCGCTACCTGGTATAGTCCAGCTTGGCGGTAAAGGGAGCACCTGTCTCTTTGGAGGGGGGCTTGGCATATTCCCTTTCACGTCTAGTCATGATCTTAAACTGCCTTTTGAATCAGTATTTCTACTTGACGAACTCCAGTTCACCAGGTTCTCTATATCCTCTCTTTAGCAAGATGTCTCTTTCTTTCAAGAGGCAAGATCTATTGTGAGCTATAGCTTTATTAAATTCCTCGTTATCCCACGCTTCCATACAACAAAATCCATTATCAAAGAAAGGGTCATCATAATTTGGTATTTTTAAAAGCCTTACTATGGCTTTCTTCTTTTCATATTTGTCTCTGTTTAACTCTCCATCAAAGAGGATCTTGATGCCAACATGGTGAAACCACACACCACTTTCAAATTCACAATTAAAGGCATAGAAAGGCCTATCTAAATTATCAATAATCTTCTGCGTCATTTCTTTCAGTTGATTAATTCCCCTTATGTCTTTCGCACAGTAAATATAGAGATGCTCTTGGTTTATATATCCGAAGATAACTTGTGTCATTTTTTCATATTGTCTCGAATCATATCTGTAAAATCTGTTAAATTCCCCGATAGTTTCTATATCAATAATAGTTCCCTCAAAGTCAGAACCTATTTTTTCTTCGTACTCTATTATCATCCTACAGTTTCCTCATTAGCTATGTTGTTGGGCTATATCAAGATTGGTTCAACCCCTGATCAATAGACTTACAATCTTTCGCCAAGGGACAGTATTCACAGTTGGGATTCCTCGGCGTGCAGACGATGGCAGCGAAATCCAAGATAGCAAGATTTGCCTTTCGTGAATCGCCTTCTGAAGTGTACCTCCTAGCTATATCGACAACATGTCTGTCGCGTCGTCCTTCTCTGGATGTTCTGACCCCAAAATATCTCTTGAACAGTCTCACTATATTACTATCTACTATCCACTCTGCTTTTCCATAACCGATAGACAACACTGCTCCTGCCACATACTCTCCAACACCTGGCAGGCTGAGCAATTTTTCCCTCGTCTCAGGCACTTTGCATTCGTATTTTGTCCTTAATTCTCGTGCAACAAGCCCGAATGCAGGATTACGCCATCTTAGCCCCAGCGGGTATAGAATTCGTTCCAATTCTTCTTCCCCGGCTTCTGCCATACTTTGTATGTCGGGATACTGTGTAAAGAGATTGGTGTACACTTCCTTAACCTGGTCTGCTTTGGTTCTCCTTAACATCATTTCCGCAATCAATACCCTGAATGGGTCGCCGGTTCTTCTCCAAGGATAATCTCGGCCACTGCGATCAAACCATTGCATGATCTTGTCGCGAAATGTGCGTATTTCTTGAATAGATGGTAGCTTGTCCGAATTTTGGCTATTCATAGACCTTCCTTAACTCTCCAATTATGGCACGTGCGATGACAAACGCCAGCATTGGGGGAACAGCATTACCTACCTGCTTGAACTGTTCTGTTCGTGGGCCTTCAAACTTAAAGTTGTCTGGAAAAGACTGGCACCTAGCAGCTTCTCTTACAGTGAAGGATCTGCACTGGTTGATATCTGGATGAATATAATAATGCCCGTCTTTACGAATGTGAGCGGTAATCGTTGAGGCTGGTTTGTTCCACCACTGAACTTTGAATCTGTCCAAGAATTTGTCCAGATTATTGTGTGCAGGGGTTAGATCCGGTCGTTCATTGATAAGGTCGATCAGGGTAGCGGCACCATTTCCATTTAGATGGTGCTCTATAAAGAATTTGTATCTTTCAAGGTCGCTACCCATATGTGTTCTTGCTCTGTGGTTTAGTATGCCAAGCGAGCCTTTCCTCATCATACTTTGATAGGGAGTTATAGCCTTCTGGGGATATTTCCCATACCACTGATCGTTCCCTTTACTTGGCTTCAGAGGAGGTAGATCACCAATGGCACTACTAACATCATAACCCCAGTAACGCGACGGCCGGGGTTTCAGAATCTTTCTGAAAACATCCTTTACATCAGGGTTTTGATTAAGCAGAGACTCTCTATAGCCGATAAAAACCACACGTTTTCGCTTTTGCGGAACACCGTATGCACTGCTGTCAAGGAGATACTGTCGGGGATGCCTAGAATACTCGTCAAAACTTGGAGCGATCTCATATGACGGAGATATGCTTCTGAAATCCTCCAGCATTCTAGAAAATATTTTCTCACCCTTTGCTGTGGCAGTAAACAGGCCAAGAACATTTTCAAATACAAAGAAATCAGGCTGAAGTTTCCCGAGAATTTCAAGATAATGTTCATAAATGAAGTGTCTGCCGTCGAGCTCCATTCTATCGGGGTCGCGCGATCTGCCAACAAGAGAATAGGGCTGACAAGGTGGACCGCCAATTACTACATTAAACCTCCGGGCACCATTAATCTTTCTGGTCTCATTAATTTTGTCGAGGATCTCCTCAAGCTTCACCTTACCAAATTCCGCCTCAATGACAGCGTGATTGATTGAGTTCGCTATTTCAGGAAATTTCTCTAATATCTCGTCACGGCTCATGTATCCCGTCAGAAACTGCTTGTACAGGGAGCTTTTCTTAGCTTCTTTAAGCTTGTGGTAAAGATGACGGGTTCTCAATGTCTCGCATGCCCATTTATCCATCTCAATTTGCGCAATAACTTTAAATCCTGCTTGGATAAAACCTTCACTTAGTCCGCCACAACCGGCAAATAGGTCTATTGCGTAAAACTTAGATTCAAAAGGCATATGCTACATCCACACCTTATTCTCGTGATTTCATGAAGATGATTTCCAAGGATCGTATTCACTCGGTAGCAGCGCAATAATCTCTTCGACTGACATAGCGTGCAAATCATAAGTCAATTCCACCTGCTGGATGAATGATTGCAAACGCCTGAAATTACCAAGCCTATCTCGACTTTGTGCACCACTTTTTGGACGATCCGATTTCAAGTCCCAGTACAGGCGGTCGAATACCTCGATGAGCGCTTTGTTGGTGATGATATTCTGTCGGGAAGCCAGTTGCTCAATGAAATCATTGTGGATATATAGGGAGGTCCACAAAAATAAACGGGACTTTTCCCGATGTAAGTAGTAAATATCCCATGACGCTGCTACGAGGTGGCGGTAGTAATCTGTATAATGCGAGCTACATACGTAGCGTGATGTTTCACGTACCTTCCGCGATCCGTCAGATTCAACAGGACATAAGTTATCAAACCAAAATAATGTCAGCCAAGACCATACTCTTGGATTATTTAATATGTCTTTTCGGTCCACCCCGTGAGCCTCAAAAAGTTCAACCAAATATTTCCCGAGCTGCATACGTGTCGTTACCGGGAGACTCCCAACCTCAACATGTGCTAAAAACTCGGATGACCACGGTTTCTGACTCAGTCTATCAATGGGCGGAGGTTTTTGGGGATCTTCCTTAACCTCTAAGATATAGTTCCTGAAAAGCTCCATCCCCCTATCCGTAAGAACATGGACTACGGCCATCATCCAACCTCCTCAAGACTGATTAATTTCAGCCACTCTTTGCTCCGTGAGGAGCAAAATTCCTCTACCAATTTATCGATCCAACTGAGCGCATCGACAGGGTCGAACCAGTCATCCTGCAGCTGTAATTGTGTCCAAGTATCATCTGTTAGAAATCTTCTCGCAAATATGAGCCAGTTGTTATGCCATTCCTGTGGAGGGTCATCGAGATCATTAACTCTATCTACAAAAAACATGTATGTAAATATGTCTCGAATTACACTAGGGTACACGTATAAATGGAAACGGGGATCTGTTCGGGCTAGATTGTGAATATTCGGAACTCTTTCATTGAGCACTAGGACAGGTTCATCCCCACCGTAGTTTACTTTCCAGACCTGTCGTCCAAGGTCACGGAACTCAACAGGAAGAATGCTGCGTTTCTGAATTATACCGCTCGGTCGGATTCTATCAGCGGATGCAAGGATTAATCCGCGTTCAGCAGATTCATCGACAACTATTACACGGAACTTTAAATCCTCATAATGAGCAAGATGGGAAAGGCCAGTATCATCAGGACGGACAATATTACCAACCGTGCCGAAATCATAACGCACTAGATCTGTACGATGATAAGCCTCTACATATACTTTAGCTACATCGGGCAATCCCATATCATCAAGCTTGATGACGGCATCGAATGATTCAAGCATATGGTCTGTTCGATTAACATTAATTGATACCCTGTCTAGGGTGACCCTTTTACGTTCTGTATAATTGAACCTCCTCTTCATTGCTGTTCCTCCCGAATATCGACTATCAGATCACGATGTTTGTCGAATCCTGTCACGCGTAGTTCAAAATTATCCTCTGCAATGGAAACTCTCATGCGGTTACGCCCCTTGTCTATAATGTCGCCACCAGATATCGTCATTTTTATTACCTTATTGGCAAAATTGAAGTCCATAGGATGATAATTGCTGAATGGATTACCTCTCCTAACGTCATAAGCTACTCTAATGAGGGCTTGAGTTGGAAGACTGACCTCTTTTTTCGAAAGCACTACTCGAAATCCTTCCGGTATCCTGCTGATGTCAAATTTTTGTGGCTTGGGTGGTGGCGGCGGCGGCGGTGGGGTGACAATACGGACTCCTTCTTCAATACCTTCTGGAACAAAGAATATATCCTTTAGAAAATCTCGTTCCAGTCCAGGCGGAGGCTGGTCAAGAATATTCACAATCTCGGCCAAACTCGACTTAATAAATCGTAGAGTAGCAGATGCCGCATGATATTTTTCTTGAAATTGCTCAGTTCTTTCTTTCCAGTCAGTATGTGCAGGTGACTCGCAGTCTCCAAGGAACGTACAGATTGCTTCATCCTGCGCTGAAAGCAGTGCACGAACTCTCCGACTCCCTAGCCTCTTAATCTCGGAAATAGTAATACCACCCCTGATATAAAACTCCTCTGACCTGCTCAGTGTCTCATCTTTCTGAAGGTATGCATCAAAGTAGGAGTTAACCGTTGGCCCGTTTTTTGGATATATTTTAACTGGTATCCTTATCCACAGCAGTTCGTTTTTGGAAAACATTCCACGTGCCTCGGTCAATTTATCGCCAAACAAGTCCTCCTTCATTATCGAACTTCCCTCAGACATACTCAGTGAAAACATTTTTGCCTCTGGCATAGTCGCTGCATCTTCGAGAAACTCCATCAAGGAATCTACCGGCCTGTCTTTCCACGAGCTACTACTCCAATCTTGCTGTTGAGCAATACCACGTAGTGTCGAAGCGTTCAAAATGACCTGTGATTTATCATCATTGATCTGAACAACTAGCATCTCTTTTATGATAGGGAAGAAATAGTGAATGATGACCGCACGTGTAATAGCATTATGGTCGATTTCACTAGCCGGCATCGGAATCACAATGGATAGGCCTGGTTCACCGTTTCTCGTTATGGCAAATTTACTACGAAACTCCTGTAATATCTCCTTTGTTTCGATTGACTCGTAGTTCTTTCTGGCAAAATAACCGTAGCAGTCGTATGTTTCCCCGTTACGCAAGTGAGTTTTCAAAATGGTTTTTCCGAGTAATAACTCACGATTGTCATCATGCCTTATCGTCAATCCCCAGAACGAGCGAAGGTTTGATGCAACATGATATGCCGTTTTACCTAATCCCCATCTACCCGCATTCTGTCCTGTTTTTTGTGATTTGCCTTCACACCACCAGAAGTCATAGTAATTACCGCTTCCACCTTTTTTAATTTTCTCATCACGGTTAATGGGACCATCCAGGCCGCTAGTCCCGAAATCCTCGATTGCTAAAAATGAAATAGCATCGCTTGATAAATACTCTTGAGGTAAAAGGGCACAACTTTCAATATGGGGAATCAGCTCCCTGTAGAATATGTCATCATTGCTCTTCGCATGCTCAGTGAAGGTGAACCTGACAAGTACAGAACTATATGCAGGCAGCTTGGCATCCAATGAATTCTGTATTACTTCCCGTAATAGCGAAACAGCCTTATCATTATCGCCGATATTGAAGAATTCAGCCTCATGAGGATCACGTTCGAGTTCTCCACCGGTTAACTTCCTGATTTGCCACATGTTCTCCCCCCTTTTTGCCTCAAACTAAATAGGCTACTTATTGTATGCTCAAGATTAAGATTCATAGTTATCTTATCTAGAGGTTAAAAGTTATCTCTCTCTTGCTGTCTTTGAAATGATTCTCCGTATCACGAACAGCATTACGAATTTCCCGGAATATCTTTTGTACCTGTACGTCTGTATATTCATAACTTCGACGGTTAGCACATTGCCCTAGCAGCCGTAATGAATCAAGAACCCGTATGGTACGCTTCGCGGCTATTTCCTTAAAGGCATTAGCTTTAGATAATCGCTTGGTTGTCGGTGAAACCATGTCTGTACCTCCGCTACATACTGCAAAAAAGTGTAGCACATTCAGTTATTTTTGTCAAGTATATAGACACTATTCACAGAATAACGACTGCTTTATCGACGCTATTACGTCAATAATGACATCGACAGGGCCGACATGCCCAGCATTGCATACAAGACAGGTATCATCCCCTGAACTACCGATATCCCTTCCGCTTAGATATTAATCCTATCACAAATAGTGTTGGGAGGTATTATAAGATAGCTTGGTTAGCACGCACATTTTGCCCGTGCAGAATGTAGTTGCGACTTTGGAGAGGGAAGTGGCGTTGGTTAGGCAATAGCGTAATAATCCTCAGTGTGCTAGATGCTAAGCCACCTGCTATAATGAATGTGCCCAGTAGAGGGGATAAAGTCTCTCCTGTTACAAAACAAAAATCGGGGGGGGATGAGTGACAATGACAAGATTAGAATTGGTTATCTTTGCGGTCTGTCTTTTATTAGTAATTGCCGGAGTGGGAGTCAGTGTAGGGCTCTGGGTTGGGCTAGAGCAAGCTTTTATGGCGGCACTGACGGCGGCTCTGGTCTATGTGACGGCTGCTTATGCTTTTTTTACCTTCCGAATCGTCAAGATCTCAGATAAGCAGGCTAGCATAATGAGCGAGGCGCAAGTCAATAGTGCTGCTCCTGTAGTAATGCTTGAGGCCAGCTACAATGAAGGAACCAGTGAAACCGAGATAGCTGTATCTTGGAAAAACATTGGAAAGGGGCCGGCCCTGAATTTTCGATGCTGGGTAGAGGACAAGGAGTGCCCCGATCTTCGGGTACCTCGAAAGGCGATTTGTCGCACAGCCGTTGAGGTTGCACTTAGTGAAAACATGTGTACGGGACTCATCCACACTGAAATCCCAGGATATAGGCTGGGTGTGGGCTACATTAGAGCCCAATACGAGAGTATATTTAACAGGACTTACGAGTCTTGTCTACTGTATTTCGAAAACGCTGCACCTGAACTTAAATATGGTGAAGCTACTGAAAGAATCATCCTATAATGATGCCCAACAAAAAGATTTCCTAATTGATGTCAAGCCCTTACTTAGCTATTGATTGTAATTCATCTGCGCAGTACACTGTCTTCGGGGGAGGAATGAGTGGTCCAGGCTGAGGAGCTTTAGCTGCCTCGCATGTTCTGCGACCAGTGAGCCTTCCCCCGTTAGGTTTACGTCGCCGACGAGCCTGTCTTGTTTCTTCAGGCACCTTATACTCTGACCGGATGAGTTCCATTGCCTCCTTGTTAGTTAGCAGCTTGCCCTGGCTATCTCGCAACTCATATGGTCTAGCCTCTCGCAAAACTGCCATTATCCTGGCTCCCAGGTGACTCATCACTGCTCCCATGGCTTGTAGATGAGTCTTGCCATGGTGCACCATCTCCCGATAGTAGAGATGAGCAAGCTGGGGGTCGTATCTGCGGG
>Ga0114930_10004270_pt1 | contig 12140 bp, 10 predicted proteins | sample AnhtaG_FD_87300 | JGI IMG/M metagenome (GOLD analysis project Ga0114930, IMG submission 87300) | Deep subsurface microbial communities from Anholt, Denmark to uncover new lineages of life (NeLLi) - Anholt_01485 metaG | ecosystem: Environmental > Aquatic > Marine > Oceanic > Sediment | place... | reverse complement strand
CGCCACCGTGGTCAACGCCCTGGCGGTTCAGGATACGCTGGAGTCGCTGGGCGTGCCCACACGGGTCCAGAGTGCCCTGGCCATCGACACGGTCTGCGAGCCGTTTATCCGGCGACGGGCCATCCGCCATCTGGAAAAAAGGCGCGTCGTGATCTTCGCCAGTGGGACGGGAAACCCGTTTGTCACCACGGACACCGGTGCGGCACTGCGGGCGTCCGAGGTGCGGGCGGATGTCCTGCTCAAGGCGACGAAGGTCGACGGCGTGTATAGCGCCGATCCGGTTACTAACCCAACAGCCACGCGTATCGAGCGGTTGACTTACAACGAGGTGATCGACCGGCGGCTCGGCATAATGGACGTCAGCGCAATCGACCTATGCCAGCGAAGCGGCATTCCGATCATCGTGCTGAGCCTGAAGAAACCGGGTAACATGCGTGCAGTCGTGCTGGGCGAAGGGGTGGGGACGCTGATCGATGCCGGGTAACGGATCCGCACGTTGGGCCAACAAGCTCCAGCGCGCTGCTCTTTACCGACTGCGGCGTGGTCGTCGGACGACGCGAATAGCGACTGCGTGGAGAATCCCGTAATGCCATCCCCTGCAATCGAGAAAGAGTGTTCGGCCAGGATGGCCAAGGTCGTCGAGTTTCTCAAGCAGGAGCTGCGCGGCGTACGCAGCGGCCGGGCCCATCCAGGGCTGGTTGAACATATTAGGATCGAGGTATCCTCCTACGGCAGCACGATGGACCTGCGGGAACTGGCAACCATCAGCGTGCCCGACCCGAGTACATTGCTGGTCAAGCCGTTTGACCCCGGTACGTTGAAGGATATCGAAAAGGGTCTGCAGACCTCCGAACTCGGCATCGCCCCTCGGAACGATGGCAAAGCCATTCGTCTTCCAATACCGCCTCTCTCCGGTGAGCGACGCCAACAACTGGTGCAGCAGGCCAAGAAGATGGCCGAAATGCAAAAAATATCCGTCCGCAACGCCCGCCGGGACGCCAACAAGGCCATCGACGCTGCAGAAAAAGACAAAAGCCTCAGCGAAGACCAGGCTAAGGATCTAAAAGACCGCATCCAGAAGTTTACCAAAACGCACGAAGACCAAATCGAATCGGTCCTCGCCGCAAAAGCCAAAGAGATCGAGGAGGTCTAGGGCATTTTCGTGTTGTAGCTTGTCTGACCCATGTCAAACTGACCGACGCGGACCTGCAAATTCGCGCCGCCTACCTCAGCGAGGACGATCGGGCGGAGCGGTTCCATGAACAACGGCCTCACGGCCCGGCCGTCAGGCGGCAAGGCTTCGGCTACGAGCCTATCCCATTAATCCCTGTGGTACCGGTTTCCAATCGGTGAAGTACACGTCCAGCAGGGGCAGGCAAGCCCCGGTGGGCGCCCGGGATCATCCACAGCGGTGACCATGGAGGTTGAAGCGGGCCCACTTCGCTTGTAGAATCAATATGGACAGGCCTGAACCGGCGGGCCTGTGCGAGCCGCTGGTTCCAGGCTGTGCGGAGCACACCTGGCCAGGCTCGCCTCGCGAGCCCTGAATTGTCAAGGACGCCGGCTAAAGCCCGCGGCTCAAACATTCGATTGCGTTTAATATCCGGCTGTAAGACTTGAACAGCAATGGCCAAGAAACGGAAAAAGCTCGGCGAAATCCTGGTCGGTTGGGAGGTTATCAAGGAGTCGGCCTTGGCCGAGGCCTTGAAATATGCCCAGGAGCACGGGAAACGCATCGGCGAGGCGTTGGTCGAGTTGGAGCGCTGCAGCGAGGACGATGTTGTCAAAGCGCTAGCCAGTCAATTTGGAATGGAGTACATCGACCTTGACCATCATCCCGTCGATCGTCAGGCCCTGGACCTGATTCCCTCCAAGTTGATTGAAGACTACCTGGTGCTCCCTCTGGCCGAGGGTGGGGATCGCCTGAAGGTCATCATCACCGACCCACTCGACTTAGAGACCCTGGACCTGCTAAGGTTCCGGCTAAACCGCGAGATCGTCCCGTCGTTGGCACCGGTCAACAAGGTCAAGAGCTTCATCGAGAAATTCATCAATCCGGAGGGGGACGTCTTATCACAAACCATGGCCAGCATCGACCAGGAAGCCCCGGAGGAGGACGACGGTAAGGACGACGGGCGTGCCACCGTGGCGGGTGAGGATGCTGAGGCTCCGATCATCAAGCTCATCAACCTGATCATCACCGAGGCGGTCCACGGACGGGCAAGCGATATTCATATTGAGCCGATGGCCAACCGCATCCGCGTGCGCTATCGCGTCGACGGAGTCTGCCACGTTCGTGACGACATCCCCAAGAACATGCAGGCTCCGGTCACCACGCGCTATAAGATCATGGCCGGGATGGACATCGCCGAGAAGCGCGTCCCCCAAGACGGCCGCATCAGGATGAGAGTTGGTGGAAGCAACATCGACTTTCGTGTCAGCGCCTTGCCGGCCTACCACGGGGAGAGCGTTGTTCTGCGTATTCTGCGGCCCGAGTCGGCCAATGTCGGTCTCGGGGCTCTTGGTTTCGATGAGGACGACTATCAAAAGTTCACCAAGATCATTCAGCGCCCCAACGGGATCTTTCTGGTCACCGGCCCAACGGGCTCTGGCAAAACAACCACGCTATATTCCGCGCTTCAAGAGCTGAACAAACCCGATAAGAAAATCATCACCGCCGAGGACCCCGTCGAATACAACTTCACGGGCATAAATCAGTGCCAGGTGAAGGAGGAAATCGAACTGACCTTTGCCAGGATTCTGAGGGCCATGCTCCGCCAGGCCCCCAACATCATCCTGGTCGGTGAGATTCGTGACCGCGAGGTGGGCGAGGTGGCCATCCAGGCCGCCCTCACCGGACACCTGGTCTTCAGCACGCTGCACACCAACGACGCCCCATCGGCCATTACCCGTCTTATCGATATGGGCATCAAGCCGTTTTTGGTGGCCAGCTCCATTCAGGCGATCATGGCACAACGCCTGATTCGTGTAATCTGCTCGGAGTGCAAGGTGGTCGATGAGAATCCCGACAGGCGCACGCTTCAGCTACTTGGTTTCACGGAGGAGGAACTGGCCGGCAAGACGGTCTGGAAGGGTAAAGGTTGCAAGCGGTGCAACAACAGCGGCTACCGCGGCCGGATTGGCATTTTCGAGATGGTAACGATGAACTCGCAGTTGCGGGACCTGGCGTTCAGTCTGGCCCCGACCAGTGAGTTGCGGGCGGCCGCCCGGGCGGCCGGGATGCGCACATTGCTTGAAGACGGAAAGATGAAGATCCTTAACGGCGTCACCACCCCTGAGGACCTGTTGCGCGTCACGCAGGCCGAGGGCGTCATGGCCGCCTAGAACTCTTGTAGGGAACCATTGTATGGCAACTATACACATTGATCGCCTTTTGGAGACCGTGGTTAGACAAAACGCCTCGGACTTGCATCTGACCGTCGGCCGGCCGCCGGTCATCCGCCTCGAGGGACACCTCCGCTCGCTGGAAACCAAGGTGCTCGCTCCCGACGACACCGTGGCCCTGATGAAGTCGATCACCCCGGAGCGGAATCAGCAGGAGCTCTCAGAGGAAGGGGGGACGGACTTCGGGTTCGGGTTCGGTGACGGGGCCCGCTTCCGGGTGGCGGTCTTCATGCAAAGGGGCAATGTGGCCGTCGTCTTGCGGCTGATTCCGTCTAAGCTCCTGACTTTCGAAGAGATTGGTCTTCCAAAGATATGTCGGGCCCTTTGTCGTCGGCCTCGTGGAATGTTTCTGGTGACCGGTCCTACCGGTTGCGGCAAGACGACAACTCTCGCAACGATGATCGACTACGTCAACGAGACCCAGGACCGGCACATCGTCACCGTGGAGGATCCGATCGAGTACTACCACAACCACAAGATGTGCATTGTCAACCAGCGCGCCGTGGGCCCCGACGTGCCGAACTTCTCCGAGGCCCTTCGCCGCGTCCTGCGGCAGGACCCGGACGTGATCCTTGTCGGTGAGCTCCGCGACCTGGAGACCATCGAATCCGCCATTCGGGCCGCCGAAACGGGCCACCTGGTGTTTGGCACCCTGCACACCACCGGGTGTCAGGGAACGATCAACCGGATGATCGATGCGTTTCCCCATGAGCAGCAGTCACAGCTTCGCGTGCAGTTGTCCACCAACCTGATCGCCACGTTGTCCCAGGCGCTGCTGCCCCGCATCCCCCGGGGGATGGTCGCCGCCTACGAGTTTATGGTGACTACGCCGGCGATCGCCAACTTGGTCCGCGAGAACAAGACCTATCGTATCGACTCTGCTATTCAGACCGGAAAGAAATACGGTATGCAGTTGCTCGACGAGCATCTGTGGACGCTATACGAAGAAGGCCTGATCAGTTCCGAGGACTGCATCGACTGCTCCCGGCACCCTGGACAAATGCAGGACAAGGTCGATACGCATCGCCGCGGTATGGATGCAAAAGCCCTCGAGGCCGACAAGAAAGGCGTTGATGAGGAAACCCCGGTGTTTAGATCATGACCGAATCGACACCCGCCTCGCAAGGTTCATCGGCCGCAACAGCCTCCCGGACTCCGCGCCCCCGCAAAATGCCCCCCATCGAGCAGCTCCGCGGTCGGCAGCTCGGGCGAATCCTCATCAAAATGGGCAAGCTGCGCCGCAGCCAGGTCCTCGAAGCCCTGGACATCCAAAAGGAACGGCGCGGGCCGATTGGGGCCATTCTCGTTGAGCTCGGGTACATCACCGAGGATGATCTCAATTTTGCACTGGCCGCCCAAAGCGGCATGGAGGCAGTGGACCTCAACAAGGTCGATGTGCCGCCGGAGGTCTTGGGGATCATGTCATCGCAGATGGCCCAGACCTACCGGGTCATCCCCTTCGATCTAGGTGCCGATGGCAAAGTGCTGTCGCTGGCCATAGACAACCCGGACAACTTCCGGGCTACCGACGACCTCCAAACCCTGCTGAGCTACAGGATCAAGCCGTTTCTCGCCAACCCGACCGATATGCAGAATGCCCTGGACCGCTTCTACCCCGAAGGGGAGCAGGAATCCATCGCCGGGCTGATCGGCGAGCTCAGCGATGATGAAGACCTCGCCAGGTTCGAGGGCCGCGGGGACAGCATCGACCTGGCCGAGCTCAAGGAGATCGCCGACCTTAACCCGGTCAAGAAGCTGCTCAACCTCGTGTTGCTGCAGGCGATCAAGGACAAGGCCAGCGACGTACACTTCGAGCCCTTCGAAGATGAATTCAAGATGCGCTACCGGATCGACGGCGTACTGTACGAGATGGTGCCGCCGCCGCGTTACGTTGCCTTGGCCATCTCATCGCGCATCAAGGTCATGGCCAACCTGGACATCGCCGAGCGGCGCATGCCGCAGGACGGGCGTATCGAGCTGTTGGTCAAAGGTGCTCCCATTGACCTGCGTGTCTCCGTGCTCCCGACCATGTTCGGCGAGAGCGTGGTATTGCGGGTCCTGGACCGCTCCCATGTACAGCTTAGCATCGAGAAGATCGGCATGCGCGATGACGATTTGACCGCCTTCCGCCAGTTGCTGCGCAAGCCCAACGGAATCATCATCAATACCGGCCCCACCGGTTGCGGTAAGACCACCACCCTGTACTCGGCCCTGTCCGAGCTGAACAGCACGGACGTGAAAATCCTCACGGCTGAGGATCCTGTGGAGTACGATATCGACGGCCTCATTCAGACACAGATTCGCCCGGTGGTCGGCCTGACCTTCGCCAGGGCCCTGCGAAGCTTCTTGCGGCAAGACCCGGACATCATCCTCATCGGCGAGATACGCGACCTGGAAACAGCGGAGATCAGCGTGCAGGCCTCGTTGACCGGACACCTGGTATTCACGACCCTGCACACGAACGACGCCCCGTCTGCCATTGCGCGCTTGCTGGACCTCGGTCTGGAGCCGTTCTTGATTACGGCGACACTTGAGGCCGTGGTGTCCCAGCGATTGGTGCGTCGTATCTGCACCCACTGCAAGACGGAGTACCATCCGACTGAAGAGCAGTTGATGGAGTTGAACCTCCGACCCGAGGAAGTCGGTGACAAGGTGTTCTATTACGGCAAGGGGTGCGACTACTGCAACAAGACCGGGTATCGCGGCCGCGTTGGGCTGTTCGAGAGTATGATCCTTGACGACCACCTTGGGGAATTGATCATGAAACGGGCGGCTACGGTGGTCCTGCGGCGCGAAGCCATCAAAGGTGGTATGAGAACGCTTAGAGACGTCGGGTTGCTGGCCATCTACGACGGGATCACCTCACTCGACGAAGTGGTTCGGGAGACGATCGTCGAAGAAGAGGCATAGCACGGCTAGCGGCGACGTGGTGTTGAAGGGGATCGGGTAATGCCCACATTTGCATACGAAGCGATGAACCAGGCCGGGCAGGAGGTCAAGGACGAGGTTGATGCCCTCTCCAGCGAGGATGCACTGGCAAAGATCCGCAACCTGGGCTACTTCCCCACCCGCATTCGCGAAAAGGGCGGTGCCAAAGCCAGGGTCGCTGCCACCGCAAAGAAAAAGCGCGGCACCGGCTTCTCGATAGGCCGCGTCAGTCGAAAAATCATCACCCAGACCACCCGCCAGCTCTCCACGCTTCAAGACGCCGGGCTGCCCATCCTGCGCAGCCTGAACATTCTGGAAGAGCAGCAAAAGCCGGGGTTGATGAAGAACATCCTGCGAGCCGTTGCCGAAGACATCGAGGGCGGGGCCACGCTCTCTGAGGCCTGCGCAAGACACCCCAAGGCCTTCGATCGGCTGTACGTGAACATGGTCGCCGCCGGCGAGGCCGGCGGCGTGTTGGACGTTATTCTCCAGCGACTGGCCGACTTCATGGAGAAGGCCGAGAAGGTCAAAAAGAAGATCAAAGGGGCAATGATTTACCCCATCGTGGTTATCAGCTTTTCCCTCTTGATCGTCAGCGGCATCATGGTCGTGGTCATTCCGAAGTTCAAGGATATCTTCAGGGACTTTGACGTGACCCTGCCGGGCCCCACACTGCTGTTGATAGGAACCTCCGAATGGTTCGTGAACGGCAAACCTCCCGGTTGGGCTGTGGTGCTGATCGGACCCTTTGTCGTTTACATGTTGTTCAAGCTGATCCGCTCTTCGAAGGGCGGGCGATACGTGACCGACGTCGTCGGGATCAAGCTGCCGGTTTTTGGGAACCTGCTGCAAAAGAGCGCCGTGGCCCGCTTCACTCGTACCCTGGGCACGTTGATTAGCGCGGGTGTGCCTATCCTCGAGGCCATCACCATCACCCGGGATACCGCCGGGAACGAAGTGTACGTCCGAGCACTGGACAAGGTGCATGACTCGATTCGCGAGGGCGAAAGCTTCGCTACTCCCTTGCGGGCGGCGAAGGTGGTTGACGGCCTGGTCACCAACATGATCGACGTCGGTGAGGAGACCGGCGAGCTGGACAAGATGCTCCTTAAAGTGGCGGACAACTACGAGGAGGAGATCGACGTCGCCGTCGCCAGCCTGGTGTCGCTGATCGAGCCCTTGATGGTCGCCGTGCTCGGCGGAACAGTCGGGTTTATCGTCGTTGCCCTGTTTATGCCGCTCGTAGAGCTGATCTCATCCGTCTCCGGCGGCTAGGAGCGTTACCACCTTACCGGATGACGTAGCCGGCGAATCCTCCCCTGACGGATCCTCGGTGAGGAGAATGACAACACCATGACCTCCAACTATTCACGGCACTTAAACGGTGGGCCCGGGCCCCGGACCGGCGCCGGGAGGACGGCGTTTTCGCTTGTCGAACTGCTTACGGTGATCTTCATCATCTCTTTGCTGATCGGAATTCTGATCCCGTCTATAAACAGCGCCCGAAACGCCGCCAAAAAGGCCACCACTTCCAAGGCTCTTACCTCCGTCCGGGTCGGGCTGGAAATGTTCAAGAACGACAACGAGGCTGATTTCCGGCTCACCAACGGCTATCCGCCCTCCTTCGCTCACCCACCAATCCCGGGATATGCTGGCAACGATGTGCTTTATGAGGGGCGGTTCCCCTTCCCAAAGGGAAACGCAGACACCAAGCCGGTCGTCTACGGCGCCCACTGGCTTCCGGCCATCCTCATGGGGGTGGACAACCTGGGCTATGTCAAGCGCAGCTCAGTACCGAGAAGAACAGACGACCTTCATCGGAATCCGTGGCTATGGTACGAGGTCGATCCGAATACCAGCACCCTTTACGTACCGCAGCGGCAGCCGTTCTATATCGACCCCGGCAACACGCGGACGAAACCGACGAAGGATCTTCCGGGTCGTCCGCCGGAGCAACTGGACAAGCTCTTCCCGGACTGGGAAGAGATGAACGCCCTGCCGGTGATCGTCGATTCTTTCGATCAGCCGATCCTCTACTACGCGGCCAATAGGCATGGAAAGGTCACTAACATGGTAGAGGACAGGCGAGACGAGAACAAAGAGTACACCGGTGGGGCGCAACAAGAGGGCCTACCCTTCTACTTCCATCAGGACAACATAGGATTCACCGGGACCGGCGTCAGCAAAGACGAGCGCGGTTGGAACTTCGGTGGGCGCCTGCGGCGCACCGGTGAGGAGGAGATTAACCTCCTCCACGCCATCGCCGTCTCCGGTGCCGACTTGACCCCGGACCAGCTCATTCTGGGGGAAAACCGCGAAACCTTCGCCCGGTACATCATGGACCGCAAGGCTTATCAGTCCGCAAGGCAGGATACCTCACCCAACCTCCCCCTGCGTCCGGTGAACGCGGACACCTACCTGCTGATCAGCGCCGGGCCTGACGGGTTGTACGGGACCAACGATGATGTCACCAACATGCCACCCTGGCCGGACTAGGAAGACCTCACCGGATGATACTCCGACCGCAGGCTTTAGGCTGCGCGGACGTTCGCGCGGGTTAAAACCCGCGGCTCACCACAAGCATAGGACGTAAACCATGAGCGTCGATCGGACGACAGCCTCACGCGGAGCTTTCACGCTTATCGAGATTCTGGTCGTGGTCACGATTATCGGGCTGCTTGTCGCGGTTCTTCTGCCCGCGTTCGGCACCGTGCGAACCAAGGCCCGCTACGCCCAGGCCAATGCCCAGTTCGGGGGCCTCGATACCGGGCTGGAAATGTTCCGTGGTGAAGCAGATCTCAGTGGGACCTATCCGCCGTCGGCCAGCGACAACGACGATCGTCAGTTGATCGCAAATCCCAAGGGGAACAAGGGCGATAACGTTCGGATTTCCGGGGCGCATCTGCTGGTCCATGCCATGATCGGGGCGGACGGACTGGGGACCCCCGGATTTCGCGATTTCGACCGCGACGGCAAGTGGTGTAACGACACCTATGCAAAGCCTCTCGACAGTCAAGGCGCCTACGCCTTAAGCTCCGGATCCGACGACTCATCAGGGCGCGAAGAAGGTCAGGAAATGCACACCCGCTACGGCGGAGCCGGCTACGTTGATGAAAAGATGAGGGATAGTGTTAAGTCCTTCAGGGACCTTGCAGAGAGAGGCATGATTTCCAATCTCGACCCCGATAGCCCCCCCAAAAACATCGCCAGCGACGAGCGCGTCTTTGTCGATCCGTGGGGCACACCGATCCTGTACTACAAGGCCAACCCCGCCAGCTTGCGGATGACCACCAGTGCGGACGCGTCGGGCATCTACTCGCAGGAAGACAACGGCATCATCACAGGCACCGATCAAGGAACCCTGGCAATAGACGGGTTTGACTTCGGCCCGGGCAAGACCAACGGTCGCTATCACGCCATCTCCGTCAACATCTCCCCGCTGACTACCCATGTGTGCGACGAAATATGCGCCACCCAGGATTATGAGGACTCCTTTGCCTGCTATATATGTGACCGATCCGTTAAGGCGCGACCCACGCCGGTGCGGAAGGATTCGTACTTGCTGATCAGCGCCGGCCCGGACGCTCGCTACGGAACCGACGACGACGCCACCAATTGGACCAGAAAAGCAGATTAGACATGGATGAGCTGTTGCCCAAACGAGCCGCGGGCTTCAGCCCGCGCGGAGTTCCAATGGGTCTTGCCCGATTCTCCTCCGCGTTTACGCTAATCGAGCTGCTCGTGGTGATGGTGATCATCGCGATCTTGATCAGTGCCGTCGTTGCCGCCAGCACCACCCTGGTCACTAAGGCAAAGATATCCGGCACCCGGGCTGTGCTGACGATCGTCCGGGATGCCGTCGAACAGTTCCGCCGCGAGCAGACCGCTCAGCCCACCTTGGCGCGTAGCCAAGCTTATCAGGAGCGCTACGGCTACTATCCGCCCGATGAACTCGAGGTTTTCACGCCGAGCGGGATTCCTGGTGACCCTTCGGGGACGGGGTCGCGCGCCGTTGGCGGAGCAGTCATCGTCCCGACACCACCGCCCAGCGGCGCCTACCCGCACATGAACTTCTATACACGCCGCCTTCCGCCTTACGAGGCAGCCCTGGAGCATCGGGACCAGGTTGCGATGGTCGTTGCGATCCAGACGTTGGGCGATGCCTCCGCCGCCATCCTCGATCGTGTTCAGGATCGCTATTGGGCATCCCCGCCAACTGATCCTGCAAAGGACCCGCCGGCCCCCATCCTGTTCCTGGATCGAGATAAGAATGGCGACTGGGATCGCACCGAGGACCATCTACTCCGCTACATCGTTGACGATTGGCGTACACCAATCAGCTACTTCGCCCAGCGCAACTGGTGCCCGGATTGCTCGCCGGAGCCTTCCAGTAACCACGAACGTTGGAATGAGGTGTCAACGGCGATGATCCGCCTTAACGGCGGTCAGCCGGTGATCATGTCCTACGGCCCCAACGGGAAGGAGCAGCTTACAAAGGAGGCCATGGAGGTCTCGGATGTCGACGAGGGGGCCTCGCTCGTTGATGATTGGGTCTTTAAGGATGAGCACCGGATCAATCATCACCTTAACGCTGACAACGTGTACGTGGACTCGACTCTGAAAGAGAAGCTTGCCAGGGGGATTCCATGATGCGGACTCACTCCGGTAACCCCGGTTGTACGTGCACTGTGTCGCCAATGTGTCAGTGAGCTTGGAAAATGACTCGCGATCTATTCGGCGAGCGTGGTTGTGTGCGGGGAGCTGCGGATTTTAGACCGCCCGGATGTCCGCGCAGGCTCCCGATAGATCGGGATTCCATTCCGCCTGCGGCTCGGGTGAGTTACTTGAGATGCTCGTGCACAAGTAGACGACGCAGCTTCACCCTGATCGAAATGGTCGTGGTGGTGGCGATCATCCTTGTGATCCTGGGCCTGGTTCTCCCGGCGGCAAGTACGCTGTGGGGCCAGCGCAAGACGGCCCAGGCGGACAATGCCATCCAGGGCTTGTTGATGACCGCCCGAGCAAAAGCCATGCGGGCGGACGGAGTGGAGACCGGTTTCCTGGCGTTCGTTGATGGTGAAGGCAACCAACACCTCGTCACCATCGAGCAACACCGGGACAACATACACTACCCGGCTTGGCAGAACGTGTTCGTCATCACAGGCCAACCTGATCAGGTGCTTCCCACGCCGATACGCGCCGTGCCGCGGTATGTAGTTATAGAACCGGGGCAGGGTCAGGAGGAGTGGGAGGTCTTCCGCGGGGAGGAACTCGCCAACAACGATTTCAACAACCTGCCGAAGGATCAGGATCAGACCCAACGGCATCGGAACTTCTTCACACTGGTTTTCTCCACCGATGGGCAACTGATCCAAAACCGCGACGTGCTCATTCAGGACGCGGATGCGGAAGAAAACCGGTTTGGCGATCGAACGGGGTTGCATGTAGGCCCGGGCGGTTCCAAACCGCCCACCACGACCAAGTTTTATCTAAGAGACGGCAACGAGCAGGACATCGACCCCACCGGTGACGGCATAGCGATTCCGTTCCTGGTAACCGACGATCAGGACGTAGCCATCAACTTCCCTTCCATTGACGGACTGTTGGTGTATGACGATTCAGTGTTCAACGATCTGACCGTCCCTGAAAAACGGAGCTTCGTGCTCCAGAGGGGTCGCCCCCTGTATGTGAGTCGTTGGACCGGGGCGGTGATACGCGGCCCCGTCGGGGAGACCGAGAAGCGTGAGTGATCTTGCCGGACATCTACCGCCGGCTGGTAGCGGCAACGAACCGCGGGCGGAACCTGT
>Ga0114930_10004269_pt1 | contig 12141 bp, 14 predicted proteins | sample AnhtaG_FD_87300 | JGI IMG/M metagenome (GOLD analysis project Ga0114930, IMG submission 87300) | Deep subsurface microbial communities from Anholt, Denmark to uncover new lineages of life (NeLLi) - Anholt_01485 metaG | ecosystem: Environmental > Aquatic > Marine > Oceanic > Sediment | place... | reverse complement strand
GCCCTCGCTGGTTCTTCGGGTTCTCCATTATATTTCCCTATTGGTTCTGGAACCACCGATTTTTGGTTAGTAAAAACTGACGCCTATGGAAATATGGAATGGAACCAAACATACGGAGGAACAAGCGATGAAGTTGCTTACTCACTGGTTGAGACGTCTGATGGAGGTTTCGCCTTAGCTGGTGAACAATCCCATAATTTTTGGTTGGTTAAAACTGATGCCTATGGAAACATGGAGTGGAACCAAACTTATGGGGAAGCAAAATACAATCATGCTTACTCAGTAGTTGAGCCAGCGGATGGTGGTTTCGTTTTAGCTTCCACTAATTTTCAGTTGATTAAAACAGATGCCCATGGAACCGTGGAATGGAACAGGACATACGGAAGAGAAGATTATGACACAGTTTATTCGTTAGTTGAAACGTCTGATGGGGGATTCGCCTTAGCTGGCGAAACATACTCTGTTGATGATGGAAATGGTTTCTTGCTGGTTAAGACTAACGTCTATGGTAACATGGAGTGGAACCAAACTTACCGAAGAACAGATTATGACCGTCCTTACTCATTAATTCAGACCTCTGATGGAGGATATGCCTTAGCTGGCGACACAATTAATCTTGGAAGCACATATTTGTGGGTAGTGAAAACAAACGAAAATGGCATTATTCCAGAGTTTCCCTCATGGACACCATTACTATTCGTACTTGGTATGGTTGCCATTGTTTTAGTCCTTTACAGACGAAAACTGCCCAAAATGCCCACCAACTGAAGTGTTCGTCTGCATATTAGGAGACTAATCTAAGGTAAAAACCAATATTAACAAAACTTGATTTTGAGACCCCGCAAGGATATTAAAAATTAGGAAGGATTAAGAGATAGTTGGAGATATCTCGAGTAAAAGCATGAGACTTCTCCCGCAATCCGAAATCTTACTTCCGATTTCTACTTTCTCCAAGAATTGTTTAGTTAAACTAAGCTATAAAGTCCTATGGAAGATAATTCTAGAAGAATTGAATTCAATCTAACAACCCAGCTTCCTGAGTATTTTTTGTCTATAGTGGATAGCTTTAAAATTCTAGGTTTACTTTTGCTAATTTATGAGAATGTGGATGGTAAATCCAAGAATTATGTGTAGACAGCATCTTCTTGGGGAACATGTAGAAATTCATATGTTTATTGGAACAATTAATCGAAGAAAATCAGTCAAAGGATATTTGGAAAAAGGTTTGCTTGAAGTACATAATTTGTACACTCGTCATGAAGAACTGGTTGAAGAGATGAAAAGAAGAAGCTATAATCACTACTCTGAAGTTGATGAGAAATGGAAATATGTAGAAAAAGTTGGGACCATTGATAAAGAAAAAAATGTTGCCGAGCTTGTTAACCGTTGCTCAAACTGTAAAAGAAGACATTCAAAACTTATGGAACATCAATTTGTAGAAGTTAATGCAAGTGGTTGATTATTCCATAATCTCCTGTGTTTGGGTCTTGGAATAATTGGACCTGTGGTGGATAAAAAGTGAAAACTACGAACGCAAGACCTAAGATTACTAGAGCAACAATAGAAATCAGTTTCAGATTCTTAGATAGTTTTTTGAAAGTCAACAACTTGAAACTAACAAGTTGTCCAAGTATTATTGCTAATATGAAACTTAGAACATCTATAGTGAGGTTGTGTTCGATGAAAATAGTATACGTGTAGAAGATTACGGGAATGATTATCATTATAGCATAAATTCCAATGGTCTTTGCAAAAAAGAAGTTGTTAGTTCTCTTTTTTAAGTAACGGTATTCAAAAATTGCATATAGAATGGTTGGCCAAAAAGCAATTTTCAGATGTTCCCATACACTTTCATTCACAGCAGAGAAAACACCAACTATTGGTTGATTTCCAGACAATTCAAAAGTAAAATGGAGCATACTTCCGAGAATAATTATAAGAATCATGCCTGCTAATTCGTACCAAAAAATAGACCTTTTTTCAGACAAACTCAAGTTCCCCCCAAAACACCATTTCGAGCTTTTAGAATATAAAATTATAGACGACTTAAAATCGAAAGTGTAACTAAAATTATATAAAGCGATGAAGATAAAACAGTATTTCATGAATTTTAAAGAAAGGCAAGAAATTATAGCAAAATCGCCGATTTCCTTCCAATATCTAAAACGCTTCAATGCAGCTGCTTTTGTGCTACATCTAATCCAAGGAATATTAATGCTTGTCCTAGGGACTCAGCTCGAATGGGAACGCAGTCTTTATACGTTCTACACAAAATTTACAATAATCGAAGGTCCACCATTTCAAATAGATGTGACTCCTGACCCACAAGTCTTAGTCACAATAGGGTATATTGGAGTTATTGTAGCATCTTTTCCATTACTTTCAGCATTAGCTTATTTTATCATTGCATTCATTAAGAATGATAAATACAATGAGAACCTGAAGAAAGGCATGAATCCATACCGATGGTACGAATATGCATTCTCCAGCTCAATAATGATAGTGCTAATTGCCCTCTTTTTGGGCGTATGGGATTTCTGGTCTTTGACAATGATCTTCGTATTAAACGCAATGATGATAATGTTCGGATACTTAATGGAACTGATAAACCAAAAAACCGAAAAAACCAACTGGACTTCTTTCATACTCGGATGTATTTCCGGTGGACTCCCGTGGGTCGTCCTCTACGCATACTTCATTGGAGCACTTTCTTCAATAAACGCAGAAATACCCACCTTTGTTTACATGATTCTATTCATATACTTCATAGTCTTCAACATCTTTGCCCTCAACATGGTCCTACAATACAAAGGCGTTAGTCGATGGAAAGACTATCTATACGGAGAACGATTCTATATCATTCTAAGCTTTGTAGCAAAATCAATCCTATCCTGGTTAGTATTCATAGGAATCTTCGCACCATTCTAATAAACCCCAAAAAACTCCCCCCTTTTTTTTAAAAAAAAGATGAAGAGTGAAAAAAATTCACTCAAACAGTAATCCTGTTGATAAATCGCTTTATGCTGGTTTGAGTTTTGCACCACAAACTGAACATTTGCCCTCAGATGTTATCATAGGCTGTTTATCGACTTCTTTTCCACAAAGTCCACACTTCAAAATACGTCACCTCCCCTAAATCCGTCCCCCAACACATGTTATGGTTTTTTAGAATAATTAAGTTTTTTGTGCAACAAAAATGTGGGGAGAAAAGTGTTAAAAATCAAAACAAATTACTGTAAGTTGATTTTGTTATGAGAGATTTTGTTACTCCGACAGTTGTTCTTAGTAGATGTATTGAAATTGACCCATGTAGATATAATGGGTTGAAGATTGCTAGTGATTTTGTTAAACAGCTAATTCCCTATGTCAACTTAATTCCTGTTTGTCCTGAAGTTGAGATAGGCTTAGGAACCCCTAGAGAGGCATTACGTATAGTTATGAAAGAAGATAAAATGAGGCTTATTCAGCCGAAAACAGGGTTAGATTTCACTGACAAGATGCAGGACTTTGTAAGTTCCTTTTTAGAATCTTTACCTGATGTTGATGGCTTCATACTAAAAGGGCGATCACCAACCATTGCACTTAAAGATGCGAGAAGATATTCGGGTCCAAATCCAGGTGATGCAATAATGGGGAAAGGTCCAGGATTTTTCGGAATGGCAATTTTAGAAAGATTTTCTCATCTAGCAATAGAAGATGAAGGCCGATTGAGAAATCCAAACATAAAGAGCAATTTCCTCACAAAACTTTACACATTAGCTAACTTCAGAGAAGTCAAAAAGTCAAAATCAAGCAAAGAAATTCTAAAATTCCATTCAGAAAACAAGTTATTGCTTAGAGCGTATAACGAAAAAGAAATGAGACTTCGGAAGAATAGTTGCGAAAAGAGATCAATACAATATAGCCAACTTGATTACTGATTACGAAAAACATTTGTTACAGGCATTAAAACGTGCTCCTAGATGTGGTTCTCAAATTAATGTTTTAATGAATAGTATGAGCTTTTTTTCCCAAAGTCTTTCTAGAGAAGAGAAAGAGTTTTTCTTGAAATCATTAGAGGATTATAAAGCAGGGGTTATTCCTTTAAGTGTACTTATGGGAATTTTCACTTCATGGCTTTTAAGGTTCAAAGACAATTATTTGTTAAGTCAATCCTTTTTTGAGCCCTATCCAAAAGAACTTGTTGATATTGATTTAATGAAAAGCTACTGTGATGAAAAAGATTACTGGAAATAATGGGCGATTAATTATAGTGTACATATTCATAAGGTGGTAATTTCATAACCAGCGTTCTTCCAAGCAATCATACCACCGAGCACATTGTGGACGTCTTGAAATCCTGCTCGAGTCAGAATGCTTGCTGCCAAGCTAGCACGATTTCCCACATTGCAGACCACTATGATTGTGCGACCCCTTGGTAATTCTTCAATCCGGTTTTCAAGGTATCCTGAAAAGATATTAATAGATCCTGGGATGTGCCCTTGATCCCACTTTTCATCTTCTCTAACATCTAATGTGAACAAGTCATCTTTTTGGTTTAACCAATTTTTTAGTTCATGTACAGAAATTAAACCAAAATGTTCCAAGGGTAAAGACTGTTTGTACCAGCCTTCTATCCCTCCCACAAGATATCCTGTTAAATTATCATAGCCTAGTCGGTAAAGGTAGCGAACAGCTTTATTTAGGTAAATTTTGTCCTCCAAAATTAAGAGAATTGGTTTATCGTATGGTAGAGTCCAACCTGCATACGAAGGAATTCTTTCCAACCAAATACTATAGGAGTTTTTTAAATGAGCTCCACCAAATGATGGGGGTTGACGAGTGTCCACTGTAACGACGCCGAGTTTCATTTGTTTTAAGAAGGTTTTTGGCATAAGAGGTGGGGGCGTTGGTAATTTGTTGAGTATTGGTGGACCTTCTAGATTATATTTTTCCATTTTTAAAAAGTAAGGGGGACGAGTATGGCGTTCAGTAGTTTTATGAGTTATGAACTCTTTTCGTGTTTTCTGTAGAAGTGGATTAAAGGCTCTTTCTATTCCTAAGGTGCTGTCTTCTCGTTGACTTATGTCTCCTCCACAAACTGAACCAGCACCATGGGCAGGAAAAATAAGCACGTCATCTCCAAGAGGTAATAGTTTGTTAAAAATACTATCATAAAGGGCTTCAGTTAATCGTTGAGCTTCATTAGGTCCATATAAGTCTGTGCGTCCAACGTCTCCAACAAATAATGTGTCTCCAGTAAATACCATTATTGGTTCTTCGCTTAGGTCTAGATCAGCTAAAGCATAAGACATGCTTTCATCTGTGTGACCAGGCGTCTCTAATGAAATTAGTTTGATTTTTCCAAAAAAGAATTCTTGTCTATCCTGTAATTGTTGACCATATTTGAAGTCTAGTTTTGATCCATGATAGATCCCCGCTCCAGTGCGTTGTGCTAGTTCAATAGAACCAATCACATAATCTTCATTTCTGTGTGTTTCATAAATCCCTTTGATCGTCATCTCTTCTTGCTGAGCTATATCTATAAAAATTTGGCAATCTCGCCTTGGATCAATTACTATTGCTTCATTTTCTGAACCTACGAAATATGAATTGTGAGATAGCCCTTCAGATTTAACTTTTTTAATCAACATAACTAACGCCTATTAGTAAATTTATTGAATTAATATATTAACTATCACATTGACTGCGGAAATCGAAAATAATCATCATAATTATAACATGGAATTTGTTATTAGATTTTGGTTTTTGGTAGATTTTTGGTTATGCAAAAGCTTATTTGAAAAGTCGATTGATACATTATTTTATGTTTCCATTAGGTTTTTTTCCATATATTATCGGTGGAATGCTAATAGGAGTGGGCGTTAGTCTTATTTTCATTGCAACAGGACTTCATGCAACACAAAGCAGTTTCTTTGATACTACAATATCCTTTTTTTCTAAAAGACCATACTTTCTTCAAAAACAGTATCTCGATTCTAGAGGATGGCGTATCACCTTTGCTGTAGGAGTTATTTTAGGTGCATTCATTTACACAATAACATTAGCGGCAGAAGGTTTCTTCACAACATCAGTAGAATGGTGGAGACTTGCAATTGGGGGTTTTCTTGTAGGATTTGGAACAAGACTTTCTAAAGGGTGCACGTCTGGACATGGTATAAGCGGTTTAGCGTCACTATCTAAAACTTCACTTTTTGCTGTACTCACTTTCATAACCGTTGGAATATTGACTGCACTTGTTATCCAAAGTCTGGGGGTATTTCCTTGAAATCAAAACATGTTTTTGTGTTTATAGGGGGAATATTCTTTGGTTTTGGCTTAGCCTTCGGTGGAATGTCAAAACAAGAAATTGTTCTAAGCTTCTTACAATTAAAAGATCTGGGACTACTGTTACTACTTGGCGGATCAGCTCTAGTAACAGCACTAACAATCAATATTATACCCAAAGTCTTGAAAAAACCAATATTGGGTGGCGTATTCAAGAAAAGAACCCGAACATTAACCAAAAGGACAATTATTGGTGCAATAATTTTTGGCGTAGGTTGGGGAATCTCAGGGTTATGTCCTGGATCAGCTATGGCAAGTCTTGGAATTGGAAATCTTCCAGCTTTAATAGGTATTGCTGGCATGTTTCTTGGGGCTTACGTAATTGGAAGATATTTTACATAAAATTAAAAACCAGAAGGGAAAAGTCAGTATCTGTGTCTTTTGGGTTTATTGAAATGAAGAATATTGTAGATATTCAGGCTGAAGATTTTGATGATGAAATTAAATCCAATAACCCAGTAGTAGTCGAATTCTGGATAAAATCTTGTGGTAACTGTAAAAAATTCAAACCTATTTATGAAACGCTTTCTGAGATTTTTGGTGGCAGATTAAAATTTACTAGAATTAACATGTTTGAAAGTGTTAAAAATCTTAGACTTGCCGAGGGGCTTAGAGTAGAAGAAACCCCCACTGTTAAATTATTCCAGAAAAGTAAAGAAATTGGAGAAATTGTTGGATTTAAAAGACTGGAAGTTGCAACTGAAGAGATCAAAAAGATTGTTAAAAAATCAAATTGATGAATTAAATATTAAATTCCCTTAACGATAAAAAGGAAAAATGATTTACAAAACAATTAGCTTTTTACCTATTTATGTTCCATAGTTTATTTGGGATAATTATATGTCCAAGAGTATGAATTTAACAATTTTACAAATCAATGACACCCATAGCTACTTTGAATTGCATAATGAACTATTCTGGGTTGGAGATAGGGCAGTCTACAAAAAATCCGGAGGCTACGCAAGAATTGCAACTCTTTTCGGAGAAATAAAAAATGAAAAAAATGGAAAAGTCATTGTGCTTGACAACGGAGATACACTTCATGGTACATTTCTTGCAGTAAATAGTAAAGGTGAAGCGCTAGTTCCTATATTAAATGAATTAGCTTTAGATGCAATGACAGCACATTGGGAATTTGCTTATGGTCCCGATAAACTTAGAGGCATAGTTGATAAGCTCAATTTTCCAATGCTGGCAATTAATTGTTATTACAAAAAATCGAACAAACTTGTCTTTCCTCCATTTCACATAATAGAAATTGAGGATCTTCGGGTGGGAATTATTGGGATTGCAGCTACAATTGTGGATAAAACAATGCCTAAAAATTTCAGTAAAGGCATCTATTTAACTTTAGGAAACAAAGAATTACCCAAATATATAAGGCAACTTCGCGAAAGTGAGAAAATAGATCTGATTATTGTTTTAGCTCATTTGGGGTATCCACAAGAGTTTAAGTTAGCTAAAGAAGTTGATGGAATAGATGTTTTGTTAAGTGGCCATACTCATAACCGTCTTTATGACGCGACAGTTGTAAATGGCAGCATATTGATGCAGTCAGGTTGTCACGGTTCTTTTGTCGGCAGATTAGATCTTGAAGTCAAGAATGGTCGGATTCATAAATTTCAACATAAATTAATCAAGGTTGAAGAATCAATAAAACCAGATCCAACGGTTGATTCTATTGTTAACAAAGCTTTAGATAATCATCGAAATATGCTAGATGTTGTTATAGGAAAAACCAAAACTGCCCTCAATCGTAACCAAGTATTGGAATCTACAATGGATAATTTTTTACTTCAAGCATTGATTGAAGTTAGCGGAGAAAAAATAGCATTTTCTAATGGATGGCGTTACGGAGCGCCTGTTCTAGCTGGACCAATACTATTGAATGATCTTTGGAACATCATTCCTACCAATCCTAAAGTTTCAATTTGTAAAATTACTGGAGCAGAGCTTTGGGATATGATGGAAGAGAATCTTGAACGTACATTTTCTTGTGACCCATACGAACAAATGGGGGGTTATGTGAAAAGATGTTTAGGTTTAAACATTTATTTCAAAGTGGAAAATCCTGCAGGAAAGAGAATTCAAGAGTTTTTTGTAAATGGAAAAAGAGTGAATATATCAAAAACTTATAGTGCATGTTTTGTGACAACACAAGGTGTTCCAGAAAAGTATAGCAAAGATCGTAAAAGCCTAGAGATAAACGCGATAGAGGCTCTTGAGCAATATTTAGAAAAAAATAAGTCAGTTTCTGCAGAATTAAAAAGAACAATAGTTCCAATTTAGAAGCAATAAACTAAAATCAAAGTAGAAAGAATATCAGTCTTATTAGTTTGCTACTTGACTTAAGATTCCCTTTGAATTAGAAGCAAAAACCCAAATAATCAGTAGAGGCGATGAAAATGAACAAAGTAAACGAAGCAGAAGTTCTAGCCAAAATCCGCACTTTATTAGCTTTGGAGCGAAATTATCTTGCAGAAGAAAGGACTTCACTGGCTGAATTTCGAAATGGTTTGGCACTAACAGTTATTGGTCCTACAATGAGTACGATAATTGCATATGTATTGTCAGTTTTTACTGTAGAACAATCAATTCTTTTGGATGCATTAAATTTTGGATTTTTCAGTATACTAACAATTGTTGGAATATGGATAAGTTTTAGCTCACAATCCAAATTAAAGAAAATTAGGAAAAAGAAGGCAACTATTAAAAAGCGTACACTTGAAATTAGTAAATCCTCCAAAGACATCTATAATCTTCTATGTGATTGTGTAGAATATGAGGCTGAGGATAGCAAGCTCTAAGCTTTTAACGGGGCAACATTGTAAATATCCAAAGCGTTGAACTTGCATTTGGAACCATAATCTAACTGATTGAGCATTAATACAACTTCAATCACTAAAGTTACCAAGAACCAAACAATATCCAAGCAAAGATTAATGTGAGAATTAGATTTAGTGATTGACCTACAATATATAATTGGACTGGTTTGCCCCCAGAAATCTGGGTTTTAAGGGTTTTAAAGTCTGTTTCTAAGCCTATGCTTAAAAAGGCAACTGCAAAAAGAAAAGTTCGAATACTTCCTGCTAATTTAAGTATGTCAGTTAGCATCATTTCGCCCATTATTGGTAGGACTACAAATGAAGAGAGTATTGAAAGAAAGGCGAATCCTATAATAAATTTTGGAAATCTATACCAGATCTGGATTAGACCTGGTTTGTCATTTGAGGTCCCATCAACCTTTGTAACCCATAACAATGCAATAACAAATGCGATTATAGCAATCATAACATTTTGAATAAGTTTGATTACTGTAGCTACTTCCATTGCTTCTTCTCCCAGCAATTCTCCTGCAGCTACAACGGCACCGGTTGAATCAACAGTACCCCCGATCCAAGCTCCACCAATTATATAATCGATTCCTGCAAGTCTAACAAGAGCAGGCAAACCAACCAGCAATATTACAGTGGATAATAAGGAAATTGAAATTGTTAAGGTTAGAAACTCCTTTTTAGCTTTGGTTGCTGCTGCAACAGCTATAGCAGCGGAAACTCCACAAACAGAGGTTGCAGCTGACATTAGGACTGTAAGGGTTTTATCCATTTTTAGGACGGATGTGCCATATTTGTACATCAGGAATAAGACAAGGGGCGTTACGCCCCATGCAAGCAACAGACCTTGTATTCCCAAATTTAATATTTTGGAAAATAAAATTTCAGAACCTAACAATACTAATCCTATTTTTATGTATAATTCTGTTCTCATTGCAGGTTTTAGAAAATTGGGTACACCGATTGTGTTGCTGATTATTAATCCGATAATTAATGCCCAAAGAACGTATTCCAAACCATAAGTTGCCATGAATGATTGTTTAGATATTACTTGGGCTATTAATCCCAAGATCGAAAATATAAGAAAGGCAGGAATAAAAGTAGACAATCTACCTTGAATCGATTTGATAGATATTGAAAGAAGAATAAGTAGAATGATTGTCAACAAAATATAAGAAATAAACCCATCTGCAGAAAATGACTCAAAAGGATTTGTAACCCAGCGATTTGGCTTAGGCACAGCAGTAATTATTCCTAATAGACTGACCCCAAAAAGGATCAGCCCTAACCAAACTGTCCACCAATCTTCTGACTTTTTTAATGCACTAAAAAGGGGCTTTAAAAAGATGCTAATCACCTTTTATTAAATATTTAATTCATTTCAATTTAACGCTTTTCCATACACATAAACATTGAGTCTAAAAAGAGAGACTATTTTCTGAGTAGACTGTCGTGTGTATTAGGGATAGTATGATATAATTGTGCTAAGTAATATATTTTGAATTTATTAAATTCAAGGTTAATTTACATCTAAAGTTGAGAGACAATTGAACGATTTATTGATATTTTTGGTAATATTGCTTGCGGGAATTTTCTTCTCTCAAGTATTCAAGAGTCTTCACCTACCCTACGTTCTAGCTTTAATAGTTGCAGGTATAGTGATTGGCCCTTTGGGTTTGAATTTGATTTCGTTAACACCTACAATGCTCTTCCTTGGGTCTATCGGTGCAATATTTTTAATGTTCATTGCAGGTTTAGAGGTTAAGATAGATTACTTGTCTAGCATTTGGAAGAAGATTGGTCTTTGTGCCCTATTAAACGGTGGCATACCAGGTTTTGTTGGATTTGCTGTAACTTACTTTTTTGGATATGGAATATTAACTTCGATTCTGGTTGGAATTATTTTTGTCTCTTCATCGATAGCTGTGATTATACCATCGTTACAAGAGAAAGGAGTGATTGGAACTGATTTTGGTTCAGTTATAGTTGGATCAGTTGTAATTGAGGATATTGCAAGTTTATTATTTTTATCAATACTCCTTCAAACTACAGATCCGACAACCAACTTGCCATTACCTATATTCATAATTGTGGTGCTAGCTTCAGTATTGATAATAAGATATTTTTTGCCGAAAATTGAGGTTAGTTTTTTTTCAAAAGCTAGAAAAGGGGTTGAAGAGAGAGTTCAATTCGTTTTCATATCGCTTATTGCTGTAGCACTTTTTTTTGAACTTTTGGGTATTCATGCAATAGTTGCTGGATTTTTGGTGGGTTTGGTTCTTTCGAAAACAATTAAGAATAAACCTGTTGAAAGCAAGTTGCATGTTTTAAGTTTTGGTGTTTTTATTCCAATTTTCTTTTTAGAAGTTGGAATTGAAACTGACCTTACAGTTTTTCTGCAGGCTAGTAGTGCCATCTTTTTGTCTTTTGCAATTGTTGTTGGGCTTCTGTTTTCTAAAATTGTATCAGGTTATCTTTGTGGTAGACTAATGGGTTTTTCGCCAAAAGAAAGGTGGTTGTTTGGAGTGGCATCAACTCCTCAACTTTCAACTTCATTGGCAGTTGCTTTTACTGCTTTAGAGCGTGGTCTAATAGATTCAAGTCTTCAGGTTAGCATTGTTTTACTATCTGTAACAACTGTTTTAGTAGCGCCAATTGTCATTGGATTCTTGACAAAGCAACATGATAATACAACCTGAATGTGAGTGCATGATGATATCCAAATTGTGGGTGATAATTCTCAAGACTTATTGGCTTATATAAACCAAATAGGAATTTCAAGAAAAAACAGAAAGATAATGTTCACTGATTTAACTTCTTAATCAAACACTTTTGGGTTTGGGGTTAAATTTTAACTCTGCCACTTGTTTGTGGTGCGTATGTGGGTTGGGAGCAATGAAACTTAGCAGAAGCACATCATATTAGGAGACTAATCTAAGGTAAAAACCAATATTAATAAATAAAGATAAAACGTTTGAAG
>Ga0114930_10004268_pt1 | contig 12145 bp, 5 predicted proteins | sample AnhtaG_FD_87300 | JGI IMG/M metagenome (GOLD analysis project Ga0114930, IMG submission 87300) | Deep subsurface microbial communities from Anholt, Denmark to uncover new lineages of life (NeLLi) - Anholt_01485 metaG | ecosystem: Environmental > Aquatic > Marine > Oceanic > Sediment | place... | reverse complement strand
GGCCGCCGTTGCCAACGGCGGCCTCTTCATCCACATGGCCCGCTCCCGTGGCGTCAGGCAAGGCCGCCGTTGCCAACGGCGGCCTCTTCATCCACATGGCCCGCTCCCGTGGCGTCAGGCAAGGCCGCCGTTGGCAACGGCGGCCTACCGAGTCGTCGCCCTGGTGGTCTTCGTTCCGGATTTCGAGTCCCGCTTTCTCAGTTCCCCCTTCCAACTCTCCCGATCACTCTGTCACTGAATCGTTCGGTCGTCTTCCCGGCGGCGCCCCATCATCCTGATCCATGCGGTTCATCCTTCTTCGACCCAAGCGATGCGTTCGGCGAGCGGCGTCTTGCGGACGGCGTCGAACAGGCGTCTATCGGCCGTGACGAGCACGGCGTCATGGGCTTGCGCCAGCGCGAGGTACAGGGCGTCGTAGACGGTCTGGCGCGTGTAGCACGCGATCTCGAGGGCGGCCGGGAGGAGGGACTGGGTGGGGACGGCGCGCAGGGGCAGGCGGGCCAACGCCGCCAGGCAGGTCTGGGCTTCCGCGCCGGTCATCTCCTTGCGGACGACTCGTTTCCAGAAGACGTTGGCGGCCTCCGTGTAGAGCAGTTCAGGGGCAAGAAGAGTGGCATCCGCGTCAAGCCACTTACGAGCGGCGCCGCTGTGGACCTCCGGCAACAGCCACTTGACCGTCACGCTGGCGTCGACGACCCAGGCCGTCACCGGTCACGGTCCTCGCGGATGAGCCCAGCGCTGTCGGAGAAGCGGCGACCCTTGAACAACGAGCGGAGACGGGCCAGTTCCTCAGCCGGGTCGAATTGGGCCTGCCGCGCGGCATCCTCGATAATGGCCTTCAGTTCCGCCTGAAGCGACCGCCCGTGTTGTTTCGCCTGTCGCTTGAGGGCCTGGATCGCCGCTTCGTCCAGTTTGCGGACCAGTACCTCGGGCATTGGGCGACTCCCAGCTTTGACCGTTGATATCAAAACGATAGCACAGCACGCCGTGAATGTCAAACAAGGTCGCCCGCGAAGCCACGAAGATTTGAGATGAAACGCTGCGGCAACACGCTCGGGCTCGCCACCTTGTCCGGCGGCGGCATGGGTGAAGCCACGCGACCACTTGGGTAATTCAGCAGGGCGAAGGACGGCGCTTAGGCGTGGGTCTTCAGCCGTCCCTACGGGACTGTTGGGGGGAGGGGTGTCCGCGCCCCAGGAGTGAACTCCTGGGCTATTCTCAGGTCGTCCCTACGGGACTGTTGGGGGGCCTCCGCGCCCCAGGAGTGAACTCCTGGGGTATTCTCAGACCGTCCCGCGGGGACTCATGGTGAGGGCGCGGGCCTCAGGTTCTGTCGGCGTTGGTTGCTGGTGTCGGCAGAGGTATACTCGAACTATCGTAGGGCAGCACCAACTTGCGGGAGAGCGAAGAGATGCACCTGGTCAATTGCATGGTCCTTGCTGGAATCGGAGTGGCGCTGAGTGTGTCGGCAGCGCAGGCCGCGGAGCCGGTGACGCTGTACGTCGCGCCGAATGGGAATGACGCGTGGTCCGGGAAGCTGGACGCGCCGAATGAGGCGGGGACGGACGGGCCGTTCGCGACGCTGGCGGGGGCGCGTGACGCGATTCGGGGGATGAAGGCGGCAGGGGCGCTTCCAGGGCCGGTGGTGGTGCAGGTGCGGGGGGGCGTGTACCGGCTGCGCGAGCCGGTGGTGTTCGGGCCGGAGGATTCGGGGTCGCACGCGGCGCCGATCACGTATGAGGCGTACCCGGGGGAAGAGCCGGTGCTCAGCGGCGGGGTGGCGGTCACGGACTGGAAGCCGGAAGGCGACCTGTGGACGGCGACGGTGGACGGCGTGGGTCCGCGCCCGGCGCCGTTCAGCGCGCTGTGGGTGAACGGCGAATACCGCCGTGCGGCGCGGACGCCGAATGAGGACTTCTTCTACACGGACGGCCCAGCGCCCGTGGTCAAGGACGCGGATACGGGGGAGGAGATCCAGAACACGATCAACGCGATCCGGTTCGCCGAGGGCGACCTCGATCCGGGGTGGAAGGACCTCGAGGACGCGCTCCTGGTGTCGTATCACTCGTGGGACACGACCCACCTGCCCATCGCCCGCATCGATTTCGAGAACCGGGTCGTCATCATGCCGCGCAAGGGCGGGTGGCCCTTCAACCGGTGGGCCGGGCCGAAGCAGCGGTATTACATCGAGCACTTCTTCGAGGCGCTGGACCAGCCGGGCGAGTGGTACCTCGACCGCAAAACGAAGACCCTCTACTACCGGCCGATGGACGGCGAGGACATGGCCGGGACCGAGGTCGTGGCCCCGATGCTGCGGCAGGTCATCGTGCTCGAGGGCGACGTGGCCAACGGCCGGTTCGTCACCCACCTCCACTTCAAAGGGCTCCGCATCCACCACACGGACCATACGCTCGGCCCGAAGGGCCTGAACAATGAGCAGGCCGCCCACAGCGTCGTCGCCGCGGTTCACGCCAAAGGCGCGCGGTGGTGCTCGATCGAGGACTGCGAGGTCGGCCACGTGGGCACCTACGGCATCTGGTTCGGCGTGGGCTGCCAGGACAACCGCATTGCCCGTAACCACGTCCACGACCTCGGGGCCGGCGGCGTGCGCTTGGGCGAACCGGGCGAGGGCGGCAACGAGTTCCAGTACGCGCGCCACAACGTGGTCGACAACAACTGGATCCACGATGGAGGCAAGATCTTCCCCGCGGCCGTCGGGGTGTGGATCGGCCGGTCGTCCTACAACACGGTCTCGCACAACGAGATCTCGGACTTCTTCTACACGGGCGTGTCCGTCGGTTGGTCGTGGGGCTATGCGCCGAGCAGCGCCCACCACAACCTCATCGAGCACAACCACATCCATCACCTCGGGAAGCGGCTGCTGAGCGACATGGGGGGCATCTACACGCTGGGCGTCGCGCCGGGCACCGTCCTGCGCTACAACCTCATCCACGACGTGTTCTCGTACGCGTACGGCGGCTGGGGCATCTACCCGGACGAGGGCTCGACCCACCTGCTTGCCGAGAACAACGTCGTCTACAACACCAAGACCGGCGGGTTCCACCAACACTACGGCAAGGAGAACCGCATCGAGAACAACGTCTTCGCCTTCACGCACGAGGGCCAGTTGCAGCGCACCCGCAACGAGGACCACGTCTCGTTCATCTTCCGCCGCAACATCGTGTACTTCAACAACGGCCGCCTCATGCACGGCAACTGGGGCAACCATCAGTTCGAGATGGACGGCAACTGTTACTGGGACACCTCGGGCAAGGCGCTCGACTTCGCCGGCATGGCCCTCGAGGATTGGCGCGCGCACGGCCACGACACCCACTCGATCATCGCCGACCCGCTGTTCGAGAACGCCGAGGCCCTCGACTTCCGTCTCAAGCCCGAGTCGCCCGCGCTGGCCCTCGGTTTCCGGCCGATCGATATCAGCACGGCGGGGCTCTATGGCGACGAGGCCTGGGTGAACGCGCCCAAAGCCATCGAGCGCGAGCCGTCCGAGCTGCCCAAGCCCCCCGAACCGTAGATCGAGTCTCTCGAAAGGGTGATGTTTGTTGGATGGCGGAGGGCGGGGGACTCGAACCCCCAAGTCCGAAGACGCCGGTTTTCAAGACCGGTGGATTACCAATTATCCTAGCCCTCCGGACCGGACACACCAATTCTACCTGAAAGAAGCCTGGGTTTGCACAATCCGCTTGGCTCCTGAGCGGCGTCAGCCTGTCCTGTTCACCCCGCCGCGGTTCGACAAGGCCCGAATGGCGGCGATAGGGGGCTTAAGCACCGCTCAGGCTGTGAGACCAGGGCTTCCGTTCGTAAGACGGATCACTTTCTACCACCTAGTGTCAACGCCCCTGCAAGCACCAAGGCGCCTGCAAGAAGGCCAATGCCCATGACGCCAACAAGAGGCATGCCCATACCCGCGACAGTCAGGATGGCGATGTCGGACTGCAACACGTCCGAGTTCGCATCATCCACCACCACCCAGAAGGCGCCGCTATCTGCCTCCGATAGGGAAGAGATCGTGTACTGATGCTCGGTGGCTTCGCTAACGGCAAAACCGTCTTTCTTCCACTGATAACCTAGAGGCTGAAAGCCGCCAGAGGTCTGGACATTGAACGTGTGCGGCTCGCCGACATCCTTTGTTTCGTGCTGCGGATGCTGCGTAATGGACAGATGCTCGGCGACTTCAAGGGTAGCCGTACTCGAGTAGTACGTCCAGGGGACCTCATCCGTGATCTCGCACCAGTACGCGCCTGCATCACCGAACCCGACGGGCGAAATCATCAGTACCGGCGTGTTCTCCCCAACACCAATCACCGATTTCAGGCCGTCATTGAACTTCCACTCATAGTACAGGCTGCCAAGGCCGCCGACAGTCTCGACCTCAAACAGCGCGTCTTCGCCAATGTAGTGCTGCTGCTCCTGAGGCTGCATAACGAACAACACCACCTCACCGTACGTGGCATTGAACGACACGGCCCCGTCCTTGGCCAGAGCTTGCGGCGCGGGATGGGACGGGTGCTGGTAGCCCTCGAGCTCACCCCACGTAAGGGCGATCTCGCCCGTCGGCACGTCATTCTCCGTCCAACTGCCCGTCCCGCTATGGAGGCTGCCATTGCCGTCGAGGAAAGACCACGGGGCGGTTGGCGGATCCGCCGTAATGACCACGGTACCTTTTGAGCGCGCAAAAGACGCGTCGAGGGACTTGTCGTCGTCCATGACAAGCTCCAACGGGCTATCAGTCTCGTGTCCAGGCGGAACGTCTCCGGCCCAGCTGCTGAAGTGATATCCTGTATCCGGTATCGGTGACAGAGACACCGTGCTTCCATAATCGTAGGAAACCTGGTCAGGAACTCTCTGCACGGAGCCATTGGTCGCAACGATGCTCAGGTTGTGCTGATCCACCTCAAAATGGGCCGTAAGATTCTTGTTGGAGTCGACGACAACGGTTATTGAAGTATTGTTCTCTTGACCTGGATTGACGTCCCCCGTCCAGCCAATGAAATGGTGGTGGGGACTTGCGGAAGCGGTGAGATCGACCGATGTCCCCGCATCGTAGAATATTTCGTCCGGAGCTCGAGATACCGATCCGTCTCCTGTCGTTTGGTGAATCAACATGTAGCGTTCGCTGGTAACGTAAACTCCTTCATACGTGCTCAACCAGTGCGCTCTGTCGTCCTCTGAATACAGACTCAGATTACTCAAGGATAGACTGCCTCCGAGACGATTCCCCGTACCATCATGTTCGCGCAAATCGAAAAACAGGTAGACGTTCGTTTCGCCTTCCGGAAGCCCGTCAGCCAGAGCGCTTGCCGAGACAGTCTCACTCGTTTCGAGGCTTTCGAGGGTTCCCGCTATGGAGTAAGTTCCCGCCGTACCGACAGTGACAAGGCAACCAACCTGAAGATAGTCCGCGATGCCGTCGGCATCGCTGTCGACGAGCTCATCGCCAACGATGTCCAAAATGCGTTCAATCTCTGCTCCTACCGCAAGCACTTCGTCCGCCATCCTGCGAAATGCGAAGCCCGTCGAGGTTGTTCCTTCGGCTCGAAAAGTCACTCGATGCTCGCCCGCTTGGTCGGTTTCGTCGAAAACGTTGGCATACTGACCATCGTCCGCTGCTCCGTCGTCGTGAAGACCGTCATCGAACAACACGATGGACGCGGTGGTGTCATCCGGCTTCCTCACCTGCACCGTCACGGTTGCTCCGGCTATCCCCTCGAAGGTTTCGCCCGACAGAGTCCCCAGCAGTGCGCTTACCCTCACCGAAGAAGCAAAGGATGCGCGGGTATCCATTTCGGGCGTTAACAACAGCGCTGTCTTGCCGTAAACGGTCATATGCAATTGTGTCTCAGTTGTTCCGCAATCACACACGACTACCCAATCCCCAGGCTCAGGATTCCGGATAACAAACAGACACGAACTGGTTCCGGAATCGAAAGCTTCAATATAGTCAATTTCGGGATCGGCAGCAGCGGCGTCCTCATCGATTACTTGCCCCATGGGATCCCGGAGATGTAGCGCATCAACGGGGCTCTCCGATACTAGGACAAACAACGCTTCCTCCAGTTCGTCTAATGGAATGCTACTCTCGAAATGCGTGAGTGCAGTGATCGTTGTGCTCTCGCATTCGATTGGCTGGCCATACGTCGTCGGTCCTCCATCCTTCTCCGACGGCGACTTCGCGGCATTGACCTGGTACGGAAGCGCCTTCTTTCTCTCCCCATAGGTGGAATACTGTTCAAGAAGAATATCACTTACCCAATCGACCACCGACGGCTCGCAGCGCACCTTGTCATGATCGAGAGGAGCCCAATCTCGGATGGCGGCATCCGTGTTCGCAAAGCAGTTAGAAAACACACCGTTCATTGCATCTTCGTTATGTTGATACTCACCAAAGGCACTATGATACGTTACCAGGCAGTCATTCCTTTCATCATCTAGTGTAGAAATGCGTTTGATCCAGTGCCAGCCGAACTGTACGTCGTCAAGCGGATTTCCAGTCCTCCAGAAATCGTACTCAGGATTATAGGGCGGGACAGTATCCGTTCCGCTACCAAGAAGATACAGGGGAATGCTGCGGAACCAGGGATGTAGGAGCGCGAATTCACTGCGGACATATGAAGCCCGAACATCGCGTGTTGAATCATCTCTACTTAGGAAAAGGGAGAATGCGACATCTGCCAGTTTGGAACCAGCATTTGGTGTTGCGATCACAATTACCTTGCCAATGGCTACACTTCCGAGAGATTGAGAATGACGAACTCTACGAACGAAATCGCGGACAATTAGCCCTCCCATACTGTGGGCTACTATGTTGACTTCCGTGGGAAGTTGCAGGCCTTGGCTTCGATAAACCGAATCAAGCTTTTGCACAACATATCCTTGGAGGGATACAGCATTAGCCGAGACTCCGGCTGCCCCGTCTATGACGAGATTTGACTCAGTGAGTCCCTCGTTGCAGTCCCAGACTTGAGAGAAATCAAGTTCCTGGCCCTGCAAACGACTGTGGAGTTCAAGCCAATAACGCCATTCATTTTCCCCTTTGTTCACTTGCCAATCGCCTTCGAGCCAGTCTGACGGTTCTCCCATTCCGCGAACAAGAAGGACTGGCGTATCCTTTGGGCCATAACCAACTGGTTGCTCGGGTTCCAGATCGAAATCGACATTCTCTGTCATCACTCCTGGATTGACAAAGATCCCTGGACTGGATGACGGAAGATATGCCCCCGCCTCGCCGCCGCTGGCTCTCACTGTATAAGTGTGTCCAGCTCGAAGACCGTCAATCAAGTAGTAACCATTGGAGTCCGTCCAGTCTGCGGAAATCCAGCCGGTTTCGCTCACACTGACCATGGCGCCCTGAATAGGATTGCCTGTGCTCTGGTCCCGGACGGTTCCCGAGATCCCGCCAAGCGGATTCACGTAGACGGCAACCATGGTGCGGTTCTGCGTCATCATAATCGTACAATCGCGGCTTGTGGAATGCTGAGTCCCGTCGCGAAGCCAGCGGACGAAGAGGGCGTTATTCAGACTCGCGGGCGCTGTCAGCGCGATATTCGTTCCTTGGTTGTAAACCCGGGCGAAGTTCGTGGACCCACTGGATTGACCGCCATTGTCAGGCGGTGTGACCGAAATTGAAGCACCGGTGTCAGGCGATGACTGGATGGACAATGTGTACGTCGGCGTCGCCGCCTGAACGGTGAATGTCACCGTGTCATAGGGTCCCCAGCCGATGGCGGATTCGTAGGTTCCTTGGTCGTAGCCGGGCACGGCGGGCATCTGCTTCATGGCCCGCACGCCGAAGGTGAAGGTTCCGATGCCGGAGTTGAAGTCGATTACATATGACGCGCCGATCTGTTCGACCCCGTTGGCGGGGTCCCCGATTAGCGAGCTTCCGACATTGATGTCCGACCCCGAGACCAGGCGCCCGTTGTAGCGATTTGTGGTCCCACCCGAAGGCGGGGACCACGTGAAGGTGTCCGACCCGCCCTCCGTGTAGACCGGCGAACCGGTCGGATGCGTGATAGGCGGCGCGCCCAGAGGCGTGTCGAGAATGAAGGTGCGGATATTGCCTAAGACTCCGCTGTATTGCCCGGAGTTCTCGGCATCGACGCTCCAATACCATACGTTGTTCGCAAGGGCCGTCGAAAGGTCGTAGTAGGTTGGCGATACCGCTACGGTCTCATCGATTGCCTTAGGGTCGCCCAATCCCGCGTTCGTGCTGACGTAAACCTGATAGGACGTCACGGGTGAAACCCCATCCCAATCCAAACCAATCGACGGCGAAACGTTCTTGAATACACTATAGTTCGCCGGATCGGTCAGTGGAGGCTGCGGCGGAGTGGACGGAGGATTGACTGTCAGCGTCACGGGGATTATCTGCGGTGTGTTGCTCGCTCCGGGGGCACTGATCGTGATCGTGCCGTTATACGTTCCCGCCGAATACGAAGACGTGCTGTAATTTACGGTAATCGTATCGTGCTCGCCGGTTGAGGAACCGTTGGTTGGAGTGACCCAGAGCCAACTGACGTTGTCCGAGATGGAATAGCTCAACGTGCCCTGCCCGGAGTTCCAGACCTGAAAGGACTGGCTTGCCGCATTCGAGCCTTCCGTGCAACTCGGAGAAAGCGAGGAAGGCGACCGCCCAATCGTCGGTACTAGCGGATTGACTGTCAGAGTCACGGAAATATACTGCGGTGTGTTTGTGGCGCCGGCGGCGCTGATCGTAATCGTCCTGTTGTATGTGCCGGCGGAGAGACCGGACGTGGTGTAGAAGACCGTGATCGTGTCATACTCCCCAGTTGAGGAACCGCTCGTGGGACTGACGAAAAGCCAGGAAGCGTTGTCCGAGAGGCTGTAGGTGAGTGTACCACTCCCCGAATTCCATATTGAGAAAGACTGGCTTGAAGCATTCTGGCCCTGCTGGCAACTTGGTGAAAGGGAAGACGGACTACGGCCTATGGTCGGCGCCGGCGGCGGATTCACCGTCAGCGTTACCGGGATAGCCTGAGGTGTGTTGGTTGCGCCTGCAGCACTTATTGTTATAGTGCGGTTGTAGGTGCCCGCAGACAATCCAGACGTGGTGTAGGTGACCGTAATTGTGTCTGTCTCGCCAGTTGAAGAGCCGCTAGGTGGGCTCGCTGACATCCATGCTGCATTATCCGAAATGTTGTAGCTCAGCGTTCCGGTTCCGGAATTCCACACCTGGAATGTTTGGTTAGTGGCGTTCTGGCCTTGCTGGCAACTGGGAGCCAGCGACGACGGGCTTCGACCAATCGTAGGACTAGCGGGCAGAGTGTACGTTATCTTGAGGTAAGGTCTGTATAGGCCATTAAACGTCTGTAGGATCAGCCATTCCTGGGTAGTTGGGGCGGTTTCGCGACTTGTCCGAAGTCCCAGTCTTGTCCAACCTGTTTTGGAGATCCAGCTTAACCCCGTGGAGTTCAGGGTTATCGTCTTGTAGCCACCCATGCCGACTATGCTCGCCACATTGATCGAACCGCCTGTGGTCCACGACATGGCGTCGTAGTCGGCGGTCGTGAGCGAGGAGACCGACGGTTGTGTCGTTGGTACGACATAGATCGTCCAGTTTGGGTTAGCGATACTGTGGCCGCCGTAATGGAAGTAAAGGACGGCGCTTTGAATGGTACAATTATCTGGCAGCGATGACGTATCGCAAGGCAGGAAAGTTCTCCATATAGAGTACGTTCCGGCGACGTACTCTTGGCCGACTAGGGCTGTTGAACTGGTATAGGCGGCTTCAGTTCCCGTGGTCGCGTTGAGCACGGTGGTGTAGTTCGTACCGCTGTTTTTGACGTGGCCGTCACCTGACGCCACTGTAATGTCTATCGTAGTTTGGCTAAAAGCGAGGTTCGGGACGCCAAGTCCGATCAGCAAGGCCAGAGTCAGACAGCGCTGAATGCCTTCCGCACTTCTTCGAGAGCTCGTCGTCATATCGTGCCTCCCGCACAAAGGGGCTCTAGAAAGCCCAATGTCTACCCGCTGGTTGGAGACGTCCGCCCGGCCTCCTACGGTCTGACGTGTCAGTTCGCAGTCCAACGCTGGGCACTGCCCGAACTAGCCCTGCCAACCAACTAGAGGCTAACACTTCGCGGGTTCAAATTTCAAGTGCTGCCCTGCGAGCCCTCGGGGCACGAGGCGCCGTCCGAGCCGCCGGCGCCCTCACTCCTGCAGCGGCCAGCAGTGGTTGACGGGCCCATGCCCGCGGCCCAGGGAAATGCTGTGTTGCAGGGCTTTGGTGAGGTATTCCTTGGCGCGGCGGACGGCCTCGGGGACGTCGCAGCCCTTGGCCAGGTAGGCTGCAATGGCCGCGGCGTAGGTGCAGCCGGTGCCGTGGGTGTTGGTGGTGTTGACGCGCGGCAGCGAGAACTCGTGGAAACGGACGCCGTCGAAGAGGTAGTCGGTGGCGTCCGGGGTGTCCAGATGGCCGCCTTTCATGAGTACGTGGCGGGGGCCGAGCTCGTATAGCGCTCGGGCCGCCTCGCGTAGGTCGTCCACGCGGGCTATCCTGATTCCGGTGAGCGCCTCGGCCTCGGGGACGTTGGGCGTGAGGACGTGGGCCAGGGGGATGAGACGGCTGCGCAACGCCTCTTGGGCCGAGTCCTCGAGCAGCGGGTCGCCGCTGGTGGCCACCATGACCGGGTCGACCACCAGGTTTGGAATGGCGTGGGCGACCACGCTGTCCGCGACGGCTTCGATGATGCCCGTATTGGACAGCATGCCGGTCTTGGCGGCGTCGATACCGATATCCTCGGCGACGGCGTCGATCTGCTTGACGACGAGTTCCGGGGGCAGGTCATAGACGGCGCTGACGCCGCGCGTGTTCTGCGCCGTGATGGAGGTGACGGCGGTCATGGCGTAGACGCCCAAGGCGGTGCAGGTCTTGATGTCCGCCTGAATGCCGGCCCCGCCGCCGGAGTCGCTCCCGGCAATCGTTAGAACGCGAGCCAGGTCGGTCTTGCCCATGTCACGGACTCCTCTGCCGCGGCGCGCCCGGCGGCCGCGAGTCAAGGCCCTCTTGCTTCCGAGGCAGGCCGTGCTTCTGAATGGCGTCGGCCATGGCGCGTAGGTTCTCGTTAGGGCACTTGGGGCTGACGGCGCATCCGGGGCTGATGATGTGTATGCCGGCCTCGATGTTCTCGAGGACCTGGCGCTCGATGTCGTCGGGTTGGCCGTTGAGGAGGTCGGCGGTGTTGACGTTGCCCATGAGGGTGAAGTTGCCCGCGGCTTCGGCGTCCCCGCCGGCGGCGGCTTGGGCCATGACGTGTGGCGGGATGGCCCAGTCGAAGTTGAAGCAGGCGATGCCGGTGCGTTCGAGCATGGCCAGGCGCGGCATGATGTCGCCGCAGATGTGCAGGACGGTCGGGCCGTCGATGCGTGCGACCATGCGCTGATGGACGGGGAGCAAGGCGCGCTCGTACATCTCGGGCGACAGCATGTGGGCGCCGGCGCCGCCCTCGCCGATGGACAGGGCGTCGATGCCGCGCTCGAACTGGGCGTTGGCGCACGCCACGAGGATCTCGACCGCCACGTCGAGAAACCGGGCGATGAGGTCGGGGGCTTCGATGAGGCCGATCATGGTGTTCGGGATGCCGTGCATCACCTGCACCATGGACAGCGGCCCCATGACTTTGCCGAGCACGGCGATCCGGTCGCCGTAATCCCGCTTGGCGATCTCGAGGGTCCTGAGGTAGGTGCTGATGGGGGGCCGCTCGAGGAGGTCGTCCGGGATGACCGGGTCGTCGGGCTGCTGCCATGGGTGCGACCGAAACGTCGGTAGCTGCGTCGGCGAACCCCAGTCCATCTCGACCCCGAGCGCGGCGGGCTCGCCGAAGAAGCTGATGATAAACGAGACGGCGTCGAACCCGAGCACCTCATGGTTGGCGGCCAGCAGGCGGGCCTGCTTCTCGGGGTCGTGGTGCACGTCCGGCATGGCGCATCCGGTGTGCTCCTGGAGTTCGACGGTCGTGAGCGCGGCCACGTGCGCCAGCGGCGGCCGATCTACGGGGTCACCGTGGAGCGCGGCGAGAAACCGTTGTCTTGGCGTCATGTCCGCGGCTCCTCCGTATCCACGCGCCAAATTGTAGTAGCGCTTCGGCCGCGTATCAACCGCGGACGG
>Ga0114930_10004267_pt1 | contig 12150 bp, 12 predicted proteins | sample AnhtaG_FD_87300 | JGI IMG/M metagenome (GOLD analysis project Ga0114930, IMG submission 87300) | Deep subsurface microbial communities from Anholt, Denmark to uncover new lineages of life (NeLLi) - Anholt_01485 metaG | ecosystem: Environmental > Aquatic > Marine > Oceanic > Sediment | place... | reverse complement strand
CGTGAAAAATCCAACACTCTTACTCCGTCAAGGGCGCCCATGAATAACCTCCTATCAGTTTCTCTATCAGGGCTTTATTTCGGTAGAATTTCCTTATGCGCCTAGACAGAACATCAAAAAGCTGACCCCCCTTCTGGCGAACGGTATTGGTCAGCTCGTCAAACACCATCTATAGCTAGCAGTCTAACAAACTCAGGTCAAGTTGTCAAGGCGCAGTGCCTGGCCAAACCTGGTCCGAAGCTAGTAGACCTTTTAATACTTGCTCTCAAGTATCCTGACAAATTTAATGACGGTAGGGTGGGCTTCATGCATGAGCGGTGAGCCGTGACCAAAGCACATAACATCAAAGTCTAAGCTGGCTAGCCTCTTTATCGAGTGGATTTCTTGCGCTATATCAACAGTGAATGCTTTTGAGGGTAATCTCAGTCTAAATCTGTGAGCAAGCACATCGCCAGCAATGACTAACCGTTCCTTTGGTAGAAATAGGGAGATGCTCCCCGGGGTGTGACCCGGAGTGTGCAATACCTTGATGCCTCCAAGTATCGGAAGCTCGTCACCATCATTAACCAGTATATCCACCGCCACTGGAATAGTAGTCCATAGCCTATGCAGATGAGCTAGGGTCTTACTCAGCCACCTTGGCCTTACTGGTCCCGGCTGTGGTAGCCGGCCATCGATGTATAGAGCATCAGCGGGATGTGCCATGACCTTGGCTCCGGTAGCTTTCTTCAGTTCGGCTAGGCTGCCAACATGGTCAGCATGATGATGGGTGATGATAATATTGGCTATGTCAGCAGGAGAGTAGCCAAGCTGCTTTACTTCTTTGATTATGCGTATAGACCTGCTCTTGAAACCGGTGTCAACCAGAGTCAGGTTATCACTCGCCAGCAGAAATACATTGGCACCCCAGACTCCAGCGCCCCATATGCCACTAAGCTGATATAATCTAGGTGTTATCTTCTTCATAGTTACCCTGTCGATTTCATATCAACTAAATGTATAAATAGTTTATACCAAACCTTGGCTGGAATGCATCCAATTAGTCAGGATAACAAGCTTGACGGCTTGATGCCGTATGTGTATTATCATTAACAAGAATGGTGGGGGATAATTGAAGTGAGAAATTCCGACTGATAAAGGAGCTAGGGTAAGGCATTATGATAGTTGAAATGAGAACGGGCACCAACCCAGACGAGATAGATGGCGTAGTGCAGCGGGCTAAGTCGCTGGGGCTGGGTGTTCAGTTGAACTTAGGCACTGACAAAACGGTAGTCGCTATACTGGGAAGCACTACAGGACAATTGCCCACAGATATCTTTGCTGTACTACCTGGTGTAGAAAGCGTAACCCGGATTATGAAGCCTTACAAGCTTGCCTCCCGCGAATTCAAGGCGGAGGACAGCCTAGTTTCCATCAATGGGATTGAGGTTGGTGGTAAGCGTGTCGTGGTCATGGCAGGGCCTTGTGCTGTGGAAAGTGAAGAACAGCTTATAGAGGCAGCCCGTGTGATAAAAGAGTCCGGGGCCTGTGTCTTGCGGGGTGGTGCCTTTAAGCCACGTACTTCCCCGTTCAGCTTTCATGGTCTGGAGAAAGCCGGTCTGGAATTGTTGGCGCGGGTCAGGGAGCAGTTCGGCATACCGGTAGTCACCGAAGTGGTAGACCCCCACGATGTTGGCCTGGTATCTAAGTATGCTGATGTCCTTCAAGTTGGTTCCCGGAATATGCAAAACTTCGCCCTGCTAACCAGTATTGGCAAGACCAAGTGCCCGGTTGTTCTGAAACGCGGCTTTTCGTGCACTGTTACCGAATGGCTTACCGCAGCCGACTACCTGCTGGCAGAGGGGAATAACCAGGTTATCCTATGTGAAAGGGGAATCAGAACATTTGAGGATAGTGCTCGCTTCTCTCTGGACATTTGCTCCATACCGGTGATTAAGCGATTCAGCCACTTACCGGTGATTGTTGACCCTAGCCACGCCGCTGGTCACTACTCACTGGTGCCGGCGATAGCTAAAGCGGCAGTGGCGGCTGGTGCTGATGGGCTTCTCATTGAAGTTCACCCCAACCCGAAGGAAGCCCTGGTGGATGGTCTCCAGTCCCTCACACCTTCAGACTTCGCTAGGTTAATGGAAGAACTCCGCTCAATAGCTGAGTCGGTGAACAGGTATATCTAACGGTGGCATAAGAACCCGAATAGTTGACTGCGCATTTGCCTGCAGTCTCTATCCTATCCGCTCCCAGCTACAGCTCTTCCCCTCAAATAATCAGCATCGCGTCGCCAAAGCTATAAAAACGATACTTCTGAGCTATGGCTTCCCCGTAGGTTTGGCTAATAAAATCTCTACCGGCGAAGGCAGTAACCAACATTAACAATGTCGACTTGGGAAGGTGAAAATTGGTAATAAGAGCATCCACCATGCGGAATTGGTATCCAGGTAGGATAAACAAACTTACCCAACCCTCAAACGGCTCCAAAACAGATGCTTTGGCGTTCTGAGCTACCTGCTCGATGATTCTCACTGTAGTGGTGCCAACACAAATAATTCTCCGCCCTTCTGTTTTAGCTTGATATAACTGACTGGATACCTCTTGAGTTATCACACCATATTCCTTATAGATAGGATGCTTGAGTGGGTTATCCTCTCTAACCGGTCGGAAGGTATCAAGTCCCACATGAAGGGTGACAAACTGGCAGTGAACCCCCTTTTGCTCTATCCTGTTGAGCAATTGAGATGTGAAGTGCAGGCCAGCAGTCGGTGCCGCCACACTGCCAGCTACGGCGGCATATACTGCCTGATAACGCTCAGGGTCAGTCAGGGGGACATGTATATACGGTGGTAGGGGAATCTCGCCCACCCTGGGTAGTAGTGTTTCATCTGAGAAGCGTATTATCTTTATTCCGTCCTGCTTCATCTCGGTTACTTCAGCCAGAATCTTAGTCTGTCTACCACCTACAGAATCGTTGGTTACCTCAACCCGGGTGCCAATATTAACCCGTTTACCAGGCTTGACCAGTGCCTCCCAGAAACTGGTATTAAGTCGGCGTAGCAACAGAATCTCTACTCTCCCACCACTATCAACCTTCCTCCCACGGAGACGGGCCGGAATTACCCGACTATCGTTGAATACTAAGACATCCCCAGTCCGTAAATAGTCAACTATTTCCAAAAACTTGCGGTGCTCTATAGAGCCATCGCTGCGGTTTAGCACCATGAGCCGTGACTCATCCCTTGGTTCAATGGCGGTTTGAGCAATTAGTTCCGTAGGAAGAGAGTAGTCAAAGTCGCTGGTTTTCATTATTTATAGTATAACCCGCCCCCGAAAATTTTGTCTAACACCTCAATTTGACCGGCTAAGGGTGCGAAAGTATAATCCCATTATAGGGGTGGGGGATGAATAACCGACCGCAGACCACTAGGGTGGCTTTAGATACCCTGGGCTGTAAACTCAATCAAGCCGAGACCGAGCTTCTGACTAAGCAGTTTGCCGATGCAGGGTACCATCTGGTATCTCCAACCGAGGGGACTGATGTCTATATACTCAATACCTGCACGGTTACCCATATTGCCGACCGTAAAGCTCGTCACCTCCTCAGATTAGCCCATCGTCGGAATCCGGCGGCTCTACTGGTAGCTACTGGCTGCTATGCTCAGCGAGCGCCCCAGGAGTTGTCTCAGATTGAAGGGGTTAGTTTCGTTGTCAGCAATGATGAAAAACCGCAACTAATGCGGCTACTAGAGGAGTCTGGTTGCCTAAGTAATCCTGCTCAGGGCCAAACTATTAGCCCACATATTAGGACTCGCTCTCTCATCAAGATTCAGGATGGCTGTGATAGCTTTTGTGCTTATTGCATTGTGCCTCTGGTTCGGGGTAGAGAGAAAAGCCTGCCTACTGACCAGGTTATTAGTGAGGTCAAGCACCGGGCTAGTGACGGCTATAAAGAGGTGGTGCTAACCGGCACCGAGATTGGTTCGTATAATTATAATGGCGTTAATTTAACGGGATTGCTGGAGCATATCTTAGCTGAGGCTGATGTAACCAGGTTAAGGCTATCCTCCCTCCAACCTCAGGAGATAACCCCGGAGCTTATTGGGCTATGGCATGATAACCGATTATGCCGCCATTTTCACCTGTCCCTGCAGAGTGGCAGTAATGAAGTGCTCAGCCGGATGAAACGGCGCTACTCTGTTAGCGACTACCAGTGGGCAGTCTCTATAATTCGGGCTTTGGTGCCTGAGGCGGCAATCACCACTGATATTATTGTTGGCTTCCCCGGTGAGTCCGACGAAGAATTTGAAGCGAGCTACAATTTCTGTCGGCAGGTGAGTTTTGCCCGCATTCATGTCTTCTCCTACTCACCCCGCCAGGAAACTCAGGCTGCTCAGATGCCAGACCAGATAGGGGATAAAGTTAAACGGGAGCGGAGTGAACGTATGCTGGCGCTGGCCAGGGAGAGCGCCCAAAACTTCAGCCGGCAATTCTTGGGTAAGACTATGATGGTGTTATGGGAAAAGCAGACTAATGGCATCTGGTCTGGTCTCACCGACAATTATATTAAGGTGTATACTGAAAGCAATGGGGATTTAACCAACAAGCTGCTGCCGGTGAAGCTGGTGGAAGTTAGGGGTGACGGGGTGTGGGTGGAGGTATAGTAACAACTGACTGTAACAAGGAGGGAAACATGAACTGGTGGGAAATATTGTTATCTGTCTTGATAGTAGCAGTGGGTGGAGGTGGTATTTTTAATTTGATTATAAAGTCTCGTCTTGAGGAACTGAGAGCAATAGAAGAAAGATTAAGTGTTGAACGCCGTAAAGTCTATGGTGAAATATTGGATCCATATATTGAGTTATTTGCTAGTCTTACACTTGAAGATGGAGGGGCAAGTAAATCTCCAAATATAATACGGAAAATCACCTCGAAAGAGTATAGGAAAGCGATTTTTGAATTGGGACTTATCGGCTCGGATGATGTGATTCGTGCCTATAATACTTTGATGCAGCACTCATTTAAGTCAAGTGGCCCTGACGAGCAAGACCCATTTGAGACTATGCGACTGTTTGGTATACTCCGTCTCGAGATTCGCAGGAGTCTTGGAAATAAAAAAACCAAACTCCATGAATTTGATATGCTCCGAGGGGAAATAAAGGACATTGATAAATTTTTTGAGAAACCGAAGCCGTAATCCTGTAATATTCTATTTTCGCCCTATCCCCATCCCCCACCAAGGTTTTAATCTGTCTCCTGACGGTCTTGCAGAAGGCCTTTCATAGTCTCTTTGATAGCTTGACTCGGCATCAGGAAGCTTTCTTCGGAGACATCTTCCTCAATGACCCTCAGATTCTCCAGCAGAGCATAGAGGTTAATTGCCCAACCAATGCCGAATACCGGAGGCGTAAAAACTCGCCTCTCGTAGGGGTTCCAGAAAGATTCTTTCAGCCTCTCAATGGTAGGTATCCGAAAATCGTAGGGGAAAATACCGGCTACCACCTTCCCGTGCCACTCTCTTTCCTCCTCAGGCTTTTCCAGCTCCTGAAATACCGCCGCCAGGGTAACAGCAACCACAGCAACCTGAAGTATTCTGGTAAACCATTCCCTGTACATGCTTGCTCCTTTACCTACTTGATTCTACCCTAAAACCACCGAGGTTTCAATACCGAAAGAGTTATTTAGTGATAATTGTGTCATCAAGTGTATAATAAATTTAAGCAATTGGTAAGCCTCCTCGGTTCTGGTAAGACAGCGCTAAATGACTGGACCAACGGTAAAAATATTGGGGAAGTTACCGTAGTTGATTATCTCGGCCTTGGTTTGCTTCCCCGAAGCTACAGCCAGGACTTCTTGATATAGAGCCTGCCCTGCCCGGGCGATGTCGGAGCCGGCTTTATCCGCTAGCTCAACAAATACATCTATATGAACCGTCAGCCGCTCATAGGTAATAGGGTTACCGGTAACCTTAATGACCGGAACAAAGGGAAACCCTTGTGGGGCACCAAGCCCGGTGCTGAAGATGATGACCTGAGCCCCAGCCGCTCCCAGGGCAGTGAGGAATTCAGGCTCTCGCCCTGGGGTATCAACTATAAACAATCCCTTGCCCTGAGGCCGTTCTCCATACTCATAGACCCCCTGAATGGGTTTGGTGCCTCCCTTGGCTATGGCACCCAAGGATTTTTCCTCGATGGTGGTTAGTCCTCCAGCAATATTGCCAGTAGTAGGCTGTCCCCCTCTCATGTCAAATCCCATAGCAGTGGCTCTTCTCTCCATGCGGGCCACGATGTCCATGATTTTGTTCGCCACCTCAGGAGTAGCCGCTCGACGGGCGAGAATATGCTCAGCCCCCATGAATTCTGTGGTCTCCCCAAAGATACAGGTACCACCTTTATCGATTAGCAAATCGCAGGCAACTCCGGTCGCCGGGTTTGAAGTCAGCCCTGAGGTAGTATCTGAAGCACCACACTTCACACCGAGTACCAGATCAGAGTCAGGGAACTCCTCCCTTTTTATTTTGGAGGCGTCGGCTACCATAGTTTGGGCAAGTCTAGAGCCTTGAGTCAGGGCAGTAATAGCACCCCCAACTTTTTGAATCACTATTTTTTCTACAGGCTTACCCGACCCAGCAATACCCTCAACTATCTTATCGACTAACACTGACTCACAACCTAGACTTACCACCAGTACCCCGGCTAGATTAGGATTCCAGCCCAAAGAGATGAGGGTTCGGGTTACTTGGTCAAGGTCCGGCTGGGTTTGGCTACAACCCTGACCGTGGAGAAAAGGGACACAGCCTTTAACTTGTTGAGATATCTGCCAAGTTACATCATTGGCACAGCCCACCGTAGAAATAATGCCGGTGTAGTTTCTGGTGCCTACAGAGCCATTCTGACGCCGATAGCCGAGAAAGCTCACCTTGCGCTTCCCTCCAAATCACCTCGTCCTCGCCTACTGACTACATTGTGTATATGAACATAGTCGCCAGGCTTTATGGTAGTGGTGGAGACACCGATAACCTCACCATACTTAATCACTGGAGAGTTAGGCTCTATTTTAGACAGGCTGAACTTGTGGCCGAAGGGTACGTCGGCAGTTAGCTTTACTTCTCGGGTCTCTCCACCGACCTCTAGTTCTAAAGTATCCCCGGCTTTTAGCTCGGCTAGGGCGGTAGCCACGTTATCCTTGGGACTCAGAACGACCGCTTTCTGTTTCAACTCAATTACCTCCTGGTGAGTTTAGCATTGTACCGACTCTCTGCTTCATTGGCTATCAGGTTTGCCGTGGGCCCGTCTACTTGATGCTTGTTTATAATACAACAGGGCAGGTTGGCGTTCAAGGAGGTGTGCTGATTAGTGTGTTTAGAACTACTTTTCTACCTGCCTCGGTCATACCTTCATAATCTTACTGTGGAGAGTAGTGAGTCCACAGTATCATATTCCCCATGGTCCCAAGTGAAATGGCGTCAAATATCCCTCTCATTTTAATTATAACCCTTGATTCGGAGTTTTTAGCTACCAGCGACCAGCACTCGCTCCTCACCAGAGTAGACAGATAAGCGGCTGCTACGGGCATAACCCACTAAGGTGATGCCCAGGTCACTAGCTAGCCTGATAGCACGCTCCGTTGGTGAGCTTCGCGAAACAACTATCGGGGTTTGCATTCTTGCTGCTTTAAGTACCATCTCCGATGAAAGACGCCCGGTCGTCAGTAACAGTCTATCCTTGGTTGATAGTCCTCTCAGTAGACATTCACCCTGAATCTTGTCTAGCGTGTTATGTCTCCCGATGTCTTCAGCGATTACCAAGAGATTACGGGTATCAGATAGTGCCGAGGTATGTACACCACCACATGCCCGAAATAGTTGTGCCTGCTGCCGTAATTGCCTCATCAACGAGAACACTTCCGCTGGTGTCACTACCAGGTCTGAATCTACTCTCCGTCCCTGGCTTTGGAAACCAATACCACCGCTACAGCCACGGACCGGGCGTTGTACTGGTAATGGATGTTCGACTTTACTCAGCCTGACGTCAGCTAGTGATTTGTCCTCATACACCTGTAGGCTCACCACCTCGTTGATGTTAGTTATTATGCCCTCGGAGTAGAGGAAACCAACCACCAAACAATCCAACTTAAGCGGGGTACAGATGATGGTAACCAGTTCTTTACCATTTATATTGATACATAAGGAAAGCTCCTTGGGCACCGAGGCTGATGTTCTGAGCCATTCCCGGTTGACGAAACGACGGTAGGTTATGTCCTGAGCACCACTTATACTTTCTGGTGCTGACTTGTTGATTTGTTCATGCCTGGCTATATAATCTCGCTCATATTTGTCGTTCATGACTATCTCCGTAGTATTTTCCTGAAATCTGTTAAATTTAGCTAATTTTAACATTATACTTTGGAGTTGTCAGCCTTACTACCGACGTTATATGCGGTAAGCTTTGGCACATCTCTCTTGACTATTCGCTATACAAAAAAGGAAAGCCCTGCCATAGAGGTGGTTGGTGAAGAGATTGAGATGCTAGGTAATCTCTATTCAATAGTTGCCTGATTTTGTGTTATACTGAAGCTAGACTAGAATGACTTAAAGATAGGGCAAGGAAGGAGAAAAGAGATGCTGGTACAGGGTATTATGACCAGAAATGTGATTACCGTCTCACCTAATACTTCAGTTATAGATGCTCTGAAAATTATGAAAGAGCATAATTTCAGCCGCTTACCGGTGGTAGATAAGAATGGACGGCTGGTAGGTCTGGTTACACAGAACCGACTTGAGAGTGTTAGGCCTCAGACTACAGCCCCTCTTATGTGGCAAATCACTTACGTCTTACACCATACTACTGTTGGTGATGTCATGCGGAAAAGATTAGTTACCGTCAGCCCTACTGACACAGCTGAACAGGCGGTAGCTCTAGCTCAATCTACTCAAGTTGGGACACTGATCGTCATTGATAAGGGCAAAATCGTGGGTATTTGTACTACTAACGACTTCTTTTATAAGATTGTAAACCCAACGCTGGGTATAGGCGAATCTGGTACGCGGATTCTTATAGATGGGGGTGGCGATGGCAAGTCTGCCGAGAAGATTATCAGGTGTATCAATAGGTTAGGGGTAGGAATAAAGATAATATGGACCTCGCCCTCTTCTACTACTGAGGAGACGGACATCACTCTCCAGTTGGATACTGAAGATGCCACTACAGTCATGAAGGAATTGGCGGAATTGGGTTACGAAGTTATTGTAAGACCACGCTAGATTGGATTCGTTTCTTAGACTAAAATATGCCAGCGTAGCTCAGGGGTAGAGCAGCGGTTTCGTAAACCCTGGCTAAAAGGGCAAATAGTGGTTTTACACACAAAATAGAACCATTGTGGTGCGTGTAGTTTGGCTGTTTTGTATCTAGCGAAAATCCTAGCCTTAAAGCTGTAACGCCTTTTTAACGCCAACTTTTTAGCTTTAGTTTGAGCGTAAGCCGGTGATGGTAAACGGAATTATTGGACACCATAAAAGGGGAATTTGACAGTGCCCGCTACTTGGCTTATGGTATGAATAATATGATATTACCCGGTTGGAAAAATAAACTCTACTTTGGGGATAACCTGGACATACTGCGTGAACACGTAGCCTCAGAGAGTGTTGACCTGATTTACCTTGACCCGCCCTTCAACTCTAACGCCACTTATAACGTCCTCTTTCAGGAAAAGAGTGGAGAGAAGTCAGCAGCGCAGATTACCGCCTTTGAGGATACCTGGCATTGGGGTATGGAGTCGGAGTATGCCTATCAGGAAATAGTGAGAGAAAGCCCCAAGAAACTTGCCGACCTCTTACAGGCTTTCCGCATGTTCTTAGGCCAGAATGACATGATGGCTTATCTGGTGATGATAGCACAACGGATTGTAGAACTTCACCGGGTGCTCAAGCCAACAGGGAGTATTTACCTGCACTGTGACCAAACAGCAAGTCATTACCTCAAATTGCTAATGGATGCCATATTTGAAGCAAAGTACTTTGTCAATGAAATAATATGGCAAAAGATTAGAGCTTCGAAAGCACAAACTATAGGATTTGGTAAGGTACACGATGTAGCTCTCTTTTACTCAAAATCAGACAAGATAATATTTAACCCTGAGCATACCAAACATGCTGATTCTTATATTAAGAGCCACTATACCCATACCGAACCAGACACTAATAGAATATACAGACTACATGACTTTACTCAAAGAGGGCAGGGAGTATCACGTAGGTTCGGTGATAAGATTCTTGAACCCCCGCCTGGGAAGCACTGGATATGGTCACAAGAACGAATTGATGAGGGAATGAATAAGGGACTGATAGTAGTACCTGAGAATGGCATGCCTAGTGTTAAGCGGTATCTCGATGAAGTTGGTGGCAATTTTGTAGAAGACATATGGACAGATATACCACCTATAAATGCTATGGCTAGAGAGCGTCTTGGCTATCCTACCCAAAAACCAGAAGCCTTTTTGGAGCGCATCATCGCAGCCAGCAGTGCCGAAGGTGGCCTGGTGCTTGACCCCTTTTGCGGATGTGGCACTACCATTGCTGTGGCGGAACGCTTGAAGCGCCGCTGGATTGGAATAGATATTACTCACCTGGCTATCAGCCTTATGCGCCACCGGCTCCATGATACCTTTGGCCCGGAACTATCACCTTATGAGATTATCGGCGACCCCAAAGACCTGTCCAGCGCCAGGGCACTAGCAGAGGAGAATCGTTATCAGTTTGAGTGGTGGGCTTTGGGTTTAGTGGACGCCCGCCCTGCGCAGGACAAGCGCAAGGGTGCTGACCGGGGTGTGGACGGCTATATCAACTTCTTTGATGATAACAGTGGTAAGGCTAAGACCATTATTGTGCAGGTAAAGAGCGGAGGTGTCAACCGTAGTTATATTGCCACACTGAAAGGTGACAGGGAGCGAGAGAAGTCTCCCATCGGCATACTAATCACTCTGGAGGAGCCAACAAAGCCCATGCTACAGGAAGCAGTCACCGCAGGCTACTACGAGCCGGAGCACTTCCCCGGTTACCAGTATCCTCGGATACAGATACTCACCATTAGGGAACTGTTAGACGGCAAAGAAGCCCAGTACCCACGTATGGCACCGGCAGCGACATTCAAGCGAGCGCAACGGCACCGGAGAAGTACAGAAGACCAGCAACGCCTTGTATAGGAGGTAAGCCTATGGGATTACGAAGCGCACTATACACAATAGCCCGCCTTATGGGTGACGCTAACGCTGTCAAAAAGGGCAAGGTAGGAAAAAGAGTGGCAAGACGGGCAGCCGGTAAAGCTACGGGACGCTCACTTGGCAAGCTCTTTAAGTGAGTTAACCATTCACCAGTGAAAACGACTCCTCAGAATCGCATCTGGTGCGTCCTCTTTATCGACTGTACCGCCTCAAGTCCTTCTTGACGTAATACTGCGATCCGCATTCCTCCAACAAGGCAATGCAGTCAATAAGAAACTTGTGCCAGTCTATCTCTTTCCCCCTGGGGTGGTAATTTAGTAAACCCACCTTGAACAAATCCACAAAGGTATGAGTCTGCCTGATTATTTCGATTGATTCGGCAGGCTCTATTACCGGTTCAAGGCTAACCCAGGTTTTAATGCCAAGTTCGTGGGCTTTTCTCAATGATTCTATTCTCTCTTCTGAAGGTGACGCCCCGGGTTCCCACTGTAAGGACTTCTGTTCATCCAGGAATGTTAGCGTAACGGCGAATTCATCACCGGGCCCAAGTAGGTCAAAGTCGCTCTCTGCTCTTTTACCCCCTTTAGTCAATATGGTGACATTAAAGCCGTTTTTGTGGAGTATGATTATAGCTTGGCGTGTAAGCTCGTGTATTTCATTTATGGGCTGGTAAGGGTCGCAGGTAAAGCATAGTAAGACATTTCCATTGTGTCCATCCAAGGCGGCCTGGGGTGCGTCCTTTTCCAGCTTTTCAACTATGCCCTGGCGGGGAGTGGCTTTTATGAATTCCTTGCGTTCTATAAATGTGGCTTCTGGGGCATAACAGTATATGCAGCCGTGTCCGCATCCCCTATATAGATTAACGGCTAGGGGAGCGTATTCGCCAGCTCTTCCTCTAGGCTCGTATATAACCAATCCTTTCTTTAGCATAGCGCCGCCACCCTT
>Ga0114930_10004264_pt1 | contig 12155 bp, 9 predicted proteins | sample AnhtaG_FD_87300 | JGI IMG/M metagenome (GOLD analysis project Ga0114930, IMG submission 87300) | Deep subsurface microbial communities from Anholt, Denmark to uncover new lineages of life (NeLLi) - Anholt_01485 metaG | ecosystem: Environmental > Aquatic > Marine > Oceanic > Sediment | place... | reverse complement strand
GTCGGCGACTTCAACTACGACGGCGTCATTGACTCGAACGACTACGACCGGATCGACAACGCGTTCCTTCTGGGCGGCGGCACCCTGCACGGCGGCGCACCCACACCCCACCCCGCCGCGCCGCCCGTTGAGACGGACGTTCTGGTGCAGGCGGGCGAAGCGGCTCTGCACCACGACACCGTCGATGCCACAGCAGACGGTGCTGCTGCCGATACGCTCCCCGACGAGGCACCGGCGGCCTGGGTGGCCCATCGGATCACGGCGCCGACGGCCATACGGTTGGCAAGCGTGGAAGCGGAGACGCTTGCCAGCCGGCGCGCCCACCCCGCAGCACCTCTGCCGACACTGAAGCGCGATGGGGCCGCAGACGACGCAGCGCCGGCCGAGGAAGGCCTCGTGGACCTGCTGTCGGTACCGGCCCTGACCGTCCTGGGCGGGGAGTAGAGCAGCCTGTAAAGGGCGGAGTAAAACCGTGGCGCGGGGCGGAGCAAGAGCGCACCGCCCACGCGCAGGTCTGCCCCGGACCGTCCGGGGTGTCACGTCAGGCAAGCCGTACGGCTTGCAGCCGTTTTGCAGCGTAGATATCAGCCGTCCAGGATGGATTCGACTTTCCCCTGGTCCACGTCCATGATGTAGCGGATGCCGCTGACCTGGGCGGCCTCCGGCGTCAGGGCGGCGATGTCATCCCGCGAGAGATGCTCCAGCGAGAACTTGCGACTGCCGGCCATGAGTTGGCGCAGGCCCTGGTCGAGGCGTTCGTAGTAGGTATACAGGCCGAGGGCGCCCGTCGGGAGATTCTCGAATGCCTCCTCTCCCAGTTCTTTGCGCAGCGCGGCGGCCGTGACGAAGATCTCCTCTTTTGAGTTGCCGAACCGCTCGATGTAGACGGGCACCTGGTGCTCGTCGATCGTTCGTCCGATGGTCTTGCCGACCATCGCCGCGGCGATAGGCGCGCGGGCCATGCCGATGAGTTTGACGAACGGCGCCCCGAGGGCCAGGCCCTTGAAGATCTGATCCTCGAACGCGAACCCGCCGGCCACTGCGATCGCAGGCAGGACCTCGCCCTTGTCGGCCAGTTTCCTGGCGTAGCGGTACAGCAGCGAGTGCAGGTAGACGGGCGGTACGCCCCACTCGTTCATCATCCGCCATGGGCTCATGCCCGTCCCGCCGCCCGCACCGTCCACGGTCAGCAGGTCGAGTTTGTATCGCGAGCAGAACAGGACGGCCCGCGCGAGGTCGGCCGGCCGGTAAGCGCCGGTCTTGAGGAAGATGTACTTGGCGCCGGCTTTGCGTAACTGTTCGACCCGCCGGGCGAAGGATTCCTCGGTCACCATGCCGACGCGGGAGTGCCGCTCGAATTCCTTGAACGCGCCCCCCTCGAACTCCTTGATGACGTCGGGGTGGGTCGGGTCGGGCAGGACAAGATAGCCTCGCTCGTGCAGGAGTTGGGCCTTCGTGAGGTCGCGGACCTTCACCTCGCCGCCGATATCTTTGGCGCCCTGGCCCCACTTGAGTTCCACGCACTGGACGCCGAGTTTCTCGATGGCGTACTCCTGGGTGCCCAGTCGGGTGTCCTCGATGTTCGCCTGCACGATGATGGCGCCGTAGCCGTCGCGCTGATGGTCTTTGTAGAGTTTGACGCGTCGCTTCAGGTCTGCCGTGTCCACCACCCAGCCGTTCTTGAACACGGCCTCCGGGTCCATGCCCACGACGTTTTCGCCGATGGTAAGGCCGGTGCCGGCGAGTGCCGATCCGATGGCCAGCCCTTCCCAGTTGTTCTTGGCGATGTTGGTCGATCCGATGCCGGGGATGATCCACGGCCGGCGGAACCTGATGCCGCCGTCGCGGCCGAACGCGACCTCGAGGTTGACCGCCGGGAAGATGGCCTTGTCGCTGTCGGCCTCGATGCCGTGTGCTCCGGCGGCGGTTCCCATGATGTTGAAGTGGGAGTAGTCGAGGGGATAGGACTTTTCGGCCGCGGTGGTGATGACGCCGAACGGCTGCGGATAGATGACCTCGTGTCCGCGATAGGCGCTCTTGCCGATCTCGCACATTCCGATGCAGCCGTCCACGCAGGTCGCGCACATGCCCGAGGCGGGCACGACGGAGCCCTCCGTGCGGTTCTTCGTGAGGGTGGCCGCCGAGGCGTTCGGTTTGGAAAGCGTCGTTGTCATCGGAGTCGGCTCCTTTACAGGTTACTCATCTCCTGCGATCTCGCAGGCGACACAGGGGTCCATATAGCACATCATGTCGTCGAACGGGTCCTTTTCGATGCAGGGCGGTGTCAGGTTCGCACAGCCGCCGCAGATGGCCTTCTCCGGCTCGTTATACGTGCAGCGAAGTTGGCAGGCCGGGCAGATGTACATGCATCCGCCGCACTGCCGGCAGACGTCCGACTTGACGTCGAACGGCGTGCCGATGCTCCGCGCCTGGCCGCGACCGCGGAAGCCGATGGCCTTGGCCATCATCTGCTCCTCGCACATCCGCACGCACAGGCCGCACAGAATGCAGTCCTCCTGCTCCTGCCGGAAACGCTGCTGCCGCACGCCGTGGGCCGAGGCGAGGTCCTGGATCGTCTTCGACTGCGGGCACGAGGCCAGCAGGAGTTCCAGGACCATCAACCGGGCGCGCAGCACGCGCGAGGATGCCGTCCACACCTTGAGCCCTTCCTCGGCCGGGTACGTGCAGGACGAGACCAGGGCAGCCTTCGGGCCCTCGCCGATCTCGACCACACACAGCCGGCACGCCCCGTAGGGCGACAGGCCGTCCCTGTGGCAGAGCGTGGGGATGGGAAAGCCCAGGAACCTGGCGGCCTCCAGCAGCGTCGTGCCTTCCTCGACCGAGACATCCAGCCCGTTCAGGGTCAACGTGATCATGCGGATGCTCCCTCGACTGCCGCGCAGGGGCTCTCCTCCCCCGGCGGGGGCTGCGTGAAGGCCAGGTCGCATCTCAAGCACCGTCGCGTCTCGGCGTGGGCCTGTTGGGCCGAGAGGGCCATCTCGACTTCGGCGAAGTTCTTGCGTCGCGATTCGGCGGGGATGGTGGGGGGCTCGGCCCGGGCGGCCTGCTCGCCCTCGTCGTCGCCCGCTTCGGCGGGTTCGATGAACTCGGTCGGCAACCGGATGTGGGGCTCCTGGACCAGGTCTTCGCCGCGGAGGTGGCGGTGGATCACGGCGGCGGCCTTCTTGCCGGCGGCGATGGCGTCGGCGACCGTATTCGGACCCGTCACGAGGTCCCCGCCGGCGAAGACCCCCTCCCGGTTCGCTGCGAGGGTTCTCGGATCCACGGGCAGGCGCCCGCCCTTGTCCGGCTGGAGCCCCATCGTGGCAAGGCAGTCGCTGTCCGGGCGTTCGCCGATGGCCACGATCAGGGTATTCAGAGAAATGCTGAACTCTGAGCCTGGAACCGGAACGGGTCGGCGTCGGCCGCTGGCGTCGACCTCGCCGAGTTGGTTCCGGATGCACTCGATGCCGACGAGTCGTCCTTGCTGGGAGTAAATCCGCACGGGCTGGACCATCGTCTCGACGCGGATCCCCTCCTTGCGTGCCGCCTCGATGTACCGGATTCTGACGGGTGAGACGAGCGTTTCGAGTTTGATGCCCTCCTCGATGGCCGCCTCGACCTCCTCGGCGTAGGCGGGCATCTCCTGGTCGGTTCGGCGGTAGAGCAGGCTGACGGACTGAACGTTCTCCTGGCGGATGGCGACGCGCGCGGCGTCGACGGCCGAGTTGCCGCCGCCGATGACGGCCACGTGCCCGCCGGCCAGTTCCTCGCCCCGCAGGTTGAACGCCTTGAGGAACTCCATCGAGGAGTACACGCCGGCGAAGTCTTCGCCCTGCAGGTCCAGTGTCCAACTCGTGGCGGCTCCCATGGCGAGGAAAACCGCCTGGAAGCCGTCATCGAAGAGGTCGTCGAGAGTCACGTCCCGGCCGAGCGCCACCCCGCACCGAAGCGTGATGTTGTCGTCGCCGAGGAGCGAGTCCACCTCTTGCCGCGCGATGCTGCGGGGGAGGCGGTAGGCCGGGATGCAACTGATGAGCATGCCGCCCGCCTCGGCGTCGGCCTCGAAGACCGTGACGCGGTGCCCGAGCATGGAGAGGTAGTGCGCTGCGGCAAGGCCCGCCGGCCCGGCGCCCACGACGGCCACCTTGCCCGAGCCTTTCGCGCCTCGTGCGATCGCCGGCGGCTTGTAGGCCGAGGGGCTGACGCGGTCGGTGACGAACCGCTTCAAGGCCCGGACCGCCACGGGTTCGTCGCCGCTGGTCCCGAGTTGGCATCGCTGCTCGCACTTGCGGTCGCAGACGCGGGCACAGACCGACGGAAACGGGTTGGCCCGGCGAATGACCTGGTAGGCTTCTTCGTACTCGCCTTTCTCGATGAGTGCCACGTAGCGCCACGCCTCAGTGTCCAGCGGGCAGGCGGCCTGGCAGGGTGCGCCGACCAGTTCCGTACAGACGAACGCATCGCACTTCTTGTCCACGACGTGGCTTTCGTACTCGCCGCGGAAATGGCGCAGCGTGCTCAGGACGGGATTCGGCGCCGTCTGCCCCAGGCCGCACATCGTCGTGTCCTTCACGGCGAGCGCCAACTCCTCCAGGAGGTCCAGGTGCCGGGGCGCGGCCTTGCCCTTTGAGACGTCGTCGAGGATCTCGTGCATCCGCTGCGTGCCCTTGCGGCACGTGAAGCACTTGCCGCACGACTCGTCCGTCAGGAAGTTCATGAAGTACTTGGCGACATCGACCATGCAGGTGTTCTCGTCCATGACGATCATGCCGCCGGAGCCCATGATGGACCCTGCCTCGGCCAAACTGTCATAGTCGATGGGGAGGTCGAACATGCCGGCGGGGATACACCCCCCCGATGGTCCGCCGGTCTGGACCGCCTTGATGCGTGCCTTGCCGACCGCGCCGCCGCCGATGTCGTAAACGATCTGGCCGACCGTCATGCCCATGGGCACCTCAACGAGTCCAGTGTTCTTGATCTTTCCGACGAGGCTGAAGATCTTGGTCCCGCTGTTACCCTTCGTTCCGATCTTGGCGAACTCCGCGGCGCCTTGGCGGATGATGACGGGGATGTTGGCCCAGGTCTCGACGTTGTTGATGACCGTGGGCTTGCCGTCGATGCCCTTTTGGATGGGATACGGGGGTCGCTGCCGCGGCTCGCCCATCTTGCCCTCAATGGAGCGTATGAGTGCGGTCTCTTCGCCGCAGACGAACGCACCGGCGCCCTTGACGATTCGAAGACGGAAGGAAAAGCCGGTGCCGAGGATACTCTCGCCCAGCAGCCCGTGCTCGCGTGCCTGCTCCAGGGCGACCGTCAGGTGGCGGATGGCCAGCGGATACTCCGCCCGGACGTACACGATGCCTTCCGTGGCCCCGGTGGCGTAGGCGCCGATGAGCATCCCCTCGATGATGCTGTGCGGGTTGCCTTCCAGCAGGCTGCGGTCCATGTAGGCGCCGGGGTCGCCCTCGTCGGCGTTGCAGACGATGAACTTGCCGCGCCTGCCGGGCTGCCTGGCCAGCAGTTCCCATTTCAGGCCGGTGGGGAACCCGCCGCCTCCGCGCCCGCGCAGGCCGGCATCCTTGACCTCTTGGATGATCCGGTCGCCACTGCCCCGCCCCAAGACCTCGACCAATTGCTCGTAGCCGCCGATCTCGAAGTAATGGTAGATGCGGATCGGATCGACCTTCTCGTTTCGGGCAAGTAACCTGCGAACTTGCTGTCTGAAAAAGGGGATGTCGTCCTGCTTTTCCAGGGCCTCCCCGGTTTCCGGATCGACCAGAAGCAGTTCGGTCAGCACCTCGGCGTTGGCGACGGCTTCGACGATGCGCGCCATCCCCTCCAGGGTGACTTTAGGATAGAACGTGCGCCGCGGCTCAATCAGCACCGACGGCTCCATCTGACAAAAGCCGTGGCACCCGGTGACCCGCAGGCGGACCTTGTCGATGAGCCCCTTGGCCAGGATTTCGCGCTTGGCTACGCGGACCAGACCGCCGGCGCCGCTGGCCAGGCCGCACGTGCCGGCCGGAATGACAATGGTGGGAAGAGGCGTCCCGGCTCCCGCGCGCAGCCGCTCGCACAGCGCCTTGAATCCCTCAACGGACTTCAGTCTTGTCATGAACGGTCCCTGCGTTCTTGCGGTGCGTTGCGAGTGCGCGGCAGGCTCATATTGACCTATGCGTTTACAGCATCCAGGTCGAGTCGGTGCCCGCGGCAGCCGCGCCGGGCGCACACCTGAACCATTCCCCCGCCGCGGACAACCATCGGGATCATCGGCGCGCCGCATTCTGTGCAGCGCGACGGGCCGCCCAACTGACCGTGACAGTGCGGACAAAAGAACTCGCAAACAGCGCCTTCCGGAATCTCCGCCCCACCCGCGCTGTGGAAACTGCCGTAGAGCGAGGAGAGATTCACCGGGCTGAGGACGTTCCTGAAATCCACCGTCACCCGAATCGACGGGAGTCCGTCAACCGGGGCGCCGCGGTCCATGAGGCTGTGATTGCATCGTGGACAGTTGACGTCCAGCGGAAAGACCGTTTCGTCGTCCTCGGGCCTTGTTTCATCCATACCGCGCCGGGCCTTTTCAAGAATGCCCGCCACGCCGAACTTCCGCACGTTGCACATGTAATGCCCGTCCACGACAACGATGGGCCCCAAGGCACAGGCTCCCAGGCAGTTGACGGTCTCCAGCGTGAACTCCTTGTCGGAGGTCGTTTCCCCGGCCTCCACGCCGAGTTGGCGCTCGAACTCCTCTACGACCCTCGGCGCGCCGCGGACGTGGCAGGCCGTGCCGAGACACGCATAGATCAGATGCCTGCCCCGCGGCTGGAGCGCAAACGAACGGTAGAACGTGGCGATGCCGTAGATATCCACGAGGGAGCGGCCGGTCTCTTCGGCCACCATTCGCAGGGCGTCTTCGGGAAGATACCCATGCTGCATCTGGATATCCTGAAGCAGTCCGATCAACCTGCCGCGGTCCTCGCGGTGCTTCGCCACGATTCGCCGGATCTGCTCCGGATCGACCTCGTCCGGGACGGGCGCTCCGCGCAGGTCCGGTTCCGCGGCGGCTTGGGTCATCTTACCGGTACTCCTCGCAGTGCCAGACCCCGCCTTCGGGTTCGCGCAGCGTGCAGGTCCGGCGATCTTCGCAATTCATGCACAGCCCTTTATAGTCACCTGCGTCCTGCCGGCCGGCCGGCTCTCGGGCCGCCGACGGGGTGACGGCCAACGGGGGAGCGAGGACCTCGAACATCTCACAGAAGAGGATAGGGCGTTCCGGCATGCTGCGATTGCCGCAGGTTTCAGCGTGACTACACGTTGAGCAGAGGTCGCGGTACGGCCCGGCGGCGGAAGGGCTTGGGGCAGCGCGCCGGGCGACGTCCGGCGGGTTGGGAGCGGGATCCCCTCTGGACATGATATCCTCTCCTTCGTCTGAGAAACTCCCCAACCCTGCGCAGGCCTCTCCGTTGGCAGGGAGCCGCCGCCCAAAAGACCGATTTGCGCGGCGAGGCTGCTGTGCCCTTGCAGCAAGGCGCGTGCCGTTTGCTTATGGCACTCAGGGGGAGATGGCGGGTTTCACGTAAGTGCTGGGAAAAACGGGAGTTACGATTTGTTTCGCCTCTCGCGAGGCGTGCCGAAGGCGACGGCGGACCTCAGGCGGGCGGCCGGTCCGGCGGGGAGTTTCGGGCCGCTGGGGCGAAACTCCCCAATCGCGCGGCAGTCAAAGGCAGGATTGCCCGTCGGCGTTCTCCACCTTCTTGCGCAGGGTCTTGCGGTCGATCTGGAGGATTTCCGCTGCCTTCGTCTTGTTGCCGCCGACGCCGGCCAGAACGTTGCGGATGTACTCGGCCTCGACTTCGGCCAGCGGGCGTGTGAGGTCCGGCCGGCGCAGGGCACTGAAGCGCAGCGGCGCCGGCAGGTCCGGCACGTCGATGCCCTGGCCCTCGGTCATGACAAGGAGCCGGTGGATAACGTTCTCCAGTTCGCGCACGTTGCCCGGCCAGTGGTAGCCGTGCCTCATCACGTGCAGCGCCCCGTCGGAGAATCGCGGCGTCGGGCGGCCCAGTTCCCTGCCGTACTTCCTGGCGAAATAATGGGTAAGCAGCAGGGTGTCGTCGCCGCGGTCGCGCAGCGGCGGCAATTCGATTGAGACCACGTTGAGGCGGAAGTACAGGTCCTCCCGGAACAGGCCCTTCTTCACGAGATCGGTCAGCGACTTGTTCGTCGAGGCCAGGACCCGCACGTCGACCCGTCTGCTGCGGTCGGCCCCGACCATGTAGATTTCTCCGTCCTGAAGCACGCGGAGCAGTTTCACCTGCATGCCGAGGCTGGTCTCGCTGATCTCGTCGAGGAAGATCGTGCCGCCGTCGGCGGTCTGGAAAAACCCCGCGCGGGACTCGTCGGCGCCCGTGAATGCCCCCTTCACGTGGCCGAACAACTCGCTCTCGAGCAGGCCCTCCGGGATGCCGCCGCAGTTGACCGGCACGAAGGCCGTCGACGACCGGTTGCTGCTGTAATGGATCGCCCGGGCGACGAGTTCCTTGCCCGTGCCGCTTTCGCCGGTGATGAGGACCGTCGCGGAGGCCGATGCGGCCTTGCTTATGGCCTTGAGGACCTCGCGCATCGGCGGCGACTCACCAATAAGTCCGTACGGCCTGGGGGGCGCCGCCACAGCGGCGGCCCGACCCGCCTGCCGCATATGGAGTTTGTCGAGGGCCCGCCGAACGGCGCCGAGCAACTCCTCGTCGGTGAACGGCTTGGGCAGGTACTCCTGGGCGCCCGTTTTGACGGCTTCGACAGCGCCTTCGATTGAAGGATAGCCGGTGATCACGATCACTTCGGTGTCCTTGAGGTTCTCCCGGACATGGCGCACCAGGTCGATGCCGCTTACCTTCGGCATCTTCAGGTCGGTTATGACCAGGTCGATCGGCGTGCTTTCGGTGATCCTGATCGCCTCGGTCGCACCGGGCGCCGTGAAGACGGTGTATCCTTGGGCGGTGAGGTTCCGCTGCAGGACTTCGACCGTGTTCGGCACATCGTCGACAACAAGGATGGAGGGCTTTTCACTTGGCGGTATCATCCGTCGGGTCTTCCTTTGTGTCTTCGTCGCCGGCCATCGGCAACTCGATGTCGAAGCGGGCGCCTTGGCCCGGAGCGCTCTCGACGCGGATCGTCCCGCCGTGGGATGTCACAATCCCATGGACGACGGGAAGGCCCAGCCCCGTGCCCTCGTCAACGTCCTTGGTTGTGAAAAACGGGATGAAGATTTGCTTCAGCGCCTCCCGGCTCATGCCAATCCCGGTATCTTCGACGCTGAGCACAACGCGGTCGCCGGATGCTCGCGTCGTGACCGTGAGGGAGCCGCCTCGCGGCATGGCGTAAATGGCGTTGACCACCAGGTTGACGAAGACCTGGCGCAACTGCGAGGCATCGGCGGCGATCTCCGGCAGTTCGGGCGACAACTTCCGCACCACCGCTATGCCGTTCTTCGCGCAACGCGGCTCCAGGAACTCCAGTCCTTCTTCGAGCACCGTGTTGAGATCTACACAAGTCTTCTGTGGGGGCATCTGACGCGAGAAAAGCATCAGGTTGTTGATGATCTGCCGAGCGTGGAGCGACGTGGCCACGATCTTCTCCAGGTCCCGGGCGACCTGCTCGGGCAGATCGGGGTGTTTGCCGGCCAGTTGGGCGAAGCCGAGAACGTTGCCCAACGGCTCGTTCAACTCGTGCGCAACGCCGGCCGCCAGTTGCCCGACCGTTGCCAGGCGCTCGGCATGGCGAAGTTGCTCCTGGAGGCGGAACCTGTCCTGGTCGGCCTCCCGCCGCTCGAGGATGAGCGCAATGTGCCGGGCGATGGCGTCGATCAGGCTCCGCTCTTCCTTCAGAAACGGGCCTTCATCCAACGCCGGCCTTTCCCGAACGTACACCACGTCAACCCTGCCGCGCCCTTTGCCGCTCACCACGATCGGGGCGGACTGCATCTGGCCGGCTTCCTCGAAACCGGCGGTGACATAGGATCGGCCGTCGATGGCAATCCGCCCTGCCGTGATCTCGGGGTACTGCCAGGCGGCGGGCAACAACTCCACGATGCCCCGGAGAATCTCCTCCACCGTTATGCCCGGGCGCTCGGCAAGTTGCGCCAGGCTATACAGACAGGTCAACTCTTTGACGCGCTCGCGAAGGGCGGCGTATTGTGCCTGTTCGCTGTCCATTCCGGTTTGCTCCGCCTGCCGGCCGGCGGGTATCCGCCGGGCTCAGTGGATACCGGGGCCGCAATATGCTGGGATACTAGGCCGTTGCCTGCGCGGATTCAAGGGCCGCGTTGCGCGGCTTTCTGTGATGTCCACCTCACAGCAGCACAGAACGGCTTCGAACCCGCGACCCCGGGCTCTTGAGGTGGCGCCGGGCGGTTGAGCGACGAGCGAAGCGGCTGAAGGTCTCGGCACCTGCGGCCACGCGGGACTTGGCGGCGCTGAAGCGGCAAGGCGCGGTCGAGTTCGTGGGCTCGGCCAGGGCGGGCCACACCCGTCTCACGGGCCGGCGGAAGCCCTGACCATCGCCAGGATGCCGGCCTTGACGGCTTCGGGCAGGTGGGGCCGGGCGGTGACGACTTCGGCCAAATCCGGCGGCATTTCCGACGTGTTTGGGGGCTGGTTTCGGCGCGCTGAAAATGCGCTGAAAGGGAAGGGGCGGTTTGACGTAAGTCGGCCCCGTTGCTAGCCTTGTGGGTAGTGGGTCAGTTTGGCACGGGCGGGAGTGCCTGCGCATTGTTGGCGGGCTCCATAGGCTACGTGGGGGAAGGACAAGAAGTGGCTAGAACTTCCCGTAGAACTCTTCGTCTGACACGCCGTTGTCCGGCGTCAGCCGGAACTTACGCCGCGCAGCCTCGATGTACTCGCGGAAGATATCGTCGCTGTTCTTGCTCGCGGGGATGGTGTGCTTCTGCCCGTCAGGGGAAGCAAGGTAGGGGTGTTTCGGTCGGCCGTGACCCGGCGCGGCACCCTCAACCGCCACAATCCCATATTCACCAAACACCCGCTTCACGTCGCGCCACTTCTTGACTCGCGGGAGTTTCATTAAGCCAAAGCAAACGCGCAGCCTCGCGGCACCTGAGCATAATCCACGTGACGCACACGCGGTGCTTTAATGTGTCGCTTGCGCACCCTTTCGGGCGGGTCATAGGACGAGGCGTGGGCCAGCGCCTTCCAATACTCGTCGGGTGCAGGCTTGAAGATTTTTTCAAGCGTGCCATCGGCGACGGCCGCCTCAATCAAGTCCTCGACGAGTTCTTTCAGCAGTTCTACTGCGCGAGGCCTGTTGGACTCCACGGCCACCAAATCCAATTCAAGACAGTGGGCGACATACTTCCCAGGCGTGCTTTCGCACGGGTAAATCAGGAAGGTGAGGGTGAAACTGTATTCGCGTGCTCTTGGAGACACGTCGGCCACCTCATTCTTGCTCCCAGTACAGTATACACCAGGAAGGCTGTCAAGGCAATTATCGGCTAGGGCGCGTGGTGCGCTCCAGCAAACCGGCAGTTTGCCGGGTTGGCAATCCTACGGGCGGTTGAAGGATTCCAGGGACAGGATACGGTTTTCTGTTGACGGGGTTCGGTCGGACCGCTAGGGTGCCGACATGGCACGGTTAGCGAGAGTCGTGGTCCCCGGGTATCCGCACCACATCACGCAGCGCGGCAACCGGCGGATGCCCACGTTCTTCTCGGACGAGGATTACGAGGCGTACCTCGCGCTTGTGGCCGAGCACTGCGCGGCCTGCGGCGTCAAGGTCTGGGCCTGGTGCCTGATGCCGAACCACGCGCCGGGTCGCGGAAATCCGCATGCGCATGTGGGGCGCCAGGCTTTCGCTTGCGAAAGCATGTCTTCGCCACCATGTAGGCCGGGGCGTGCCCCGGCAATCGTGTCTGTGGCGCCGCCCCATTCCGCGCGGCGGCCCACGTGGAAGGCCGGTCGGACGTGTTGATCAAGGGCAGCCCGCTGGCGGGCGACGTCGACGACTGGCGTCGGTTTCTCACGACAGGAGGAGGACGATGCGACGCTCCACGCCATCCGTCTGCACGGCCGCACCGGGCGCCCGCTGGGCGATATCCGATTCCTCCGGCGACTTCAGCGCCGCCTCGGCCGCCGCCCCATCCACGG
>Ga0114930_10004262_pt1 | contig 12159 bp, 9 predicted proteins | sample AnhtaG_FD_87300 | JGI IMG/M metagenome (GOLD analysis project Ga0114930, IMG submission 87300) | Deep subsurface microbial communities from Anholt, Denmark to uncover new lineages of life (NeLLi) - Anholt_01485 metaG | ecosystem: Environmental > Aquatic > Marine > Oceanic > Sediment | place... | reverse complement strand
GTCGGCCAGCACCTTGTCGACCGCGGCCTCCACCTTCGCCACGTCCACGCCGATACGCGGGCTGGCGGTCACGCCGAAGGTGGATTGGTCGATCGCCTGGGCGTCGTAGTAGGCGCCGGCGCCGGCCGCGAGCTCCTGCTCGACCGCGAGCGTGCGGTAGAGCCGGCTGGTGGCGCCGCCGCCCAGGATTTCCGCCAGCACCTGCAAGGCGTAGGCGTGCCTGGTTTCGCCGCGCTGGTAGCTGGGCGCGAGGTAGGTGCGCTGCCACGAGGGCTGGCGCACCTGGCTCGATTCCATCGACACGCGCCGCGCCGCCTGCTGCGTCGGCTCCTGCGGGCGCTTGCGCTCCGGCACCGCGCGCGCGGGGATCGCCCCGTAGTATTTCTCGGCCAGCGGCTTGAGCTCCGCCATCGTGATGTCGCCGCCCACCACCAGGACCGCGTTGTTGGGCGCGTAGTAGGTGCGGTGCCACGCCACGGCGTCCGCGGTGGTCAGCGCCCGCATCTCGTGCTCCCAGCCGATGACCGAGCGGCCGTAGGGGCTGTTCATGAACTGCGCCGCGCGCATCTGCTCGCGCAGCCGCGCCGCGGGGCTGTTGTCGAGCGTCGAGCGGCGCTCCTCCAGGATCACCTTGCGCTCGGGGTCGACCTCCGCGTCGGTGAGCTTCAGGTTCGCCATGCGGTCGGCCTCGAGCTTCATCACCAGCTCGAGCCGGTCTTTGGCGACGTTCTGGAAATACCCGGTGTAGTCGTAGCTGGTGAAGGCGTTGTCCTGCCCGCCGTTGCGCGCGACGGTCTTCGAGAACTCGCCCGGCGGCACGCTGGGCGTGCCCTTGAACATCAGGTGCTCGAGGAAATGCGCGATGCCCGACTTGCCGGGCTTCTCGTCGGCGGCGCCGACCTTGTACCAGACCATGTGCGTGACCACCGGCGCGCGGTGGTTCTCGACCACCACCACCTGCATGCCGTTGGGAAGCGTGAAGGCCTCGGGATTGAACACGCCAGCCCAAGCCGGCCGCGCGGCGAACGCCAGGATCGCGGCGAGGAGGAGGGCGGGCGTTGCCCTGGGGCGAAGCGGACGTAGGGCCATCGGGGCGAGGTTCTCCGGTTGCGGGCGGCTTCCGAGGATAGGGCGCGGCGCAAGCCGCCCTCAAGTTAACTCGCCGTCATGACGCACACGTGATCGAAGGTCTGCACCCGCCCGGCGGCGGGAATCCGCGTCAGTTCAACAGCCCGTCGAAGATGCCGCGGCTGCGGCGCTTGATCACCGGCGTTTCGCCTTCGGTCGCGGTCTTGCCGGCGGCGGCGTTGTCCTTGAGGCGTTGCTGTTCCTTGGCCGCGTCGATGATGACGCCCGGCTCCTGCGGTTTGCGCCAGAACAGCAGGTCGTCGATCAGCGTCTTGTTGGCGTCCGCGAGCTGCTGCGAGTCGCGGTCGACCAGGATGCGGATGTTGGGGTCGGCGCCGGTGGCGCCGGCGCGCGCCAGCAGCGCCTGCTCGCCGGCGCTCTGGCGCTGGAAGCCGGGTACGCCCGGCTCGCCCGCCTTGCCGCTGGCGGTGGCGGCGCCGAGCGAAGGGGCCGCGCCCGCGGCCGGAACGATGCCGCCGGGCGGCTTGGCCGGGTCCTTGCCGAACACCGTCTGCTTCGCCTGCTGCGTGACCGCGGGCTCGAGCGGGGCGGCGCCGGGCTGCGGCGGGCGAAGCTGGTAGTTGGGCGGCAGCGCCAGCGGCTGGCGCGTGGTGACCTGGAACTCGTCGGGCGCGGCCCTCTTCTCCAGGCCCAGCGTCTCGCGCACGCCGCCGCACGCGCCAAGCGACCCGGCCGCCAGGGCGGCCAGCGCCAGGACGACGGTTCGGTTAACGCGCCGGCGAACCATCTGCACTATGACCATGCTGCTACAGGCCTATTTACGGGATTCGCCCGCGCCGGACAAGCCGTCCAAGAGCAAAAGGGCGACCCCGACGGTAATGGCGGAATCCGCCAAATTGAAGGCGGGCCAATGCCAGCCCGCGGCATGGAAATCCAGGAAATCGAACACCGCCCCGAAGCGCAGGCGGTCCACCACGTTGCCGAACGCGCCGCCCAGGACCAGGCCGATGCTTAACGCGGTCAGGGTCCGCTCGGCCCGGGCGAGCCACCACAGCAGGGCGGCCGAGACCAGCGCCGCCACGATCACGAACGCCCACGACGCCCCGGCCGCGTTGAACAGGCCGAAGCTCATGCCCCGGTTCCAGACCTCGACCAGCCTGAGGAACGGCAGCAGCTCGACCGCCCGGCCGCCGCGCGGCAGCAGGAACCCCGCCATCCACCACTTCGCGGCCTGGTCGGCCAGCGCCACCAGCACCGCGACCGCGAGGCCCAGGCCGAGGCGCCGGCTCAACGCGAAACGGCCTCGGTGCAGCGCAGGCACAAGCCCGGCTTGGCCGGCGGCTCGCCCACCTCGGGCAGCACTTTCCAGCAGCGCTCGCATTTGTGGCCCTGGGCCAGACGAGGCACGACCAGAACCTCGGGAACGTCCGGCAACGCGAATGCCCCGGGCACATCGGCTCCGGCGGCGATCGCGTGAACGCGGGCGCGGGAGGTGTTCGCGACCTCGGCAAAATCGACGCCGCCGAGGACCGTTTGGAACGCCGGCCCAACCGAAATTTCCGGGGCGGCCTGGAGGGCCGAGCCGATGCGCTTGGCCGCGCGTTCCACCTCCAGCGCGCCGGTGACCACGCGCCGCGCCGCGCGGATTTTCTCCCAGCGTTCGGACAGCGCGTCGTCGCGCCACGCCTCGGGCAGATCGGGGAACAGGCGCAGATGCACGCTGTCTTCCGCGGTCTTGCCGGCGTCGGATGCGCGGCACAGCCACGCCTCTTCCGCCGTGAAGCTGAGGAACGGCGCGAGCCACGCGGTCAGGCACCGGAACACCTGGTCGAGCACGGTGCGGCAGGCGCGCCGGCGCTTGGCCTCGGGCCGGTCGCAGTAGAGCGCGTCCTTGCGGATGTCGAAGTAAAACGCCGACAGGTCGACGGCGCAGAACTGGTGCAGCTCGGTGTAGACGCGGTGGAAGTCGTACTCGGCGCAGCCCGCGCGCACGGCCCGGTCGAGCTGCCAGAGGCGGTGCAGCACGTAGCGTTCGAGCTCGGGCATTTCCTTGGGTTCGACCCGCTCGCTCGCCGCGAAGCCGTTGAGCGCGCCCAGGAGGTAGCGCAGCGTGTTGCGCAGCCGGCGGTAGGAATCGACCGTGGACTTGATGATGTCCGGGCCGATCTGCAGGTCCTCGGAATAGTTCGAGGCCACGACCCATAGGCGCAGGATGTCGGCGCCGTGCTGGCTCACCACGTCCTGCGGCGCGGTGACGTTGCCGAGCGATTTCGACATCTTGCGGCCCTGCTCGTCCAGCACGAAGCCGTGCGTCAGCACCGCGTCGTAGGGCGCCCGCCCGCGCGTGCCGCAGGACTCCAGCAGCGAGGAATGGAACCAGCCCCGGTGCTGGTCCGAGCCCTCGAGATAGAGGTCGGCCGGCCATTTGAGGTCGGGGCGCCGCTCCAGCACGAAGGCGTGGGTCGAGCCGCTCTCGAACCACACCTCGATGATGTCGCGCACCTGCTCGTAGTCCTGGACCTTGTAAGCGTCGCCCAGGAACTCCTGCGGATCGCGCCGGAACCAGGCGTCGGCGCCGTCCTGCTTGAACGCCGCGACGATGCGCGCGTTGACGCCTTCGTCCTTGAGCGCCTCGCCGGTCTTCTTGTCGAGGAACACGGCGATCGGCACGCCCCAGGCGCGCTGGCGCGACACGCACCAGTCCGGGCGCTGCTCGATCATGGAATAGAGCCGGTTCTTGCCCGAGGGCGGATAGAACGCCGTGGCCTCGATCGCCTTCAGCGCCACCTTGCGCAGATCGTTGCGCTCCATGCCGATGAACCATTGCGGCGTGTTGCGGAAGATCACCGGCTTCTTCGAGCGCCAGGAATGCGGATACTGGTGCTTGAGGCGCCCGCGCGCGACCAGCATGCCGGCGTCCTTCAGCGCGGCGATCACCGCGTCGTTGGCGTCGCCCTTCTCGCCCTTGGCGGTGATGACGCTCTTGCCCGCAAGCCCCGGCGCCTCGGCCGTGAAGACCCCGTCGCCGTCCACCGTGTAGGGGATGCGCGTGTCGGTGCCGCGCCGCTTCAGCGCGTCGGCGTTGGCGGTCCAGATCTCGTAGTCCTCGCGGCCGTGGCCGGGCGCGGTGTGCACGAAGCCGGTGCCCGCGTCGGCGGTGACGTGCTCGCCCGCGAGCAGCGGCACGTCGAACTCGTAGCCCCACCCGCGCAGGGGATGGGCGCAGGTGATGTGCGCCAGCATGTCTTGCGTGACATCGCGGATGCGCCGTTGCGACACCACGCGCGCCTGCTTGAATACCTCGGCCGCCAGGCTGTCGGCGACGATCAGCTTGTCGCCCTTTTTCGTCCAGTTGTCGGCGGGCGCATCGGCCACTTCGTACAGGCCGTACTTGATCTTGGGCGAATACGCGATCGCGCGATTGCCGGGAATGGTCCAGGGCGTCGTGGTCCAGATGATGATTGAAGCGCGCATCACTGCGTCTGCTGCCGCAGCGTTTTCAACAGGAGTGCCTCCCGACGCGCCGAACACATTGACCGGAAACTTCACCCACACCGTATCCGAGGTGAAATCCTCGTATTCGATCTCGGCCTCGGCCAGCGCGGTTTTCTCGACCACCGACCATAAGACCGGCTTCTCGCCGCGAAACAGACCGCCGTTCATCAGGAACTTGTGGATCTCGGCGGCGATCAGCGCCTCGGCCTCGAAGGTCATGGTGCTGTATGGGTTGTCCCAGTCGCCGAGGCAGCCCAGGCGCTGGAACTCGTCGCTCTGCACCTTCATCCAGTAGGCGGCGAACTCGCGGCATTCCCGGCGGAACTCGACGATCGGCACCGCGTCCTTGTCCTTGCCCTTGGCGCGGTACTGCTCCTCGATCTTCCATTCGATCGGCAGGCCGTGGCAGTCCCAGCCCGGCACGTAGTTGGAGTCCTTGCCCAGCATCTGCTGCGAGCGCGACACCACGTCCTTCAGAATCTTGTTGAGCGCGTGGCCGATATGCAGATTGGCGTTGGCGTAAGGCGGCCCGTCGTGGAGGATGTATTTCGTGCGGCCCTTGCTCTCCGCGCGCAGCCGCTGCCACAGGCCGATCTTGCGCCAATGCGCCAGGATTTCCGGCTCGCGCTGCGGCAGGCCGGCCTTCATCGGGAAGGCGGTCTTGGGCAGGAACACCGTGGCCTTGTAATCCACGCCCTTGGCCTGCGGCGGCGGGGAGGGCTTCTTGCTGTCGTTCATGATGCCAACGCTTTGGTTGCCGGCGCGCCCTGGGCCGTCCCGTGGGGCGCGGCGAGCACGCGGCGGGCCTGGCGCGCGTCCTCGGCGATCTGAGCCTTGAGCGCGTCGAGCCCTTCGAACTTGCGCTCGGGCCTGAGGTACTCGATCAGACGCACGCGCAGACGCTGGCCATAGAGATCGCCCTGGAAGTCGAACAGGTGCACCTCCAAGAGCAAACTCAAACCGTCGACGGTCGGGCGATCGCCGAAATTGGCGACGCCCGCGAGCCACAGCGCGCCCTCGCGGTCCAGCGCGGCGCGCACGGCATAGACGCCTGTCCTGGGCGGCAGGTAGGAGCGGTGGTCGACGTTCGCCGTCGGAAAGCCGAGCGTCCGGCCGAGCTTGTCGCCGTGTCGCACGCGGCCGACGATCTCGAACGGCCGGCCGAGCATGCGCGCGGCGCCGAGGGGATCGCCGGCCTGCAAGCGCTCGCGCACGGCGGTCGAGGAATAGACCGTGGCGCCGTCGCCTATCGGCTCGACCACCGTGACGCCCATGCCGTTCGCCGCGGCCACGCGTTGCAGCAGCGCCACGTCGCCGCCGCGGCCCTTGCCGAACACGAAATCCGCGCCGCACACCGCGTGCTTCAGGCCCAGGTCGCGCGCCAGCACGCCGGCCACGAAATCCTCGGCCGCGATCGACGCGAAGGCGCGGTCGAATTTCGGCACCAGCATCAGCTCGACGCCGAGTTCTCCCAGCAACAACGCCTTGACGCGAAAGGGCGTGAGGCGAAAGGGCGGGTCGGCGGGGCGGAACACGCGCCGCGGATGCGGCTCGAAGGTCAGCACCGCGGACTTGGCGCCTTGGGCCGCGGCCACGCGCCGCGCCGCGTCGATCACCGCGCGGTGGCCGAGGTGCACGCCGTCGAAATTGCCGATCGCGGCGACCGCGCCGCGGGCCTCCTCCGGCAGGTTGCGGTAGTTCCTGAAGATCAGCATCCGCCCAGGATCCCAAGCGCGATCCAACGCGCCGGGCCCCGGCCCGGCGGCGGCGCGACAATATCGCGCCCCGGGACGGCCGGCTACGGTATTTTCCGAGTAATTCCCAAGGCTTGCGACTCCCCGCTGGCTGCTATTGGCGCCGGGTCGGAACCATGACCAGGGCGTCGCCCTCGATCACCACCTTGTCGGCGACGGTGCAGACCGTGCGCATCGCCACGCGGCGCTTGTCGGGGATGATTTCGGTGATGGTGGTGCGGGCCTGCACGGTGTCGCCCGCGCGCACCGGCGCCTTGAACTTCAGGTTCTGCGACAGGTAGATCGCGCCAGGGCCCGGCAGCTTGGTGCCGATGACCGTGGAGATGAAGCTGGCCGACAGCATGCCGTGGGCGATGCGCCCCTCGAACATGGTCTCGGACGCGAATTCGTGGTTCAGGTGCACGGGGTTGATGTCGCCGGAGATGCCGGCGAACATCACGATATCGGCCTCGGTCACGGTCTTGGCGTAGACCGCCGTCATGCCGACCTTGAGGTCTTCCAGGTACAGCCCGTGCAGTTCGGCGAGGTTGGAGCGCGGCAGTGGGATGGGAACGTCGGCACGCAAGGTCGCGGTCATCAAGGGCTCCTTACTTGCCCGGCTCGACTTGTGCCGGCCGCGCCGCGGAAAATTGTGCAGCGCAACATTCGCGTTGCAATATAACCCCGAAGAGCCCCCCTCGCAAGCATCGCGGCCAAGCCATTGGCAATAGGCCCTAACGTCCTGAATTTAAGCGATCTATCTCTGTCCGCTCCCTGCTGATTCCGCGCCGCAAACAGGTTCTCCGCGCTGCGGGGGGCCTAGGTCGAATCGGCCTAGTCTGGAAAGGCCGGCGGCACTACCCTGGCGTCAGGGGACGATGCCCAGCCGGAGCGACTGCGATGCGCCATCCGTCCTCTTTCCTTGCCCTGGCCGTTCTTGCCGCCCTTGCCGCGGGGCCCGTCCGCGCGCAAACCCCGCCCGCCGGGGGTGGGCCGGCCGCGGGCTACAGCGCCGAATTCAAAGTGCAGAACTACGGGCCCAAGCTGCGCGGGCGCATCTACGGCGCGCCGGGCAAGGAACGGCGCGAGACGCCCGATCCCTGGGGCGGCACCACCCTGATCCTGCGTTACGACCTGGGCGTGGCCTGGACCGTCTATCCCGGCGGCGGCGCCTACGTGGAGTTTCCGCTGCGCCCGGCGGGCGCGCCGGCGCTGGCGCCCGGCAGTCCGCCGCCGGGCCTCGCGCCGATCGAGAACGACGACATCAACGACGTGCCGGCGACGAAATACGCGTTCCCCGCCACCGCCAGCGGACCGGGCGGGTACATTTGGCTCAGCCCCGAGGGGATTGCGTTGCGCATCGATGCGCGGCCGCGGCCCGGCGACCCGGAAATCCGCTTCGAGCTGGACAACCTGCGCTACGCGCCGCAGAACCCGGCGCTGTTCGAGCTGCCGCCGGGCGCGCGGCGCATGAACCCACCGCCCACCGCCGGCGTGGCGCCGCCGCAGCGCGTTCCGTAACGCCCGGCGCCGGCGCCTAGGCGGTCGCCTTCGCGGATTGCGCGCCCGTGATGCGCCGCGCGGGGAACCGCGCGGCGACAGTGGTCCCCTTGCCCGGTTCGCTTTGCAGCGACAGCGAACCGCCGTGCATCTCCACCAGCGCCTTGACGATCGGCAGGCCGAGGCCCGTGCCCGGCTTGCCGCGCGTCATGGGGTTGTCGATCTGCCCGAACGGCGCGAGCGCGGTCGCAATGTCCGCTTGCGCGATGCCGATGCCGGTGTCGCGCACCGCGATCGCGAGGCCGCCGTTCGGCTCGGCGCGCGCGCTGAGTTCGACGCAGCCGCCGCGCGGCGTGAACTTGATCGCGTTGCCCAGCAGGTTGAGCACGACCTGCCGCAGCGCGCGGCGGTCGGCGACGAGGCCCGGCGGCGGATCGGGCACGTCGACCGAAAGCGCAATGCCGCCTTCCGCGGCCATGTTCTCGAGCAGCCGCGCGCTGCCGGCCAGCACTTCGGCGACGTCCAGCTCCTCCTCGTTGAGGTCGAACCGCCCCGCCTCGATCTTCGACATGTCCAGCACCTGGTTGATGACCTCGAGCAGGTGCGCGCCGCTGGCGCGGATGTCCTTGGCGTAGGCGGCGTAGCGCGCGTTGCCGATCGGCCCCAGCATCTCGTTGCCGATGATCTCGGCGAAACCGATGATCGCATTGAGCGGCGTGCGCAACTCGTGGCTCATGTTGGCGAGGAACTCGCTCTTGGCCTGGTTGGCGGCCTCGGCCTCCTCCGCGGCCTTGCGCAGCGTCTCCTCGGCGCGCTTCAGGTGCGTGACGTTGCGGTACACCATCGCCACGCCGCCGTCGGCCGTGCGCGTCTCGGTGATTTTGAGCCACAGGCCGCCCGCGGTGCGGTACTCCGTCTCCGAGGGCAGATTGCGGTGCACGGCCAGCCGCTCCGCCAGGAATTTCTCGATCTCGACGGGCGCGTCGTGGAGCACGCCGCGCGCGGCGACCGCGCGCAGGATGTCGGCATAGGCCGCGCCGGGGGTGAACAGGCCGGCGTTCTCCTGCGCCAACTCCAGCAGTTTGCGGTTCGCGCGCACCAGCCGATCGTCGGCGTCGAACAGCGCGAAGCCTTCGTTGATGCTTTCGATGGCCGCGTCGAGCCGCGCCTCGCTCAATTGCGCGAGGCGCCGGGCCGCCACCTCCTCGGTCACGTCGCGGCCCACGCCGCGATAGCCCACGAACTTCCCGCCGGCGGCGAATACCGGCTTGCCGCTGACGCGGACGTAGCGCGGACCGCCGTCGTCGCCATCGACCGAGCGGAACTGGAAATCGCGGAACGGCCGGCGCGCATCCAAATCGGCGCGATGCAGCCGCCAGCAGTTCGCATCCGGCGGGTCCGGGCTGGTCTCCCAGCGTCGCTTGCCGAACAGCCGGCTGGCGCGGGCAGGCTCGAGCGCGAAATAGTGCGGCGAAAGCCAGCTCAGGCGGTGCTCCGCGTCGGTCTCCCAGACCCAGTCCGACCCGCTTTCCGCCGCGCCGCGGTAGCGCGCTTCGCTCGCGGCCAGAAGCTGGAACGCGCGGCGCTCGGCTGTCACGTCCTCGACGAAGCCGAGCCACGTCCCGTCGCCCGCCGGCATGAGGTCGAACTCGATCCGCATCGCCCCGTCCGCTCCGCCCGGCCATTCCAGCTCGAACTTGACTGCGCGTCCTTGGCGCACGGCGGCGGCGAGGCGGTCGGCCAGGTCGGGCGGCGCTTGCGGCGGCGGAAACGCGGCGCCGGCGGCGCGTTCGCGCAGCCAGCCCGTCAGCGAAACGAAGGCGTCGTTCACCGCTTCCAGCCGAAGCCGGCCGGTGGCGGAATCCGCGAGCGCGACAAAGGCCGCACGCGGCACCGCCATCGTGGCCGTGCAGAGGATTTCAAGTCCAGCCATTCCCAGATCACCCGCGGGCCGTGCCGCATCGGTACGTGCGGTGCCGTTTCGGGCTGCCGGACATTTACCGTTCCGGTTGCAGGACAGTATGCCGCCCACGCGTCTGCAAGTCACCGGCGAACTGGGGCGGCCGCGGTCGCCCCCGGGTCGCCCCCGGGTCGCCCCCGGGTCGCCTTGGGGGCTGGCAGGGTTGCACGGAGCGCGCTTCCGGTTCCGGGCCCTGCAGTGTTAGGTGCGGGGCATGAACGATTCGCCGCCGACGGCCACTGCCTCCGCCGCCGCCGCCTCCGCCGCCGGCGCGCGCGCGGCCATCCCGGCGGCTGGGCTGGCGCTCCTGGGGCTCTTGACCGTGTTCTGGGGCATCAACTTCCCGTTCATGAAATTGGCGCTCGGCGGCTTCGATCCATGGATCTTCCGGATCGTGTGCCTGGGAGTGGGCGCGGCGGGACTTTTCGTTCTGGCCGTGGCCGGCGGCCAGCGCCTGACGGTGCCGCGGCGCGACCGGCGGATGCTGGGGTGGACGTCGCTGTTCAGCATCACGGGCTGGCACATCTGCACGGCCTTCGGCATCGGCATGATGCCGGCCGGGCGCGCGGCGATCCTGGCCTACACCATGCCGCTCTGGGCCACGGTCATGGCGTGGGCGGTCCTGGGCGAGCGGCTGACGCTGTTGCGGCTGGCCGGGCTGGCGCTAGGCCTGGCGGGCATGGCGCTGCTGATCGGCGACGAGTTCGCCAAGCTCAGCGCCGCGCCCTGGGGCGCGCTCTTGATCGTCGCCGCCGCCGTGTTCTGGGCCGGCGGCACCGTGGCGCTGAAAAGCCACCGCTGGAGCATGGGCATCGCCGCGCTGACGGGCTGGCAGATGGCGCTGGGCGGCATTCCGGTGGTGCTCGGCGCCGTCGCGTTCGGCCGGCTGCCCGCGCCCGCCGACGTGACGCCGGTGCAGTGGATCGCGCTCGCCTACAGCGCGACCATCCCCATGGTGTTGTGCCACTGGGCGTGGAACCGGCTGGTGGGCTTGGTACCGGCCAGCGTCGCGGTGATCGGCACGCTGATGATCCCGGTGGTGGGCGTGATGTCGAGCGCGCCCTTGACCGGCGAGGCGATCGGGGCCCGCGAGGTCCTGGCGCTTGCGCTGGTCGTGGTGGCGCTGGCGATCGTGCTGGTGCTGCCGGCGTGGCGCGGGCCCCGGGCCTCCGCTGCGGCACCGTGACTGCCCCCGCGTTCTTGACCCGTTCGCGGGTTGCCTCCATGCTAGTGGATCGGGAAGCCCCAAGCGGCCGCACGCGGCGGCCGGCAATGTCGAAAGCCAGGGACAGGCTCATGCGCCTCGGGTCCAGCATCGCAGCCCTGCTTGCCGTCCTCGCGGCGCCGTTGGCGCTGGTCGGCGCGTCCCCCGCATTCGCCCAGGCGCCGCACAGCGGGCGCGAGGCGCTGCTGTTCGCCTCGTCCTACATCCCGATTCCGCCGGGCTCGCCGGTCGCCATCCATCTGCTCGACGACAACGACGGCAGCCGCGACCTGGCCGAAAGCTTCCGCCGCGAGCTGACCGCGCGCGGCTACCGGGTCGCGCCGCAGGCGCCGTTCACGCTCACCTTTTGGCTCACCGGCACGTTCGACACGGGCGAGCAGCAGGCGCGGCGCGGCCTTCTGGAGCTGGGCGGCGAGGGCGGCACCGGCGCGCGCCAGGACACCGACGTTGAGGCGCGGGTCAACCTGTTCTCCACGCGCGGGGGCGGGCTGTTCCAGGACCCCGACCGCTCGGCCAAGGCGCGCAGTTCCAGCCGCTACCGCCTCTACGCGTCGGTCAAGGAAGAAGGCACGGGCAAGCGCGCCTGGATCGGCCAATCCTATGTCGATGTCAGCGGCGGCGATCCGCTGTCGGTGGCGCTGGCGATGGTGCCGCCGCTCGCCGGCAGCTTCGGCAAGACGGTGCGGCGCGAGGCCGTCACGCTGCCCTGACGTTCAGCCGCTAGAGCAGGGGACGAACCAAGCACATGCACGCCGTGATCCTGGGCGCCGGCCTCGCCGGGGTCGCCAACGCCTATTACCTCGCCAAGGACGGATTCAAGGTCACGGTGGTGGACCGCCAGCCCGAGGCCGCGCGCGAAACCAGCTTCGCCAACGCCGGCATGATCGCGCCCGGCCACTCGTTCACTTGGAACTCGCCGAGCGCGCCGCTGACGCTCGTGAAGTCGCTGTTCGGAGCGAAGACCGCGCTTAGGCTCAAGCTGTCGACCGACCCGCGCTTCTATGCCTGGAGCCTGCGTTTTTTGCGCAACTGCACGCCGGCGCGTGCGCGCGAGAAGACCCTGGTGAAGCTGGCGCTCAATCTCTACAGCCAGCAGCAGACCAGGGCGGTGGTGAAGGAAACCGGCGTCGCCTACGATGCCTTGACCAACGGCATCC
>Ga0114930_10004259_pt1 | contig 12161 bp, 14 predicted proteins | sample AnhtaG_FD_87300 | JGI IMG/M metagenome (GOLD analysis project Ga0114930, IMG submission 87300) | Deep subsurface microbial communities from Anholt, Denmark to uncover new lineages of life (NeLLi) - Anholt_01485 metaG | ecosystem: Environmental > Aquatic > Marine > Oceanic > Sediment | place... | reverse complement strand
CTTCACCTCGCCAGCTTTGATATATACAAAAAGGTATAAGAAGTCGAAGGTGAATCCCGAGTACTCGGGAGACAGCGAAGTAAAAACTGTAAAATGCAAACAATTTAATGACCTGAGTAGTAAATCAGATTAAAAACGCATTAACGGTAGCCGCAGTCCCGCTCAGCGGGATGGGGGTGCCACACATGCTGTCGTCCTGTCCCGAAGTTTCGGGATCAGGATCTTGGTTTTTTTAAATTAGATTCTGAGCTTACAAAGTAGGGTGTAATATCAGAAGGAAAATTTATAAATAATTCAGATATAATGCATTCTAATGTAAAAACGACTGGTTATATGAATGAAAATAACATGAAAAAAAAGATTTTTGAAGGCTTATCAGGTTTTGATATCTCGGGTAAAAAGATTTTAACTATTATTCCTGATTATACCCGGACATTTCCTGTAAACAAATTTTTTAAAATTTTATTTGAATATTCTAACAAAAGTTTTGTGAAACTCGATTTCTTAATTGCCTCAGGCACACATCCACCAATGACCGCTGAAAGAATATGTTCTCATTTCGGGGTCACCGTAGATGAATGGAATACTACATACAAGGATATAAATGCATTTAATCATAGTTTCCAATCGGAAGATGAATTAAAGGTAATCGGGGAAATAACGGGAGAAGAAGTTTATGAAATTTCTCAGGGAAGACTTGATTATCCAATTAAAGTAGAAATAAATAAAAGGATATTTGAATATGATTATCTTGTGATAATGGGACCTGTTTTTCCCCATGAGGTGGCTGGATTTTCAGGCGGGAATAAGTACCTGTTTCCCGGTATTTCCGGCGAAGAGATAATTAATCAGACCCACTGGCTCAGTGCTCTTATTACAAATTGTAGGATTAATGGATTCAAAGATAATCCTGTCCGTGGAATAATAAATAGAGCCGCTGAATTTGTTGGAATCCCAATCATTTGTATTTGTGGCGTTATGAGGCATAAAGAACTTGTAGATTTCTTTATAGGTGGAGTTAACGAGGCTTGGTCTGATGCAGTAAGCCTTTCAGCGAAATTAAATATTGTGTATAAAGAAAAACCTTTTAAAAAAGTCATTGGGATAGCATCTCCAATGTATGATGAACTTTGGACTGCAGGAAAAGTAATGTATAAATTAGAACCTGTGATTGAAGATGGCGGTGAACTTATCATATATTCGCCGGGTCTTGCAAAAATTTCAGAAGTCCATGGCACTATGATCGAAAAGGTAGGTTATCATACTATTCAGTACATTGTTAAACAGATTGAAAAGTATAAAGATATTCCGGGGAGAGTACTTGCCCATAGCAGCCATGTTAAAGGTACAGGAACATTTGATGATGGAGTAGAAAAACCCAGAATAAACGTTACATTGGCAACAAAAATTAGTAAAGAGACATGTGAAAAAATAAACCTGGGATTTCTCGATTATAATTCTATAAATATTTCAGAATTTGAAAATAGAGAAGATGAGGGAATTATGATGGTTAAAAATGCCGGCGAAGTTCTTTATCGAGTAAAATAGTTATGGAGGATAGAATGGCTTTGAAGATTAAACCGGAAAAAGAATGTGAATTTGATTTAATTTCTCTTGGAGAATGCATGATAAGATTAAGCCCCCCGGGTCATCAGAGGATAGAATTTGCGACGCATTTCGAAGCCTGGTGCGGAGGAGGAGAGTATAATGTTGCCTATGCTCTCTCCAGATTAGGTCTAAAGACGGGTTGGGTTTCAAAACTTGTTGATAACCCCCTTGGTCATTTTATAAGAAATCATGCGATGGGAAGTGGAATGGATATTAGCGAGGTCGCCTGGGTCCCATATGACGGAGTAGGGAAAAAAGACCGTATCGGGCTGAATTTTACCGAAGTGGGAACAGGGATAAGAGCGAGTGTAACACTTTATGACAGAGGGCAATCTGCAGCCTCTCATATGAAATTTGCAGATGTGGACTGGGAAAGAATCTTCCGTGAAAGAAAAGTAAGATGGTTTCATACGGGGGGTATTTTTACTGCATTAAGCGACGGCTGTGCGGATTTAGTAAAAAAGGCTATGAGAACCGCAAAAGATACAGGTACTATTATAAGCTATGATTTAAACTTCAGGGGTAATTTATGGAGCAGTGAAAAAGCCATAGAAACTACAAAAGAATTGGTACCTTATATAGATGTACTTATAGGAAATGAGGAGGATTTTCAGAAGGTTCTTGGCTTTGAAATTGAAGGAGTTGATGAAAATCTTAAAGAACTTCCCCTTGAAAGTTACAAAAAAATGGTTAAAAAGGTGGTTTTGGCTTACCCTCATATTAAAATAGTTGGAACTACCCTTCGCGAGGTTGTAAGCGGACTGTTGAATAACTGGTCTGCTATTCTTTACCACGGGGGGAATTTTTACCAATCGAAGAAATATGAAAACCTTGAGATTGAAGATAGAGTGGGAGGCGGAGACGGTTTTTGCAGCGGAATGATTTATGGGATTTTTAATGATTTTAGCCCCCAAGAATGGGTTGATTTAGGCGCTGCGCACGGGGCTCTTTTGCAGAGTACAAGAGGTGATACACAGATGATCACAAAAGAAGAACTGATGCATGTCTTTAAAGGCGGGTCTGCAAGAATAAAAAGATAAGATAAAAATGGAATTTTCTAAAGATTTACTGATAAATTTAAAGCCTGAGCATGACTTTTTTGTCGGGATAGATTCGGATGGATGCGCTTTCGATTCGATGGAACTGAAACACAAGGAATGCTTTATTCCGGTAATTATTAGAGAATGGGGACTGCAGGCGATTTCAAAATATGTAAGAGAAGCAGCCGAATTTGTAAATTTATATTCAAAATGGAGAGGAACCAACCGCTTCCCAGCATTGATAAAGGTATTTGAACTATTGAAAGAGAGAGATGAAGTAATCCGTAGAGGGATAGAAATACCGGATTTAGAACCTCTGAAGAAATTTGTTGATTCCGGGCTGCCTCTGGGGGATAATTCACTGGAAAAAATGGCAGAAAAAAGAGAAAATGAAATTTTAAAAAGAACTTTGAAATGGAGTAAGGAAGTAAATAAAGCGGTGAGAGATATTGTAAAAGGGGTTCCGCCTTTTCCATTAGTCAGGGAAGTTCTGCAAAAATTATTGGGCACGGCAGATGTTATAGTTGTATCAGCCACCCCGGGCGAAGCCTTAGTCAGAGAATGGGAAGAAAATAAGATCAGCCAGTTTGTCAAGTTAATCGCCGGTCAGGAAATGGGAAGCAAAAAAGAACACATTGAACTTGCTGCTAAAGGTAAATATGACACAGATCATGTTCTAATGATTGGCGACGCACCTGGTGACTTGAAAGCTGCAAAAGCCAATAATGCCCTTTTTTATCCTGTAATTCCTGGTAATGAGGAAAAATCCTGGCAAAAATTGTTCAATGAGTCCATCGATGTATTTTTAAATGAAGATTATGAAGGGAAATATGAAGAAGATTTAATAAAAGAGTTTGAAAAACTTCTTCCCGACAGACCGCCGTGGCTGATGGCAGGTTAATTTACATATCAAGGTTTCACAAAACTGGTTTTTGCAATTAATCGAAATATTAAGCACAATAGGGCATTTTAATGGTCCCGCTAAGCGGGATCACCCTGTCATTCCGGACTTGGTCCGGAATCTATGCTTCGTTTTTAGATCCTGAATCCCGCTTAGCGGGATCAGGACGACAGAAGAGGTGATTTTTTGAAAAAATTAGCATTTTACTGTAAATTTCCCAAAAAACTGCCTAATAATCCCTAAAAAAGGGATATTTTGAGGTATTTTTGTCATTTTTAATCCCTGTATCCCGCTTAACGGGACAGATCCCGAAGCTTCGGGATACGTGGCAATCTCGCTGTTAAGATATAATATTCAGCCATAGGCAGATCCGCCTCTGGCGGAAAAGTAATTTTTGCCGAAGTTTTGATTATATTAAAATTTAGTAATCATTTATCCTTTTCGTCTTTGCCACGTAGTGACCGCTCTGTGGCGAGAGATTCTTATATTTGTAAATAATAAAATAAGAGAGGTACTCATGCATCCGCTTTTTCGGTTCAAAACGGTTCAACGGGTCTCATTTGATGACCTCGATGCATACAAGGTTGTGCATAACAGTAGATATTTTTGCTATTTTGAAAGAGGACGCATCGAATATCTGCGCAATTTGGGTTTTATTACCAGCGGGGAAGAAGGCTTAAAGAAAATCGACATAGCTGTGGTCGAAAATTATTGTTCTTACAGAAATCCCGCTTTTTTTGATGACCTGCTCGAAATAAGCCTCCGAATCTCGTTTATAAAAAACACCAGCTTCCAGTTCCAGTACATTTTTGAAAGACAGGAAGATTCCACGTTGATAGCGTGCGGGTACACAAATCTTGTCCGTGTGTCCTTCCCGCAGGTACATCCAATAAAATTGACCAGGGAATTTATAGACGAAGTGAAGAAATTCGAAGGAAACAACCTCGGAAAAATGACCGGCATACCCGAGGTTAAGTAATAATATATCATAAGTATAAGTGTATACATTACATAAGTATCAATATACCTTACATAAGTATCAATATACCTTACATAAGTATAAGTGTATACATTAAATAATTATCAGTATATACATTACAAATGTCATTCCCCCGAGTACTCGGGGGAATCCAGTTTTTGCATTATGATATATTTTCTTGGATTCTAGTTTTTCTCTAAAATTACATCAGTAGTAAGTGCAGTTCACGAAACTCGTAACTTATTACCTGTCCTGCTCAGTGTGATTCAGGATCTAAAAACAAAGTATAGATTCCGGATCCCCAAAGGGGCAAGCTAAGTCCGGAATGACAGATTTATAATAAATCATATCATGTTAATAGGAACCAGAATACTCCACATTAAGAACTTATTATAATTCTGTATTCTTGAGTTTTTATCTCTGTGGTCTATCCCGCTTAGCCACTCACAAAGTGATGGCTTACGCCAGAAGTGATCCCGAAGTCTCGGGGCAGGATTCAGGTTAGTTAATTTACAGTAAGAAAGGAGAAGTATTTATGAGTCTGAAAATCTACTTTCTTGAGATGCGTCCCCATTTTCTTATTCTTTCGGTGGTGCTTATTTTTTTAAGCGCTTCTATGGCTGCTTGGTACGATGAAGTTTTCAACCCTGGAGATACTCTGTTAACTCTTTTAGGGTTGCTTCTTCTTCATATATCTGTCAATACGCTTAACGATTATTCCGACTACAAAAGCGGTATTGATTTTGATACAAATCCAACGCCATTCAGCGGCGGCAGTGGTATTATTTTATCAGGTCAACTTTCTCCGGAAAAAGTTTTCTGGCTTGGTATGATTTCGTTTTTGCTGGCGGTACCGATCGGCATCTACTTTCTCTTCAGCAAAGGATGGTTTCTTCTCCCGCTTTTTGTCGTCGGCTCGGTATTTGTGCTTTTTTATACAAGCCATCTGGCAAAGATTGGTTTAGGTATTTCGGAGATATCTGCAGGATTGGGACTGGGCGCTCTGCCTGTCTTCGGAACATACGTCATTCTCACTTCCGGTTTTTCACTGCCGGCTTTATTTGCATCGATACCATCGGGCATATTGGTATGTAATCTTTTATTTCTGAATGAATTTCCCGATGTTGATGCAGACAGAAAAGGCGGCAGGAAAACACTGCCATTTTTGTTGGGCAAAGATAAGGCAGCTAAGGTATATTCCATATTAACATTGACGGTTTATCTCTGGATTATCCTCGGTGTAGTATTAAGAATAATGCCTGTTTATACGTTAATTGCATTATGTACTTTACCGGCGGCATTCAAGGCAGTCAAGGGTTCAATATCGCATAGAGATATGACCAAACTTATACCCGCACTCGGCGCAAATGTTATGGTGATACTGCTTACTCAATTTCTTATGGGCGTTGGATATATATTAGCGTGAATCATATAAAAATGAAACAAGACTTGCCTCTTTCCCAATCGATGCTGAACTTCTATGCTGGTTCAAGTTTGTAACTTGAACCTAAACGTTCGGAGCAGGTTGCAAACCTGCTCCTGCTTGGGGAAAATGAATTAAAATAAATAGTATTTTTATTATTAATTGGCTTGCCCTGATAGACCATGATCTTTTATGCGTCTTTTAGTAAATTCTAAGTTTGCAAAAGGTAAAGATAGAAAAGGATCATAAAGATTTTCTTTTGATTTATCTGATACATTATTTTTGAAGATTTTAAGTAATCTAATTTTATCATCCTTATATTTATTAGTTATTGCCCAATATATATACAATTCTTCAAGTATTTTCAGCGTTTTTATCCAATGTCCACCTCTATGGGGCCTAGGGTCTCCTAAGACTGTTTCATAATATTGGTTTACTCTATTAGAAATACTGCTTGTATTCCCTATATAAAGAATTGTCTCATCAGGTAACCAAAATTCAGATAAACGTTCAGATAAACGTTTTACAAAATCTTGGACTATTGGACGGATTTTATCAATTTTTAAGTTTGGAACATATTCAATCCATTGTTTAACCATTTTTGTTTCAATTGGTGCTTTTTCAAGTAAACAATAAACTTTATCATCTGCAGTTTCAGAAAGTGAAACTACATATACACCGGGTTCTTTTGCAGGAATTATTTGTCCCCATTTTACAGGGCCATTAAACGATAGATTGGCTTGATCGAACAATTCTTTAACACTTGTTGGCATAATCCCTCCTATTATAATAAGTGGAAATGAATTAATATAAATTTGATTTTATGAAATTAATATAAAATAAAAATATAAAATAAAAAACAAAAATTTCGTGAAGTTATTAATTCATTATAAAATAACAATTTATAGGCTTTTAATATCGCTGATTAGAATTGATAATGATTCTAAAACTAAAATATTTAAAAATATTCTTGACAAATTAAAGAAAACTTATTATATTTGCCTGCATTACTGTATAAAATATCTTAAAGGCATTTTCTTGGGATCACGTATAGCTGAAATTAATAATTTCTTACAAGAGCAGCTTAAAAAGTATAACCTTGATTCTATTGCTGCAGTTGAAGCTGCACGCTGGCTTGATAATGCTGGAATATTAAAGGATAGCGATCTTAGGCCAGGTTTGCCATTGCGGCGTTACCTAAGGGCAAACAAGATAATTGGCGGTGAACAGGAAAATAGCAGATGGCGAATATATCTCGTACTAGACTATGATAAGATATATTCTGTAGAAGATTTAGCACAAAAAGCGAATATAAGTAAAGAGCTGGTATATAAATTAATAGAAAAAAAAGAGTTAGAAGCTGTTAAGCCTGAAAGCGGTAAGGGGATATATTTAAAAGAAAGTAATGTAAAAGAGTGGCTCAAAGAAAGAAGACACAAAGATAATAAGCAAATTGAGACTGTGAAAAGTGAAAATATGGAACTTTTGAAGAAGGAAATAGTAAATATAAGAAAGGCGTTTTTTGAACTGCTTATGAAGATCCAAAACTTGGAAGATATGTTGGATAACAAGCAGTAAATTTTTTTGCCCAAAGCGCATACAAGTAGTAGCAAATGTGCAATAGTACATAACTGAGTGCATATAAGAGTCCATAAGATGTATAATGAGAAAGTAATGTATGCAAAAGAGTTCGGGAGTAAAGTTAGCGAATAAGTTTGTAAGTAATGGAGGTAGGAAAGTAAGAAAAGATATAAAGTACGAAAGAGAGTGTAAAAGTACTTAAGTAAAAAAGAAATGTAAAAAAAATTAAGTGAAGAACAAGGAGGGTGCAACAATGTCAACTTTAGTTAAAGGAATGCTCGCGAGTTTGTCATCATTGCCATTGTTTACCGAGAACGATTTGCAAAATTTTTGTGAAAGATTTTTGGACGGTCTCGAAATGTTATCAAATCCTATAGATAAGGATATTTTTTCAGCCGGAGCGGTTGGTTTTTTATCGGGCAATTTGCTAGCGGCGCGCAGGCTTATAACATCTTTACAATTACGCTTTTACAATTAGTTACACAACATTGTATTATTCATTGGTTTGTTAATTTCAAATAACAAAGTGAACTTAGTAAAAATGGAATATAGATTCCGAAACAAGTTCGGAATGACAAGTAATACTACTGTCATGTTGAACTTGTTTCAGTATCTAATAAAAAATTTATAAAGTTGAATAACTAACTTTAAAACAGGAGGTAGTAATGGAATTAAAAGACATTATTAAGGCACTGGAATCATCAAAGAAAGATTATTTGGATATAACTCCAAATGACTTTCCAAATAAGCCCGGTTTATACGCAATTTTTCTGGCGAAAAATGATGATATACCAGAACAATTTAATGGATTTGGATTGAGTGTTTGCGACTGTTTATATGTCGGTAAATCTGAATCGAGTTTACGGGATAGAGATTTGGGCACGCATTTCAATTCAGGTACAACAGGGAGGTCGACGTTACGAAGAACTTTCGGTGCAATATTGAAAGAGCCTCTACAATTACGTGCCGTGCCTCGAGGCGGTGAAAACGACACAAATCGCTTTAGAAATTATAAATTCGATGATGAATCCGAAGAAAAATTAACTCACTGGATGCGCAATCATTTAGCTATCGGTAACTGCCCTGTAGAGGACAATGATATAAATCTGAAGAATATAGAAAATGATGTCATTTATGCAATGCAGCCTCTTTTGAATTTAACAAAGTGGCAAAATCCGAATACAAAGGCGATAAAAGAATTCCGCGCTATATGCAAAGAGGAAGCGAAAAGAAACTCCTAAAATACTAACTAAAATATAGAAATTAATTTTTATACTAACATAATTTGTTCCACCCTTCAAAATGAATGGAGGGGGGAATACTTTATGTAAATTAAGGAAAATGTCATGAAAATTACAAAGCATGCAATAGTAAGAGGAAATCAAAGGGGTATTCCTCATAATAAAATTGATATCATATTAAAATATGGGGAACCGAAAAAAAGCCTGGAAATGCTACAGAATACAGTATAACAAAAAAGATGAGGAATAAAATTGTGTCGGAACTTAAACGAAATATTCAGATTTTAGATAAAATAACTGGCAAAGCAGTTTTGGTTGGCAAAAATGGTATAATAATTACAGCGTACAATATCAAAAATTAGAATGAGGTTTAAATATGGAAGAGGTAGAAATTAGTTTGGATCTATTAGTTTTTATTTATTTATTCATAATACTGTATATTCTTAAATTTATTGAGGCTTTGTTCGGTAAAGGTGGTAAAAAATAATTACTACTCGGGTTAATAAATAGTCTGCATTATTATTGTTGTATGTTGGTCCCGCTTAGCGGGATAACCAACACTCTGTTGGTGATAACACCAACAGAGAACTTTAACCGCAAACGCCAATAGATAACTTACAACTTGAACACCAACAGAGAACTTTAACCGCAAACGCCAATAGATAACTTACAACTTGAACACCAACAGAGAACTTCCACCTCAAACACCAACAGAGAGCTTTAAAAAATAATTACTTAGTTTTGAGCTTTAAAAACTAAGTACTTTTTTTGTTGATTTTTGAGGTTTAATAACATATCTTTTAACGGGATGTGGTTTTAAATTCGATTGAATTATTTCATTTTAATGAACCGTTATTCATCATATCGACTTTATTAATAAAATACCCACTGAATGGTGATTTAAAATAAAGCAAAATGTTTTATTCTTTTATCCCGCTAAGCGGGACAAAAAATCCACTTTTACCGTGTACAATTCAACGTATGTTGTCAAAACATTAAAAAAATCATAAGCTCAAATTATTTGATGGGAATTATTATATGAAGATATTGAAAACATTTTTGATTATTTGTATCAGTAAATGTAAATGAAGGAACTATTTATTTAAAATTTACAATTCAATCAACTGAAGCTGTTGATAAGTATTGTATATTCAGTGTTTATAATTTTGAAGCGGCACAGAGTTTTGTTCAAGTGTTTTTTCATACTAATACGGTAAATTCAGGCTCTATGAGTGGATCAAATTATGCTCAAGTTAGCTACTATCATAATGGCAATGAACGGACTATAGGAGTGTGGGATGGTGGAGCCTCGATAGATATGCCTGTTGATGTCGATGAAAATTCTCCATACAGCTATACATCGACCTCGACCGGTTCAGTTGTCGACGAACGGTTTTATGCTCCAAGCGGAAGGAGTGGTACGATAACCGGTCCAAAAACAGTAACAGTGGATTATTATCAACAATATAAGCCTACTATAACATTATCTGGTACGGATTCAAGCCATGCGGTAAATATTGAAACAAGAACTTTATATGGCGCACCGGCAGCGCAATCAGGAATTTATAATAGCCCATGGAGTGACTGGTGTGATGTGGGGAGTACGTTGACGTTTAGTGAGTCGACGACCGGAATACCATCCAGAAGCACCAAACGCATTGTTTTTAAATGCAAACTGCTGCAACATATTATTGGAGGTCAATATGTATAAAAAAAGCGCTTTACTTGTAATGGTTATTATTCTGTCCATGTTCTTTATTACTTCATGCAAGAAAAAAAGTCCGACTGAACAGACAGCAACCGGCACAGTTGGAGGATTTGTATATAAACCTGATACGCACACGCCTATATCGAGTGTGATTGTATCCATAGGCGGCACATCATATACAACTGGAACTGGAGGTTATTATGAATTAAGAGATATTCCTTTAGGAAGTCAAACAATAACTGCAAATGCGGATACTGGCTATACCTCATATTCTCAAACGATAACAGTATATGAAGGATATAATCAGCATAACGTTTATCTGGCTGCTCCTTTTCCAATATTACCAGAAATGGTATTTGTACCGGCGGGCGAGTTCCAGATGGGGGATAACTTCGGAGAGGGAAGCCCAAATGAATTGCCGGTGCATACGGTGTATTTAGATGCATACTACATAGGGAAATACGAAGTCACCAATGAGCAGTTCTGTGCGTTTTTAAACGAGATGGGGAAACATTCGGAAGGTGATACGATATGGCTTAATATTAATTCTTCATCTTGTTTAATAGTATACAGCGGAGTTGATTACAGTCCGAAACCAGACAAAGAGTATCATCCTGTAGTCGAGGTGAGCTGGTACGGAGCGCGCGCCTACTGTACATGGCTAACGAATAAAACGGGACATACATACCGGCTTCCTACCGAGGCGGAGTGGGAGAAGGCAGCAAGGGGAACAAACCAGAGAAGATATGCGTGGGGAGACAGTATTGACGGAAGCTATGCGAATTACATAGACAGCGGCGACCCGTATGACAATGGAACAACTCCTGTAGGATATTACAACGGGCGTAAATACGGCAGTTTTGACACGCATAGAAATTCTTCACCATACGGGGCGTATGACATGGCGGGCAACGCCTGGGAGTGGTGTCATGACTGGTACAGCTCTAATTATTACGCAAATTCACCGCCTAATAATCCTGTAGGACCCTCTACCGGCAGCAACCGTGTGGTCCGCGGCGGGGGTTGGCCCAGCCAAAGCGGCTACCCCTTCCCCGCCTACCTGAGGAGTGCGGGCCGGAGCTTCTACTACCCGGACGGCACGGAAAGCAGCATAGGATTTCGCTGCCTCCGGGAATATTAGGCTTTTAACTTTTATCCCAAAGGGATAACCCCTTCGGGATTACGCTTTTACACTTTATCTATAATTGGCAAAATTAATAGATACTGAAAAAATCAAGATTGAACTAAAACCTATGTAGCATTATATTGTTGTGCGGATGCGTGTTCATGGTTCAAATAACTTTAGGCTTTATATGAAGCAAATGAACAATTCTAAGACACCTTTGCAAATCGCTGTAAATGGTTGCGGATAGGGTGCGTTTTATGCCCTAAAAACTACACCCTAAAAAAATTCCTTATTATTTTTATTAGATTTACGACCGCCAAAATACCGAGTACCGAGAACACGTCTTGGACAATATAATAACAAAAATGAATTATTACAAACAGATGATTGTTTCATTATTACCAAAAAGGTATAGATTTAGTTATTTGAACTCGTTTAATTTTTCACCCTCACCCTAACCCTCTCCCTTCAAGGGAGAGGGTATCGTTCCCCCAAGTACTTGGGAGAACTCATATTATAACGTCTCTACTGTAACAAACAGGTATAAATTAAAT
>Ga0114930_10004258_pt1 | contig 12161 bp, 12 predicted proteins | sample AnhtaG_FD_87300 | JGI IMG/M metagenome (GOLD analysis project Ga0114930, IMG submission 87300) | Deep subsurface microbial communities from Anholt, Denmark to uncover new lineages of life (NeLLi) - Anholt_01485 metaG | ecosystem: Environmental > Aquatic > Marine > Oceanic > Sediment | place... | reverse complement strand
CTTCCATTGACCTCAGTCTCCCTTAATTTTAAATAACAATATGTCCCTTTTTCCCTTTCGTAGAGCTTATTCTGCTGGAACGAAATAGACATCAGTGGGCTTGAATTGAGAATTTCGCCGGAACTTGGCTTTCACTTTCATCCCAATGCGAATTTCGTCCTGGCTTACCCCCACCAGTCTAGCTAAGAGCAGCGTATCGACCCCTTCAAACTCGGCCAGCATTAGATTGAAGGGGGTCTCCTTAAGGAACTCCTGGCTTCCATAGTAGCAGGTGGTCCAGGTGTGAATTCTCCCTTCAAGGGGGAGCTCAAACCAATCGCACTCCGAACCGCAATGCGTACAATGAAATTTTGGAGTAGCATACTTGTAGCCACATTTGGGGCATTTTGTTCCTAAAAGCTTCTTATTTGCTAAGCCCGCAAAGAAGGGGGAGTCTTGACCATAGCTATGTATGTAATCGATATGGTATGGCCATTTAATTATAATGGGGGACATTTTCTTTAGCTGGGATAAGTCTTCCGGCAAGGGGACATTGAACACAACGGTCCCCTCTTCGGTTTCAGGGAGCTTTATCTTTTTCTTTTCCATCTTCCTTTCACCTTCCTGCCAAGATGAGATTGCCCTTTTCAGAAGGCTTTCTCCAATATAGAAACTGTGACATAGGTTCCCGTGCCGGCGTGGGAGTGGATAAGCCCCCTTTTGGCGTTATGTATTTGGAGGGTATCGTTTCCGAAGTGCTTCCCTATAGTTTCTTGTAGTTGCCAGAAGGCGAAGACCGCCTGCATCAGACCGGTTGCCCCTACCGGATGCCCACAAGCCAGCAGCCCCCCGGAGGGGTTGACCGGGCAGATGCCATCGAGGTTGGGTTTGCCCGATTCAATAAATTGCCCCCCCTCGCCGTATTTGCATAGTCCTAGGTCTTCGTAGGTCTGAAGTTCCGAAGAGGTATAAGCATCGTGCAGTTCTACGAAGTCGAGCTCCTCTAAGGGATTGTTGATTCCCCCCCTTTCGTAGGCTAACTTGGCTCCCATTCTGCCAGCCCGGAAGGAATGGACTCCGGGGTATTTGAGCCCTTTATAGTCGTCAGGGGACTCATGGGGGAGGAGAATTACCTCCCCGTGGGGTCGGTCTGCCATCCGCATAGCATCTGTTCCACATCCGACTGAGGCGATTCTAACTGGCTTATTGGTAAGCTTGGCAGCCATTTTTTCGTCCGCCAGAATGCATACTGCTGCTCCATCGGACATAACACAGATATCCAGCATGCCGAGAGGATAGGCAACCATAGGGGCGTTGAGTACATCCTCGATGGTAATCTTCTGCCGCTTTTGGGCATAGGGATTGTAGAAGGCATTGTGGTAGTTTTTGACTGAAACCATGGCTAACTGCTCCCTGGTAGTGCCGAACTCATACATATGCCTTACCACCATCATAGCGTAATAGCCGGTGTAGAACCCTCCTACTGGGTAGTCGTAATTGGTATCCGATGCTAAGGCGATAAACTCGTTCCCCTTCCAAGTGTTGACATGGGACATAGTCTCAAAGCCGTAGGCGACGCACACATCCTGCCTTCCAGAGGCGACCTCAGCCCAGGCGGTCTGGAAGCAGAGCCCTCCGGTGGCTCCACCCCCTTCGACCCGCTTGCTCTCCTTTGGGCACAACCCCAGGTAATCGTGCACCATAATGCCCGCCATTAACTGCCGCTGAAAATGGTCGGAGAAGTAAGAGGCAACACTCCCATCAATCTGGTCGATGGTCAAATTGGGGACATCGTTCATAGCGTAATCAAAAGCCTCCTTTACCATCGCCTGGAAGGTCTTATCGGTTCTCGCTTTGGTGAATTTGCTCACCCCTCCAGCAACCATATAAACATCTCTCATGGCTTTGTCTCTTTCAGTAATGTTATATGAAATTCTTTTTTTAGGTCGAAAAACACTCCTGCTCCCTTTTATCTCGTTGCGGAGATTAAAAAAGTTTTATATTATAGCATTGTTTCCTTGGAATATAAAGATTTTCTTTCCTCCCAATTTCTGGTAAAGATGCCTCTCTTCGGCTACCTTCTGCTTAGCGGGGAGCTTTTTATTTCTCACGGAACCTATCTTTGACGAATTCTATCGCTTTGGAAGTGGGGGTTCCGGGCGTAAACAGCTCGGCAACTCCCATTTGTTTGAGCTTTGGTATATCGATCTCTGGAATAATCCCTCCCCCAATGACCAGTATATCGGTGGCTCCCTTCTCTTTGAGCAGTTCTATTATTCTGGGGAAGATGTAAAGGTGGGCTCCCGAGAGGATGCTGATCCCGACGACATCCGCGTCCTCTTGAATGGCAGCCGTAATTATCTGTTCCGGGGTCTGGCGTAGGCCGGTGTAGATCACCTCCATACCTGCATCCCGGAACGCCCGGGCTATAATCTTGGCTCCCCTGTCGTGACCGTCAAGCCCGGGTTTAGCGATTAAAACCCTGATCTTGCCTTTTGTGGAGCTCATATATATCCACCTTTGCTTTAACTAACCAAGTAAAGAGTCCTCTTGCCAGCCTCCAGCAAAAAGTGATGAGTAAGATTGTCTCAAAAAATGGGAGGCTCCTGGTACTCGCCAAATTCTTCTCTCAGGATATTCACTATCTCCCCTAAGGTGGCATAGGCTTTAACACTCTCCAATAAGAGGGGCATCAGGTTTTCCTTCCCTCGGGCAGCTATGCGAAGCCTGTTAAGGCATTCTTGCACTTTGAAGTTGTGACGCTGGCGCCGAAGGGCTTGTAGCTTCTTTATCTGCTTGGAGCGCTCAACCTCAGGGTCGATCAGGAGGATTGGGGGTTGCTCCTTCTCTTCCATCACGAAGTCGTTGACCCCCACTATAATTTTCTCTTTCTTCTCTATCGCCTTCTGATAACGGTAGGCAGCCTCAATTACCTCCTTCTGGGGAAACCCCCTTTCAATGGCTGCCATCATACCACCCATCTCGTCTATCTTATTGATGTAATTCCAAGCCTCCTCTTCCACCTCGTCGGTCAATTTCTCTACGAAATAGGAGCCTCCTAAGGGGTCGATGCTGTTGGCAACTCCACTCTCGTAGGCCAGAATCTGCTGGGTGCGGAGGGCAGTGGTAACCGCCTCCTCGGTGGGAAGGGCTAAGGCTTCGTCTTTGGAGTTGGTATGAAGGGATTGCGTCCCCCCCAGAATAGCCGCCAGAGCCTGAATGGTAACCCTGATAATGTTGTTCTCTATCTGCTGGGCGGTTAGGGTGCAGCCGGCGGTTTGGGTGTGGAACCGCAGCCACCAGGAGAGTTCCTTTTTTGCATTAAACCTCTCCTTCATCACCTTCGCCCAGATGCGGCGGGCAGCCCGGAATTTGGCTATCTCTTCAAAGAGGTCGTTATGGGAGTTGAAAAAGAAGGAGAGGCGTGGGGCGAACTCATCGACCTCCAACCCTGCTTCTATTCCCGCCTGCACATAAGCAATCCCATCAGCCAGGGTAAAGGCGAGTTCCTGGACGGCGGTGGCTCCCGCCTCTCTGATGTGGTAGCCGCTGATGCTTATGGTATTCCACCGGGGAACCTCCTTAGAGCAATAGGCGAACATATCGGTGATGATTCTCATCGAGGGTTTGGGAGGGAATATCCACTCCTTCTGGGCTATGTATTCCTTCAATATATCGTTCTGCACAGTCCCCCCCATCTGGTCGGGCTTAACCCCTTGCTTTTCTGCCACAGCGATATACATTGCCAGCAGAATAGACGCCGGGGCATTTATGGTCATAGAGGTGGTGACCTTATCAAGAGGGATGTTGTTAAAGAGAGTCTCCATATCCTGTAGAGAGTCCACCGCTACGCCGCACTTGCCCACCTCGCCAACTGCAAGGGAGTGGTCCGAATCGTATCCCATAAGGGTCGGCAGGTCAAAGGCGACGCTTAAGCCTGTCTGCCCCCTTTCCAGCAGGAGTCGGTAGCGGCGATTGGATTCCTCGGCGGTAGCGAAGCCCGAGAATTGCCGCATTGTCCACAGCCTACTCCGGTACATAGTAGCATGAATCCCTCTGGTGAAGGGGTAGCTTCCAGGGAAGGATAGTTTTTGTTGATAGTCAAAGTCTGGTATATCAGCCGGGGTATAGAGCCTCTGTATCGGTTTGCCGGACACGGTGGTGAAAGACTCTTTCCGCTCCGGATGGTGCTTGATATCAGAGGATGCTGTCTCATTTTCCCAGCGTTCTTTTTCCCTTTTTATTCTATCATCCATCTTGAAACCCTTTTCTATAAAGATTCCGAACGATTTTCTAAGTATACAAATCTTTGCACGGTAATTATACCACAGAACCTAAGCCTCTGCATCTTGCAAGGCAAATTTCCTCCCCTCTGGAAAGACTCCCCCTTGTGAAGGGGGCGGGCTATATTATGGGGAACTTACCTCAGTATGTTACTGGCGATGACAAGACGCTGAATTTCGTTAGTCCCTTCGTAGATCTCTGTTATTTTCGCATCGCGGAAGAACCTCTCCATTGGGTATTCCTTCATATAGCCGTATCCGCCGTGGATCTGAATCCCTTTGGTGGTGGCTTTCATAGCGGTCTCCGAAGCAAAGAGTTTTGCCATAGCTGCCTCGGCAGTAAATCTTTTGCCTTTGTTTCTGAGGAAGGCGGTCCGATAGGTTAACAGCCGGGCGGCCTCGATTTCGGTAGCCATGTCAGCTAACATCCATTGGATAGCCTGGAATTTGGCAATTGGCTGTCCGAACTGGACCCTCTCTTTAGAGTATTTCAGGCACTCATCAAGGCAAGCCTGAGCAATCCCCACCGCCTGGGCGGCGATCCCCATCCTCCCCCCATCGAGAGTAGCCATGGCGAGTTTGAAGCCGCCCCCTTCTTCCCCGAGGAGGTTCTCTTTGGGGACTACACAGTCTTCAAAGTAAAGTTCGCATTGCCCTGCGGCATTGATCCCCAGTTTTTGGTGAACTTTGCCGATGGAATAGCCGGGGAACCCTCGCTCCACTATGAAGGCACTTATCCCTTTGTAGCCCTTGGATTTGTCGGTCATAGCAAAAAGCAAAGCCACTTCTGCCTCACGCCCGTTGGTGATGAACTGCTTGTTTCCATTGAGGATGTAATGGTCACCTTTCAGGATTGCGGTGGTTTTTAGGTTGGAGGCATCGGAGCCCGCCTCCGGCTCGGTGAGGGCAAAGCAGCCTAATTTCTTTCCCGAAGCCAGGTCGGGGAGATATTTTTTCTTCTGAGCGTCCGTGCCGTATTTTAAGATAGGTTCGCAAACCAGGGAATTGTTGACCGATAAAATCACCCCGGTGGAGGCGCAAGCCCGGGAGATTTCCTCGATGACAATAACATAGGAGATGTCATCCAATCCTCCTCCACCGTATTGTTCGGGGATGGTGATACCGAGGAAGTTTAACTTGGCTAATTTTTGAATTATCTCCGTAGGGAATTCCCCGGTGGCATCAAATTCTGCTGCCCGAGGCTTAATCTCCTTTTCTGCAAATTCCCTAGCTGTTTGTCTTACCATCAGTTGCTCTTCGGAAAGTTGGAAATCCATGGTTTACTCCTCCTGATTGTTTACGAAATTGAAATGTTCATTTTCTTGGTTTTTGTGATGGGGCTTCCGCTGTTTGGAGAACTCACACCTCCTGACAAGGGAAGGGGGAATTGCGGGGCAGAAGAGGTTTCCCTCGGGGTTTTTTTAGCCCTGAAAGTGGGGCTTGAGCTTCTTATAAGTGCTTTGAATGTCTTCAGGAATGACCCTTGTTTTACTTACTACGGTCATGAAACTAGTGTCGCCGTTCCACCGAGGGACAATATGCCAGTGGTAATGGTCGGTTACCCCTGCTCCGGCTACTTTTCCCAGATTGAGTCCGATGTTGAATCCATCAGGTTTATAGACCAGAGAGAGAACCTTGATGCATTTTTGTATTAGCTGGACAAGTTCGGTAGTTAGCGTGATATCAGACTCCTCTAATGAGGAGGTATGGGCGTAAGGGGCTATCATCAGATGACCGTTATTATATGGAAAGGCGTTTAGAATGATGAAGTTCTGCTTCCCGCGGTAAAGTATAAGTCCCTCTTCGTCACTGTTTAGCGATAGAGCCTGGCAAAAGATGCAACCTCCGCCCGATTTGTTAGAAGCTACATAGGCATATCTCCAAGGGGACCAGAGGCTTTTCATTTTGAAAATGACCCCATCACCAGGGCAGAAGGCTTCCACTACTATTGGTTGATAAGTTCCTTCAGTTCTCTGCCCGGCTTGAAATAGGGAATCCGCTTTGCGGGCACCTGCACCTTTTCCCCGGTTTTGGGGTTTCGCCCTGTTCTTGCTCTCCTGTTACGTAGCCGGAAGCTGCCAAATCCTCGAAGTTCGATCTTTTCACCACGGTGCAGGGCATCGACGATGCTTTTAAGGACGGTGTTAACTATAATTTCGGAATCTTTCTTCGGCAAGTCGGCAGCCTTAGCTACCTCAGCAAACAATTCCGCTTTGGTCATCTCTCTTTACTCCTTTTAGGATATATGGCATAAAAATAAGTCACTCTCCTTCCCCTCTGACTGCTTGTGGCTTTAGCCCCCTTGTCTTAAGGGGTTGAAAAGAGGAGGGGGGCGCTTAGTCTTCTGCTGATGATGAATCAGGCTTCCGGAGTTTTCTTTTAGACTTTTGAAGCTGGCTAAGGGTCTTTTTGTCTAAGACGTCGCCGATAATCACACTCCCCCTTTCTGCCGCGTTTTTCTCGGGCTCAACTCTCTCCTTATCGGTAAGGTAAGCGGTCAAGCTCAGCCCAATCTTCCTCTCCCGAGGGTCGAGCTTAACTATCTTCAGGGTCAAGGTTTCCCCCACTTGGTATTTCTGCTTGGGGTCGGTGAGGCGATCTTTTTCTAATTCGGAGATATGGACCAATCCTTCAACTCCAGGAGTCAGTTCGACAAAAGCTCCGAAATTGGTTATGCTAACAATCTTGCCCGTCACCACATCTCCCACCTGGTGTTTCTTGAAGAACTCTTCCCAAACATTGGGGGTCATCTGCTTCAACCCCAGCGATAGCCTTTGCTTTTCTGGATCTATGTTCAGGATTACTGCCTCAACTAAATCCCCTCTCTTCAGTATCTCGGAAGGGTGCTTTATCCGTTTAGTCCACGACATATCGGAAATATGGATTAACCCATCTATCCCTTCTTCTACTTCTACAAAAGCCCCAAAATCGGTGAGGTTCCTAATCCTCCCTTTTATTACCGACCCAATACTATATTTCTCTTCAATCAATTTCCAGGGGTTAGGCTCGGTCTGTTTAAGCCCCAGGGATATCCGGCGTAGCGATTGGTCGATGTGGAGCACAACTGCTTCCACAGTGTCTCCTATTGATACTATTCGGGAAGGATGTTTTATCCTTTTGTTCCAGGACATCTCGGAGATATGGATCAGCCCCTCGATTCCTTCCTCCAGCTCGATGAAAGCGCCGTAGTCGGTGAGGCTCACCACTTTCCCCCGCACCCTGGAGCCAACAGGGTATTTCTCCTCTGCCTTGAGCCAGGGGTCAGGGGTTTTCTGCTTGTAGCCTAAGGAGACCCTCTCGGTTTCCCGGTCGAACTTTAAGACCACTACCTCAACCTTCTCGTCGATTACAAATATCTCCGAGGGATGGTTGACCCTACCCCAGGACATATCGGTTATGTGGAGGAGCCCATCGACGCCACCGAGGTCAATAAATGCTCCGTATTCGGTGATGTTTTTGACCACACCCTTAAGTATCTCACCCTCCTTCAGGGAAGAGAGCAACTGTTCCCTCTTCTGAAGGTTTTCTTCTTCGATGACCATTTTTCTGGAGAGGACAATGTTTCCCCGCCTCTTATTGAGCTTAATGACCTTCATCTTGAACTCTTTGCCCTTTAAGGCGTCGAGATTTCTCACCGGCCGCACATCAATCTGGGAACCGGGGAGGAAGGCTCTCGCCCCGATATCTACAGTGAGTCCCCCTTTTATCCGCTCGATAACCCTTCCGGTGATCACCCTGTTTTCCGAATAGGCTTTTTCGATCTGGTCCCAGACCTTCATTTTCTCTGCCTTTTCCTTGGAAAGGACCAGATAACCTTCCAAGTTCTCTACATATTCAAATAGGAGGGTCACTTTGTCGCCAAACTTCACAGTTATAGTGCCATCGCTGTCTTTGAATTCCTCAAGGGGAACCAGGGCGTCAGACTTGTATCCTATATCTACTAGAACCCCACTGGTGGTCACCTTAATTACGCTTCCTTCAATAATCTCCCCTTCGGAAAAGTTCCGAAAGCTTTTATGGTAGATTTCGGCTAACTGCTCGGAGCTGAGTTTTTCCAGCTCATCCTCTTTGAGCTCGGGGGAGGGGTCGTCCCCCTGGGTATCAGAAGAATCTTTCTCCCCCTTTTTCTCCTCCTCGGTTTTGAGTTTCTCTATTGGGGCTTCTTCGTCTATCATTAGGTTAGTTACCTCCTCATTTTATTAATATACCAAAAACTACCTTTTTACTATAAAGTGAACTTCTTACGGCATAGAAACATATAGTATAAATGCTAGCTTAAGTATTGATTATACTTAATTTTTAGTCATTGTCAAGGATAAAAAAGTCTCTTTCTCTAAATTTGATCTTCTCCAAGATAAGGTTTAAGACCTCCTTTATAGTGAGGTTGGTAGTATCAATGTAAATAGACTCTTTGCATCTGGTAAGGGGTGAGTGGGTGCGCTGCGAATCACTCTTGTCACGCCGCTCTATGTCCTCTTTGACCTTCTTCTCAGAGGTGGTGATTCCCCGTTCGGCAAGCTCGAGATAACGCCGATGGGCTCTTTCAACCAGAAAGGCATCCAGATAAAACTTAAAATCAGCTTTAGTAAAGACCCTGGTGCATACATCCCTCCCCTCGGCAACTACTCCTCCTTTTGCTCCTATCTCTTGTTGGATTCTCACCAGGTTCTGCCGTACACCCGGGTAGGAGGAGACCTTGGATGCTGCTTCACTCACTTGAGGGTGGCGTATCTTGTCCGTGACATCCTCTTCATCGATTATAATACGGTAATCATCTCCCTTCTGGCGGAATTTGAAGGATGATTCCCTGGCCAACTGGCTTATCTTCTCTTCAGAATTCAGCTCTATGTTCCTTTGCAGTGCCTTCCACGCCAAAGCCCGATACATAGCTCCTGTATCCAGGTAGGTATAGCCGAGTTTCTTTGATAGCAGCTTTGCAATAGTGCTTTTGCCCGAGGCGGAAGGACCATCAATGGCGATTACCAGTTCTTTCCTCGTCATTGCCCCAAACTCTCCTTTAAGGCTTTGATGAAGCGGATGTTTTGTTGAGGGGTGCCAATGGTAACTCTTAGCCCTTGAGGGATGTTCCACTCTTTCATAGGTCTAACTATTACTCCCCTCCGTAGGAGCTCCTGATAGACCTTATAAGGATCTTCCCGGAGAATGAGGAGGATGAAGTTTCCTACTGAGGGTATAAATTCAACCTTCAATTTCTTGAGCTCCTCGGTGAGGAACTGGTAGCCTTCTCGGTTCGTTTTTCTTCCCTTGTTTATGAAATCTTGGTCGTCCAGAGCGGCCATAGCCCCCACCTGGGCACAATGATTGGTATTGAAGGGACATTTGACCTTGTTGAGGCATCGGATCAGCTCTTCAGTGGCAATGGCGTAGCCAATCCGCAGTCCCGCTAAGCCATAGATTTTGGAAAAGGTCCTCAGAACGATGACTGGTCGTCCCTCTCGGACATATTTAAGGGAATCGGGATAAGCTGGATCTTCAATATACTCGTAGTAAGCCTCGTCCACAGCCACCACGATGTCCTCGGGAATGTAGTTCAGAAAACGGTCGAGCTCCTCCCCGGTTACCATTATCCCGGTTGGGTTATTAGGATTGGCGATATAAATCAGTTTGGTATGGGGGGTTATCGCTTTCGCCATAGCGGGCAAGTCGTAGGTGTAGTTTTTAAGGGGGATGGTGATTAGGTTTCCGTTTACTGCTTGGACCACCAGTCGGTAGATTATAAAGGTCTGGTCGTAAATAATAGCGTAATCTTCTGGGGAGAGGAATGTGCGGGCGATGACATCCAATATCTCGGTTGTCCCATTTCCTATGATAATTTGTTCCATAGGTAAATTCAATATGGAAGCCAACTTTTGCCGAAGATAATACTCCCCGTCATCGGGATAGAAATTTACCTCATTAATGTGTTTCTTTATGGCTTCTATGGCTAAAGGGGAGGGTCCCAGCGGGTTCTCGTTGGAGGCTAACTTGATAACACCTTTCAATCCAAGCTCTCTTTCTACCTCGGAGAGGGGCTTGCCCGGGAGGTAAGGTATTATTTTTTGGATATGCTTGGGGATGAGTTCTCTTTTCATATTATCCATCCTTTAGGTTATAAGCTATTTTAAATTCTCTATGGTGTCGTTGTCCAGAGGATGAATTAAACTCTCATAGTAGCCTCAGGGCTTTTTCTCTTCGGCAGTGATAATTTGCTCAAACTCCTCCAGGGTTGGTAACTCCGATAGGTTCTTCAAACCGAAATGAATCAGGAATTCCCTGCTGGTCACATAGATCAGGGGGCGACCGACCACCTTTTTTCTCCCTTTAATTCTGATAAGTCTCTTTTCTAACAGGGTCTTCAAAACGCCGGTAGAATCAACCCCCCGGATGGCAGATATCTCGGGGTTTGTTATGGGCTGCTGGTAGGCGATAATAGCCAAGGTCTCCAAGGCCGGAAGGGTAAGCTTCGTTTTTGAAGAGAGGACGAAGTGCTTTTTTATCCATCGGTTGTATTGGGGTCGGGTGGCTAACTGGACCCCCCCCGCGATTTCCACAACCCTTACTCCCCGGCTGTCACCATTGTAATCGTTTATCAGCTCATCGAGAGCCTCTTTTATGCTCTTTTTTTCCACCTCATCAATAACCTTAGCCATCTGCTCGAGAGAAATGGGCTCGGAGGAAAGGCAAAGAAGGGCTTCAATTATGGCTTTAATTTCCCCCTTTTCCATCTCCGTTAGCTCCCTCCTTTATGTGGGGAAGTATAAGAATCTCTTTAAATCTACTGGTCTGGCATAGGAGGATAAGCTGCTGGCGCCCCAGCTCTAATAGGGCTAGAAAGGTGACGATAAGCTCCTCCCAAGACCCCAGCTCCCTGGCTAATTGGAGGAATTCCAGCTTTCCTTTCTGATGGAGTCCCTCCATTATTTCCCCCATCTTTTCTTCAATGATATAGCGGTCGGGTACCAGGTAAAGGGGCTTCTCTTCTCTTTTGCTCTGCCATACCTTATGAAAGGCAGCAACGAGGTCGAATACAGTCGCCTGAAGGAGGATTTCCTCTCCCCTCGGCGGGGTTGGAGGAGCCAGTTCCGAGCGGCTCCATACAGCAGAACTCTCCTCCTCTTTCTCTCTCAGTAAACGGGCGACTTGCTGGAATCTTTGATGCTCCAACAGCTGAGTGGTCAGCTCTGTTTGTAGCTGGTCGTATTCTTCTTTATCCTCCTCCGGGAGGGGTTGAGGGAGGAGTATCTTCGATTTCAGATAGATGAGGGTAGCTGCCATCAGGAGGAACTCGCTGGCGATATCGAGGTTGAGCTCCTTCATCAGGTTAAGATAGTCGAGGTATTGCTGGGTAATGGAGGCTATGGGGATGTCGTGGATGTCTATCTGCTGGGTGTAGATAATATGAAGAAGGAGGTCTAAAGGTCCCTCAAAAGCAGGCAGTCTTACCCTAAACTCTGTTCCTACCCCTTGTTCCATTTAAATTCCCATCGCCTCTTTTACATCTGCCATAGTGGCACTGGCTATTGCGCTGGCTTTTTTTGCTCCTTGAGATAGGATGTCGTAAACGAGGGAGGGTTTGGATAGATATTTTTTCCTTTTCTCTCGGTAAGGGGATAGGGTGTCTATTAATTGACTGGCGAGATATTTCTTGCAGTCGGTGCATCCGATTATCCCCTTCTGGCAGTCGCTCTCTATCTGTTTAACTTTATCCTCAGGCGAGAAGAGTTTATGATAAGAGAAGAGATTACATAGATGGGGTCTTCCAAAATCGTTCCTCTTTATCCTCTGGGGGTCGGTAAACATCGACATAACCTTGCGGGTTATCACCTCAGGCTCATCGGATATGTTGATAAAGTTTTCGTAGGTTTTGCTCATCTTTCTCCCATCCAAACCCAACAGCTT
>Ga0114930_10004257_pt1 | contig 12162 bp, 9 predicted proteins | sample AnhtaG_FD_87300 | JGI IMG/M metagenome (GOLD analysis project Ga0114930, IMG submission 87300) | Deep subsurface microbial communities from Anholt, Denmark to uncover new lineages of life (NeLLi) - Anholt_01485 metaG | ecosystem: Environmental > Aquatic > Marine > Oceanic > Sediment | place... | reverse complement strand
CGACCTCCCCGCCTACCATGGTCAGATATCGTCAAATAGTTGAGTGGGAAAATGGTTGCTGATTCGCGTCCACCCCTCTCAAGAGAGGATTTTGGTGTGTGTTTTTACTTTTCAATTCCAAGCTTTTCAATACGGTATCTTAAAGAGCGCAAGCTAAGGCCAAGAAGCTCCGCTGCTTTGTTTTTGTTGCCATTGCTGCAATCAAGGGCTCTCTCAACATAAGCTTTCTCGATTTCTTCAAGTATGGCATCTATAGAGACACCATTTGGAACTTCATCCAGATCAAAACGCCTGTCTTTTATTCCTTCAATCCATCTTCGTTTATGAATGGAAAGGGCAAGGCTTTCAGGCAGGATAATGTTTGTGTTTGAGAGGGCTACGCTTCGTTCGAGCAGGTTTTCAAGCTCACGGATATTTCCCGGGAAGTCATATTTTTGCAGTAAGTCAATAGCATAAGAAGATATCTTGGTAATTTCTTTGCCCATTTCTTTTGAATATTTTTCAAGGAAATGCTGGGCAAGAGCGCGAAGGTCGCTCTTTCTTTCCCGGAGTGGCGGCATTTTAATTTCTATTACATTCAGGCGATAAAATAAGTCTTCCCTGAAATTTTTGGCAATAACCTCTTCCTCAAGTTTCTTGTTGGTGGCTGAAATTATCCTTATATCTACTGATATGTCCTCGTTGCCCCCAACCTCCTTAAACACCCTTTCCTGAACAACCCTAAGTAGCTGAACCTGTATAGGAGGAGTGAATTCCCCGATTTCATCCAGGAAAATAGTGCCTTTGTCGGCAATTTTAAAAAGCCCCTTTTTATCCCGTGTTGCTCCTGTGAATGATCCTTTCTTATGACCAAAAAGCTCACTTTCCATTAAAGTTTCAGGAATACCTCCACAGTTTATAACAACAAAGGGCTTGTCACAGCGGTCACTCTGCTCATGTATGGCGCGGGCAATTAATTCCTTGCCGGTTCCGCTTTCGCCTGAAATAAGAATATTTGTCTTGGTTTTGGCAACCTGCATTACCATATCATAGATATGCAGCATCCTGGGGCTGCTGCCCACTATCATGCCAAAATGGATGGTTTTCTTCAGTTCGCTGTCAAGGATTTCTTTTTCATGTTCTATTGTTTTAATATCAAGAGCCTTTTTTATGGTTTGTTTAAGCTCTTCATTGTCAAAGGGCTTAGGGACATAGTCATAGGCCCCTTCATTCATGGCTTCAACAGCTGTTTCTGCTGAAGCATAGGCTGAAATCATAATTACAACAGTATGTTGATTCTTTGTTTTTGCCGCTTTTAACACATCTATCCCGCTAATATCGCCTATCCTGATATCGCAAAGCAAAAGGTCAAAATATTTTTTATTAATCATAGAGATGGCTATTTTCCCGGTTTCAGCGCATGAAACCTTGTAGCCTTCTCTGGTTAGCATAAGTTCCAGGAATTCGCGCATGCTAAGCTCATCATCGACAACCAGTATATGTGGAGTTTTGTTTGACATAGGTTCAGGGTTCAGGGTTACATTTCTTCAAATAAAATCTTTCCGCCGACCATGGTTAGAATTGCTTTTCCCTTCATATCCCAGCCGTCAAAAGGCGTATTTCTGCTTAGCGATTTGAATCTACTGGAATCGATTTTATATGAAACATCTGGATCAATGATAGTAATGTCAGCAGGTCTTCCGGCTGTTATCCCCGTGTCGAGTCCCAGAATCTTTGCCGGATTTGTTGACATCTTCTTAACAAGATCTGTTAGTGATATTACACCATCATGAACAAGCTTCAAAGAGAGGGATACCGAGGTTTCAAGTCCAATAATACCGTTAGCTGCCTGGTCAAACTCCACCTCTTTTTCAATGTAAGAATGAGGTGCGTGATCAGTTGCTATAACGTCAATTGTTCCATCAGTGAGCCCTTCCAGAATGGCTTCTCTATCCTGGCTGGAGCGTAGAGGAGGATTCATCTTTGTATTAGTATTATACCCTTTTATGGCTTCTTCGGTCAGTGTAAAATAATGTGGTGCGGTTTCAGCAGTTACCTTTACTCCTCTTTTCTTTGCATTTCTTATCGCTTGTACCGATTCTTTTGTGCTGACATGGGCAATATGAAGACGGTTTTCTGTTAGTTCACTAAGAGCTATATCACGCATGACCATTATACTTTCAGCAGCATTGGGTATTCCGGCCAGTCCCATTCTTGTCGCAACAGCCCCTTCGTTAACTACGCCGTTTGAGGTAAGTTCGAGAACTTCGCAGTGAGAAATTATAAGCAGACCGAATCCTTTTGCATATTCCATAGCCCTTCGCATAAGCCGGCTGTTACTTACAGGATTACCATCATCAGAAACAGCTATTACTCCCGCTTCTTTTAATTCCCCGTATTCACACAGAGATTCCCCCTTTAAACCTTTACTTATTGCAGCTATTGGATAAACCCTTACTGTGCCTGATATATGTGCTTCTTTAATTATATATTCAGTTACCTGTCTGTTGTCGTTAACAGGATTAGTATTCGGCATTGAGCAAATTGCAGTAAATCCGCCATGGGCGGCCGCCAGACACCCTGATTTTATTGTTTCTTTATATTCATGGCCAGGTTCGCGCAGGTGAACGTGCATGTCGATAAGGCCTGGAGTAACTATTTTGCCGGAAGCATCAATTATCCTGTCTGCAGACACTTTTATATTATCAGTTATTTCAGCTAGTTTTCCATCTTTAATGAGAATATCCATAACTCCGTCTAAGTTTCCGGGATCAACGACCCTTCCGTTTTTAATCAGCTCCAGCATTTCGTACACCTCCTGATACCAGATATAAAAGGGCCATGCGGACGGCAACTCCATTTGTTACCTGATCAAGAATTATTGAATACGGACCGTCTACAACTTCATAAGCTATTTCAACACCACGGTTGACAGGCCCCGGGTGCATTATCAGCACATCGCTTCGGGCATTTTCTACCCTTTCTATTGTTAGGCCATATACTTTTGAGTATTCACGTTCGGTAGGGAATAAATATTTTTTTTGCCGTTCCTTTTGTATTCTCAGCATCATTATAACATCGGCATCGCATATAGCCTCGTCCACATTATAAGTAACTGATACGCCAAGAGTTTCAATGCCTTTTGGAATCATGGTCGGAGGACCTGCAATTACAACCTCTGCACCCATTTTTGTGAAGCCTATAATATTTGATCTTGCCACCCTGCTGTGTGATATATCTCCAATAATTGCAATATGAAGTCCTGCAATCTTTCCCCTTTTTTCTCTGACCGTCATCAGATCAAGGAGAGTCTGGGTTGGATGTGCATGCATACCATCCCCGGCATTTATAACAGAAGATTTTACCAAATCTGCAAGCAGATGGGCAGTGCCTGCCGATGAATGACGCAAAACAATGATATCAGGCTTCATGGCCTCAAGATTTTTTGCTGTGTCAGCAAGGGTTTCCCCTTTTACAATGCTGCTTGTGCTTGCAGATATTGACAGGCTGTCGGCACTTAGCCTCTTTGCGGCAATATCAAAAGATGTGCGTGTGCGTGTACTGGGTTCATAGAAGAATAAAACTACTGTTTTTCCCCTTAAAGTCGGAACCTTTTTAATTGGTCTTATCGAAATTTCCTTCATTCTGTCGGCTGTATCCAGAATCAAGTTGATTTCATCAACGGAAAGAGACTCCATGTCCAGAATATCTTTTTTTGTAAACTGCATGATTTACCTGTTTTATTTTAAGATTTTTCCAATTCTGTTCCACCTGACTCCGAAATTATCGTTATCCCAGGACCAATAGATTATAAAAGCCTTTCCCTTAACGTCTTTAAGATCCACAAAACCCCAGAACCTGCTGTCATAACTGTGATCACGGTTGTCGCCCATTACAAAAAGCGAATTTTCAGGTACTGTGACCGGTCCGAAATTATCTCTTGGCTGCATAGCTTTTGGAATTATATGAAGATCTGTATAAACAGCATAGTTTTGTTCCAGACGCTTTTTGTTTACATAGACTTCTTTGTTTCGGATTTCAATAACATCTCCTGGGACACCAATTGCTCTCTTTATAAAATCTTTTTTAGGCTCCTGCCGGAATTTAAAAACAATAATGTCTCCTCCTTGTGGTTTTTTATATGGAATGATTGTTGTGTCAAAATAAGGAAGTTTAACTCCGTAAATAAATTTGTTTACCAGGATATGATCTCCAATCTGAAGAGTGTATTGCATTGAACCAGAAGGAATTTTAAAGGCCTGAACTATAAAAGTCCTTATGAATAAGGCGAGCAGAATCGCCAGAATTAATGCTTCTATGTTTTCTCTAAGACGGCTTTTTGGGGGAGCGATCTCCTTTTTCGATGAATTTTTTTGTTTCAAGTTAATATAAAGCCTTTCGTTAATTCGTTAATTGGATGATTTGTCGATTTGTTAATTTATCCAATCGTAACCGTTCACGGAACATTGAAATTGGAAATTAGAAATTTGGCCTTCATGCTTTTGTACTGTTCTTCCCAATTTCCAATTTCCAATTTCTATTTCATCTCTCCCTAATTTCTAATTTCAAGTTTCAAGCCGTGAACAGTTACCATATTTCTTTTATGAACAGCAGGTTAAATTTATTCAACGGCTATAAGTAATAACCTCAGGATAATATTACTGTAAACACCTGCTAACAGATCATCCATAACAATGCCCGTGCCTCCGGCAAGCTTCCTTTCTATAGGCCGAATAGGAAAAGGTTTTAAAATATCAAAAAACCTGAATATCAAAAAACCGGCTATTACTGTAATTATGTTAAAAGGCAGACCAAAAAATGTTACCATAATACCTGCTATTTCATCAATTACAATACATCCCGGATCGTTTTGTTTTAATATTTTTTCAGCCCTGCTGGATATCCATATGGCAAAAAAAATAAATATTAAAATAAAGAGAATAGCAACCGACAATTTGGTTTTAGATAAAAGAAAGCAAAAAGGAAGTCCCACGATGGATCCAAACGTGCCAGGCGCAAAAGGAATGTACCCGGCAAAACAACCGGTTGCAAGCACCATGACCGATTTCTCTCTAAAAGTCATGCACCGTTTCTATAAGCAGGCAAAGCTTTTGTCAAGTTGTTTAGATTGCAGCGGTTTCTTTAATTATCGTGTCATATACGGTTTTTAACGGGATCTCTTTCTCAAGAGCTATTTTTTTACAAACTTCATATTCAGGCACAAGCTGCACAGATCCGTTTGGATCTTTTATGCGTTTTATCTGGACATCACCATAACTTGTTTTTATAGTAATATTTTCCCGAACAAGCTTAGTTCGTTGAACATCATAATATCTTACACCTAACGATGTAGTTTCAGATAAAATACGATTTATTATACTTTTTTTTCTATCTTCCACACACAGAACCTGAAGCATTGTGCCGGGTCTGTTTTTTTTCATAAACACAGGGATCAGGTAAACATCCAGAGCTCCTTCCTCGAACAGGCGATCCATCACAAAACCAAAAAATTCAGGATTCATATCATCAATACACGTTTCAACTACTGAAATCCTGTCTTTTTGATAGTCTGACATATGATTCGCAGATGTCCCAATAATAATCCGCAAAAGATTAGGTATGGTTTTAAGGTCGCGTTTTCCTGCACCATATCCTGTTTTCTCAACTATCATATCCGGAATATTTTCAAACGAATCCGCAAGAGAGGTAATAATCGCAGCGCCGGTTGGAGTAACCAGCTCATACGGGATTTCAGTTCCATATACCGGTGTTCCCTTTAGAATTGAAAGCGTTGCAGGAGCAGGGACAGGCAGCGTTCCGTGGCGGCAGGAAACAAACCCATTCCCTAACGGTATCTTCGAGGCAACAACCTTTTCAATGCCTAAATATTCCAGGCAGAGAGCCGTGCCTACAATATCTACAATAGCATCAATGCCCCCTAGTTCATGAAAATGAACCTTTTCTTTGGGCTGTCCGTGTATTTCAGATTCAGCTATTGCAAGCCTTTCAAAAATTTCAAGACTCTTTTCCTTTACGTTTTGAGACAGAGGGCTGTTTTGGACAAGAGTTTTAATTTCAGCATAATGCCTGGATTTTGAAGTATTTTTTGTAAGGACATGAACGCTTTGGGCTTTAATTCCGCTACGGGAAATTGATTCAGCAGATAAATCAAAATCTTTTAAGGGTAGTTTTGTAAGAGAATCCTTCAGCCAACTTAAAGGCACTCCAATATCTATAAAAGCTCCCAGCGTCATATCGCCACTTATTCCACAAAAACAATCAAAATAGGCTATCATATTATAACTCCCTCAAGTTTCGCATCTTTAATCTTCAATCTTCAATCGTCAATATTCAATTGAATGAATTCTGATTATCTCAAGTAAAAGTTCAACTGTTCGAACCATATCATCAAGCTTTACTGATTCCCTTACCGTATGCATGTCCTTCATCCCGGTTCCGAGAACGCCTACAGTTATACCTTTTTCAAAGAAAATATTGGCGTCCGCGCCTCCGCCACTTGTCTTGCAAGCCATATTTCTTCCAAGATTTTCAGCGGCTTTACATGCGAGAGTTACAACAGGGTCGTTATCAGGAATGTTAGTCAAAGAAAAGTCATTTTCAATAGAAATTTCAAGACAAGGGAGTTCATCATCCAAAACAGGCTTTTTGTAATTATCAACGACATTTTTGAAAGATGATACTATTTCATCCGTAATTTTTCTTAATTTTTCTTTATCATGGCTTCTAGTTTCACCTTTAACCGTAACCATATTTGGCACTATATTTGTAGCCATTCCACCTTCTATTATGCCAATGTTGCATGTTGTTTCATGGTCGATTCTGCCGATATCAAGGTCTGCTATAGCCTTGCTTGCGAGCCAGATAGCATTTATTCCTTTTTCAGGCGCTGCACCTGCATGTGCATCTTTGCCATGTACTTTAAATCCAATACGGTTTGCAGCAGGAGCGCGCGTAACTATGCCTTCAGTGTCTGTTGCATCCAGCGCATAACCATGATCCGCTGTAATAAGGCTGTAATCAAGATGCTTGGCGCCTAAAAGACCTATTTCCTCGCAGATCGTAAGTGCAATTTCCAGGGGGCCGTATTCAAGATTATTTTCCTGTAAAATTTTTATGATTTCGATAATGATCGCGATAGCACTTTTATCATCTGCACCGAGAATTGTTGTCCCGTCGCTTGTAAAAGTCCCATCTTTGAATATAACAGATATTCCTTTCCCGGGATTTACTGTATCCATGTGGGCATTTAGGAGCAGTGGAGGGCATTTTGTATTTCCCTTGAATCTGGCGATAAGATTCCCAGTATTGCTTCCTGTTTTTTCACCAGCTGTGTCCACAAAAGTTTCTGCGCCCATAGACTCAAATATTCCCCTTAATTCGAGGCAGATTGGGCCTTCCTCTTTTGAAACGCTGTCAATTCCTACCAGATGAGTGAATGTTTCGAGCAACCTATTACTATTAATCATTTTTTGGCCTGTATTTTTTACGATGCAATCTTTTTTAATAACGGTTGAAAAAATAAAGTTAACATATTATATAATTTTAAATAGTGGAAGTGCGCAGCTCACTGGTGGGGCTCCCGGACTTCAAATCCGGTGTGGGGCGCTAAAACCGTTCCGGGTGGGTTCGATTCCCATGCACTTCCGCCAACTAAATTATTGAGCCTTTAGCGTCTGAATTTCTGATACAATAATTTAGCTGATAATTCAACATTACGTGTAGATAAAGTGTTTTTTGCCTTATCATGAGACCTTTGAAAAATGTTTCCCGCTATAAGCTGGATTCAAGTTCAAGGAAGGCGATCCCGCTGCAAGCGGGATTAAATGCAGGAATACATTTAGTATTTCGAGGCTTAAAATTTGAGTCTGACGCCGGCACGAAGTGAAGCTTTAGCGCTATTTGGGCAAAAGGGGACGTTTTGCAAAGGTCTCATCATGCCGAAAGGAAGGAATATTTCTAGTGTCTGACAAACCAAGTTACGAAGAACTCGAACAAAGAATAAAAGAGATAGAGAAAGAATACGTTGATCGCAAGAAAGCGGAAGCTGCGCTAAAAAAGAATGAACAATTTCTTCAGAGTATCTTTGATGCAATGCAGGATGGAATAAGTGTTCTTGACTCAGAGCTTAATATTGTAATGGTTAACGCATGGATACAAAATTTGTATTTGGATGGTATTACAATAGGTGTAAAAAAATGCTATGAAATCTTTAAGGGAAGACATTCTCCATGCCACTTGTGCCCTGCTTTTAAAACATTGGAAGATGGCAAAACGCATAGTAAGATTATCCCTTTCCCGAGCCTTGAAGATCCAGCCATGTGGTTGAGTATATCTACTTATCCCTTAAAGAACTTTGATGGACAGGTGGATGGTGTTGTTGAACATATAAGAGACATTACTAAAAGCAAGCGGGCAGAGGAGGCTTTGCGACAGAGCGAGGCGAGATACCGAGAGCTTGTCCAGAATGCAAACAGCATAATTTTGAGGAGAAATACCGAGGGCAAAATTACCTTTTTTAATGAATTTGCCCAGCGCTTTTTTGGTTACACAGAGGATGAGATTATCGGCAAGAACGTTGTTGGCACTATAGTACCGGAAAAAGATAGAGCCGGCCGCAACCTTGCAGCAATGATTAAGGATATAGGGCTTAATCCTGCAAAATACGCTGCAAATGAGAATGAGAACATACGTAAAAACGGTGAAAGTGTCTGGGTTTCATGGACTAATAAAGCCATTAGAGATAAAAATAGGAATATAGTTGAAATCCTATGCGTTGGTAATGATGTTACTGAACGCAGACAGCTTGAAAGACAGCTTCGTTATGCGTTGAAAATGGAATCCATAGGGACTCTGGCCGGAGGAATAGCACATGATTTCAACAACCTGCTCATGACTATACTTGGCAATGCTTCCTTAATGTTATTGAATACTGATCCCGGTGATGCGAATTATAAAAGGCTCAAAACCATTGAAGAACAGATTGAAAGTGGGTCCAAACTGACTTCACAGCTTCTTGGATATGCAAGGAAGGGGAAATATGAACTCAAGCCTGTTAACCTTAACTATCTAGTGAAAAATTCTGCTGAGATTTTCGGAAGAACCAGAAGAGATATCTCGATTAAACTGGAGTTATCTCCTGATTTGCTGTCGGTTGAGGCAGATGGAAATCAGATTGAACAGATTCTGTGGAATCTGTATGTTAATGCAGCAGACGCTATGCCTGAAGGAGGCGATTTTATAATAAAGACCTTTAATACAAACCACATTGAAATGGGACGTAAGTTATATGTCCAAAAGCCCGGCGAGTATGTTTTGTTAACCGTAACCGATACAGGCATAGGCATGGACAAAAAGATTCAGGAACGCATATTTGATCCATTTTTTACCACAAAAGAGATGGGGCGGGGTACTGGTCTTGGTCTGGCTTCTACTTACGGCATCATAAAGGGGCATGATGGATACATTGATGTTAGTTCCAGGAAGGGACACGGAACAACTTTGAACATCTATTTGCCCGCGTCAGAAAAAATTGTTAAAAAAAGTGTCAATCTTCCTAAAATGGTCGTTAAGGGAACCGAAACAGCATAGACGGCCAGGCATCCGAAATATTACAACGAGGCTGCAACGGGTTTATCCATAAGCCCTTCAGTATAAATGAGTTATCAGGAAAATTAAGGGAAATTCTGGAGAAGAAATTATGATACCGCTGGGAAAGCTCCTTGTAAAACTTGGCTACGCAAAAGAGGAGCAGATAGATGAAGCTTTAAAAAGGCAGAGAGAATTGGGCGAATTTAAGTTTGGAGTGTCGAAGAGCTTGCCGTTGATACTTTTAAGCCTAAGTATGGTCAAAACAAAATGGAAAGACCACAGATTAGGCAAAATACTTATAGAAATGGGAGTTGTTACACCAGAGCAAGTAGAAGAAGCATTACAGAAGCAGAGAGAAGAGAGAAATAAGTATATTGACTCAGCCCTTTCCGAAGTTGCTCTGGAAATACCTTCTATCCTAAACTCAGCTCTCAACGTCTATGATCTTCTGACCAATGTAATGGTTTTCTGTAATACAATACTTAATTCAAAGGCCAGCGCCCTTTATATTTGTGATGAAAAAACGGATAAATTGATAGTAAACTTTTATACGGATTGTGAAGAAATCTCTCAAATGCATGTGTCAACAGGAAGTGTCGCGGGATGGGTCATAAAGCATAATGAAATATTTTTAGTAGATGACCTTAGTTCTGACAGGAGATTTTCCAGGGAACCATATAGTTTTTTAGGGGAAAAAATAAAGTATGTAGCCTGTGTTCCTGTCAGAATCAAATGGCAGATCATTGGAGCTATCGAGGTCATAAATAAAAAACAAGGTAAAGGCTTTTCAGAAAAAGATCTGTTTCTATTATCCGCTATTGCCAATCAAATCAGTATAATCTTGGAAAACGTCGGATTACTAGGAGAGTTAGACCAAAGCCTTCAAGACCTTAAAGAAGCTCAGGCCAATATTATTCGAACGGAAAAACTAAGTGCGATAGGAGAAATGGCCGGCGGCATTGCTCATGACTTTAACAACCTTCTTATGGGTATCCAGGGGAATATTTCCTTAATGCAAATGGATATTGACTCCAAGCATCCATACTATGAAAGATTGAATAATATTGAGAAACAGATTGTTAGAGCTGCCAGTCTAACTTCACGCCTGCTTGGATATATGAGGAAGGGTAGATATGAGGTAAGACCCATTGACCTTAACCAGTTAATAGAGGAAATTTCCGGCGCTTTTGCTCGAACCAGAAAGGAAATTACGATTCATAAAAAACTTGTTAAAGACTTATTAGCAATAGAGCTGGACCCTGGGCAGATTGAGCAGGTTTTGCTCAATCTTTTTATGAATGCTGCGGATGCAATGCCTGAGGGCGGAGATCTTATTATAGAAACCACAAATATAGGAAGCGAGGATATGAAGGAAAAGTTGTATGATCCAAAAGCTGGCAAATATGTTATGCTGAGTGTCACAGACACAGGCATCGGTATGGACAAAAAAACAGCAAAGCGTATATTTGAACCTTTTTTTACGACCAAAGAGCCGGGGCAAGGTACTGGACTTGGTCTGGCTTCTTCCTATGGTATCATAAAAGGTTATGGTGGATATATTGATGTTGAATCCAAGAAAGGAGGGGGGGCAACTTTCAGGATTTATATTCCTGCATCTGAAAAAGAGGTCCGGAAGGACGATATGGCTTCTGAAGAAATCATTAAAGGGGCCGGCACCGTCCTCCTGGTGGATGATGAAAAAGTTATTCTTAAAATAGGCCGGGAATTGTTGGAAGCAATGGGTTACAGAGTACTAACAGCCAGTGGTGGAAAGGAAGCTGTTGAGGTTTACAGGAAAAATCGGGATGAGATCGACATGGTACTATTGGACATGATTATGCCTGTTATGGAGGGTGGAGAAGTTTTTGACATCATAAAGGAGATCAACCCGGAGGTAAAGGTTCTCCTTTCAAGCGGATACAGCTCAGGCGGCAGGGCGAAAGAGATATTGAGTCGCGGCTGTGATGGCTTCATCCAGAAACCGTTCAGCATGAGCGAACTATCTGAGAAGATAAAAGAAATTCTCGGTAAGGAATAGATTCTATAGCTGTTGGCGTTGTAATTGAATAAGGAGGAAAAATAGTGCCCATCATTGAAATAAGAGCAAGTGAACTGGATGTTGAAAAGTTTATTAAAGATAAGACGGCAGAGATATCTAAAGCCGTCGGGAATGATATAGCTATTAATGCTCTCTCGGGCGGCGTTGATTCTTCAACTGTTACACTGCTTGGCCATAAGGCTCTATATAAAAAGCTGAAAACTTATTTTATAGATAATGGCTTGATGAGAAAGGATGAGCCTCAAGAAGTAGTTTCTATTTTTAATAAAATGGGCGTTAATGTAGAGATAATTGATGCAAGGGAGGAATTTTTCGCAGCATTGAGAGGTATAGATGATCCAGAGAAAAAAAGAGAAGCGATTACTCAAACATTTTATAAAAACGTTTTTGGGAGACTTGTTAAAAACAGCGGGGCAAAGTATCTTCTTCAGGGGACTATATTAACTGATGTCGATGAGACGGTTGCAGGTATCAAGAGGCAGCATAATGTTTTTGAGCAATTGGGTATTGATCCT
>Ga0114930_10004256_pt1 | contig 12164 bp, 10 predicted proteins | sample AnhtaG_FD_87300 | JGI IMG/M metagenome (GOLD analysis project Ga0114930, IMG submission 87300) | Deep subsurface microbial communities from Anholt, Denmark to uncover new lineages of life (NeLLi) - Anholt_01485 metaG | ecosystem: Environmental > Aquatic > Marine > Oceanic > Sediment | place... | reverse complement strand
TTCGCTTCCGGGGGGCGTGCCTGGAAGACAGCCGAGGAGTACCTGGGCGATATCTGGGACCATTTCTCCTGCGATTTCGTGTACCCCAACGGCGTTCACATGATCAGCATGTCCCGCCACTGGAACAGGTCTGACGGCAACGTGTCCGAGTACGTGGTGGGGACCAAAGGGGGGAGTAACTGCCACAACATGGGGAGCGGAGGTCTCGACGCCTACGTCCAGGAGCACGTGGACCTCATCGCAAGTATGCGCGGTACCGGCAAACACTACAACGAGGCCATGCAGGTCGCCGAAAGCACCATGACCGCCATCATGGGCAGGGAATCCGCCTATACCGGCAAGAAACTCGATTGGGACGAATTCATGAAGGCTGAACTCGACCTCTTGCCAAAAACGTTCGACCCCGGCGCGAAAATCCCGCTCAGGCCGATCCCGATTCCCGGCAAAAACAGGTGGTAAATCCCGTTTATCGCCCTCCCCGGCGCCGTAGTGCGGTGCCGGGGATTTTTTTATATCTTCGGGCAGGGCGTTTGCAGGTAGACCGATTCGCGTGTCCCGATCGCTCACTCAAGACACGAGGGCGCCAACAACGGCCCCTGTACACCTCGATTGCCATCGAATACCGATCGTGAGGCGGATTATCGGCTTCCTTGGGCGTGCGTGGGCTCTCTCTTGACAAAGCATCACCGAAAAGAGTTAATTGAACGGCGCGGCAGGAGATGGATGGAGGCTGCGAGGCGCAGAGGAACGAAGTGCGGCGATGGTGATTGCGGAGCGGGAAGGCAGAGACGAATAGACGCGAGTTTCCTGCAACGGCGGGCCCGGGCGCCGCTGCTGAAGCCATGGGATCTTTCGTAGCGGACTCCGCCAAGAGGACAATCGCGGAGGCATCAGGGACGTCCGAATTGCAGGAAGTTGCGTCTCGTAAACGATAGCCGCCCAGATGTCTGGCCGTCAAGGAGGTTCGCCATGGAGAGGACAGTCTTCGGGATGTTGGTTTGCTTTCTTGCCCTTGTTCCGTATCTCGCTGATTCGTCGCAGGAGAAGATGCCTTACAATGCGCAGGGGGAACTCGTGGGCGAGGTAACATGCGACTCGGCCATCGTCCGGGCGAGGCTTACGCTCCGGCCGGAGCGCAATCCGATCACGGATGCCGGGATGGGAGGACGGCTCGTATGGGTGCCGTGGGCACCGAACATCTCGGAGGGCGTTCCGGGGAAGGAAGGTTGGGTCAGAGTCCATTACGGCACCAAGCCGGCTTTGTCTGACGCGCGAGCCACTGCCTGGGCGAAAGCGGAGAAGGAAAACGATTGCTCGGTCCAATTCAAACTCAGCGGATTGAAGCCCGCTACCACGTACTATTACCGGGTCGAGATGGTAAATCGGAGAGGGGAAGGGCCCGGCCGTATGGGCGGGATCGGTTGTTTCAAGACCGCACCCCCGGCGGACGTATGCGTGCCGGTTCGATTCACGGTCACCACCGGACAGGCCATGCGCAGCAGGGACATTGTCCGCGATGGCAACCCCTGGGGATTCAAGACGCACCAGGCCATCGCACGCAGTAAGCCCGATTTTCACGTCTCCACCGGCGACAACGTCTACTATGATCAAGATATCTTTCTCGCCACGAACGTCGAGCTCGCTCGTTACCACTGGCATCGTATTTATGCTCTGCCGTGCGTTCGCGATCTTTTCCGAACCACTCCCGGCTACTGGGAGAAGGACGATCACGATTACCGCTGGAACGATTGCGACCCCCATCAGAAAGTTCCTCGCAAGTTGTCAGCCGGCAATATCATGATCACCGACGAGATGGGGCGGCGTCTCTTTCGGGACGCGGTGCCAATGAGCGAAAAAACGTATCGCACGTTCGTCTGGGGAACGGGGCTTCAGATATGGCTTACGGAGGGCCGCGATTACCGCTCGCCGAACGCCATGCCCGACGGCCCGGACAAGACCCTGTGGGGCGCCGAGCAGAAGGCGTGGCTGAAGAAAGGCTTGATGGAGAGCCGGTGCGACTTCAACGTTCTCATTTCGCCGACCCCCCTCGTTGGTCCCGACCGTCAGGCGAAGCGAGACAACCATGCCAATAGAAGGGGATTCTGGACCGAGGGGAGGGAATTCCTTCGATGGGTCAGGGAATCCGGACTGAAAAACTTCTACGTCGTCTGCGGCGACCGCCACTGGCAGTATCATTCCATCGATGAGACCGGCGTCGAGGAGTTTTCCTGCGGAGCGATAAGTGACCGGCATGCCGCCCGCAATCAGCCTCGTTGGGGAAAAGAGCGGCAGCCCCATTTTCGAGACGGGAAAGGCGGTTTTCTCATGATTGATGTACAGCGCGGAGGCTCCGGCCCGGAGGTGAGATTTACCTTCTGCGATGTGGACGGCAACCCCGTGTACGTGTGTCGGAAAAAGCACGAAAAAGGCGATGAATCACGTGAACCGGACAGCCCGCCAGGCCACCGAGGCCCTTGACATTTCTTCCTGGGGCGAGATTTCGTCCTCGCTCGTAAGCCGCTGAACTGACATGAGGTAATGATGTAAAGGAGGCAACAAGTGAGTGTCTTATCCGCGATTGGAAACACCCCGCTCGTGAGAATAACGAATCTGCTGAACGACCCGGGAGTCGCGGTCTTCGGGAAACTGGAGGGAGCCAATCCTGGAGGATCAGTGAAAGACCGACCCGCGCTCTACATGCTCAAGAAAGCCGAGGAATCGGGCGAGCTGACGCCTGACAAGATCATCGTCGAACCCACTTCGGGCAACACAGGCATTGGCCTGGCGATGATCGCCGCCGCCAAGGGATACCGGGTCAAGCTGTTCATGCCCGAGTGTGTCAGCACCGAACGGCAACACACCCTCGAAGCTTTCGGGGCGGAGGTCATCCTGACCCCGGCGCGCGAGGCGACCGACGGTGCGATTCGCAGAGCCCATGAACTCGTCAACGAGGAACCCGAGACATACTACATGCCCAACCAATTCGAGAACGAGAACAATGTCCTTTCGCACTACGAGACCACCGGACCGGAGGTCTGGGAGCAGACCGCGGGAGAGGTCGACGTTTTTGTGGCGGGCATGGGGACGACAGGGACGCTGATGGGCGTCGGCAGATTTCTGAAGGAGAAGAAACCGCAAGTCCGCGTCGTCGGGGTCGAGCCGACGGAGGGCCATACCATCCAGGGCCTCAAGAACATGCGGGAGTCCATCGTTCCCGGGATCTATCGTCCGGAAAGGCTCGACCAGAAAATCACCGTGGAGGACGGAGAGGCTTACGAACTCACCAGGCTTCTCGTCCAGAAGGAGGGCCTGTTCGTCGGCATGTCGAGCGGAGCAGCCGTCGCCGGGGCCTTGCGAGTGGCAGAGACCATGGAATCCGGAACCGTCGTTGTCGTGCTTCCGGACCGCGGCGACCGTTACTTGAGCACGACGTTCTTCAGGTCCATCTGCTCCAAGTGTCCGCCGTGATGCAGGGGCGATGGCTGAAAAGATGCGGGGGTCTGCCGAACTGCCCGTGGGCTTCAGGTGCTGGATCTGTGAATCCGCTTCCAGCGCCTATCGAACCAGAACCACTGCGTGGGATACTGCCGGATGTACGACTCCACGACTCCGGCGAACCGGGCGGTGTTGGCATAGCTGTCGGCTTTGAGGTTGCCGGTGTCGATGACCTCAACCTCTGGTCCAATGATGAGCTTATAACTACCGTCGCCACGCCGGATAATGAACATCGGAAGGACAGGGGCCTTCGATTTCAACGCAAAGAAAGCCGCACCCGTCGCGGTGGATGTGGGCATTCCCAGAAAGTCTACGACCGCTCCTCTTTCCGAGCGCTGGTCAATGTGCATCATGAGGATATGTCCCCGGGATAGCCAGTCCAGCGATTGCCTCACCGAGCGCGAAAGCGGAAACTTGGGTATCGTAACTTGCCCCACCCATTGCCGAATCTCGCTGAATATCTCCTCGAGTTGCTCGTCCCTCATCTGTCGCATGATCGTACCGCAGGGATAGCCCAGGGAATTCAACTTTGATCCGAGAAGAATAAAATTTCCCAGATGCGCGCACAGGCCGACGGCTCCTTTCCCTCTGCGCAACGCTTCATCGAGACGGTCCAGTCCCTCCGTTTCCTTCACGAGCGCGCAAGCATCTTCGATGGTGCCACGCCCGTAGTAGAGCATCAGCTCCAATGCGCTTCTCGCGCCGAAACGGAGTACCTCACGAGCCATGTCGCGGATTTCGCTCGGCGACTTCGTCGTTCGGTAAACGAGGGAGAGGTTTGCAAGGGCGAGCTTACGGTTGCGGTTGAGCAGATGATAGCCGAGGTCCGCCATCGCCCGGGACAGCCCGCCCACGCCTTTCAGAGGAAACAGTCGCGCCGCGACGAGTCCTCCTGCAAGCGCGCGGCGAACCACCCACCGTTCGAGTTTCTTTTTTGTTGTCAGTTTCTCAGACATCTCTCATCGTCCGGGCGGATACGACCCGGCAATCGCTGTCCCTGCGATCGTTGGGGGCGGATTTCAGCCCGTCTCGCGCGCCGGCACAGGTCAGTTTGCTTTCCCCGGGCGTCCGCCTTCGCACTGCGATGGACGACGACAGGCGGATTGGTCGCTCCCGCTTTCCACCGCTCATTTTTCTTTGCTGGCGGGGTCGGAGGGGATGAGGGCGCGACCCTCCGAACCTCGACCTTAGCGAGACCCCTAACCGAATCGGTAATGTTTCCGAACGCGTTTGGCGACTTTCCACACGCAGGTGAGCCCCTCCGGGAATACGACAAGATCTCCTTGTCCGAAATGGACATCGCCCGTCGGGGTGCTTACCGTGACATCCCCCTCCAGGATGTAGCATGTTTCCTTATCGTCATACTGCCAGTCAAACGTCGAGGGATCGCACTCCCAAATGGGCCAGCTTTTCACCCCCATTTCGTTCAACTCTTCCTCCGAGGGCTTCCGGACTTCGATCTCACTCATTGGACAATTCCTCCACCTCACCGAATTCCATGTTTCGCTTTCTGCAAATGCCGCGAGCCCTGCGTAGCGCGTCTCTGTTTCCTTTCCGAACATGATATCCCGGCTCAGCGTTCTCCGCGCGGGCCCCTCACGAAGTATCATAGACCACAACACCATTTCACCGCAACACTCATCGGGTGTGGCTGTCCTTGAGCGGCACGGGACCTCCAAGCCTCCTTCACGTAACGCCGCCCCGCTGAGAAGCGGGGCTGTCGTGGTGGGGGCGTCTCGCGCCCATAACCGAGGGCAGGATGCCCTCGACACTGCCGGCAAGATGCCGGCGGTACACCCGAAAACAAACGCTGCAGCAGGCCATGCGCCGTTTTGCCACCGCAGAAGTCCGTTTAAAATGGGATACGGATCCTCACGCCTTTCGTGCCGCGAGCCCCAGTCGCTATCTGAGAACCCAACCGCCATCCTCAACCCCCAGAGCCATTTCAGCTACCACGGAGACGCAGTCACACCCGGCGGATTCTGGTTGACATTCTTCGCCTGAATTTGCATACTTACACTGTTCGTACGCCGGTGCTACCCGGGACACGCTTCCCGGGTCATTGAGCCCCGTCGTGCAGCTTTTTCGGACTGCCTCCTGCTGGGGAGTGGTCGAATTGGTAAGACGCTTGACTCTGGATCAAGAGGCCGCAGGTTCGAGTCCTGCCTCCCCAGCCATTCCCATTGATCTTGCCGCGTCCCCTGGCTTGATGTCTTTCCGGCGAAGCTTTGAGGGCCCCATTGTGCGGGCCTCTTGGGCTTGGGTGTGGCTGTATTTCAGGGGCATCAGCTTCGGCTTTGGAGCGGCGGATGCGGGGCGTGCTCGATTTGCCTCTATGACGCCCTTTCAGGGCTCATGGGCACGGGGCCGGACGGCGGTCCCAGGGCTTTGCCCTGGGCACGTATGGTGGTGTGTGAAAAGAACTCCTTTGACAGGATTATTGAGCCTTGGGTTGCTAAAGGAGCGCCGTTCTGCGCCGGAGACCGCCGGAAGTGGGGAGGGGCCGAGCGCTCGCAGCTAGCACCTTTTGCTGTACTGGCGGTGGAGTGATCAATAAGTCGCTGCACTTGGAACCGTAACGCCGCCCCGCCGAGGCGGGGCTGTCCCCAGAGCGTCTCGCTCTCGACCAAGGGGGGCAAGATGCCCCCCACACAGCCGGCAGGATGCCAGCGGTACGGTCCCATAACCATCCGTCAGCGGAGGCTCCAGGGAGCGCGCCTCTGGCTGTTGCATTGGCGGCGCAAAGAGCAATAACAGGATTCACAAGATCAGGTCCATCCCGTTATCCCGTCAAAAGAATACGTGACGAAATCTATGAATCAGAGCACTAAGCTATGAAGCCCCGTTGGGGCTAAGCACCTTCTGCACAGCGAAGCCCCGAAGGGGCGACATCTCCTCAGCCCTGGGCAACGCCCAGGGGGCCGGCCAGAAACCGACAATCAAAGCTCTGAACGAGCGCACTAACGCACTGCCAGTCAGTCGCAGCCACGCCCGTGGGCTTGTTCTTTGCTGACCCTCTGGACACAGAAATGATAAACTACCCGCTGTTCTTACCTGCTTCACTCGCAGGCAGCATCCCACTTTTCGCAGTGGAGGACAATGATATGCCGGATAGAACTTTGAACCGCCGAGATTTTCTGAGGAGGTCGGCCGCAGGAATCGCGGCCCTCGCTCTCGCAGGCGCGGGGGGGTCTTCTCAAAAAGCGTCAAGCCGCCCTTGTTCGATCATCTACTTCACAAAGTTTCTTCGCGGGCTCGGTGCAGAAGAGATGGCCCGCGCGGTGAAAGGCATGGGTATGGATGGACTTGATCTTGCCGTCCGCCGGGGGCATTTCGTCAACCCGCACAACGTTCGTGATGTCCTGCCAAAGGCGATGAACGTCTGGAAAAAGGCTGGTCTGTCCGTTCCCATGGTTTCCACGGAAACGAGCTTGACTGATCCCAACGACGCGACGGTTGAGCCGATCTGGGCGGCGTGTGCGGAAGCGGGCGTCGCCAGCATCAAGATCGGTTATTGGGCATGGAAGGAAGGGGGGAGCTATTGGAGCAGGGTGGATCAGGCGCGGCGAGACCTGGACGGATTTCGGAAGTTGTCGGAGAAGTACAGAGTCCGCACGCTGGTTCATAACCATTCTGGGTTTTACCTGGCGTGCAACGCCTCCACCTTGATGACGCTTCTGCGGGATTTCGATCCGGCTCATGTCGCAGCCTACGTTGACCCCGCCCATCTTGCCATCAACGGTGAGCCCCTTTCTCTTGCTCTCGAAATCATCGGCAATCGTCTCGCAATGGTCGCTGTGAAGAATGTCGCATACGTTGCCACCAAAGGCGCCAGCCGTACGACGTGGAAAAGGAGTTGGTGTCTGCTCCGCGACGGTCTCGTGGACTGGCCCCGTGCCATCGCACTGCTTGAAGAGCGCGGTTACGACGGTCCCTTGAGCTTGCACGGTGAGTACTCCGGCCCGGAAAGCCGTGAAGCTATCCTGAAGCACGTCGCGGACGATGCCAGGTACCTCATTTCCATTGTCAGGTGACGGCGGGCGCCCACCGGCGATTCCGGTCGTTGATGGCTGCACGTGCGACGGCGATGGGAGGTGCTGCAGCGGCACGGCTACATTCCGCAGCGGTTAACCCGTAAGAGGAGAACATGATGCCTGTTGTACCCCAAAAGACCTCTGTAGATCGAGCAAAGGGCTCGGCCCGGCACACGTCGCGGCGGGTTATCTTCGTCGTGGTCGCCCTCGTTTCTTGTGGACTTCTGCTGTTGTGCGTACGCGGGCACGGCCCCTATCCGTTTCGCCGGCCCACCGTCAAGACGGGCCTCCATGTCCTGTCCGAGCAGAGATACCGGCTTCTGAAAGGAAGCCGAGTTGGGTTGATTTGCAACCACTCCGCTGTCAATTCGCGGGGCGAGCATATCATTTCGCTGTTTCGCGGGCAGCGCGTTTTTCGTCTCGTAGCGCTGTTCTCGCCGGAGCACGGGTTGAAAGGCGATGTGGACGAGAGGATTGCCTCCGCCGTCCACAGCGACACAGGACTGAAGGTCTATAGCCTGTACGGCGAGACGCTCCGTCCGACGGAGGAAAGCCTCAGGGGCATCGACACTCTGGTCTTCGACATTCAGGACATCGGCGCCCGCTTCTACACGTATATTTCGACCCTGGCCATGTGCATGGAAGAAGCCGCCAGGCACAACGTACGGTTTGTGGTTCTGGACAGACCGAATCCCATCACCGGCACGAGAGTCGAGGGACCCGTGCTTGACAAGGCTTACGAAGGAAGCTTCATATCCTATTTTCCTCTTCCTGTGGCGCACGGGATGACCGTCGGCGAGCTCGCTCGCATGTTCAACAGGGAATTCGGCATTCGCTGCGATCTCAGGGTTGTCAGGATGCGAGGCTGGCGAAGGCGCATGTGGTTCGATGAAACGGGGCTGCCCTGGATCAATCCGTCTCCGAACATCCGCAACGTGGTTGAAGCGACGCTTTATCCGGGCTTCGGGATCGTCGAGAAAACCAACATGTCTGTGGGCAGGGGAACTTTCGCGCCGTTCGAGCTTTATGGTGCACCGTGGGTAGACGGCAAGGAGCTCGCCCGGCGGATGAACGGGATCGGCTTGCCCGGCCTGCAATTCATGCCCGCCGAGTTCACGCCGGAGCGGAGCGCTTTCGCGGGCGAGTCATGTTCGGGGGTGAGGGTCGTCTTGACCGACAGAGGTAAGCTTGATTGCCTCCGCGCCGGCCTGACGTTCCTTGACGCCATTTATCGATTGCACGGTGATGCGTTCGACATCGAGCGAATTGGGCCGATGATCGGCGACCCGGCGGTCGCGGAGAAGATCAAAGCAGGTGTACCGGTCGAGAAAATTGTCAGCGACTGGCAGCCCCGGCTGCGGCGTTTCATGAAGCGGCGGGAGCGATACCTGTTGTACCCGTGACGGTCTCTCGGGCAGCAGCGAAGGCCGTGCACCATCCGGATCGCAGTGATGCACCGTGCCTTTGGCCTCGTTCAGCGTCGAGGGAGCCTCACGTTGAGTTTACATGAAGGCGGACGAGAGATAAAGAGGGAGCTCCGCAGGCGGTAGTACAGCCTTAAAATCTGATGTCGTATCAGGGAGGATGAAGGATGGAAAATCGTCTGAGCAGACGTCGGTTCTTGCAGTTGGGGATGGCGGCGGGAGTTGCCACAGGACTTCGGCCGTCAGTACGTGCAGACAGCGATTCCGGGCCGACTCGCCTGGGCTTCATCGGGGTTGGCGGCCGGGGGACCTACTTGTTGGGGCTTTCCCTGGGCATAAAGGAAGTGGACGTCCGCGCCATCTGCGACATTAATGAGAGCCACCTCAGTCGAGCGCAGAACATCGTGCAAAAGAACCGGGGCCATCGGCCGCACGGATATTCCGCGGGGCCGAAGGAGTATCGGCGATTGCTTGACCGGGACGATGTTGACGTCGTGGTCATCGCCACGCCCATGCAACTCCACGCGGAGATGGCGGTTGATTCACTACGTGCGGGGAAGCATGCCTTCAGCGAAGTAGCGGCGGCCTGCACTCTCGAGGAATGCTGGGCGCTGGTCGAAGCGGTTGAGGAAACGGGTCGGCTCTACATGCTCGGCGAAAACTGCTGCTACTATCGCTCCAACATGATCGTTCTCAACATGGTCAAGCAGGGGGTCTTCGGGGACATTACCTATGCCGAGTGTGGCTACGTCCACGACTGCAGAGCGATTAAATTCAAACCCGACGGATCACTGACCTGGCGGGGGGAATTGGGCCGCGACAACATCGGCAACCTTTATCCCACGCACTCGCTGGGCCCCGTCGCCCAGTGGATGGGAATCAATCGTAGAGACCGCCTTGTCTCTCTCGTGTCACTGACCACGCGACAGGCCAGCATCGAGCGATATGCGGACATGCGCTTCGGTCAAGATAGCCCCCCCGCCGAAGTCAAATTTGCTGTGGGTGATTCGACAAGCACGTTGATCCGGACCGCGAACGGCGCCCTCATCGATCTGCGATACGATACCGCCTCCGCTCGCCCTCATCCGAGCACGACGTACTATGCCTTGCAGGGACTGAAAGCCTCCTATGAATCGAGAGGTGACCAGATCTGGATCGAGCGGGTCAGCAGGAGCCTGGCCTGGGAGTCCCTGGACGAGCATGCGGAGAAATACGAAGATCCGAAATGGAAAACGTGGCGAGAAGAGGCAAAGAAGACCGCTCACGGCGGGGCCGATTTTTTCGTGATTCGGGAGTTCCTCGAGGCTATCCGTGCCGGCCGCCCCTCACCCATTGACGTGTACGACGCGGTGACCTGGAGCTCGATCATTCCGCTTTCGGCAAGGTCCATACGCAGCGGGGGAAAACCCGTGGACATTCCCGATTTTACCCGTGGAAAATGGAAAAGGATGACTGTATAGAAAAGGTTGACTTTTACACATCTAATCACTTCAATACGAGCATATTACAACCTGACAATTCGAGAAAAGCCAAGTTTCGCACACCAAGAAGGCTCTGGAAACACGGTGTCTCGAGGGAGAGGATGATGATCATGTTGAGGAACAGGTTTTCTTGCCCTGTCGTGTTGATGACCGCCAGCCTGGTTCTCGGGATGCTGCCCGTGTTCAAACAGGGAACGGCGCAAACGGAGCTTGCACGACCAACGAAGCAGCAGCTCGAGTGGCAGGACATGGAGTTCGGAGTCTTCTGTCATTTTGGCATCAACACGTTTCACGACAAGGAATGGAGCGATGGCACGCTCGATCCGGCGACGTTCAATCCCGCCGAACTGGATGCCGGGCAGTGGGTCAGGGCGGCACGCGATGCCGGGGCAAAGTACTTCATGCTGACGGCAAAACATCATGATGGATTCTGTCTTTGGCCGACGTCCACCACAGACTACAGCGTTAAGCGAAGTCCCTGGCGCCACGGCAAGGGAGACGTGGTCAGGGAGGTTGCCGACGCCTGTAAGAAGTATGGCGTGAAGTTCGGTGTGTACCTCTCGCCGTGGGACCGCCACGAGCCCTGCTACAAGGACAAGGAAGCCTACGATGCATTCTACAAGCGGCAGCTTGAGGAATTGCTGACCGGATATGGTGAGCTGGTCGAGGTGTGGTTTGATGGCGCCGGATCGGAAGGGCGGGAATACGACTGGCCCGGTATCATCGCCCTGGTGCGGAAACACCAGCCAAACGCCATGATTTTCAATATGGGAGAGCCGACGATTCGCTGGGTGGGGAACGAAAATGGCGTCGCTCCATACCCGTGTTGGAATACGGTGAGGAAAGACGATGTCCTCGAATTCTCGCGAGGGAGGGGCAAGGCTGATGGCGAAGGTAGCGTTTGGCTGCCCGCCGAGTGTGACGCGAGAATTCGGAGAAACTGGTTCTGGCATTCGGACGACGCGGCAACGCTAAAGTCCGTGGACCAGCTCATGGAAATGTACTACCGCTCCGTGGGGCACGGCTGCAACCTCCTGCTCAACGTTGGCCCGGACCGGCGGGGACTTTTTCCAGAGCAGGACGTAGCGGGGCTGCGGGAGTTCGGCGCCGAGATTGTCCGACGGTTCTCCAGGAGCCTCGCCAGTACGAGCGGTGAAGGCGACCGGCTCTCGGTTTCCTTCCAACAACCGACATGGGTGGACCACGCTGTCACGATGGAAGCGATTCAGTACGGCGAGAGAGTGCGCACGTACATCATCGAAGCTGTCGTTGAGGACGAGTGGAAGACCGTCGCCGAGGGGACCGCCATTGGCCATAAGAAGATTGACAGATTCCCTGCCGTTCAAACGAAGAGCCTCCGATTCCGATGTCTTGCCTCGGAGGGTGAGCCGCAAATTAGGTTGTTTGCCGTGTTGTACTGCGCTGGTGATGGCGGAGCCGGAGAGAAATAAGTAGCATAGCGGCAGGCAGCCATTTCTTCTGACGTCGCATCCCTACAATAGCCTCAGCTGTCGCCTTCGCAGGATCCATTGGAATCCGGCTCTCCATTAACCTTGCCGTACTTCGATCCATAGCAGCCGAAGCCATGCCCATTTCTTTCGAATAGTCCTTACCAGTCTCGTAGGGAAAGCTCGTTTTGTTCAGCAGCCCTTTGAATCTTGAGAACGGCTACGAACATTGCTGAGTGGATTTTTCCGCAGAACATACAGGATTGTGTATTCTTCCCCATA
>Ga0114930_10004255_pt1 | contig 12167 bp, 6 predicted proteins | sample AnhtaG_FD_87300 | JGI IMG/M metagenome (GOLD analysis project Ga0114930, IMG submission 87300) | Deep subsurface microbial communities from Anholt, Denmark to uncover new lineages of life (NeLLi) - Anholt_01485 metaG | ecosystem: Environmental > Aquatic > Marine > Oceanic > Sediment | place... | reverse complement strand
GCACGCTCGAGAACGAGGTCGTGGGCAAGGTATGCGAAATGATGAAGGAGGGCGCGCCGTAGCTCGCGACGGGGCCTGGCCCACTGCGAGATCGCACAAGGTCCGTATGTGCACTCTTCTCAAAGCGCCTCCAGATTGGCAACCGGCTGTCTAGAAAGGACTTGGGAGAATTCTTGACAGCGCGCGACTCCCTGCGTAAGGGCCAGCGAAGTGCGACTTAGCACTGCCGTCAACGGCTCAAGATCAGAACGAACCGGCCCATGGGGTTCACCAGGCCAAACTGCTACTTGGTTTCGCGCCCAGAGATTTCCATTCCCGCTGACGACATACGGTGTTACACTTGGTTGAGTTGCCATTGAAGCCACAAGCCAATAGGAGAACACCATGGACATCATCCGAGCGGGAGAGATCATGGCCAGCCATCCCGAGCACGAGCGGCTGCCCCACGACTCGAACTATGCCTTCGGCTCCGCTTTCATTGCGGACCACTTCTGCCCTATTCTCGAGGCCGCGATTCCCATCTTCGACTCCGGATTCATGCACGCGGACGCAGTCTACGATGTCGTGAGCGTGAGCCACGGTTCGTTTTTCCGCCTCGAACAGCACCAGGCGCGCTTCGGGCGCGCCTGCGATGCGATACGCGTCCGGAACCCCTTTGACCGGGAACGCGAGGCAGAGATTCTCCACGAGCTCGTGGCTCGCGCCGGCCTCCGCGACGCCTATGTGTGGTGGACGGTCACGCGCGGCATACCGCCGATGGGCCGCAACGAGATGGTGGACGCCAGCGCGTTTGACAACCGCTTCTATGCCTTTGCCATCCCCTTCGTCTTCCTCTTCGACGACGACCAGCGAGCGCGAGGTGTCGACCTGATTGTGAGCCGCGACCGAATTCGCATTTCCCCCCGGGCCGTGGATCCGAGGGCGAAGAACTTCTGCTGGCTCGATATGCAGATGGCGCTTTTCGAAGCCGGTGACCGCGGGGCGGAGTGGGCGGTCCTCACGGATGAAGACGGCTTTCTCGCCGAGGCGACAGGCGCCAACATCTTCGCGGTCATGGACGGCGTCGTCATGACGCCTGACGCGGGCTGCCTGGAGGGCATCACGCGCCAGAGCGTCTTCGACCTGTGCAGCGAACTTGGCTTGACGGGCAAGGCCACGCGAATCCGTGCCGACGAACTGCGCTCGGCTGAAGAGGTCTTCATGACGACGACGGCGGGAAGCGTAATGCCGGTCCGCAGCGTGGATGGCGAACTGATTGGAGACCGGGACGGCCCGGGCGAAATCTCGATCCGCTTGCACAACCTTTACTGGGAGAAGCGCTGGTCCGGCTGGGACGCCACGCCGGTGCGGTACGAGCTCTCGGGTTGAACCATGGACGTCAGGGACAACTCGTTCGGATCTGGCCGCATTGGTGTCCTCGAGACGTTCGGTCTGTCTCCTTCAGGAGCCGCTCTCCGAGACTATTGGCGCGCCATTGCGGGCAACCCGTATGTGCGAGAGTTGTGGATTCTCCTGTGAAGCGGTCGTTTGCGCGCAGCCGCGCCCCCACAACCACCGCCAACACGCAATTAGGCAGACAAGGTACACTTCTTCCCGGTTTCGTACTGATACCTCCTTTGCATTAGGCAAACGGTGCCGGGCGGTGCGCATGAACAAGGAACCCGTTTGGAGGCAGCTTCTGATGACTTTCCCCTCGACCAGGAACGGCCGGTTTTCGGCCCTCTGCGTGGCTTGGCTCGCGTGTGTCTTTCCGTTGAACGCGGGTGCGGCGCCGGTGGTGAACGAATCGGCTCGCCCGCTGCCGCTTGTCTATGAGGCGGACGTGGCCGTCGTAGGAGGCGGCACGGGTGCGGTGGCCGCGGCGGTGGCCGCGGCGGAGTCGGGCGCCAGGGTGTTCCTGGCCGCCCCGCGCCTCTACCTGGGCGAGGACATGTGCGCGCCTTTCCGGCTTTGGCTCGAATCCGGGGAGACTCCGGAGACGGCCCTCGAGCAGGATCTCTATCGTGACCCAGGTTGCGCACGCGGACTGCGGTTTACGTACGAGGCCGACTTGCCGTCGATGGACAAACACGTGGACACGGACCCGCCGGGGATGCTGACGGACGGGCAGTGGGGCACGGCGTTCACGCAGAGCGTCCAGTACAACGGGGACGTCACCATCATCGCCGATCTGGCCGAGGCCAAGGAGTTGGACGAGGTCCGCGTGATGTACTTCCAAACGGATCGCGGCTTCGAGGTGGACACGATTACGGTGTCGACCTCAGATGACCGGAAGACGTGGTCCGAACGCGCGCGCGTTCGCAATCCGGAGCTGGGGAAGGGCAATTGGGTCGAGTCGGCCCTCACCGTCAGCGCCCCGGTCGAGGCGCGCGCCCGCTACGTGAGGTTTTACATCACCAAGGGGGAGCAGGCGGAGCGCATGCTGCTGGGCGAGTTGCAGATCCACTCGCGCGAGCCCGAAGAGCAGGCCAGAACGGATCGTCCCTTGGTGGTGGCGCCTATGCAGGTGAAGCGGGTGCTCGAGGAGGCGCTGCTCGAGGCCGGCGTCGAGTTCCTGTACGGCTGCTATGCCACCGGGGTGCTCACGGACAGCTCCGGCGCGCCGGCCGGACTCGAGATTGTGAACCGGGCCGGGCGGCAGGCGGTCTCGGCTAAGGTCCTCATCGATGCCACGGACCGCGCTTGGCTCGCCCGGGCGGCGGGGGCGCGTTTCCGCCCGTATCCGTCCGGCGTGCAGACGTTGCGGAGAATTGTCGGCGGGGGTGAAGCGCGGGCGGGTGCCGACATCAGTCACACCATCATCGGCCTGGCTCGGCCGCTGGGCGGGCGGGCCCCTGCCAAGTTTGGCCGGAACGTGCCGGCGGTGAATGCGCCTATGTCGCTGGAGTTCCCTGAGCTGATCGAATACCGCCTGCGGATTCCGATGAGGGACGGGTCGTTTGCCTCCTTTGCGGAAGCGGAGCAGACGGCCCGGGATTGGACCTACCACCCCGAGGGCTTAGTGGTATCGGAGACGGTGTTCCAGGTCCCTCCTGACGCCATGCATGGCGCGACGTCCCTGACGGGGCCGTGGCCGGGGTCGGCCGCCGCCGATCTCGAAGTCTTCCGGCCTGCCGGGATGGACCGGTTCTACGTGCTCGGGGGCTGCGCCGACGTGTCCCGCGAGGCGGCTGCGGCATTGGTTCGCCCGCTCGAGTTGATGCGCGTCGGCGCGCGTGTGGGCAAGGCTGCGGCAGAAGAGGCGAAGGGTGCGGGGCTCTCAGGGGCGTCGCGGCTGGCCGGGACACCGGGCGGCGCGGCGGCCGAGGGGGATACTCGGGAACGGCTTTGTGGGTTGCGTGCGACCGATCGGCCGGCGCGCTGGGTCGAGGCCGAGGCCCGCAGCCTGCCCGTCTTCGGGGCGTATGACGTCGTGGTGGCCGGTGGGGGGACGAGCGGGGCGCCGGCGGGCATCGCGGCGGCCAGGAACGGGGCACGCACGCTGGTGCTCGAGTACCTCACCGATCTCGGGGGCGTCGGGACCACCGGTCTGAGCGGCACCTACTGTGCCGGCTACCGCGAGGGGTTCACGGCCGAGGTGGACGCCGGTATCGCGCAGCTTGGGTCCCCGTCCTACGTGGACGCCAAGATGGAGTGGTGGCGGCGCGAGATCCGCAAGGCCGGCGGCGACATCTGGTTCGGGGTGCTGGCGTGCGGGGCTTTCGTCGAGCAGGATAGGGTCCAAGGCGTCGTAGTGGCGACGCCGGAGGGCCGCGGGGTCGTTCTGGCGAAGACGGTGGTCGATGCCACCGGCAACGGGGACGTCGCCATTGCGGCTGGGGCGGCGTCGATGTACATCGGGGCAGAGAGCGCCGCCATGCAGGGCACCGGTCTGCCGCCACGGGAGATCGGCGCCAGTTACCTCAACACCGACTGGACCTACGTGGACGAGAACGACATGGTCGACTTGCGCAGCGCAGTGGTGGGCGCGAAGCGCCGCTACGAGGGCGCGTGGGACCTCGGGCAGCTCATCGACACGCGGGAACGCCGGCGCGTGCTCGGGGACTACATACTCTCGCCGCTCGACATCATCAACCGGCGCACGTTCCCGGACACGATCGGCATCAGCCAGGGAGGACGCCTGGATTCGCACGGCTTCACCACGCACCCCTACTACCTCATCAACAACCACCACGGGGGAATTGCCTATACGCCGTACCGCTGTCTGCTGCCCAAAGGGATCGAGGGCATTCTTGTGGCCGGGCTGGCCGTGAGCGCCCACCGGGACGCGACCCCGTCGATCCGCATGCAGCCTTGCATGCAGAACCTGGGATACGCCGCAGGCTGTGCCGCGGCCATGGCCGCGGCGAATGGCGGCGCGACCCGGGCCGTCGACGTGCGGAAGCTGCAAGAGCACCTGGTGTCCGTTGAGTGCCTCACGCCGGAGGCGGCGACGCATCAGGACTCGTACCCGCTACCGGAGCAGACGCTGCGCGATGCCGTGCGACGCCTCGTCGAGACCGACTACCAGCAACTGGGCGCAATCATGGCGGCGTGGGAACGTTCGTTGCCGCTGGTGCGCGAAGCCTACGGCTCGGCGCCGACCCCCGAAGGCAAGCTGCGGTGTGCCCACGTATTGGGCGTGATGGGCGATGCGGCGGGCTACGACACCCTTGCGGAGACGGTCCGGGCCGCCGCCCAGTATGGTGCGGAGAACATTGACACGTACTTCCCGTGTATCACCTGGCTGGACAGCTACATCATCGCCTTGGGGCGTACCCGGGACCTTCGGGCGACCCCGATCATCCTCGAGAAGCTGCGGATGCTCGGGAGCGGCGCCGGCGGGGATAGATTCAGTCACTACCGGGCCGTGTGCGAGGCGTTGGAGCAGCTTGGCGACCGTGCCGCGGCGGAACCCTTGGCCCAACTGCTGAGACAATGCGGGGGGGATGAGGGCGTGGTCACGAAGGAAAGGCAGGACAAGGGCGCGATCCGGGACCGGGAGGGCATTCGCAATCTCATCCTTGCCCGCGTGCTGTACCGGTGCGGCGACTGGGAAGCGGTGGGGCGCAAGGTGCTGACGGCCTACGCCTCGGACCTCCGAGGCGTGTACGCCCGGCATGCCCAAGCGGTGCTCGATCAGAAACCGGGCGAACCGACCCGACCGGATGGTTGGATAGGGCTTTGAGGGTGTTCGTTTCGCGCGGTTCTCTCTTGTGTCGGTGTTCACATTTGTGTTAACATCTCGCTGTGAAGGAAATCGTCTTCTACCGCGACCCATCCGGCCGTTGCCCCGCGATAGAGTTCCTCGATTCGCTGACGGGCAGACAGGCCCAGAAGGTGGTCTGGGTGCTTCGGCTCATTGAGGAATTTGACACGGTGCCTGCGCGGTACTTCAAGAAGCTGGCAGGAACCGACGACATCTGGGAAGTCCGGGTCGAGTTTGGAGGCGACCTGTTCCGGCTGCTGGGCTTCTGGCACGGTGCGAACCTGGTTATTCTGAACCATGGGTTCCGCAAGAAAACCCAGAAAACGCCGTTGCGTGAGATCAGACTGGCGGAGAGACGCAAACGAGACTACTTGAGCGGAGGCAAACGGAGATGAGCGACCTCGGGCGATATGTAGATCGGCGCAAGCGCCGCGATCCGGAGTTCGCCGACGGGTTGGAGTCGGGCTATGCGGAGTTCAAGATCGGCGTGCTTCTGCGGCAGGCCCGCGAGGAGGCGGGGCTGACTCAAGAGCAAGTGGCCCGACGGCTTCACACCCAGAAATCGGCTATCTCGCGCATCGAAAACCACGCCGAAGACATCCGGCTGTCGACGTTGAGGAAATACGCGGCGGCTTTGGGCAAAGACGTGCGTCTATCCGTTTCTTGAGCCGCTTGCCGCCGTTCCCCCCGCACCGTGTGAACCGCCGCAAACGAAACGCGGCGAGCGCGGCATCCCGCCGCGCTCGCCGTTCGAGGCTTGCCTACGCCGTCTACGCCAAGTCGCGCCAGCCGTAGCGGTACTCGCGCTGGAGGTGCTCGTTGGCCTCGGGCAGGTTCGTGATCTTCATGTTCTTGGCGTCGTACTCGATTTTCTGTCCGCACTTGATGGCCACGTTGCCCAGGTGCACCATCTCCGTGAACGGCCCCGCGTAGCTGAAGCCCTTCTCGAGGTCGCCCTTGGGCGGCTTGATGCCCTTGCACGCGTCGATCCACTCCTGGTAGTGGCCCCTCGAGTTCGGGATGGTCTTGCCGGGCCGGTCGAACTCGTCCATCCGCTCGCGCGGGATCAAGGTCGGGCCGCCGCCGTAGCACCCGCACGCCAACATGCCCTTGTCGCCGACGAACAGGGTGCCGTTGTCGCCGTCGCCCAGCTTCTCGTCGGGCTTGAGGCCTTCGGGCCTCGGCGGCCGCTTGTCGCCGTCGTACCAGATGACCTTCACCGGCGGCATGTCGCCCCGCGCCGCGAACTCATAGGTGATGATGGACCAGGTCGGGAAGGACTCGTCGTTGTTGCCTTCCTGGACCGCCTCGACGCTGATCGGGAACTTCAGCTTCAGCGCCGTGTACGACGGGTCCATGATGTGGCAGGCCATGTCGCCCAGGGCGCCGGCGCCGAAGTCCCACCAGCCACGCCACGCGAACGGGGCGTAGCACGCGTTGTAGGGTCGCGTTGGGGCCACGCCCAGCCACAGGTTCCAATCGAGCGTGGCGGGGATGGGCTGGATCTCGTCGGGCCGCGGGATGGCCTGGGGCCAGATCGGCCGGTTGGTCCAGATGTGGGCCTCATGCACCTGCCCGATGGCGCCCGCCCAGATCCACTCGCACAGCCGGCGCACGCCCGCGCCCGAGTGGCCCTGGTTGCCCATCTGCGTGGCCACCTTGTACTTCTTGGACAGCTCGGCCAGGCGCCGCGCTTCGTAGATGCTGTGCGTCAGCGGCTTCTGCACGTACACGTGAATGCCGAGCTGCATCGCGGCGATGGCGGCCGGCGCGTGCATGTGGTCCGGCGTCGAGATGGTCACCGCGTCGATATTGGCCCCCTCCTTGTCCAACATCTCCCGGAAATCCTTGTACATCTTCGCCTTCGGGTTCTCCTTGAACGTGCCTGCCGCGCGTTCCCAGTCCACGTCGCACAACGCCACCACGTTGTTGTCGCCCGCGTCGCGCGCGCCGTTGACGTCGCTGTGCCCCTTGCCGCCCGCGCCGATGGCGGCGATGTTCAGCTTTTCGTTGGCCGAAACGCGCCGGGGCCGTGGTTTGGCGGCCGCCACCGTCGTGTAACCGGCCGCCGCGATGGCGGAGCCAAACACAAAGGTCCGCCGCGAGATGTCGTTCTTGCTCATGATGCTGCCTTTCCTCTCGAGTCAACCGTGGTTCCGCTCCGTCCACCTGGCCCGGACGGCGCCGCGGAGCGGGCGCACGTCCGATAGGTCCGACAGGTCGGACAGGTCCGACAGATCGGACAGAAGCCAGATTATAGGCGATCAGCCAGGGCTTTGCCAAGAACTCCCCCGCGCGGCTCAGCGCCAGTCCCGCGAGTTCGGCGCCCTGGGGTTGAGGCGCCCGCCGGCCCCGAAACAGCCGTGCAGCGCCGAGCTTGCCTTCATGGCCCGGAATCCCAAAGTTCATACGCGCCCATGTCGATGCCTTCCCCCTGCGGCCGTGTGACACCAAGGAGGTCCCTACTGGGGGCGCCGTCAGCCGTTCCCGCATCTATGCACGGGGACTCGGGCAGTAGGCGGCAATCCCCCGTTTGGGATCGTACGAACAAGGGGTCCAGGTCAATGTTCCCCAGGCCCTCGTATCCGCCTTCGACGTCCGAGAAAGTCACTTCGGGCCCCCAAGGGCTCCGTTCACTGACCTCGATCTCGTCGGGCGTGTTGTGCCATAGGATCCCGTTGGCGATGAATAACCCATGGGGAAAGGTGTTCCACCCGGGCAGATCGAAGTAGACGGCGCCTCCGGTCTCGAGGGCTGTGTTCTCGGCAAACGTGCAGTTCGTTACGACGATGCCGCTGACGGGGGCGGCAGAAGCCGCCCTCGAGTACGGCCCCGGCGCGGCGACTTCCTTGCCGCACTCCCCGTGGTCTTCGTAGACGTCCCCGTGGACGGCCCCCCCGATAGCGGCCGTGTTCCTCCAAAACACGCAGTTGATAAACGTTGCCACACACAGGTCTGGGCCGTCCCAGGCCTGTCCGGCGGCGCGGCGCGCTTCCCCGTCATGCGCCCCCGGCCCTCGTTGGCTCTCTGCCTCCCCCTCGCCTTCCCCCTCGCCGCAATCATCTATCAGGTAAGTGATCGAGTTGTATACCGCCCCGCCCGCCCCGTCCGCCGAGTTGTCCAAGAACACGCAGTCGACCACGGTTGTCGAGGCGTAGCCGTTTGCCATAGCCCCGCCAATCTCCGCCGCGTTCCCTATGAAGGTGCAGCCGATGACCGCCGGCTCGGAGGGCGGCCTCTCGCCGAACCAAGGGCCATTGCCTATCCCTCCCCCCTCGTACGCCTGGTTGTTCTCGAACGTGCAGCCGGTAATGGTGGGCGAGGAATACGAGTCATTGTCGATGCCCCCACCCCGGCTCCTGGCGCTGTTGTCTCGAAAAGCGCAGTCGACGACGGTGGGCGACGACCGCTCATTCCGCATGCCGCCGCCGTACCGGCGGCCCTCGTTGCCCGTGAACGTGCAGTTCGAGACCCATGGGTCTCCCTCATCGTTGTGCATGCCGCATGTCTCGGGTGGCTCCGAGTCGCCGGCAAACGTGCAGTTCGCAACGGTGGGTGAGCATCTTTCATTGTACATGAGGGCGGAGACCCCGCACACAATCGTGAACCCGTCGATGCGCGCCCGATCGGCGCCCAGGACCACATATCTTGCCTCGTATCGCCCATCAATGACACATAGGTGGACCGCCCAATCGCGCTCCTGGCGATCGGTCTCATCGCCCGCGAACCCTCCGTAGAGGTATACCGTCTCCCTCATGACAAGGGAGCCTGTTTCGTTGGCCCGCGGTTCGTCGTACACCTCTTCAGCTACCCAGACCTGGCCGCCACCGAGGCGGCCGGCCGCGTCAACGCCCTCCTGGATAGTAGCGTAGGCCGTCTCCCACGACTCCCCGTTCCAAGGCCCGGACACGTTGTCCTTGTCCACGTATACGACTTCGCCCTCCCCCTCACCCTCGCCTTCCCCTTCGCCTTCGCCCTCGCCCTCCCCCTCCCCCTCACCTTCGCCTTCGCCCTCACCCTCGCCTTCGCCCTCACCCTCGCCCTCGCCTTCGCCCTCACCCTCGCCCTCGCCTTCGCCCTCGCCTTCGCCCTCGCCTTCGCCTTCGCCTTCGCCTTCGCCTTCGCCTTCGCCTTCGCCCTCGCCTTCGCCCTCACCCTCACCCTCACCCTCGCCTTCGCCTTCCCCTTCCCCTTCACCCTCACCCTCGCCTTCCCCTTCGCCTTCGCCCTCGCCTTCTCCCTCACCTTCACCCTCGCCTTCGCCCTCACCCTCGCCTTCACCCTCGCCCTCGCCTTCGCCTTCTCCCTCACCTTCTCCCTCGCCTTCGCCGCCAACCTTGATGTAGTCCTCCTTGGTGTGCGTATCGTATTGGCCGTTGGCGGCGGTCACGGTCAGGGAGACCGTGTATTGGCCGGGTTCTTCGTAGGTGTGGTCTACCTTCTCGCCTGAACCAACAGCACCGTCCCCAAAGGTCCATTCCCAGTGCTCGATCCGGGACAACCAAGCTACCGACTTGTCCGTGAAACTGACGGACAGCGACGCGTTGCCGTGCGTGGGGTCTCCAGTGAAGTATGCTTGGGGTAGCGGCGGGCAACCTATCAGTGCGACTGACACCAGCACCATGCCCGAAGCGGCTGCAAGAGCGGAAACTCGACTTGCCATTTGCGCCTCCCTTCTTAGCGGCGGGCACTGTCCTTCGCCGTGAAACCTCCCGCAACGCCCGCGGGCCCCCACCATCAGGCGCTTCCCTGCGCAACTCGCCGCCCGACGGAATCGGAAGGCCCTTGTCGGCGAGCCTCGGAGTTATTACCAGTATACCATGCCTGACCGGAACGGCCAGGCAACATGCAATCCCCTTGGCCCCGATGCCGCGGGCCTGTCAGAACGGCGGCGAGGCTACCTGGACCCTGACCGTCCCTTTGAAGGACTGCCGCGTCTTGTGGCTTGGTCGAGGCGTCCGGGGCCGCGGCGCTGGAGGCATCGGGTGGTTTGACGAACGCCGGCCTGCAAGAGAGCCCGGGCAATCGGCAACGTCACTGCCCGACATCTACGCCGACTTCCTGGAACTGCGCGGCGGCGTTCAGGAAGTGGGCGGTGATCCAGAAGACGGTCCAATCTTCGACATAGCCGCCGCGTAGCGCGAACACGTCGTCCACGCGGCCGCGTTGGGCGTAGTTGGTGTGCTGGGGCTGCTCGCCCTGGCTTCCGTAGGGGTCGATGAGCTGGCCGCAACTCCGGTACATCAGGAGGGCCAACTGCTTGAGGTCTTCGCGGCCCGTCGCCTGGCCGATGCGGTAGACCTCAGGGGCAATGAGCACGCCGAACACGTCGATGTGCTGGTTCTGCGGCGATACGACGGTCCAGCCGCGCGTCTTGAACCCGTGGTCGTGGAGGCGTCCGGGCGGCAGGTCGATGTCCCACACCACGACGTAGGTGAGCACGACGTCGCAGGCGTGCTCGGCCCGGCGCAGGTACTTGTCGTCGCCGGTCAGATCGTAGAGCGCGCGGAATCCCTGGAGCGCCGCAAAGGCCCCCTCCTTGTCTTCGCAGCTCGCATCGAGCGTGCCGCCCCAGTAGGGCTCGCGCATCGACACCGACCGCGCCGCGTAGGTCTGACCGGCCTTCTCGGCCGCTTGGCGGAACGTCTCGTCGCCGAACAGGCGGTGGCCTTCACACAGCGGGGCGATGAAGAACGCCTCGTCGGTCGAGCGCGGGTCCCAGTCGTCCGCGAGGATACGTGCGGCGTGGAAGGCGCAGGCTTTGCGGAGAAACGCCTCCCACTTCGCGGTGTCGCGGCCCTGTTGGCGCCCCACGCGTACGGCGTTGGCGAAGTTGAGCATGGCCTGACCCTGCGACAACGGCTCATGCCGGCCCCACTGCCCGTCGTCGCAGTTGTACCACGTGTGGAACCCGCCTTCGTAGAAGGCCGCGCCGGAGAGGAAATCGAGCGACCGTTGCGCCATGTCGACCGCCTTCGGGTCGCCGAGCTTTCCCTCGAGCACTTGCAGCGCGTAGCCCAGGGCCGCGGCCTGGCCGCACCAGCCCATCACGAAGAAGCGCTTGTCGGGGTACTTGCGGAACCCGGCCGCGCCGTCCTGCTCATACCAGCGCGTCTTCGCGAACCGGTACTTCGCCTCGATGATATCCCTGAACCCCGGCAGCCCTTCGAGCGAGTACGGCCGGAACAGCGCCAGGGAGGTCCGCGCAGGACGGCGAAACCCGGAACCCGCTTCGCGAACGGGGTAGGCCTCGAGGTAGAAGGTCTTCTCGATGACGGCCCCCGGCGGCACGTTGAGGTAGGCGTCGCCGTAGGGCACGAAGCCGGGCTGGACCGCCTTGATGACGCTTCGTTTCCCGTTCGATGCGCAGGGACCCGACCACAGCACGAACTCCGTGTAGTCCTCCCCGGCCACCGCGCCCAGCGACCACCACTGGTCCCGGAGGTTCCCGTATGGGGCCGGGGCCGGCTTCGCGTGCAGGGCCGCGCCGCGAAGCGAGTTCCCCGCCCCCCATTCGAGACTGACAAACGGCATCGGGAACCGGTGCTCCTCGAAGAGGGCCTCCTCGCCCGGCTTGCCGGTGTAGACGGGCACGCGCCCGCTGTGCGCACCCGAGGGATTGCCGTGGTAGAGGATCCCCGGCATGAGGATGCGCGCGCCCGTGCCCGGCGCCTGAAACCGTACCGACAACGTGCACCGCTGGGCCGCGGCCTCGCCCTCCCACACAAAGCGGCGCGTACAGCGGATGACGGTTCCCTCGGGGCGGTAGGCGTCCGAAACGCGCCAGTTCCCCTCAGGCATTTCGATGGTTCCGCGCAGGATGGTCCACCCGCCGACCTCTTCCTTCTCCGTCGCGTTTGCGTGGCGCCATGCGGCCGGCCAGCCCTCCTGCCAGGCCATCGCCACCGACCACAGCCCCTCCGGCGGCGCCGCCAGCAGCACTTCGCCGTCCGACGAGACCGTCACGGTATAGGCGTTG
>Ga0114930_10004254_pt1 | contig 12169 bp, 9 predicted proteins | sample AnhtaG_FD_87300 | JGI IMG/M metagenome (GOLD analysis project Ga0114930, IMG submission 87300) | Deep subsurface microbial communities from Anholt, Denmark to uncover new lineages of life (NeLLi) - Anholt_01485 metaG | ecosystem: Environmental > Aquatic > Marine > Oceanic > Sediment | place... | reverse complement strand
TGGCAAAGGGGACGGTTGCGGCAGGTATTCTTAGCTAGGCAGACCAGCAGGGCGTGATATTCATTGAATAGCTCGGCATTGGTCGGCAGATTATCCATAAAGAGCGCCTGGTAGGCAGCATAGCTATTGTCACCCGGGGCCAGACCAATACGTTTGATGATGCGACGGGTGTAAGTATCAATAACAAAGATTGGCTTGCTGGCAGCATACAGAATTATGGAATCGGCTGTTTCCTGTCCAATTCCGTGAATGGAAAGGAGCTGTCGGCGAAGGTGGTCAGTGTTATTGGCAAACAGCTTACCGAGGTTGTCATTATAGTGTTCTCCAAGCCAGTGAGCGAAGGACTTGAGCTTTAGTGCCTTGGCGTTATAGTAGCCACAGGGGTGGATAAGTGTTGCCACTTCAGAGAGGCTGAGCTGGCGTAGTGCTTTTGGTGATAGTGCCTTGGCTGATTTTAGATTGGCTATAGCCTTCTCTACATTCCTCCAGGCGGCTGATTGGGTAAGGATGGCACCGACTATTATCTCAAAGGGCTCCGGTGCTGGCCACCAGTGCTGAGGTCCGTAGCGAGCCATAAGCTGGTGGTAGATGTTTAGTAGTGCTTGGCTGCTAACAATACCTATAGCCTTTAAGCTCATGTCAGGCAGTTCATTAGCCATTTTAGCACTTGCGTTTCGCCATTATCGTAGCACATCAACCCAGTTTAGGGGCATCTGGCTAGCTTAATGGCTGGAGCTTTATTGTAGAAGGAGGCTGTCTTTCAAAACAGCCTCTTTTCTATTACTATCCGAAGTATAGCTATGCCAGCGGAGTAAGGGTTAAGAGCTTCTTGGCAATCTTCGGATACTTGGCTATGAAGAGTAGTTCATCTTCGACAAGCGGCCTTTGTGATGCTACATTAGCATATCTTACTAACTCCAAAACCTCACGAGCCTCTTCCTCGTTGGCAAACGATACCTCCATTTTTCCCATTAAATGGCGGAAACCAGATATCCCGCTGTACTGCCCGGCAATAATCTCTCTTCCCGTTTCCACGAACTTCGGTTTACCCCTGCCCAGCTCTCTGAAGCTGTACAGCTCATAGTTTTCTGGGTCTTTTAATACGCCGTCAGCATGGATACCAGAGGCATGAGCGAAGGCATTAGCGCCAACACCCGGCTGGTTTATCGGGATGGGCATACCGAAAGCGTAGCTGGCAAACTCAGCTATCTTTGATGCTTTAGTTAACCTTATCGAGCTTCCCAACCGATATTTGTCAGCAAAACCCTTTGATTTAGTCGCAGCGAGAATGACCGCTACCAGGTCGGCGTTTCCAGCTCTTTCCCCGATACCGTTGATGGTAGTATTGATGTAAGCATCCTGCCCACCATCTATAGCTCCTTTAGCGCCAGCAATAGAATTGGCAACAGCCATCCCCAGGTCACCATGGCAATGCTGCTCAATAGGTATGCCGATATTTTCCGCCAGTGTCCTGATAGTTTCATAGATGGTGAAGGGGTTATCATAACCAAGAGTATCACAGTACCTGAGTCTATCAGCCCCGTGTTCTTTGGCGGCAAGCCCGAATTTGATTAGGAAATCCAGGTCCGTCCTTGAGGCATCTTCAGCATTAACACCTATAGTCTCAGTACCAAGAGCCCGAGCGGCATCAACCGCCTCGACCATATCATTTATGATGTCATCCCTTGTCTTTTTCCCCTGGAACTTGCTCTGAATCATCTGGTCTGATGTAGATATAGACAGGTTGAGATGCCGGATATTAGGTATCAGCTTAAAAGCTGTCTCTACATCACCAGCGATGGCTCTTATCCACCCCTCCAAACGGATAGGTCGCAGGACTCCCATCTCAGCCAGTTCCAGGTTAGCCTGTAGGTAGTGGGATTCATGCCTGGTCGTGGGGAAGCCGAACTCAGACTGAAAGACCCCCATTTCATTCAGGTAAATATTTATCAAGGTTTTTTCGAGCTTGGATAAGCCAAGCTTCGCTGTTTGCACCCCGTCCCGATTAGTCACGTCAATAAAATAAATCTTAGGCATCTAGCTCCTCCTGGGAAGCTTAATTGTAGCATATATTCACTGCCTTTGGCAAGTATATTTGCTTTAAATGACTGCGCTCGGCTTAACTTCTATGCTAGAATAGCTGTGTTACACTGCTTTTATCAATTTAGGGACGACTATGGAAGAACTGGGACTTGGTCTTGACCTAATCATTGTCTTAGCTGTTGCCATAGCCGGGGGTATGCTAGCCCGCCGACTTAAGTTACCCATAATTTTGGGTTATCTAGTAGGGGGCATTGCTGTCGGTCCCTATGGCTTTAGCTTAGTTCATGACCTGGAGACAATCCATACTTTGGCTACCATCGGGGTAATCCTGCTCTTGTTCACCTTAGGGCTTGAGTTCTCTTTGAGCGAACTCAAGCGAATTGGCAAGGTCGCCGTTTTAGGTGGCACAGTTCAGATACTACTTACGGCAACGGTGGGCTTAGCTTTGGGCAAGTTGCTGGGCTGGGAGATGCTTGAAGCTATCTTCTTCGGCTTTCTCATTGCTCTTAGTAGCACTATGATTGTGCTTAAAACCCTTATGGAGCGGGGGGAGCTTGACTCAGGGCACGGTCGTGTTATGATAGGAATTCTTCTGGTGCAGGACCTGAGCCTGGTGCCCCTGATGATAATCTTGCCGGCTATGGGTGGGGTAGGTGGGGAATTATGGTTGCCTCTGGGAATAGCCACCCTCAAGGCGGTGCTTTTTATTGGAGTGATGCTGGTTCTGGGTATGTGGGGATTGCCTTGGCTACTGGGACGCGTGGCAGGGGGACGTTCCAGGGAGCTATTTCTGCTGACTGTAGTTGCCCTGTGTTTAGCGGCGGCTCTTGGCGCTTACTTCTTTGGTTTATCCGCCGCTGTCGGTGCTTTTATTGCCGGGTTATTAATTAGTCAGTCTGCCTTCGCCCGTCAGGCTTTTGCTGATATTGTCCCCCTGCGTGATACCTTTGGTGCCCTCTTTTTTGTCTCCCTTGGTATGCTTGTTAACCCACATTTTGTGATGGAAAATCTACCCATTATTGCTATAGTGGTAGCGGTCATAATTGTGGCTAAATTTATCATCTGCTCCCTTATTCCTTGGTCTTTTGGCTATAGCCCTAAGACAGCACTATTTGTTGGTATGGGACTAATACAGATAGGGGAGTTCAGCTTTGTCCTGGCTGGGATGGGCACTGAAGTCGGTATTATCTCACCATATCTTTACTCCTTGACCCTGACCTGTGCCATCATTACTATGTTGCTGACCCCTTTTACTTTGAGCTTTGCCTCGTTCCTTTATCGGCACCTCAGCCAGGGGAAAAGATTTGGCCGGCTAGTAGTCAGGCGACTTGACCCAGATTGGCAGAGTAGGCAATGGCAACTATCGGGACACGCCGTAATTTGTGGGCATGGCAGTGTTGGGAGCGGTCTGGCAAGGGTTCTGGAGCGAAGGAAGTTTTCCTACTTGGTGATTGACCTTGACCCCCAAGTTATCTCAACATTGCACGCCCGGGAGATTCCCTGTATCTATGGGGATGCCAGTAACCCGGAGATACTTGCCCATGCCCAGTTAAAGAAGGCGCGTGTTCTTATTTGCACCTTCCCCGATTTTATAGGTGTAGAATTAACCACCAGAAATGCTCTCAGAATCAACCCTAGACTTGACATAGTGGCTCGGGTTCACCGGGATGCTGATGCTGAACTGTTAAAGGGCGTTGGTGTTTCTGAAATAGTTCGTCCTGAGTTTGAAGCCAGCCTGGAGATAACCCGCCACACCCTGCACCGATTTGGCTTAACCACCCTTGAGATTCAACATATCCTTAGCGGTCTCAGGGGGGAAGGGTAGTATAAATTTGAGGGGAGCTTGTGATATACTTTAAGTCGAAAACCAAAGTGGTGAAAGATGGGTAGAACAAAAGTAGGCATTATCAATGTTACCGGTTATACCGGTGTTGAGCTGGCAAGGCTACTGTACCAGCATCCACAGGTAGAGCTTACTTCGGTTACTGGGCGGAGTGCTGCCGGGCAGAGGTTGGGCGAGGTTTTCCCTCACCTGGCTAGTGTAGACCTGATTATTGAAGCTGAACTGGGGGAGGTTGATTTGGTCTTTTCCGCTATGCCACACCGGGAGAGCGCTAACGAGGTCATACCGTTGCTCAGCCGTGGTATTAAGGTAGTGGATATTAGTGCCGATTTCAGGCTGAAGGATGCTACCGAGTACCAGCAGTGGTATGATTTCACCCACCCTGCCCCACAGCTTCTTAAACAAGCGGTTTATGGTCTAACCGAGCTATATCGGTCTCGGGTTGCTTCAGCCCAACTGGTAGCCAACCCTGGCTGCTACCCCACCGGAGCTATTCTGGCTCTAGCCCCGGTAGTTAAGGAAGGTCTAATTGAGCCTGACATTACTATTGATAGCAAGTCCGGTGTATCTGGTGCCGGCAGAACCGTTACTCTGCAAACCCATTACTCGGAAGCCAATGAGGATGCCACTGCCTATGCTTTGGAAGGGCATAGACATCTGCCTGAGATTATCCAGGAGTTAAAGCAGCTTAACCCCAGACTGTTGCCTTCGGTGACCTTTGTCCCTCACCTGATACCGATGACCAGGGGAATATTAACTACCTGCTATGCTCCTCTGGTCTCAGGCAAAGTTGCTGCTGGCGAGGAGGGGGAAGCAGAGCTAAGGCAACTCTATCTGGACTTTTACCGGGATGAGCCCTTTGTCAAGGTAGTTGAATCCCCCCCTCACACCAAGCACACCTGGGGAAACAACCTTTGTCTCATTTACCCTAAGATTGACCATAGGACGGGGAAGCTCATTGTTATCAGTTGCCTTGATAACCTAATTAAGGGGGCGGGGGGACAAGCCATTCAGAATATGAACCTTATGCTCAACCTGCCTGAGACTAGTGGACTTGAGGCATTGGCAATTTACCCCTAAAATTGTCTACCTCTTGGGCATTGCTTGCTAAGGGGATAAGGTTGAAAGTAAGTAAATATTCTCACCAGGAATTAAATAAGGATGTAAACTGTATAGCCGGCTTTTATACTCCGCAGAAAGAAGTAAGACTGAAATACAATAACCGCGAAGTTTTGTATATAGTCGGACAGTGTGCGATAGAATCTTCCTGCTGCGGTGTCGGTGACTGGGGATATGCCATAGTGCCTGGCTACATACTCAACTGGCAGAATAAGACAAATGAAGCTGGCTTGCCGGTATCGGAAGTAGAGCTAATTTCTGATAAGGTAACACGGGCGGACATTAGCCGAATTATTAAACAAGCCGAGGCTATTTCACAAATCGATTTCTGGTAGGCTTAGCTTCAGATTCATCCATAAGTCCTCTCTTCCTGCTTAATACCTCTGCTACCTCTGCCTTTGGAGCGTTGTCTATTTCCTGTTTCTCTGTTATGCTTGGCTACAAAAGTACAAGACTAAATAGTATGAGAAAAGTAGTAAGCAATAGCGGTACAGGTGTCCCTCCTGGGGGATTCGGCTCTGTTGACTACATTAAGATTACTATCTTTGGCTTTGCTCTGGCTGCCCTTTGGGGTAGTCTGCACACCATTGTTTTGCAGGTACGGCTACTGGACTTTGTTGCTGAGTCGCAGAAGAATACCTACCTTGGTCTTCTTACCGGTACCGGTTTAATTCTGGCGATGGTAGTCCAACCAATAGCTGGGGCGATAAGTGACCGCTCTGGCTTTAGTTGGGGACGCCGGCGCCCCTATATCCTGCTCGGCACTATATTGGCTTTGTTGTTTATGCCCGGGATAGGCTTCAGTGGTAGTTATGCTGCCATCTTTATCACCTATTGCCTGCTACAGGTTAGCTGTAATACGGCACAGGGTCCATACCAAGCCTTTATTCCTGAGTTGGTGCCTGGGGGAAAAAGGGGGCTAGCCTCAGGGGTGAAAAGCCTGCTCGAGATAGTGGGTGGGGTTGCCCTGTTACGCCTGATAGGCTACTTTATGGGTCGTCACTTTGCCGGTGAGGGGGGCTCCTGGCTGTGGCTGACTTTGGGGGCATTGGCTATTGTCTTGCTCGGGGCTATGGTTGCCACTGTGCTGATGGTCAAGGAGCGACCTGGGACAGGTGGCTCTCAGCTATCTTTGTTATCAACGCTGTATAAAAGTTTCAAGATTGATGTCAAGGCACACCCTGATTTTATACCTTTTCTGGTATCCCGTCTGCTTATCCTTATGGCATTCGCCACTTTGCAGAGGTTTGCTTTATATTTCCTTACGGATGTTGTCGGGGTAGCTAATCCAGCAGTAGTAACTGCCGACCTTCTTATCGTGGTTGGCGTTTGCATGCTGGTTGCGGTTTATCCCGCTGGGCGACTGTCTGATAGGATAGGACGCCGACCGGTTGTAGTCTCCTCTGGACTCCTTGGTGCGCTAGCCATTGTGTTGCTATTTTCCTCTCATAGCTATGGCTATGTAATGTTCTGCGGCGCTATTCTCGGAATCTCCAGTGGCGCTTTTATGAGTTCTAACTGGGCTCTAGCCACCGACCTAGTGGCTAAAGGTGAGGAGGCACGATACCTTGGTCTAACCAATCTGGCAACTGCTGGTGGTGGTGCTCTGACCCTGTTTATCATTGGACCTGCGATTGATTTCTTTAATGCCTATAGCTCTGGGCTGGGCTACCAAGTTATGCTAGCGGCTTGTTTTATCTATTTTGTTGTCGGTTCGTTGCTGCTAATCAGGATGCGGAGTCAACCAAGGTAGCGCAGCACCGTCTCCCACCCCCAGGCAGCAAGCACCACGAAAACTACATATAGTAAGGTTCTGCCTAACCAGCAGATAAGAACAAACTTCCAAAGGGGAAAGCGGAGTACACCGGCCGCCAGACCAACCAGGTCAAAGAACAGGGGCACTAGTGTGAAAATAAAGATAGCTATAGCTCCCCATCGCCTCACCCAGTCCACCAATCGGTTATACATCCTGCTATTTTGTACAATCCCACGTCCGCTATAGCCTGCCATATAACCTACTATCTCTCCGATAGCTGCCCCGGCGCCACCAGCCAGCCCTACCATAACCGGGCCGACTAGCCCAGCGACCGGGTATAAAACAATGCTCAGACCGGAAAGTATCGGCAGAACTATGCCCGGTAAGAGAACAGTGGCATTTCCAATTAGGCTAATCAGAAAAGCACCTAAATAGCCGTAGCTCTTCAGTTCAGCAACTATCTCTGGGTTCCGTCCATAGAAAAAGAGGACAACGCTAATAGCTATGACAAGAAGCAGGGTTAATAGGGGAATTAACTTTCTCTTTAACCACTTCCCCCCTTTTACCCCGCCCTGTTTAACTCCGTCAGTTGCCTTGCTCATTTTGGGTATTGTAGCATATTAAAAAGAGGGGCTTCGCCCCTCTTAAACTCCCTTGATAAACAATCTCTACCAACGTTGCCAGCTAATTATGCATCTGCTATACTTTGAATCGTGCCCCCATCGTCTAGAGGCCTAGGACACCGGCCTTTCAAGCCGGTAACAGCGATTCGAATTCGCTTGGGGGCATTCGAATTCACTCAGTGGAGGGGGAGATGCCAAAAATAAAACCGAGGACGAAGGCACCGAAGGGGGAGCAGCTAACCGAGGCATTACAAGGGGAACTAGCAACTTATGAGAGGGTAGGGCTGTTTCAACGATCAGTGACCAAGAGGACAGCCTACTGTTACCGAGGAGTACTCTTGCAATACCAGAAGGTGCTAAATGGGGGTACTCCGACACTGGACGCATCGGCGCAGTTTTTGGGACACCTGCGCAAGCAAGGCTTTAGTCCATCATCACTAAGGCTTTACCGGGCAGCACTTCAGGGTTTTCACACCTGGCGTGGTGAGCAACTAACCTTCGCGATTAGAGTCCCGCACCATACTCCGGAGTATCAGGAGCCTAGTATTGTTGCCAAGATACTGGAGTTATCCCAGGATAAGCCAAAGGATTACCTTGTCCTGCGGCTGATGACAGATGCCGGACTTCGGCGTGGGGAAGTGACAAAACTAAAAGTAAGGCATGTCGGAACAAAAGCACTACGGTTTAGAGGCAAAGAGGACCGGGACAGAACTGTTCCGCTTACCAAAGAACTAGCGGCAGCACTTGAGCCATATTACAGAGGCAAGTCGCCAGATGACTTAGTGCTGGGCGTAGGTGAGGGCGTCATCTACCGTGTGGTTAAGAAATATGGTAAATTGGTAGGCAAGCCAGAATTGAAGCCGCACGATTTACGGCACAGTTTTGGCACGCGGTTACTCGAACAAGGGGCAGATTTAAGAGTCATCCAAGAGCTTCTAGGCCATGCAAATGTGAGCACTACGCAAATCTATACCCAAGTGGCTGGCACCCACTTGGAAAAGGCTATTAATAACCTCAATAAGCCCAAGCCACAGCCGACGATGGGTGCCGAGACTTTGACAATCACCGTGCCACGACTGGGGAAGAAACAGACCAAACGGCAACAGAGGAGAGCCGAGGAGCTCGAGAGGGAACTCTGGCCGGAACTGTTCGGCGGCAGGAAGTATGTCGAGTCGGTCACTATGGACGACAGTTGAGCACCTCAACGACCTTCCTTAAGGGTGTATGGCATCATGCCCGCCTTGACACACTAGAATCAAAAATTAGCCCCTGAAATTCCTTTTGAATAGTAGAATACCTTAAAATGCCCTCTCAGGTTTAGTCCAAGAGCCAGCCCATGCCATCGTCTACCTTAGTAGTGCGCACTACTTCTGGCTTGGTTGGTTTCGCCTTAGTGGTAACCCTTTTCTTAATTTCCTTTCCCTTGGTGCGCACTACACCTTTTGAGCCAAAGGCAGTAGACCACTTGGCAGTGGCGAGGTTTGGCTTCTCGGTGCCCAAATACCGGATGCGCTTTTGGACTACCCGGTCGCCCTCCCGGTGGGACTCGACCAGCCAGTAATACTCTTTGCCTTTTCTTTTGTCAGCCCGAAGATATTGGCTCATGCCTTACTCCTTGTGGTGCGTAGTAGAATGTTGCACATTAGGACAAAGGAAGTAAACCCTAGCTTTGGGGTATAGGTTCTCGCAGATTAGAGCTCATAGACCTAAAGCTAGCTTGAGGCCTGTCCCGCATTTCTAATGACGGACGTTAGATGTCGTCCAACATTCCAGCGTTTGGTACACGGCATCAAAGAATTATTGATGGCTCTGACTTGGACAATCAGGATGGTGACTAATTTACCAACGCAAGCTTTATGGTTTTCAGTACGTGGCTTCACATGCCAGTGAACGGTCAAGACGACCCTGGCTGGGTACTTTGGCCCATAACTTCCTACCGCTTTCATATCTGAGTTGGCCAATATGTCAAAGCTAGAGCTAGCTTCCATTGTCCATAGCATATAGTTGCCCCAACGGGTTGACCAAGACCGAGACCACCACTTAACTGCCATGTAACATCCCCCTGGGTTACAATAGTGCTGCTTATCTCCGGTTGTCTATCCAGGTCCCCAGCGTGGATATCACACAATTCGGTATCTTGTTCAGGTTGGCGAAGCCACTCCTGCTGGTCTTTCATACATACAAGCCGACATTGAAGATTTCTCCGTTGTGTGCATGACGAGACAGGCCGCTATCTATGGTCGTGTGTATGACAGATATGGAGCTCATGCACATGAGCGCCATCACGCTATCAGCAGTTATATCCGTAGCGACATCCGCATAGAAAGGACAGGGGTGCTTTTAAAGGAAATTTTTAAGAAGGGATTTGACTACGCGGTGGGTTAATCCTTAAATAGCCCCCTCGGCAGTGGCGAGAATGGTGGCCTCGCTATGCTGCTCTCTTGTCAACACTACGACCTTTGTGCCTGTTGTCACTACAAGCGCAGGCACAGGCTTGACCTCTCGTCACTACGAGCATGCAATTTTTGTCTAGTCTAAACTATATAGGGCGGTGAGCCAAAGCCTTCTTGGCAAAGGTTGTCACCACCCTTTTGACAAATCTTACCTGGTTATTGTGCAAGAACAATCCATGCTGGCTTGCCATCTACATAGCTTTGTATCTGTTGTCTGTACAGTGGTAAGCTCACGCCTGCATCTCCATCCACACTACTATAAAGAAACCGGCAACTCCAGTTAAAGACCTCATACCTGACTGATGTTACCGATATTGGGAGCACGATTGGAACATCCGTATGTAATATAAGAAACCATCCTGGGGGTTTATGAAAAGCGGGTTAGTGCGGAAGCCTGATGAGAAAAAGCCATTCTACGAAATAACTGAGAAAGGGCGGGGCTACTTGGCAAATCCACCTGGACAAGTTGAGGATGAGGAACCCAAGGTAACTACGGAAGGTAACCACGTAAGTTAACTACAGAAGGTAACTACAGAAGATACTACGAGAGATATTACAGGGGTTGTCCCATCACAGGCTGAGGTAAAGTTGTCAAGGTCGGCTGTCCTCTGGGCATAGTATATGATAGCATCCAGCGGAGTGCCTTCCTGTTTCCCGCTTTTACCTATGCCTATGCGTAGTCGCTCGCCTATGCCTCTGAAAAGGTCAGCCTGGGTAGGAACGGCTTCCTCTTCCGTTCCCAACGTCCGTTCCTGACGTCGTTCCAGACGCTCGTTCCCGACGGAGGTTCCTGCTGTGCTGTAATAGCTTGCTGTAATAGCTTGCTGTAATAGCATCGCTGTTTCTGGATTCCCTTCAAGATTAGCTAGGGTTTCCAAGCTCTGCGTGGAGGCTTTGCGCCGACCGCTTGTTTTGTCGGCTACCTACTCTTGCCAGGGTGTCCAGAGGTGCTAGAACTGGCTGGTTATGAGGTCTCCATAGAGGACAAAACCGAGAGTAAGTCGGTCTCCGCTGTGCTCTCCTCTGTGCTCTCCCCTGAGACCTCCTCTGCGCTTAGAGTTGAGACGCCCACTACAAGGCTATTTTAGGCAACTCAACTCAACAGGAAAGCGAAAGGAAAGGAAACCATCCACTATGGTAAACTGTGTGGTAAGCGGTATGGCAATCCACAGCTTTTGGTATTGACCAGTCCAGCACTATGTAGCCTTGCTGTTGGGCAACAACGGTTATCCCGTAATACGGACTTCTATGAGGTTTTGTAACGACACATAGAAAGTGTGCCTTCGGTTGGAGAACCAGCCTTTATCCTCACAGTCCGGGTTACCGCACGCAACCTTAATTTGACCAGTCCTCAGCATCTGTTCTATCTCTCCGGCTGTAAGCAAATGTCGAACCCAAAGTTGTCGAGCTTAAAAACAGGATAAACGCCGGTGCTCTTCAGCTGTTAAAAGGGCCTTGGATATTTACCTGCGACCAGTGCGGCACAAGCTCTAGTGACGGTCACGACCTATATGAGTTGGGAAAGGGGGGCTTAGCCCAAAAACCTAACAAAAAGGAGTCGCTGTGGCTGATAACTGACAAGGGGCATGAGACAGTGGGAAATCCGCCTGAGGAATGGTTCATTTCTCCATCGGAAACTCCATCGAGAACTCCATCGGAAACTCCACCCGGAACTCCATCGAGGAAACCTCCTGAGGAAATAACTGCTCACTCCCGGGCTGTAGAGGCGTAGATACCCACGGGCAGAGCCCGTGGCACTTCTCAACAATTCAAGCTTCGCTTGACGCCCTGCGGGCGAGTTCCCATTCATCCACGGGCAAAGCCCGTGGAACCCTGCCCGGGTTATTGGAGAATCCGCCTGAGGAAATTGAGCGTGAGGAACATGAGCTAAGTGCAGAAGCTAAGCGCGTAAGCGAAGTGCAAGAGCGAAGTGCAGGCAATATTGCAGACGAAACTACAGTGGCTGTACCCGCCCAAGCAGACCTTTTCAGGTCCATTGGGGAGAATTTTCGAGGGGCAACTTTACCAACTACTGCAACTTTCGCTTTAACTTGGGGGGCGATATCTCAAAGGGGGATCACGGGGGAGAAAGCGGCGGAATTCCCCTATGGTAGATGACTATGGTAAACGATAGGGTAAACTGGTATGGTAAACGATATGGTAAACCATAGGTAACATTCCGATGTTTTGTTCACTTCAGCTCAATGCGAGTGTATTGAAAGAGACCACTGATGTAGGATAATGCCAGCTAATATTTCAGCCAATCGCAGCGCTCAACAAGCTCATCAATACAGCGAGGATAAGGAGGATTTGAAATTCCATTGGGGTCAAG
>Ga0114930_10004252_pt1 | contig 12174 bp, 11 predicted proteins | sample AnhtaG_FD_87300 | JGI IMG/M metagenome (GOLD analysis project Ga0114930, IMG submission 87300) | Deep subsurface microbial communities from Anholt, Denmark to uncover new lineages of life (NeLLi) - Anholt_01485 metaG | ecosystem: Environmental > Aquatic > Marine > Oceanic > Sediment | place... | reverse complement strand
TCTTTCCGCCAAGGCAGGAGGGCTTGCCGATGTTTCAGCGGCGCTGGTAAGCGCTCTGTTCGAGCAGGGGGCCGACGTTCACGTGGCTCTTCCGGATTACCGTGCCATATTTAGCAGAGGCGTTCCAGCGTCCCCCCCTCCCCTTATCATAAGGGAGCTGAACAGCATCAGGAGCAGAATGCCTGACGAAAGGATCCACCTTGCCGAAGACAGAGCCTTTTTCTATATGAACCATATTTACTCTGATTATGGGATAGAAAACATTAAGATCTCCCTTGCTTTTCAGCGGGAGGTTATCAACAACATCATCCCGTATGTGTGGCCGGATCTCATCCATTGCAACGATTGGATGACCGGCCTGATTCCGGCAGTGGCAAGACAATTGGGCATCCCCTGTCTTTTCACGGTCCATAACATCCATACTGTGAAAAGCCCCATGTCCCACATCGAATACGAAGGCATTGATGCTGCATCATTCTGGCGGCATCTTTTTTTCGAGTATCCTCCATCCTCCTATGAGGAAGTCAGAGACTCAGACCCAGTAGATTTCCTTGCAAGCGGGATATTTGCCGCCCACTTTGTCAATACAGTAAGTCCAACTTTCCTTGCGGAAATAGTTGAAAACCGGCATGATTTTGTGGAGAGACCACTGCAACGGCAACTGGCCAACAAATGGAATGCCGGATGTGCTGTCGGAATACTCAACGCTCCTGACCCCTCTTTTGATCCTGCTTCCGACAAGGCTCTGGTTCGCCGGTACGGCGCAAAAGATCATGTTGAAGGAAAACTGGAGAACAAGCGACTTCTCCAGAAGAGATTAGGGCTTATCCAGGATACAAGCGCGCCGGTCTTTTTCTGGCCTTCCCGTCTCGATACGATTCAAAAGGGATGCCAGTTGTTAGCCGATATACTTTATGATGTTGTCTCCAGCTACTGGGAGCAGAATCTGGAGATCATATTTGTGGCTAATGGAAATTTTCAACAGCATTTCAAAGAGATAGCGCAGTTTCATAAGTTATACAGCCGTGTGGCAATATGCGACTTCGACGAACAATTGGCCCGTCTGGCCTACGCTGCTTCAGATTTTATATTGATGCCTTCACGTTTTGAACCGTGCGGTCTTCCACAAATGACAGGTCCAATTTATGGATCACTTCCTGTGGCTCACGATACTGGAGGGATACATGATACGATTATTCATATGGATGTAGATAAAAATATGGGCAACGGCTTCCTTTTCGAGACTTTTGACTCAAACGGTCTGCTCTGGGCCATCAAAGAGGCCATGCGTTTTTATGATCTACCTCAAAAAGTAAAGAAACAGCAGATTGAGCGGATAATGACACAGAGCGCTGCCACCTTCAATCATGCTGTTACGGCACGTCGGTATATTGATCTTTACGAAAAGGTGTTAAAGCGTCCCTTGATTTAGTCGAGTGGGAAAATACTCGAGTGGGAAAATACTCGAGTGGTCGAGTAGTCGAGTGGGAAAAATTAGTCGACTACTCGACCAGTTGCGGAGTGAAAACGTGACAATTGACAAAGGATCCGTCTTTGGCGGAATAGATGATCTATTGCAGAGTCTTCTGGAGAGCGATCCATTTCTGCGGCCGTATGAGGAATCCCTTAAACGACGGATAGTAAATATCCACGAGATGAAAAAGAGACTTACCCAAGAAAAAATAAGCCTGGCTGAGTTTGCCGCAGGCCATGAATACTTTGGACTGCATTTCTCCGACAATGAGTGGATATTCCGGGAATGGGCGCCCAACGCCGACGCAGTCTATCTGGTTGGAGATATGACAGGCTGGCTGGAAAAAGAGGCATTTGCCCTGGATCGGATCAAAAGTGATGGTGTATGGGAAATCCGTATGCCTGAAGGGACGTTGAAACATGGTGATCTTTACCGGCTTCGCATACACTGGCCAGGCGGAGAGGGGGATCGTATTCCCGCATATGCGCAACGCGTGGTGCAGGATCCTGAAACATTGATTTTTAATTCCCAGGTTTGGTTTCCACCTTCCACCTATAAATGGCAATGCAATGATTTTCAGCCCGCGCAATCACCTCTGTTTATTTACGAAGCCCATGTGGGTATCGAGCAGGAAAAGCAAAAGGTAGGTTCCTATCGTGAGTTCACCAACCGAATCCTTAAGCGGATAATTAAGGCCGGATATAATACATTACAGTTGATGGCGATTCCTGAGCATCCTTACTACGGGTCCTTTGGTTACCATGTTTCAAGCTTTTTTGCCGCTTCGTCGAGGTTCGGGACGCCGGAGGAACTAAAGGAGTTGATCGACGCAGCCCACACAGCAGGCCTCGCAGTGATAATGGATGTAGTCCATTCCCATGCTGTATCCAATGAAGTGGAAGGCCTCAGCCGCTTTGACGGTACTTACTATCAATATTTCCACGAAGGCCCCCGCGGGTTTCACGAAGCCTGGGATTCCAGATGTTTTAACTTTGGAAAGCCTCAGGTTCTTCATTTTCTCCTTTCCAACTGTAAATTCTGGCTTGACGAATACCGTGTTGACGGGTTTCGTTTTGACGGAATAACCAGTATGCTTTATTTTCACCACGGCCTGGGCAAGGCCTTTACTTCGTATGACGACTATTTTGACGACAGCGTTGATGAGGAAGCCTTGGTTTATCTCGTCCTTGCCAACCAACTCATTCATGATGTGCGTCCTGGTGCAATTACAATTGCAGAAGATATAAGCGGCATGCCTGGGCTGGCTGCGCCGCTTTCAGTAGGTGGAGTCGGTTTTGACTACAGGTTTGCAATGGGGATTCCCGATTACTGGATACAGCTGACCAAAGATACAATGGATGAAAACTGGGATATGGGGAATCTTTGGCATGAGCTGACCAATCGGAGAGAGGATGAAAAAACCATCAGCTATGCGGAATCCCACGACCAGGCTCTCGTGGGGGACCAGACCCTTATATTCAGGCTTATCGGTTCAGACATGTACGATCATATGAGTATTCATGACAGAAATATCAGGGTGGACAGGGGCATGGCTCTGCACAAGCTTATCAGGTTAATCACTCTTACCACTGCCGGCAGCGGCTATCTCAACTTTATGGGTAATGAATTCGGACATCCGGAATGGATCGATTTTCCACGTGAAGGGAATACATGGTCATACCGTTATGCACGACGTCAGTGGCACCTTGTTGATGATCCTGACCTGAAGTATCATTTTATTGCGCATTTCGACCGTGACATGATTGCATTGGCCAAACGTTTCCGGATTCTTGAGTTCCCAGGACCGCATCTTTTGTTTGAACATTTAAAGGCTAAGGTTATTGTATTCGAACGGGGCGGTCTTTTATTTGTGTTCAACTTTCATCCAACATGTTCTTATGACAACTATTCTTTTGAAGTATTACCGGGAAAATACCGGATGATCTTTGAAAGCGATGCTTCCGAATACGGAGGACATGGCCGGTTGCTTGCTGATCAATATCATCTGACATTGCCTGATACATCTCGCAGCAAGGAAAGGCATTTGCTCAGCCTCTATCTTCCCACCCGCACGGCTATAGTCCTGCATTTTTCCCCACCTGTTCCAGGATGAATTCCTATTCTCCTGTGGATTTCTCCCATTAAAATGAATCCCTTCCTCTATTTACAATTCAAATAATTTAAGAGATATTCCTACAAAAATTAAAAGAATTCCATAACAAATTGGAGGTGTGTAATGAAAAAGGTTGTGATTATTTCCGACCAGATAAAGATGGATAATACCTTTATTGTATTGCTCAATGCGCTTTTCCCTGAATGCGAAATCTGTATTAGTCCCAGTAAGATGGATTACTTAAATAATCATTCATCTGGATGCTGGGCTGCGGATGCAGAGAATTCAGAAAGGAGGATGCATCATGGCAAGAAATCGTAAGATATTTGTTCACAGAAACAGCGAATATATACACATGAAATTAGTTGGCGATTTCGATGGGAGCTTAGCATATGAATTGCTCAACCTCCTGAAAAAAAATCGTACTGCTGCTTCAAAAATCTTCATACATACAAACTGTTTGAAGACAGTATACTCTTTTGGCAGGGAAGTATTCCATAAAAATCTGAACAATATAAATGGCCTATCTGCACAATTATTATTTACGGGAGAATATGCTTCACAACTGATACCAGAAAATAACGGCTTATCGCATATTATATCCTGCTGATATTCCCTGTCGCCTGGGTATTTACTAAAGTTTCGCACCCTTCTATTTATCAAAAGCCTTACCCCCTTGGCATTGACAGGAATTAAGGGTGCGAAACTTAACTGTTTATATTATTATGAGGTCGAGGTACTAAAATTATGTACCAACTAGCAATAACCAAAAAAGAAAAATCCCCCCTATCTTATGGTTATGAAAATTATATCGATTATTGCCTGCAGTTCGCAAAAGATAAGCTTTCAGGTATTGTATCCAACATTGAAGATTATGAAGCAAATATTAATAAATATGAAAACATAGATTTTTTGCAGGAACCAAGGAATATATGCCTACTGGATGAAAAATGCCTGACAAGATCAGATATTTCAAAAGCTTATAAATGCATTCTTGACGGAAAATTATTCTCAGAACATGCAGCGGCAGGCGAGGCAACACGTCTTGGCATAGGCACTAAATATCTGATTAATATTGCCGAGGACTTACCATTAAAGAAAATTACAGAAATTATGACCAGAGAAAGAGGTGCTGTTGTTAAGCCTGAGGAAGTTCTGGAAAAAGCAGGATGCCGGCCGGAGGAATTATTACCTTTATCCCTTGGCTCAAGGCATATGCTGCAGTTTTCATATGATATCCATATGCTTGCAAAAAAGCATGGTTATGATCCACAAAACGTTCTTTCAAGGCAGCATATGCTTGTTGTGCTTAATGAAGCCACTGCAAATAAGATTATCAGGGAATTTATTAACAACAGGTTTTTTGGTTTCAACAATGAAAATGTATTTTTTATGGTCCAGAAAGCATACCATGGAATAAACCTGGTTAATGGCAAATATGTTTATAATAAAAATACGCCAAAACGCCTCCATAACCACGGTCAAATGGTTATGCAGCAAACCATAGATAACCAGATTTTCAAAGTTGATAATAATGGCTGCGGAACCTTTCTTAAGAGCGATGAATTTGGAAAAATCCTGAAAGAAATGGATGCCAAGCTATCCTATAATATTGAAGATTTGGGCTATCTTACGGCCTCAATAGATTATGAAGGTCTGGCATTAGCATTAAAAAAAGCTGAACATGGCTATAGAATGCTAATGGAAATTGTCGGTAATGATCCTGAAAACCCTCAAAAAGGCGGAATGGCGGCTTTTGATACCTTACTTGAGAAAAATGTGATGATTGAAAGTTTTCAACTCAAGGGAATAGAAAATCATGAAATAAAATACCTTAACAAGAATTTTAACCATTATCCAAAACCATATGATTCATGGTTGGTGTTAAAAAAACACGGACTAAACATGCCAATAGCTATTAAGGATGGCTCTATCTATTTTCAGCCCGTTCAGGGTGACATTAACTTTCTTGTAAAAACCGAATGTTTCAAAAGAAACGTATTAAAACCAATAAAATCATGGAAATCTACTGAAACAACACCCCTGGCGATTAAATATATGCACATGCAGGATCGGCAGAAAGGCTTTAAGGAATATGCTGAATCCATTATAGGATCAAAGCGTTATAATTATGGCAGATAAAAACGACACAGATATCCATACAAAACCCATAAAAACAGCTAAGACATTAATTAGCGATAAGGATAAGGATAAGAAAAATAACAATTACCTGGATATCGACGAACTTGTTAGAAGTATTCAGCGCACCGAAAATAACGTTGATTGTTTCCGCAAGGGACATATTGATTGTAATCAATTTGATTGTGCATGGAGAGAGTATTGTCTGGATGGCAATTGAATCCCCAGAGAAAAAATAAAAAAATGAAGACAAATAAAAAAGGAGGATGAGATGAAAAAATTTAAAAAGATTTTATTCCCCGTCGATCTTTCCGAATCTTCACCGAAACTGGTACCTCATGTACTGACAATGGCGGAAAAATTCGGATCGGAAATTTGCCTTGTATTTGTTGCTCGTGTTTTTGACTATTTCACAAGCATTTATGTTCCTCACACCTCTATAGACTTGTTTGAAAATGAGGTGGCTGAAGGTGCAAAAAAACGGCTTCAGGAATTCAAGGAAGAATATTTTCAGGCTTTCCCTGACACAAAAGCCGTAGTGTTATCCGGTGACATTGCAGAAGAAATTCTAAATTATATCAAATCTGAAGGAGTTGATTTAGTAATTATGGGTACTCATGGCAGGAAAGGGTTGGAGAAAATTATTTTCGGCTCAGTTGCTGAACGTGTTGCTAAAGGATCTACAGCACCTGTGCTTCTTTTGAATCCTTATAAAATATAATGGGATAGAGTCAGAATAAAACAAATCGGTCAAGCGTGAGCTTCAGGTGTAATCGAATTCAAAATCCCGCTTTTAGCGGGATTTGAGTGCATTAGAGTTTTTCATGGTTTGAAGGTATTATACCTGAAGCAAATATATTTCCAAAAAGCCAAAGTATTACAGATAATTTTTATTTTGCCTGGTAGTAATATCCTGCTATATTATCGGCGTGGTCCCCTATTCTCTCTAAATTTCTCAGGGTTTCCACATATATATAGTTATGAATTGAGTCCTGTGTTTCTTGTTTTGTTTCTTTTAGGTATTGTTCCCTTGTCTGTTTTTCCTTGTAGTCAAGTTCATTTTCCAGCTTAAATGTCATTTCACAATTGCTTTTGCTGGGCTTTTCCAGCGTTTTTACAGCATGCATAAATGTTTTTCTTGTTAGCATAAATACTTCTCTCAGCCTCTGTTCCTGTTCCTCTGTAAATTTGACTTTTTGCTTTGCAAACCCAGCAATATTTACACATTGATCCGCTACTCTTTCTATATCAATTGTTGTATCAAGCAGGTTTTGTTTGATTTTTTTGGTCCCAGTATCAAGCTGACGTCTCTTTATCTTCTGCAGGTAATCCAGGCATTTTACAGTTAACTCGTCCACGATTTCTTCCTGCTTGAACACCTGATCTATATTCTCATCTTTTTGTTCAAAAAATGCTTTAAATGAATGATCTATCATGCTTAATGTTATGTCAGCCATTGCATTTACTTTCTCTTTAACATGTTCTATTGCAAAATAAGGCAATTTAAGCAGCTTATTTTCAAAAATCATTGTTTCGGGCTTCTGTATCTTTGTCTCCTCCGGAATTATTGTTGTGACGAGTTTTTTGAACGGTTTTAACATTATTAGTATTATAAGCGATCCTGTGACATTGAATATTGTATGCGCATTTGCTATTTGCCTTGCCAGACTTGTCGAAGTTTGCAAAACCACGTCAGTAAACTGGGAAATAAATGGATAAAAAATCATTATGCTAATTATATTTATCATCACCTGTGATAATGCAGTCCTCTTTGTTGCCTGTGACGTAGAAATTGCTGCAATGAGCTCAAGGGCACATGTCCCGAGATTAGCTCCAAATATTAAGGCTATTGCTGATTTCAGGTTGATTGCACCGTCAATTCCCATTGCTATTATCAGGCATGTCGTTGCAGAACTGGATTGTATAATTGCTGTAAATACCGCTCCCCATATTATTCCAAGTATCGGTATGTTCCCGAATGTTTTTAAAGTGTTGACAAATTCAGGCATGTTCTTTAGCGGTTTTACTCCTTCAATCATTAAGTACATCGCTAAAAATATTAACCCAAAGCTGAATATCACTTCGCCTGTTCTCTTTAGCTTTATATTCTTTGTAAAGTAGCGCAGAAAAAATCCCACAGCCATTATTGGTAAAAACAAATTCCCAACCTTAACAGCTACTATTTGTGCTGTTATAGTTGTTCCAATTTCGCTTCCAAGTATTACGTTCAAAGCATTGTCGAATCTTAATATCCCGCTGTTTACAAGGCCTAACAGAGTTATTACTGTAATGCTTGAAGATTGAACGGTAAATGTTGTGAGGGTTCCCGCTATCATCCCTTTTACAGGATTGTCCGTTAATTTGTTTATCATTCTATAAAGCATAGAACTCGCGCTCTTCTTAAGCGAATTGCTGAGCTGCTTTATTGCATATAAAAACAGCGCAAGCCCGCCCAATATTGAGAACACTATGTTGAGCAATCCTAATTCCATTATTTATTCAACTACCCAGACCGTACAGTTACGTGCATAGTTAACAATCTTGCTTGATGTGCTGCCAAATAGAAATTCCTCAGTCCTTGAAAGGCCATGTCTCCCAACGACAACTGTACTGTATTTGGTCTCGTCTCTTTCGTCCAGAATGCATTTTGCCATGGAAGGACAGTGGCGCATTGTAGAACGAACCGAAACTACACTCGGATCAAAACCCCACTGTATCAATATCTGACGATACTCTTCCAACATTTTATCAACTTTCTTTTTATATTGGCTAAGCCATTCCTCTCTCTCTTCTGGAGTGGCAAAGTAATCTTCTTCTGGTTCACCAATTACATGCAGGACACTTATCCTGAAGCCTTTAGCACCTTCCAGAAGTTGAGCCACATATAAAACCGCACGGCGGGCGTTCTCTGACTCATCAACTGCAATAAGGATATTCTTATTAAACGCGTACTCTTTATCCATGCTTTTTTCCTCCTTGCGAGTGCTATATTTTTTTATTGTGTCTGTATAAACTCTTCTAAATCCTCCAGTAACTGGCTGGTATTATCATAAAACCAGTTGGCGCCATTTGAAAAATGCATGAGCACCCTGTTAAGGGTTTCAGGCACATAAGGATAAATTTTTTTTAAATTTGCCACACGATTGTGAAAAACAATATTAACATCATCATCTGTCAGAGAACTTAAAGCAGGATGGTTTTGTTCATTAAGATCGGTCATCATTACGTCGCCCATTCCTGTCAGAAATATTAAGATATTACCCAGACCAAAGAGATCATAACCATATATATTCTCTCTCTGCCTATAATTATAGTCAAAATCTATCCAGCGGAAATCTCCGTTGTCTCTGTCAATTAAAATATGATCTCTACGGATATCACCGTGTTTCTCACCATTTTCATGTATAAACTTAATAGCTTTAATGCACTCAATATATTTACTTAATATGTCGGGGAACTGTTCATAAAAATAAGTTTGATGATCAAGCTTTAAATCTTGCACATAATCATGGAGTACTTTTCCATTAACTGTGTCCAATACTCTAACAATATTACCCTTTTCATCCTCTACTGCATATCCATGCATGAAGTTTTTATGACCAGTTACCAGCTGCAAGATGCGCGCTTCTTTTCTGGGGCTTCGAAAGCACTCAAAATCAATCCCCGCAATATTGGCCACAAACTTTTCATGAAAAACAAGCTTTAAGATCTTCCTGCTCCCATCAGTCAAGTCAATAGATCGCTTCACCCAAAATTTTTCCTCATCATCAAGCCCGAAACGTCCTTCCTTTGCATTATGCAGAATTAGAAAGGGCCTTTCCTTAAGAACGACCACATGTCCATATTCAACACGAAAAAAATCTGATGTATCTCTATAAATTTTAAAGCGATAGCTTTCCGGACGAGGAGATGCCCAGCGCGCAACCATTTCATGAATAGTCTCTTGCGATAAAGATTTTTCCATAAATACCTCTGTCTGAGTAAAACTGTACGCTTTAGATTATAGCAAAAAGGGCAGTTCTTTCATTTCGTTATATGTAAAAACAGGGCCGTCAATACAGGTAAATTTGCTCCCCAGAGTACAGTGACCGCACTTACCCACCCCGCATTTCATATTTCTTTCAAGTGTAGAGATAATATCTTCTTCAGCAAAACCCATCTTGAGCAAGTCAAAAACCACATAGGGAATCATTACAGGAGGGCCGCAGATTACAGCCTTTGTATTTAAAGGAGATATCTCAATTTTTTCCCATAAATGCGTTACCGGCCCTGTGTTTCCCTTCCATCTGGAATCACCCATGTCCACGGTAGTCAGGACTTCTGCATCATCTTCCTTGCTCCACCTGTTCAAATCTTCCTTAAAAACAATATCTTCAGGTGTTCTTGCACCGTATAGTATGGTTATTTTGCCAAAATCAGATTTTTTTGCGAAAACATGCTGGATTAAAGACCGCAGCGGCGCAAGCCCGATCCCTCCTCCGACAAACAAAATATTCCTGCCGTAAAGCTCTTCCAAAGGAAAACCATTCCCGTAAGGACCTCGCAAACCGATTTCATCACCTTCCTTATAGCCATGTATCTCACCTGTCAGAAGTCCGGCCTTTTTAATGCTCAACTGAAGCTCTGCTGCAATTTCCGGGGATGAGCTTATGGAAATAGGGGCTTCTCCGCAATTGAATACAGAAACAAGGACAAACTGACCCGGCCTGAATGTAAATTTATCCCTTAATTCTTCTTCTTTAAAACAAAGTATAAATGTCTTTATATCTCTCGTCTCTTCCTTTATCCTTTTGATGGAGGCTGTATGAGGCAAATAAACATTGGCAACCATTTTACGCAGTAATACCTGAGCCCTATTTTCCACTGCTGCCTCCTGTCCCGGCATTTTCAGGGATCTTAAGCTGATATCCAAGGGCGCGCGCAACTCCCTCCCTTGTAATCAGGCCTTCATTTATTAACTGCGTGCCAAGTGATTCACCTGTGCCAGCTTGCCTTTCAAGAGCCTTCTTCAGCTCCTCTCTGTTTAAAAGCCCTGCTTCAATGAGTATCTCCCCCAGTCTTAAAGAGGTCTCTCTCGAACTCCTTTCTCCCTGCTCGCAAACCATTTTTATAAAATTAATCATGTCTACCCGGCCAAAACATATTTCTACGCAGCGTCCGCACCCAACGCAGCTTGGCCGGCGGTGTTTTTTATTTTCGTAATAAAGCTTATGATAAAAGCGTCTGCGGATACGGCGTTTTTTCTCATGCCTTGGGTTATAACCGCCCGCAAGCCTGGTAAATCCTGTAAAGGTGCATGAATCATGTATCCTTTTTCTTTCTCCTTCGGTCTCAGAAAACGGTATATCCACAATATTAAAACAATAACATGTAGGGCAAACATATGCGCAACCTCCGCAGTTCTGGCAGCGGTTCCCCAGCTCATCCCAGACTCTATCATCAACCTCGTCGTTCATAAGACGGGATACAGCTGTATCCATATCTACAATCTGATGGAATCTGCTTTCCGCCTCAAGAACCATCTCATACTGATGTTCCCTGTCTTTTGTGGTAGCAGGAGAAAAAAAATAGTTCCATTCTTCAACAATTTCTCTGCCCCTGGGTCGTCCAATTTCTACAAAAAATCTGTCTCCTAAATCAGTAAGCTGCAGGTCAAAACCATGCGTCAGGAAAGGGCCGCTTTTTGTGCTTCTGCAGAAGCAGTTTTTCATAGGCTCATTGCATCCGATATTGATAAGAACCGAATTAATCCTTCTGTTAAGATAATAGCGGTCTTTGAAGTTTTCCTGAAATATCATATCAAGAAAAAGAATCCCCCAGAGATCGCAGGAACGCAGGCCAAACAGGATCCTTGGAGTATTGTCCAGTATTTCATCAAATTTATAATGCTTTCCTTTGCGCTGGTATTTAAATATTGTCTCAGAACGAGGAAAAAAGAAATTTTTGGCTGGCATTACAGGCTTAGACTTAAGATCAAAAATAACTTCATCCACGGAATGAATAACCTCAAGAAGTGTATCCCCGCCGCTGGTTTTAACAGGTGCGATCAGTTCATGCTTTTTAGAAATCTTGCGCAAAAAACTTTTAAGATGTTCCTTGTTTATAATAAGCCTGTCAGCCATTATTGCACCTTTTCTATTCTAACAGCACAAACCTTAAACTCAGGAATCTTAGCCCTTGGATCCAATGCAGGACTGGTAAGGACATTGGCGGGTGCATCCTTAAAGTGAAAGGGCATAAAAACCGTTTTTTCCGGCACATCATCTGTGATGTGCAACTTCACTTTTACTTCCCCGCGTCTTGAAATTACCTGGACAGGATCGCCGTTCTCCACTCCCAGTAATTTTGCATCCGCCGGATTAACCTCAATAATTGCCTCAGGCTCTTCTCGAAAAAGAGTTACTATTCTCATGCTCATACTGCCTGTATGCCAGTGATGGTACATTCT
>Ga0114930_10004251_pt1 | contig 12174 bp, 9 predicted proteins | sample AnhtaG_FD_87300 | JGI IMG/M metagenome (GOLD analysis project Ga0114930, IMG submission 87300) | Deep subsurface microbial communities from Anholt, Denmark to uncover new lineages of life (NeLLi) - Anholt_01485 metaG | ecosystem: Environmental > Aquatic > Marine > Oceanic > Sediment | place... | reverse complement strand
CCGAGGCTGGCGTGCAAGAAGCATCCCCGGTGAGATCTCCTGCCCCTCCTCGACCTCTATACGCGCTTTGGCGGGCAAGTAGTGATAATCCAGAACCTTGAATTGTTCGCCCACGGTGTCCGCAATCACGATCTGAGGGTGCTTCTCACCCTTGTGTTCGATGACCACATATCTGGTGCTGCCACCCTCCTGCTCGAGGCGGACGGTTTCGCCGTCGGCAACATCCTGGAAGCGGACGAAGCCTCCGGCCTCAGCCAAAATAGGGGTCAAATGCGGGTCCCATTCGCAGAGGGTGTCGCCGTGTGAAACTGCCTGACCGTCCTTAGCCAACAGAACGGCGCCGTAGGTCACCTTGTCGCGCGACAGCTCACGACCCTTCTCGTCTACAATGAGTATCTCGCCGTTCCGCTTCAGCACCACTGTTCGGAACGTGCCGTCGTCGTTGGGAACATCCACAGGGTTCAGCTCGTGATAGCGAACCGTGCCGTCTTGAGCCGTTGCAAGGGTCTTCTCCAGGGCCGCCTTCTGGGCCACCCCGCCCGTGTGGAACGTACGCATGGTCAACTGCGTCCCCGGCTCGCCGATGGATTGAGCCGCTATGATCCCAACCGCCATCCCTTCCTCCACAAGCCCACCGGTTGACATGTCCATGCCATAGCACAGGGCGCAGATGCCCAGCGGGCACTCACAGGTCAGGGGGCTCCGTACACGAATCTCGTCAAGGCCGAGCTCTTCGATCTCCTCTGAGACCTCTTTAGTAATGACCTCGTTCTCAGCGACGATCAGCTTATCGGTCTTGGGGTTACGGATCGTATCACGGACAATGCGGCCAATAATGGCTTCACCCAGTGGGATGTCGACCTCCTCACCCTTGTAGATGGCGCTCTTTTTGATTCCGTTGATGGTGCCGCAGTCGTTCAGGTTCACGATAACGTTCTGGGCCACGTCGGCCAGTTTACGCGTCAAATACCCCGAGTCGGCAGTTTTCAGGGCCGTATCCGCAAGTCCCTTCCGGGCACCGTGCGTAGAGCTGAAATACTCCAGCACCGATAGGCCTTCGCGGAAGTTGGACTTGATCGGCGTTTCGATGATCTCGCCAGACGGCTTGGCCATCAGGGCCCGCATCCCGGCGAGTTGCCGGATCTGATCCACGCTGCCCCGGGCACCTGATTGGGTCATGAGGTAAATCGGGTTGAGGTAAGGCTTGGCATCGGAATCGCCGGGCGATTTGTAGTTGTTCTGGGCATCGCGGTAATCGGAGCGCAGTTCAGCCATCATCGCCTGGGTCACAAGCTCACGGGCGTGGATCCAGATGTCAATGACCTGGTTGTATCGCTCAAGGCGTGTAAGCGTTCCTTCGTCGAACGCTTTTTGAATGGCGTCAACCCGCTTCTGGGCGGCGTCGATGATTTGCTGCTTGGACCGCGGTATCCGCATGTCGGTGATGCCAAACGAGAGACCTGCCAGTGTGCTGTACTTGAATCCAATGTCCTTAACCTCATCAAGGAGATCGATCGTACCGTTCCTGCCCAACTCTGCGTGACAGTCGTCGATCACCCGGACCAGTCCCCTCTGTGACAATGGACAGTTGTAGAAGGGTAACTCCGAAGCGAGAACATCGTTGAAGATCAAACGTCCCACCGTCGTCAGAATCCGACGGTTTGCGGGTACAGGCTCAGCCTCATCATTGGCGTCGGAAACGACGCGATCACGATCGATCCGCACCCAGATCGGATCATGGATCCCGATGCGCCGATGGTCATAGGCCAGCAGGGCCTCGAACATATTGGTGAAGCGCGGGGCCTTGTCCGGCTCGACCTTGCCACTGACATGCTCCGTCGTCAGGTAGAAAATGCCCATGACCATATCCTGAGTCGGCGACATGATCGGGGCACCGTTCGCCGGGCCGAAGATGTTGTTGGTCGACATAATCAGCACGTGCGTTTCCACCTGAGCCTCGATGGAGAGCGGCAGGTGCACCGCCATCTGGTCCCCGTCGAAGTCGGCGTTAAACCCTCTGCATACCAGAGGGTGAATCTTGATGGCGTTCCCCTCGACTAGGATCGGTTCAAACGCCTGGATACCCATCCGGTGGAGTGTCGGGGCCCGGTTGAGCAGCACCGGATGCTGGTAGATGACCTCTTCGAGGATGTCCCAAATGGCCTGATCCTGCCGTTCCAGCATCTTCTTCGCAGACTTGATCGTGTCTGCCAAACCCCGTTCCTTGAGTTTGCGAATGATGAAGGGCTGATAAAGCTCCAGCGCGATTTTCTTGGGGAGCCCACACTGGTTCAGCTTAAGCTCGGGGCCGACGACAATCACCGAGCGGGCAGAGTAATCGACGCGTTTGCCAAGCAGGTTCTCCCGGAACCGCCCCTGCTTACCCTTAATCATATCGGTCATGGACTTAAGCGGGCGGTTGCTCGAGCCAAGGACCGGACGGCGACAACGCCCGTTGTCGAAGAGAGCGTCAACGGCCTGCTGAAGCATCCGCTTTTCGTTCTGGATGATCACTTCCGGGGCGTTTAAGTCGACCAGCTTCTTCAGTCGACTGTTGCGGTTGATGATCCGGCGGTACAGATCATTCAGATCGCTTGTCGCGAAGTTACCGCTGTCCAGAAGCACCAATGGGCGCAGGTCCGGCGGGATCACCGGGATGACGTCCAGCACCATCCAGGAGGCCTCGTTCGGTGAGGTCCGCAGGGCCTCCACGATCTTGAGCCGCTTGGAAAGATCCTTTTCTCGCTGCTTGCTGCCGGTCTTGGCCAGCTCGTCGCGTAGCTGCAATGACAGTACAGCAAGGTCGAGACGGGTGAGCAGCTCCTTGACGGCCTCCGCCCCCATCATAGCCGTCCACGAGTGGCCGTATTGCTCCCGAGCGGCACGATACTCCTCTTCGGTGAGCAACTGCTTTTCTCTTAGCGGCGTATCACCCGGATCGACAACTATGTAGTCCTGGAAGTAGACGACCTTCTCAAGACTCGCCGTTTTGACGTCTAGCAACGCCCCCAGCCGGGAGGGCATTGACTTGAAGAACCAGATGTGCACGACCGGAGCCGCGAGATTGATATGCCCCATTCGCTTCCGTCGCACCCGCGAGTGTGTGACTTTCACCCCGCAGCGGTCACAGATAATCCCCTTGTGCTTCGTACCTTTGAACTTTCCGCAGGCGCATTCCCAGTCGCGTTCCGGCCCGAAAATGCGCTCACAAAACAGACCGTCCTTCTCCGGCCGATAGGTCCGGTAGTTGATGGTCTCAGGCTTCTTTACCTCGCCGAACGACCAGCTACGGATATCATTGGGCGACGCCAACGAGATATGCACGCAACTGTAGTCATTTACGCGATCATAGATATTATCCAGCATCGCGGTGAATCCCCTTATGGACAAAAAGGCGACTCGTGGTCAATATGCAACTCATAATCCAACTGGTTGCCCGTTGTTACGTTCCCTCACTCATAGACACCGCTTGTTGCGCAAGGACCGGGGCTTCGATGGGAAGTTCCATCGGAACCACCCCCCGCATCTTGCGAAACCCCAGCTCTTCGCAAAAGTCCACTTCCGTGCCGTACGCCAGGGCATCGATCCGTTCCACGCCACACTCACGGAGTGCTTCAATGATCAGTCTGGCCATCTCTGCGGCAATGCCTTGCGAATCATGTTCGATCCGTCCGTCCGTCCTGGTGACACAGGCTGGCCCTTGGTAGAGGGGATCCAACTTGCACTCCGCAAGCCGTCCCCACAGGCCGTCTGTCACGCCGCGGGCAATGCCGATCAACTCCCCGTTACGACGCGCTGTCACGAAGCAGAGCGTACTATCCATCATCCGCTGGAGCTTGCCCGGAGACTGCGTGGTCTCATGTTGCTGCCGTTGGTAAAAAGCCGACAGCTCCCCGGGGTCCGGCTTCGCCATCGTCTCAAACTCGATGTTATCGAACACGATATGATCTCCTTCTTGCTTGGGACTTCCGCCATAATTGTCATCCCTGACATCAGCCCATATCGGCACTTCCGCCGGGCTACCCGTCAACCGGCCCGACGCTTCTCTAATTGGATGTTCAGGCAAAGCCCACGGATCTCATTGCACAACACGTCGAACGAAACAGGGGTGCTGGCTTCCAAGGTGTTCTTTCCCTTGACCATTGTCTCGTAGATCTTCGTGCGACCCTCGACATCGTCGCTTTTCACGGTCAACAGTTCCTGGAGGACGTAGGCAGAGCCGTAGGCCTCCAGACCCCACACTTCCATTTCCCCGAAGCGTTGCCCGCCTGTGCGGGCCTTGCCCCCCAGCGGCTGCTGTGTGATCAGGCTGTACGGCCCGGTGGCCCGAGCGTGAATCTTGTCATCCACAAGATGATGGAGCTTCAACATATAGATGTAGCCCAGGGTGACGGGCTGATCCAAGTACTCACCGGTCCGCCCATCGCGGATGCGCGTCTTCCCACCGGGAGGTACCTGTGCGAACCGAATATCCTCGTGGGCTGCGTTCGCCACGGTCTCCGGGTCGTTCGCCCGTTTCCTTGCCCAATCGTTCGCTTCGGCGAGTGCAGCGTGTATCTCCTCCTCCGACGCCCCGTCGAACACCGGGGTGACAGCCTGGAATCCAAGCATCTTTGCGGCCCAGCCCAGATGCGTCTCCAGAATCTGACCAACGTTCATACGAGAGGGCACCCCCAGCGGGTTGAGCAAGATGTCCAGCGGCGTGCCGTCGTCCAGGAAGGGCATGTCGGCCTCCGGCATGATCCTGGCGATGACACCCTTGTTGCCGTGGCGACCGGCCATCTTGTCACCAACCGCAATCTGCCGTTTCGTCGCCACGTACACCTTGACCATCTCGAGCACGCCGGAGGGCAGCTCGTCACCGCGCTTCATTTGCGCGCCCTTGCGATCCCGCTCCTCCTGGATCTCTTCGATGCGCGGCCAGAACCGATCGGTAATCTTCAAACACTCTTCACGTATTGAGCCGGGCTTGACCCACTTTAGGTCCCTGGCTCGCACGTGTCCGCCGAAGACTTCGACCTGCTCCATCACTACCTCATCCAGGTAGCTGTGCCCGACCTTCTGACGGGTACTGGGGTCAATCATGGGACCGCCCATGACCTCTTCAACCTCGGCGCACATCTGTTTGAAACAGGAAATGATCTTAGTGTCCTGGCCCCTGACGTATTCATTAGTCTCCCGTTCCGACTCGCGCTTCTGCTCGTCGGTCATATGAACCCGGCGGCTGAACCGCTTCGCTCCGATCACGATCCCCTCCTCACCGGAGGGAAGCTCGAGGGAGTCGTTCTTCACGTCTTCTCCGGCCCGACCGAAGATCGCGTGGAGCAGCTTCTCCTCGGGGCTCAGTTCGCTCTTTGATTTCGGGCTGACCTTCCCGACGAGGATGTCACCCTGGTGGACGCGGGTGCCGATCCGCACTATGCCATTTTCATCGAGGTTGGCCAGTGCGCGTTCCGAAACGTTTGGGATGTCGGCCGTGAACTCCTCACGTCCCAGCTTGGTGTCCCGCACCTCGATGTCGTACTCATCGATATGGATGCTGGTGAGCGTGTCATCGTGAACCAGGCGTTCACTTATGATGATGGCGTCTTCGAAGTTATGTCCGTCGAAGGTTATAAACCCGACAAGCAGATTCTTGCCTAGGGAGAGCTCGCCGTTGGCGGTTGCCGGACCGTCGGCAATTATTTCCCCGTTCTTGACGCGTTGACCAGGTCTCACCAGTGGCTTTTGATTCATGCAGGTTCGCTCGTTGAGGCCCTGGAACTTGCGGAGGACGTACTCGTCGGTGTTGTCGATCACGATTCGCCGGGTGTCTACATAGGTCACCTTCCCGCTGCTGCGGGCACGCACGACCATCCCACTGTTTGCGGCCACCGTACACTCCATGCCCGTGGCGACCAAGGGCGGCTCCACTTTCAGCAGCGGAACGGCTTGCCGCTGCATGTTCGAGCCCATCAGCGCCCGGTTGGCGTCATCATGTTCAAGGAAAGGAATCAAAGCGGCCGAAACACCTACGGTCTGCTTGGGAGAGATATCGACGTAGGTCGCCTCCATGCTCGGGACCTGCACCAGGTCGCCGTACTTCCGGACGATGATCGCTCCTTCGGACAAACAACCAGTCTTGGGATCCACCGCCTCCGGCGGGGCCAGGACCTCGCGCATCTCCTCGTCGGCACGCAGATAACGGACTTGCCCGAGTTTGCCTTCCTTCTCGACCTTGCGATAAGGAGTGATCAAGAATCCATAGTCATCGACCATACTGTACAGACTCAGCGACGCTATCAGCCCGATATTCGTGCCTTCGGGAGTCTCAATGGGGCAGATTCGGCCGTAGTGGCTAATGTGCACGTCGCGCACCTCGAAGCCTGCCCGCTTTCGGTTCAAACCGCCGGGACCCAGTGCTGAAAGCCGCCGCTCATGGGTCAGTTGCGACAGAGGATTGGTCTGGTCGACCACTTGGGAAAGCTCGCCGCGCCCGAAAAACAACTCAATCGCAGAACTGATGGACTTGCTGTTGATCAGCTCCGCGACCCGGCCGATCTGGTCGGGGTCAGTTCTTAAACTCATCCGCTCCTGGACCGTGCGGCGGAGCTTAAGAAAGCCCTTCCGCATTTCGTCGGCACAAAGCTCGTCGAGGGTGCGCAGCCGTCTGTTTCCGAGGTGGTCAATGTCGTCCACCGCAAACGCCGACTCACCAGTACGCAGCTTGAGCAGATACTTGAAACAACTGGCCACATCTTTTGTGGTAAGCGTCATCGACCCACCGTCCCGGTCGATCTCGAACTTGCGGTTTAGGCGGAACCGACCCACCTTGCCGAGGCGATACCGGTTCTCGTCATAGAACTTCTCGCTGAACAGCTTCCTGGCCTTCTCGAGCTGGGGTGGGTTGCCGGGGCGAAGCCGGCTGTAGATCTTCAGCAGCGCCTCTTCATGCGAGCGACTGGTATCTTCCGCAAGAGTATTGAGAATAAGCGGGTCGCTGACCTGGCTGATCACCCGCAGGTTCTTGATCGCCAAGTCTTGAATGCGCTCCACAGCGTCGCCAATCTGACACCCGGCACGGACGAGGACTTCCTCCGTTCCCTCGTCGATGATTGGCGAAACGCTGTACATGTCGGGTCTGAGTTGCGAAGCACGGAGGCCCTTGGTCTTGTAAAACTCCCCGACAACCGCCTCGTCCGTAGAGTACGCTGGATCCATCGCACGCAGAAACGTCGTAGCCGGCAGCTTGCTGGACTGATCGATGCGCACGACCAACACGTCTTTTCTCGTAACTTCAATCTCGATCCAGCTCCCGCGCTCGGGAATGATCCGGCAGGAGTGTAGGGCGCGGTCGCCCTCCGCTTGGGTCTTGATGAAGTCCACTCCGGGCGAACGATGGAGCTGGGAAACGATCACGCGTTCCGCGCCGTTTATGATGAACTCCCCACCACCGATCATTATCGGCATGTCACCGAGGTAGATCAGGTCCTCCTGAATCTCATCGCTGTCCTTGCGGATAAGACGCAGTCGGATCCGGAGCGGCATCCCGAAGGTCAGGCGCAGCTCGCGGCACTCATCGGGAGTGTAGCGAGGCTTGCCCAACTCATAGTTGATGTAATGCAAGGACAGGTTTCCGTCGTAGCTTGCGATGGGGTACATCTCCCGTAGCAGCGCTTCGAGCCCGTGCGGGTGGCGCTGAGCGGGAGGAACGTCCGCCTGAAGATAACGGTCGTAGGACTTGGTCTGGATACCGATCAGATTGGGTATCGGCATCCCGTCGCCCACTTTCGAGTAATCACGTACCGGGAGAGGCGCACTCATCGGACTCTGGCCCTCAACTCTGCGGTCCGGCGCTGCAGGCGCATGCAACACACACCCGGGTCACACACAACCAACACCGGAAGTCGAAACTCTCATGATGTAAGGGGACGGTACATCGACCGGCGGGGCATCCGGTGGACCGGCTGTCCCACTAAGCCGGTCGATCCCGCCCCGCGGCAGACAGGCGCTATTGTGGATATCACAAAGCTGGATACACAAACCTCACTTGATGGTAACGGCACCACCCACTTCTTCGATCTCACTCTTGATCTTCTCGGCCTCTTCTTTGGAAATCCCTTCCTTCACGGGTTTCGGGCAGGACTCCACGAGGTCCTTAGCCTCTTTCAGCCCCAGACTGGTGAGCGACCGGACCACCTTGATCACCTGGATCTTCTTGTCGCCGAAACCTGCCAAAATCACGTCGAAGGATGTCTGCTCCTCGACCTCAGCCGCAGCGGCGCCAGCCTCGCCCGCACCGGCGGCCATCACGATTCCCCCGCCGGCAGGCTCAATACCGTGTACACTCTTGAGGCAATCGACCAGGGTTTGAGCATCTTTGACCGTCAGGTTCACGAGCTTGTCAGCAAGCTCGGTAATCTCGGGGCTGAACTCTGCGGTAGTGGCTTCCGCCATTGTGTTTCCATCTCCTTCCGCCATGTTTATCGCCACACCGATAGGCAACCCGCCCGTTGCGGGTCATTTCATCCGCCATGGCGGACCAGTCGGTGTGCAGCGTCATTAGTACATAGTACTTCAGGAACCGGTTCGGAGTTCTCCGTCAGGCGGCCTTATCGACCATCGCCTTCAGGCAGCCGGCAATCTTCGATTGCGGCGAGATCAGGCAAGCCGCCAACGCCCGACCCGGTGAGGCAACGAGCATCACCAGATCACCGATCAACTCCGCGTGGCTCTTCATCTTCGCGACATCGGTGACCGTCAGAAGGTCCTGATCTCCATCGACGATGGCCTGTTTGAGCTCGAGCTGATTGAACTCGTCGGCGGCCTTGACCAGGACCTTGGCGACTTCGATCAGCGATTCCGAGGAGGTCACCAGCGCGCAAGGTCCCTCCAAAGTGTCACCGAGCGGCTCCAGCGGCCCGCCCTGAAACGCACGACGCGCCAAGCTGTTCTTGACCACCTGCAACCGGGCCGACTTTTCCCGGAGACTTCTGCGGAGTTGTTCCTGCTCTTGGACGTTCATACCCCTCAGATCAACAACGCACGCACTATCGGTATCTGCGTAGCGTTCTTTTAGCTCCGTAGCGATCATCGCTTTGACGGCTTTACTCATCGAATAATCCCGTGTCCGTCAGCTTCCAGTTTTACCCCACTACTACGACCAGGGGCCGGACCCTACCCCTACGTGCCCGTCGTGATTGTCACCGAGGGTACCCGCGTGGCCGAGAGGCAGATCCGCTTGACATATTGCCCCTTGGCGGCCGCGGGCTTCATCTTCACCATGTGGTCAATAACCGCCTGTATGTTCTCCTTCAGATCGTCATCGGAGAAGCTGATGCGGCCAACCGGCAGGTGAATGTTGCCGCCCTCGTCGTTGCGGAACTCGAGCCGGCCGGCTGTGAACTCCTTCACCGTGGTAGCCACTTCCGGGGTCACCGTGCCTGCCTTGGGGCTAGGCATTTTCCCCTGCGGCCCGAGCAGGCGTCCCAGCCTACCGACCTTCCCCATCATGGAAGGATGGGCCACGGCAACATCGAAGTCGAACCACCCTTGCTGGACCTTTTGGACCAGCTCATCGCCGCCGGCCTCAATCGCACCCGCCTCTTTGGCCGCCTCCGCAAGGGCCTCATCACAGAACGCGATCACCCGGCGCGATTTGCCCAGACCCTTCGGAAGGGAGATCGCACCGCGAAGCATCTGGTCGGCCTGCCGGGCGTCGATGCCCAGATGCATCACGATCTCTACAGTTTGATCGTGGTCCTTGCGCTTCTTGCCGTTTTTATAGCTGCGATCGGCTTTGACCACGGCCATCTTCTTGATCCTGGCGATCCCATCCTCAACACTGACGGGCGTGCTTCTGTCGCCACCGACTTCGAGCTGCTTACGGTATCGTACGCTCCGGTAACCCATCGAGGTTCTCTCAAACACCCAGTTAGTGGGAACGCCTAGTCAACGATCTCAATACCCATGGAACGCGCCGTACCGGCGACGACGCGTTCGGCCGCCTCGACATCGTGCGCGTTCAGATCCGGTAGCTTTCTCTCGGCGATTGATCGAAGCTGCTCCTTGGTGACTGCTCCCACCTTCTCCTTGTTGGGTACACCGCTGCCTTTGGCGATCTTGGCCGCCTCTTTGAGCAGCACCGAGGCCGGCGGGCTTTTGACCACAAAGTCGAAGGATCGATCCGAATAGACGTTAATCACCACCGAGACGGGCATACCGTTCAGCGCGGTCGTTGCCGCATTGAACTGCTGCACGAACTGACCAATGTTGACGCCATGCTGCCCCAATGCCGGACCTACAGGGGGCGCAGGCGTCGCTTGCCCGCCAGGGGCCTGGAACTTGATCGTCGCTGTAAGTTCCTTCTTCCTCTTGGCCACAGTTGTTGCCGTCCTCGCGTGTCCAAAGGCGCCGTGACCGGCCTGAAGCCCGGCCAGGCTATTCAACCTTCTCCAACTGCCAGTAGCCCACCTCCACGGGGGTCATGCGGCCGAAGATCGAAACGATCACGGAAACCATGCCGCGACGTTCGTCGACGGACTCTACTTCACCCTCGTAGCTTTCAAACGCTCCGTCGTTGATCTTGACCTGGTCCCCATTTTGGATGTTCAATCCCGACAGGCCGGGATCCTCGTCCGCCTTCTGCGAGGCTGCGAGCATCTGAGAGACATCGTGTTCCGGCATGCTTGTGGGCTTGCCGTCCGACCCGATGAAATCGCCCACCCCGGAGGTTTCCTTGATCAGAAACCAGACATTCTCGGCGACCGAGCCATCCTCCTCACAAGACATCTCCACGAATACGTAGCCCGGATAGAGCTTACGCTCCACCACACGAAGCACGCCCCCGCGCATGCGTTTTTCTTTGAGCGTGGGTACCAGGATCCGGCCTATCCGCTCCTCGAGACCTTCGATCTTCACCTTGCGTTGCAACGCCTCACGCACCTGCTCCTCCTTGTTGGAGGCCACGCGGAGCACGTACCACTTCATCCCCGGTACGGTCACTGCGCCCGAACTCGCGGCTTCAGACGATGTCGACTCGGTGTCTGTCATACCTTAAGAACGCCGATCCACGTGAAGAGACGTTGGAATATGAGATCAACTACGAACAACAGCATCGCCAACAGCAATGTGAAGGTGATGACGACCTTCGTCGAGCCAATGACTTCAGACTTCGTCGACCAACTCACCTTCTTCATCTCACCTTCTGTGGCAATCATGAAGTCGCTGCTCTTGCGGCCCACGAAGGCCATCCGCCAGGCCACCACCCCCAGCACCACGGCAACCAGGATCGGGATCCCCGGCGTTATCATGAGTCGCCAGGCTTCGTCACCCAGGTAACCCGCGAGGCGGTCGTTGAGGAACTTTGCGCCCCACGCAATCAGCAACCCCAGACCCACGAAGGTCGAGGTGCGAGTTATCTTACCCTGGTCGCGTTTATACTGGCTCAGCGGGCCGCTTTGACGACCGCGAGGTCGTGGGATTGCCTGGGCACCCTCGGAACCACTACGTGCTGGCATGGTACGCCTCTTCTTCGGTGCTACGCTCGTAGTCTCGGTCTGCCCCATAAGTCCGCATGTCCTTAGTTTACGCCACCAAGGTCGGCGAGGCTCGCCAATTGGCCGAACTGTTCGCGACAACCACATCAGGAGCGGAGGGACTTGAACCCCCAACCGCCGGTTTTGGAAACCGGTGCTCTGCCATTGAGCTACGCTCCTAGGCAAACCTCCTCAACTGCCGACGGCAAAATCTTATTTCCGCTTGATCTTGTGGACCGTGCGCTTGCGCTGACGGCGACAGAACTTCTTCAACTCCAGCTTCGGGGTCCCCCCGAGCACGTTGACACTCGTGCGATAGTTAAGGTCTTTGCACTCTTTACACTGGAGCCAGACGTACTCGCGCTTTGCCGCTTTGGCCATGGTTATTCAAGCCCCGTTGGGCGCCCAACGAGCAAGGTTCGGCTACTCCAACACCTTCACGACAACGCCAGACCCCACCGTACGTCCGCCTTCACGAACAGCAAACCTCAGACCCTGCTCCATGGCAACCGCCTTGCCCAGCTCCACCTCCATTGCGATGTTATCGCCCGGCATGCACATCTCAGCACCCATTAGCTTAAGCCCACCGGTAACGTCGGTTGTTCGGAAGTAAAACTGCGGCCGGTAGCCGTTAAAGAAGGGTGTGTGTCGCCCGCCT
>Ga0114930_10004250_pt1 | contig 12175 bp, 7 predicted proteins | sample AnhtaG_FD_87300 | JGI IMG/M metagenome (GOLD analysis project Ga0114930, IMG submission 87300) | Deep subsurface microbial communities from Anholt, Denmark to uncover new lineages of life (NeLLi) - Anholt_01485 metaG | ecosystem: Environmental > Aquatic > Marine > Oceanic > Sediment | place... | reverse complement strand
CTACTTCCCCCCCGCTGGGGGGGATTGAGGGGGGGAGAACCTGCAACAACTCACCTTGACAGGATAGAACACGTGTGCTAGAATACAGCCAAGGGTGCACGGCGTCTCGCTGGAGAACCTCCTCGGTCTCTTGCGGATCCAGAGCTTTGAACCGCGAAGCACACTACGTATGGCCTCAGCGAACACTTTTCGATCACGGTATGCTCCTCGAGGAGAACTCGTGGAGGAAACAGGAGAGGGTCCATGCCAGAGTTCCAGCTCGTTTCAGATTTCAGGCCCACCGGAGACCAGCCCCAGGCGATCGAACAGTTGATCGCCGGGTTGGAAGAGAACATGGAGCACCAGACCTTGCTTGGAGCCACCGCAACGGGCAAGACCTTTACCATTGCTTCGATCGTCGAGCGAGTACAGCGTCCTACCCTGGTCCTGGTCCACAACAAGACGCTCGCCGCCCAACTGTACGCCGAGTTCAGGGACTTTTTTCCGAACAACGCGGTGGCCTACTTTGTCAGCTACTATGACTACTACCAGCCCGAGGCGTACGTGCCCCGATACGACCTGTACATCGAAAAGGATGCCTCGATCAACGAAGAGATCGATCGGCTGCGACTGGCGGCCACTCAGGCACTGGCAACCCGTCGTGACACGATCATTGTGGCCAGCGTGTCGTGCATCTATAACATTGGCCCACCCGAGGGTTGGTCGGGAAGCAGGTTGGTGCTCCGAGAGGGGGAATTGAACCCGCGCAGGCGCATCCTGCGTCACCTGGTAAGCATCTACTATGAGCGCAACGATACCGCCTTGAGTCCTGGCAAGTTCCGTGTGCGCGGCGACACGATCGAGATCTGGCCGGCCTACGATGAGCAGGTCTACCGGGTAGAGTTGTGGGGCGATGAGATCGCCCGTATCACCTGCGTTGCCCCCCTGACCGGTGAGGTGCTGCGCAGGACCGACAGCGCAGAGGTTTTCCCGGCCCGGCATTTCATCACCCCCGAGGAATCGCGCCAGGAAGCGCTGCGCCGCATCAAGGCCGAACTGGAGGACCGGCTGGCCTGGCTCAGGGAAAACGACAAGCTCCTGGAAGCGCAGCGATTGGAGCAACGCACTCTCTATGACCTCGAGATGCTGCGCGAAATGGGATATTGTCCTGGCATTGAGAACTATTCGCGACACCTGTCTCTGCGCAGCCCGGGAGAGCGTCCGTGGTGTCTGCTCGATCACTTTCCGCCCGATTTCCTGATGGTCATTGACGAGTCGCATATGACCATCCCCCAGGTACGCGGGATGTATCGCGGCGACCGCAGCCGCAAGGAGACGCTGGTCGAGTATGGTTTTCGTCTGCCTAGCGCGCTGGATAACCGCCCCTTGAGCTTTGAAGAGTTTGAGAACCTGGTCAATCAGGTCATTTACACCAGTGCCACGCCAGGCCCCTACGAGCGCGAACACTCGGGACAGATCGTCCAGCAGATCATCCGACCCACCGGCCTCGTCGATCCACAGGTGGTCGTTCGTCCTAGCCAAGGTCAGATCGAGGACCTGGTGGGCGAGATCAATGGTCGCGTGGAGCGGGGAGAGCGCGTGCTCGTGACCGCGCTGACCAAGCGTATGTCAGAGGATCTGGCCGATTACCTGCTAGAGTTGGGCCTCCGCGTCCACTACTTGCACTCTGAGATACATACCATCGAGCGCGTCGAGATCCTGCGCGACCTGCGACTGGGCGTCTATGACGTGGTGGTGGGCGTGAATCTGCTGCGCGAGGGCCTCGACCTGCCGGAGGTGAGCCTGGTAGCCATCCTGGATGCCGACAAGGCGGGCTTTTTGAGGACAGACTCGGCGTTGATCCAAACCATCGGCCGCGCGGCACGGCACGTCAACGCGCAGGCTATCCTCTATGCCGATACGGTGAGCAATGCAATGAGGCGCGCTATAAGCGAGACCAATCGCCGGCGGGACCAGCAGATAGCGTACAACGAGGCGCACGGTATCGTTCCAGCCAGTATCGTCAAGGCGGTGCGCGACCTGACCGACGAGCTGCACGCTGCCCGCCACCCTGCGACAGCCGTCGCTGAAACGCGCGTCGATTATCGCGTCGATGGCCAGATCCCGGTGGAGGAATTGACGCGCCTGATCTCAGAGTTAGAGCTGCGCATGCACGAGGCAGCAGCCGCGCTAGAGTTCGAAAAGGCCGCTCTGATACGCGATCAGATCTACGATCTCAGACGCCAGTTGCGCGACTCACAAGCTGATCTGCCTGAATGGAGGAGGGACATTCTGGCTGGATGACGTCGGACATGCGTTCACGCTCCCCAGGAGCGTGGCCACGAGCGGTCCATTGCGCCCTGGAACCGGCATATGAGCGTTCAGTTTGGATAACGAGTCGGCGACCGAGACGGCCGGTACCAAGTCTTTGCGAACCCGTATGCTGGACCCCACGCTCACTCCCACCCCCAACCGAAGCCCGTGACGGTGCACGCATTCTGTCGCGGCACCGGTGCTGTTGTCTCGACAGAGGGACCATCCGATTTCTAGCCTTTCTCTATCTTGTTCATTACTTTGCTCATACCTTGATGTGGTATGATTTGGAGGGATGATGTCCGGGACGCCCTGCAATGGTTGTGCGAGGAGGTACGTTCGCCGGGTCCGAGTTGCCCAGCCTGTTCGCGGGGGCGCCTGTGTCTGGTCAACAATCGCAGGCAGCGCTTGAGGGCATTGGGACAGCAGCATCGGACGCCATCTCCAGAGTTGCGCTATGCGATGAGATCGTGCATAGCCGTTGCAAGGGTGAGGGCAAATGGTGCCCAACCGGAGTGTTGATCCGTCCGAGGTGAAGGATAGGGTGATGTCTGGGCAGCTATTGGACGAGCTCCGTGAGGAGCTCTTTTTCAAGACAGGGAGACAATGGGCTCAAGTGTCCTCCGGCAGCATGGGGCCTATGATCCGGGTGAATGACGGGGTCCTGATCGAGCCCATCGGGCCGGAGCGCGTGCGCTTTGGTGACGTGATTGTGTTCAGGTCCTCCGATCAGAGAATTGTCCACCGTGTAGTGGGAAAGCGCCGCCATCGGGGCAAGGTGCTCTTCCTGGAGAAAGGGGATCTCAACCCCTTCCTGGGGCGGGTCTCTGCCGATGATGTGCTGGGGAGGGTGTCTACCCTCCAGAGGAATGGTCGCACCGTGGACCTCCTTTCAGGGCGAGGCCGTGCTTTGCAGGTTGCCCTGGCCTTCTGCAGCATCGTCCCCTTGGTCGCCAGGCAGGGCCTGAGACGAATCCTGCACGCCCCAGGGTTGCCGAGCCTCTGCCGGTGGCCTGGCAGGCTGTTGGCGAGGGGAGTGGCAACCTTGTCGCGCACATTGGCTGGGTTCCTGGGGCCAGCGTAGGCACATCTGCACCTCTGAGAGGAAAGTGGCTTGGGTCGGACTCTTTGAGCTCGCGGTCGGCATAGGCGACGTCGTCATTCGCTTGCGGCGCTGGGACAGAGAGTTTGCCCACGTGCACCACACCTGGTGCGGTACGTTCCGACGTGTGCGAGAGCCGAATTACTGGCTCGAGATCGAGCTGCGGGAGGGCGGCCTGTCGCAGAGATTCAACGGATCATGCCTGAGGTGCGTCTGGAAATCAGGGGGAGAGCACTTCCATACCGTTCCCCTCCTGTACGAGGGAGAGATCTCCCGGGCTGAACGGTGGCTCAAGTTCCGGGCAGAGCGAGCGCTTCTTCACCCTGCGGTACCACCTGGCTCTTTTTGAATAGCCTGCTCCGGCCCATTTACAGCGTGGTCTGTGAATACCAAGCAGCAGCCGAGCGCAAATCCTATCTGTCTCGCGGGTGCAGGGTGGTGGCGAGCGGGAAGGGCTATCTCTTTACTGGTCCCTCTCGGGCGGGCAAGACGACTGTGGCCAGGCGTGTGTGAGGATTCCCGTCTCACCCAGGGCCACCTCTGGTGCCTGCACGCTCCCGTCTCGATGCTTCAGCACCGCTGAAACGTCAGACACACCGTCAGGGCTTTGGCGCTGATCCCAAAGCCTCGTGGATCGGCGGCACACTGTGATCTCCTCCTGAGACCTCTTGTCCAGGACGAGATCAGAGCCGTCAGGGGCGCCACACCTAACGCGGTCCTGGTGCGAGACGTTCCATGGGCTTCAAAGCAGCGGGATAGGTCTTCTTGGTGCAATTGTAGTCGCGATTTCCCAATCGCGTTAGATACTTTGCGCAGCATATCAGTGCGCGATTAGGAAATTGTGCCTACGCGACGCCCTGCTTTGGGGCGCTAGAAAACTTTCAATGAATAGACCAGAGGTGCCAAACGTCGTCGGGCCCTTTTTCCGGCTCTTTGAGCTTTCTCGTAGTGGGCAAAAGAACAGGATTAGCAGAATTCTCTGATCAAGAGCGTACATATCCGTACATTCTGCAAATCCTGCTCCGAGTAGGCGTGCCAACCACAGCAAACCCCAGCAAGCCTTTCTCCTAACCAGGCAGACCCTCGGACAGGATCCGTTGGGGCTTGTAAGACTGCCGCTGTGTCGCTGCTCATCCAGCTTGTAGCCTTTAGCGGGGCAGTCCGGGGATGGCTCATCCTCCAACCGGACTAAGAAAAGAAGCCCGTGAATGAATTCACGGGCTTCTACGAGAAACGCGTCAAAACGGGTTAGCGCGCCTTATAGCCTGTTCTCAACAGGTTTCGTGTGCTAGCCGTCGGATTCATCCGGTGGCGAAGGCTGAATCACTGAAGCACTGAGCGGACTGAACGCACTGAGGTATGATTCCGGTCCCAGAGGTGAGGGTCTGTTCCAGTTCCCCTTGAGATGTCGATCGAACCAAGCGAGGGCAGCTCGCTGTATGTCGGCGTCGTAGCAGTGCGGTTTGGGCGGGTGGTGGTGGCAGAACTTGTCAGCGCGACCAGCCCATTCGTACCCCAGGCGGATCTGGCGCGCTGCCTCGTGCTGTCCTTCGGGTGGGAACAAGAGGTCCTCGCTGGCGCTGACCACCATGCTCGCGTTCGGAGCGGCCATGACCGTCAGGTCGGGAACGTCGAGGCGATCCCATACGCCCGGCAACAGGCAAAAGGTGCCGATCGCGCCGGCGACGTTGTACACCTGCTGATAGTCGCCCGTCGTCATCCAGCCGACGCTCACAGAGGCCTTGATGCGTCTGTCGAGCGCAGCCAGCACGTTGGTTCGCCACCCACCGCCCGAAAGCCCGGTACAGCCGATGCGTTCGGGATCCACTTCCGGCCGAGAGAGAATGTAGTCCACGCACCGGCTATCGTCCCAGTAGTTGACTCCCATCCAGGTCGTCCCCGCCCAGCTCAGTTGACGTACGCCGAGGTAAAGCTGCTCCCTGACCAGATCGTCCAAGGCGATGTATTCTCGAATGGACAGCCCAAAGGGATCGACCATCTCTGGAATGCCGTTGAGTCCTCTCGGAGCTCGTTCCCCAAAGTGGTGCGCGTCGATCACGATCACGGCATATCCCCGCCGGGCATATTCTTCTGCCAGAAAGCGCCCACTGTAGACCTTGTTCCGGTGTTCCACCAGCACAGGATGGTCGCGTCCGGTGTTCACGATGCGATCCTTGCCGAACAGCATCGGACCTCCCCAGGCGTGGAATACCACCAGTCCTGGCAGGGGATGATCGACCCCTCTTGGAAGAAGGAAGTAGCCGTTCACCCGGATCCAGGACGCGGTGTTGAACGCCACGCGCTCCAGCGTGAAATCGGCACGTTCCTCCCGGTCAAGCACCTCAGGTCGCAGATCAGGTGGACCTGGGTCATAGTGCAGGTTCTCCAATAGGCAGCGGCTTGCCTCCTGACGCCATTGCTCAAAGGTCCCACCAGCGTGGGACTCGCGCCAGCGCTCGGCGTTGAGGTCCAGGGGCCGGCGATCGCGAATGTCGCGTATCAACCCCTCGAGGCTGCCGTAATCGTTCAACGGTGCCCGAGAGATCTCCAACTGATGACACGATGGTCTCATAGCTTGTCCTCTCTGCTGTGGATCACTGGGATTCCGAGGCCACTGAGCGCCCTCAGCCACGTCCTCGTTTCAGTCTCTCACAACTAAGTTCCCATCATATCAGATTTCCCTCGAGTTGTCGAATGCTCTGGACTTTGAGGCGAGGCACCGATTCTAGCTTTGGTCAGAGCCCAGAGTGTTTTGGTATCACGTAAAGGGCAGCCTGCTCACCGATTGACATTTGTGCAGAACCGTGGTAGATTGTGTTGAGCAAGCTGGTACGCGATGCCCTGGTCACCAACCCCCCGGACCTCTGGCACATCGACCTTGGGTACCAAGGCGGACGTCGCGCTGGCAGGGATCGGAGAATCCGTTGCTGGATAGGGCTTTCCACAAGTAGGAAAACTCAACATGTGCTGGGCTGCAAGCGGATGATGCGGATACACTGCATCCGTGGATGAACTGCGTCCGAATCCGCGTTCCCTGTCGAGATATGGCTCTGTGATGGCAAAATCGGGGACTGTCGTCCCCTCGGAGCGTATCCAAAAGTACTTTCGGAAAGCCCTGTATTGCTGGAAGAACCAAGAGTGACCACTCACCTTGTGCTCGCGGGGGATGACAATCCGCCGCACAAAGCGCGGACACAGAACGTCCATACGACACTGAGCAAGACCGTTCATCAATAGGCTGCGCGTGAGTAGTCAAGCGAGATAGCTCGACTGAGGAGTGGACAATGGCACCCTATTTGCTGGGGGTGGACTATGGCACAGGCGGGGCCAAGGCGTGTATCATCGACCCCGAAGGGGAGGTGCTGGGCTTTGCCTTTGAGGAATACCCCTTTATCCATGAGAAGCCCGGCTGGTCTGAACACGACCCGGTGTTGTATTGGAAGATCGCTTGCCGAATGATCCAGGCGGTGGTCTCCCAGGCACGCATCGATCCGGCCGACATCCGAGGCATTGCGGTCTCTTCTGCTCTGCCCTCCATGGTAATGGTGGATCAAGAGCACGACCCGATCCACCGGGCCTACAACCTGATGGACCGGCGGGCCACAGAAGAGGTGGAATGGCTAAAGGAGAACATCGGAGAGGAGAGGCTGTTTCAGGTATCGGGGAACAGGCTCGAAGACCATCCCACGATCGTGAACCTGATGTGGGAAAGGAATCATCGCTCGGAGTCCTTTGACAGGATCTACAAGGCGCTCACCATTGATGGATTCATCACCCTCAAGCTCACTGGAAAGGCAACGCTGAACATCTCTGCTGCCGGGTTCTATGGCGTGGCCTACAACCTGCGCGAACACAGGTTCGACGAGGATCTGCTGGACGAGATCGGCATCGATCGCGGCCTGATGCCGGACCTGTACCGCTGCACGGACATTGTCGGCGAGGTGACCCGGGAAGCGGCGACCGAGACGGGTCTGGCATCTGGCATCCCGGTCGCTGCCGGGCAGGTGGACTGCAATGCCGGCTGGGTTGGCGCTGGAGCGATCCAGGAAGGCGACATCCAGAGTAACCTTGGCTCCGTGGGCAACTTTGGCATCATCCACAAGAGCATAGAGTACAACTTTTCCCCCGTGGGCTACCTCATGATCAACTTTCCATACACCGTCGACTCGGAGGATACCTACGTCACGGTGCCCTCAACGATGACAGGCGGTCAATCGATTCGTTACCTGCGCGACGAGTTTTCTCAGTTCGAAGTAGAGACGGAGCGCGTGCTGGGGATCTCGTCGTATGATCTGCTCAACCTCCAGGCGCAAAAGGTGCCGGTCGGCAGCGAGGGCCTGATCATTCTTCCCTTCTTGATGGGAGAACGGACGCCCATCTGGGATGTGTACGCCCGGGGTGTGATCTTTGGCCTGTCTCTGAACCACACCAAGGGACACGTGGTCAGGGCCATGATGGAGGCTGTTGCCTATGCAATGTACGATTCGTTCCGCCTCATCAAGGAGACGGGGCTCAAGATCAACTATCCGATGGTGCTGAACGAAGGCGGTGCGGTGAGCAAGTTGTGGAGACAGATCATCACCGACGTGTTCAACGTGCCGACGGCATTGGTCAAAAGGAGAACCGGAGCACCTTTTGGCGATGCCATCCTGGCGGCCGTCGCGACAGGAGTCTTTAAGGACTTTGCGGTAGCCAGGGAGTGGGCCGAGTACGTGGAGCCCCTGGAGCCCAGCCATGAGAACCATGAACGGTATATGGAGTACTTTAGTCTGTACAAGCAACTGTACGAGCACATCAAAGGTGACTTTAGACAATTGGCGCGACTGAGGGATAGGAGTACTGTGTAGATGGAGATCTATGAACGTCTACAGAACCGGGAAGCAGAGGGACATCCAATCCGGGTCGGCCTGGTGGGGTGCGGCCAGATGGGATCGGGCCTGGTTCACGTCACGAACCAGATCGTGGGCATGGATATCGTGGCCATATCTGACATCGACGTCGACCGTCCCCTGGCTACGCTGGAGGCGATCGGTGTTCCCGAGTCCGAGGTCTGTGTCACGGACAAGCTGGGCGAGGCAAGCGATGCCCTTCGGGCGGGCAAGTGGCTGGTCACCGGGGATGCCGTGCTGTTGACTCGATTGGACGCCCTGGACGCTGTGGTCGAGGCGACCGGGCTCACCGAAGTTGGATCCAGGGTCGCCTGGAGTTGCATTCTACATAGCAAGCACGTCATCATGTTGAACGTAGAGACGGATGTCACGGTTGGCCCGCTCTTGCATCGCCTGGCGAAAAAGGCCAACTGTGTATATACGGCGGCCTCTGGCGATGAGCCAGGTGTGTGCAAGATGCTGTACAACCTGGCGCGGACGATGGGCTTTGGGGTGGTGTGCCTGGGCAAGGGCAAGAATAACCGGATCGACCTTGACGCCACGCCCGAGTCTTGTCGAGAGGAAGCAGAAAGCAAAGGGATGAACCCCAAGATGCTCTCCGCGTTCAAGGATGGGTCCAAGACGATGGTCGAGCTGGCTGCGATGTCCGACGCCACCGGCCTGGTGCCAGACGTGCCGGGTATGCATGGCCCCAAGGCAGATGTGCCAGACCTGAATAGGGTCTTGATCCCAAAGGAGGACGGCGGCGTCCTGGGCCGTCGGGGATGCGTCGACTATTCCATTGGCAAGGTTGCGCCAGGCGTGTTTGTCATCGTCACCACGCCCGATCCGCGTATCCGAACGGATATGAAGTTTCTGTCTATGGGAGACGGGCCGTACTATACGCTGTATCGGCCCTATCACCTGTGCAACGTCGAGACGCCGGTTTCCATTGCCGAGGTGGTCCTCTATGGGGAAGCGACGATCGTGTCCAAGCGATTGGTGTCCGAGGTCGCAACCATCGCCAAGCGTGACCTGAAGGCAGGCGAAACCGTCGGTGAGATCGGCAGTCCAGACATCCTCGGTCGTACCTATATCTACGAGGAGGCCCACGCGCAGGGCGCGATTCCCCTGGGCATTGCTCCCGGCGGCAAGGTGGTCCAGGACGTCACCAAGGGCGAGATGTTGACCCAAGAGAATTTCGCGCCCGACACGGAAAAGTTTGTGTACAAACTGCGCCAGATGCAGGACGCACAGCTCGCGATGGAAAAAAGTAGGACGTGATGCGTGAAGGCATGAAAGGTGAGGGCTAGACGACGGCTCACGTTTCACGCCACACGGAGCATGGATTCAAGTGAAAGGAGGTTGTCAATGTCTGATAGCGTTGTCAAGCAAAAGCTACCCTTTCTCGAGAGCGGCGTGGCCCAGGTGGCGCTGATCGTCGAGGACCTCGAAAAAACCGTTGAGAGCTATTGGAAGCTGTTTGGCATTGGTCCCTGGCGCTTTTATACTTATGACAAGCCTCTGGTCAAACGGATGACCTACCATGGGGAACCCAGCGAATACCGTATGCGGATCGCGCTCGCGTACCTGGGTCCCCTGCGTATCGAGTTGATCGAGATGCTCGAAGGAGATACAGTCTACGCCGACTTTGTCAAGGAGCACGGCTATGGCGTGCATCACTTTGGCCTGCTGGTGGAGAACATGGGGGAAGCGCTTGCTCGGGCAGAAGCCGCTGGTCTGACGATGATCCAGGATGGAGCAGGCTTTGGCCGCGATGGGGACGGGCACTATGCCTACCTGGACACCGAGCGCGAGATCGGCGTCACGCTTGAGCTGATCGAACGACCCAAGGGGAGGGTGTCGCCGGAAAAGGTCTACCCTCCGCCAGAGAGCGAGGGACGGCCCGGTATTGACTCAGGGGAAGGAAAGACGACTGAGGGATTGGGGAGCCCGCGGAACGGGCCACCCAACGGGTGAAGCACGGACAAGGTCATGCTTCCAGCGTGACAGAAGCAATGAATCTATGGAGGATGGGACATGAGCGACAGTCCTGAAACGAGGTTCGATCGCCTGAGCGAGTTCGTTGTCGAGGTTATGGAGAAAAAGGGCGTCCCGGGCGTTGTCGTGGGCCTCTTGTACGAGGGCGAGACGTATGCCGCCGGGTTTGGCGTGACCAACGTGGAGCACCCCTTGCCCGTCACTGACGAGACGCTATTCCAGATCGGTTCGATCACCAAGACTTTCACTGGAACGGCGATGATGCGGCTGACGGAGATGGGAAAGTTGAACCTGGACACGACTGTGCGTACCTATCTGCCGGATTTCAAGGTAGCCGACGAAACGGCCTCTTCCCAGGCGACGCTACGCCATCTGCTTACTCACACCAGCGGCTGGGTGGGCGACCTGTTCGAGGACACCGGCGCAGGAGCGGATGCCCTACCAAAGTACATGGCCAAGATGGCCAATCTCGAACAGCTTGCGCCTATCGGTACGGTCTGGTCGTACAACAACTCTGGATTCTACCTCGCGGGCTATGTCATTGAGGCAGTAACCGGTCAAAGCTATCAGACGGCACTCAGCGAGCTCGTTCTGGAGCCGCTTGGCTTGGAGAACGTCTACTTTGACCCTGGCGATGTGATGACCCATCGATTCGCGGTGGGCCACAGAGTGACGGAAGAGGGCGCCCAAGTTGCCCTTCCCTGGCCCTTGCCTCGTGCTGCGCATTCTGCCGGCGGGATCACGTGCCAGGTAAGAGACTTGCTGCGATACGCTCGATTCCACATGGGCGATGGAACGACGGAAGACGGAACCGGGCTGCTAAAGCCGGGTTCGCTATCCCTGATGCGCTCGCCGCAGGTGGCCATTTGGGGAGAGGAAGAGGCCATGGGGCTTGCCTGGTTCGTCCGTGATGTGGACGGGACGCGCACGATCTCCCATGGCGGGGGCACCGTGGGACAGGTCTCTTTGCTTACGCTGGTCCCTGACCGTGACTTTGCCGTTGCCGTGCTCACCAATGCTAACCGTGGCGGGTCGGTGACGAATCGCGTGAGCCGCTGGGCCTTGAAAGAATGCCTGGGACTCGAAAGCCCGGATCCCACTCCTATCGAATCGTCCGTGGAGGATCTGGCCCCCTACGTAGGTCGCTATGTGCGCCCGTTCCAGGATATCGAACTCGGAATTCTCGGCGGGAGACTGGTGGGCCAGGTGACGCCCAAAGGTGGGTTCCCGTCTCACGACTCACCGGTGCCGCCACCACCAGCACCGATGTCCCTCGCCTTGTGTGAACCGGATCGCCTGCTGGTACTGGATGGCCCCATGAAGGATTCCCGAGCCGAGGCCATCCGAAAGGCGGATGGGTCGATTGGATGGCTGCGAGCGAGCGGCCGCATTCACAGGCGCGAAACCTGTTCGTGACATTCGTGCTTGGAAGCTGTCCAGTGGAGCATCAGTTCAGGAGAGTAGAGTGGCAAGGGACATTCTGGACGCAGTATACGGCTCTGTCATTGGCGGCGCTATCGGCGACCGACGGGGCGCTCCAGTTGAAGGGTGGTATTTCACCGAATCGCTTTTGTCAATCAAGAGGGCGTCAACCGCGATGCAGCGGCGACGCTGGCGGCCGGGGTCGCGGCGGCCTTTATCCCTGGGATCACGGTGGATGGCGTCTTGGAGGCATTGACGGAGCACAGCTCCTACCTCGTGAGACGAGCGATCGATCTGACCGTGGACCTGGCCCACGCCAGCGAGACCGTGGACGAATTCGCCCAAGCGTTCTATGTCAAGATGCTGGACTGGACGTGGCCCACCCTGAATTACGTAGAGGAGGGTTCATGCCTCTATCTGGCAGACGGAAGCATCCATCTGCTCGAATCTTTCATCGAGCGCAGCCCCCAAGTCCAACCACTTCTGCTCT
>Ga0114930_10004249_pt1 | contig 12176 bp, 8 predicted proteins | sample AnhtaG_FD_87300 | JGI IMG/M metagenome (GOLD analysis project Ga0114930, IMG submission 87300) | Deep subsurface microbial communities from Anholt, Denmark to uncover new lineages of life (NeLLi) - Anholt_01485 metaG | ecosystem: Environmental > Aquatic > Marine > Oceanic > Sediment | place... | reverse complement strand
AGTAATATTAACCAAAGAAGGTTCAATCGATTTTCAGTATAAACACTTAAGTCAGCACAGCGATACCTCTACTGTGGGGATTCAGAACGAAGACGGGACCTCTGCCCTGCTTATATCTTACAACCAGAATTATCTACAGGATACCTTAAGGGTGAGGATAAACCCTCCCTATCTATTCTTTTCTCCGATTAGAGGGGAAATTACTCCCGGGGAAAATCAGTCTCTTAAACTTCTTTTTGATAGCCAATTTTTATCACTAGGCTCCTATCGTGGAAATCTAAAAATCTTTTCACAGGATAAAAATCATACTCTAAACCCCTTATCTCTACCAATTGCTCTACACATCGACACAACCACTTCAGTCAAACCGGATCCTGAGCAAATTCCCTATACCTTCAAGCTTTACCAGAACTATCCCAATCCCTTTAACCCTTCTACCACCATTCCCTTCTGTTTATCCGAATTTGGATCCAGCGGAAAAGTTCAAGCTACAACCTTTAAGGAACCCACACACACTACCCTGATTATCTATAATATCTTAGGACAGAAAGTAAGGACTTTGGTGGATGAGAAAAGGTTGCCAGGAGATTATCAGGTAATCTGGGATGGGAAAGATGCAAAGGGGTATGTGGTTTCTTCTGGAATATATTTCTATCAATTAAAGGCAGGAGATTATAAAGAAACAAAAAAGATGAGTTTGTTGAGATAACTATCGGGGGATGGGTTTGAAAAACCACCCCTATTGTCTGTCATTGCGAGGAGCCCCCACATTTTGCGGGGGGACGACGAAGCAATCCCCATATATTTTTCTATGGAGGTCTGAAGACCTCCGCTACAAAAACCAAATTTAATAAAAGAAAATTAGTTACCTATTTATAAATCTTATCCAACACCTTTTTTAAAGATTCACTCATCTGGCTGGATTTATCAAACAAAACTCTAATTTGATTATATCGTTCCCTGAGCCTGTCTATCTCCTCTAAGGACTCAGAATCTTTTCTTTTTCTCAGGGCTTTTATCGCCTCTAACTTGACCTCCTCATCCTTATTTTTACCTAAAATCCCTCTTGCGAAGATCTTCTGCTGATTAATCACTCCTTTCAAAAACCTAAAAGCTTTTTCTCCTCCGATATTACTTATAGCCTGTAGGATCAAGACCGCATATTCTTTATCCTTATAGAAAAACTCTTTTAACCTGTCGACCGAATCCTCAGAACCGCAAGAGCCCAAGGCCATAATGGCTAACTTTTTAATCTCCTTATCCTCATCCCGGGCTAATGAGAGAAGCAGTTCCTCGCTTTTTTTACCACCGATCTTTTCCAAGGTCTGGAGCACCTCTTTTTTCACCTTAAAGTCCGGATCACAAATTCTCTTTTCCAATCCATCTAAGGCTTTTTCGCTTTTGATCTCTGATAATATATGAAGGGTATTTCTTATCTTAAACCAGCAATCCAAAGTCAAATTTTGAGATGAGTCTCGCTGGAAATGAGAATCATCCTGAAGTATCCGGGAGAAATAGACTGCACCTTCTTCTCCTAATTTCCCGGCAATCTTTAAAACCACCTGCCTTATCGCTCTATGCGGATCAGTCAGAAGAGGCTCTAAAGCCCGGGTAACTTTTTCCCCTCCAATTATAACCAGAGAATTTCCTACTTTTTCCCAGACCTCCCTTCTTTTACTTTTTATCTCCTCGATCAACTGTTGGATGATTTCTTCCCGGGTAAATCCTTGAACCATCCTTTTAAACCGCTCCTCTTTCTCATAAGTATACTCCCTTTCAAGATCTGATTTAAGCTCCTGGATAATCTTATTAAACAGCCCATATTCACGGAAAATTATTGCCTGTTCTGCACAATATTCCAAAATTTGAAACAACTCAAAACCTGTCCGCTCCTTGTGCAGAAGCATCTCCTGGACCAGAAACTGGAAAAGCTCCTTCGAATATTTCAGGGAAAGAGAAGACAAAGTTCTAAGCCAGAAGAAAGAGTTTTTCCGTAGATTTTCCTCTTCTGAAAAAAGATTCTGTAAAAGGAGACTATTCGTCTTCTTCAACCTTTCTACCTGATTTAAATTGACAAGCTTGATCAGAAGATCTTTTAGATTCGGCTCCTCTTCAGCCTGCACTTCTCCCCGGATGAGTTTCTCCAATATAAGTTCTGAATCCTTCAAGGTCTTGATCTTAAGGAGGGAACTTTCATCTAAAGCTTTTTCGAAGAAATAATCTGGAGCCCCCTGGCGAACGGATATCTCCTTTAACTCATTAAAAAGATAATCCCTTTCTGGGTGATGGATAAAAGCTTTAACTAAGTTCTTCACCCCATCTAAATATTCTTCACTCCGGGAGACTTCTTCCCAGTCCTTTCTTTCAAACTCTCTCTCTAAAAACTCCTTTACTCTTTCCCGGGGTAATTTAGAGAACTCCTCTAAAAGAATAGATTGAAAAACCCTGAGCCTGAAATCAAATCTAACCCTCCCTTCTAAATCGATATCTTTTCTGATCTTTTTTAACAAAATATCCAGCATCACCTGGGGGTCTTCCCGAAGAGAAAGCTTAGCTAAAGTTTTAACTTCAAAATCATCACATTTTTCTACCAGGGAAATGCTTTCTTCTAAGAAAGTATCCTCCGGCTCTGACTTTTTTACCCGTATGGAATTGATCTTCTTCTCCTCCAAAAACCGCTGCAGATTTAAATTCTTAGGCAGAGGTAAAAGTTTCTCACTCAGCCGCCTTAAAAAAAACACAAGTTCTTGCGGAGTTACCTGGCTATAGATATAAACACTTCCTAAGGAGAACTTGGAAAGTTCGGATTTCAAGCCCCGTATGAAAACCTCTTCTTTCAAAGGGATGCCCATAGAGTATAATTTCCCCTGGTAAAGGTGGAAATCGAAGTAGCTCCTCAGGCGGAAAAGCTTCTTCAGCCAGTTAAAAGGTTTTTTAAATACTTTATCCTGAGTTGGATGATCCTGGGTATATAGGGCCAGACGGCGTGAGGCTAAGAAAAGCTCCCTTAAGATCTCCTTTCCCAATTCTCTCAAGTCCAGCTCGAGATCTTCCCTTTTGAGTAAAGAAAAATCAAATAACATCTCTTTATTCCTTTTCACCTAAACAGTAAAGATAGCCATCCATAGAGGCGAACAGTATCCTCCCTCCAGAAAAAGAGGGGGAGGCATAGATCATCCCTCCGGTTTCATATTGGAAGACCAGTTCACCGTTTAAACTATTCAAGCCATAAAAACTGCGGTCCAGAGATCCAAAGAAAAGTTTATCTCCCACCATTATGGGTGAAGAATGAATCGGCCCATCAGTTTTAAAGCTCCAGACTAATTCTCCATCCTTTGAAGACAGTGCGTAAAGATGACCATCATTTGAGCCAAAAAAGACCATCCCTTTACCTCGGGTAGCTGAGGAGTGAATACTCCCTTCGGTTTTGAACTTCCAGAGAAGCTCCCCTGAAGATGACTCTAAAGCATAAAAGTAACCATCCGCAGAACCTAAGAAAAGGGTTTTCTCATCCATACAAGCTGAGGCATAAATCGCCCCTTCAGTCTCATAGCTCCAGATTAGCTTCCCTGAGCTTAGATCCAGAGAATAGATTTTCCTGTCTCCTGACCCAAAATATAAAGCTTCTTCTGAAAAGACCGCAGTTGAATAAATAAAATCTCCAGCCTTATGTTTCCACAACAGCTCTCCATTTATTTTATTCAAACAGAGAAGTTCACCCTTTTCTGTGCCTATGAAAAGTGCTACCTTTATTGTTATCGGTGAGGAGCTTAAACCCCTTAATCTTTTATTCCAGACCAAAGCCCCGCTTTTTAAGCTCAGGGCAAAAAGATTTGAATTCCCTTTTCCTTCAGTAAAATAGAGGACACTTTCATCTGCACAGGGGGTAATAGAAAGAGGAAAAGATAAGGGATAAGAACCCAACTTATCCCCGGAGTTAAGCCCCAGAAAGACTATCTTCTGGTCTAAAGAACCTATAACTACCATTTCATCTAAAATCAAGGGGGTGGAGTAGCTTGGTCCAACCTTCTTCCTCCAGAGAAGTTTTAAGGGAAGAGTAATATCAAAGTCTCTGCCATCCAGATTAGACTGGTCATCCCTGAAGCTCCTCCAATCTGAATCTTTCTCCTCGAAATCTATCTGCGGAAATTTTAAACTCGAGGCACAGCTCAAAACCAATAAAATAAAAAAAATGATTGCTCTTTTAAAAATTTTTAGCCAGAAGTTAAATTCCACCCCTTTTCCTTATCTTAAAAGTTCCAGCCGAAGAAAAAGTCAAACACGGTTTCCCTGGAGATCGATTTGAAATCTGTTTTCTTGGAGAAATCAAATCTCAAAACCACCACATATCCTAAGCTAACCCTAAACCCGGTTCCAAAGCTTCCATACAGCTGGTCAAAATGGTCTTCCCAGGCATTCCCCGCATCGAAAAAGAATGCACCCCGGATAGCCCTAAAACCGATTCTTCCAAAGGGAAAACCGATTATCAGATTATCTATCAGGGGAAAACGCAATTCATTATTTATTAAAACAAGTTTCTTTCCATAAAAAGCTTTGCGCTCATACCCTCTCAGGCTCCAGCTTCCTCCTAAATGTAGTCTCTGGGGCTCAATCCCTGTGGAAGAAAAACCCATGAACCTAAAGGCCAGACAACTGTTCTTCCCCAGCCGCAGGTATTTTCTAAAATCAGTTAAAATAAGTCGATTGTAGACCTTGAACTCATCCCAGCTCAAGGTAAGTCCCAGAGTGAGGTTAAATCTGGTCCCATCAATCGGTCCCGTCAGGTCCCATAAGCTAGTATCTTTGATCAAAGAGAGGTAATTGGTAGAAAGCAGCACATTCCTCTTCCTTCCAAAGACATAAAAGTCCTTATCCGACTGTCTCAAGAATAAACTGGTCTCCACCCGCTGAAATTTGGAAAAAGGATAGTTGGCCAAGAAAAGACCTCCATATTGCCTCTCCTTGAAGAAGCCATAGAAATCATCATAATATTCATCATAAAGATGATAGACCCCGAATCCATAGTTAAGCCTCTTAGTCCTATTCAAATAAGTCACTCCAAAGTTAAAACTGGACAAGAACTCAGAACGGGTCTTGGCTGTATTACTCAAAAGGAAGAAATATTGATGGTTACCTAACATATCGGTCAGAGCTAATTGCAGCCCCCCTACTGTTCCATAAACTGCATCATAGGAGATAGCTGACTGGGCTATGTCAAATGAATAATCACTCTCATATCTTACCACACCCTTGGTATGTTTTCCAGAGATTTTTTCTGGAGCCCAGGTCAATCTAAGGGTATCCTTATCTGATTCTATAAACTCACTCAAAGAATCATTAAATGAGAGCTTATAGATATGGAAATTGTAATCCTGATAGCCGGAGAAATATAGTTCCCCTTCGTTACTACCCACATCCGGATCAAAACCTCCGGTTAAAAAGCGGGTTAATCTTTTTATCCCGGATGAATCCAAAGAATAGAGATTAAAAGCACCTCCCCGGTCCGAGGAGAAAAAAAGCTTTTCACCATCCCTTGAGAAGGAAGGGTTTAAATCGTGGGCTTTGGCAAAGGTTAGTTGTTTAATTTCTCCACTGGCAAGCTCAAAACAAAACAGGTTCTGGAAACCTTCCTGGCCATAAAAGGTTTTATCAGAGGAGAAAACTATAGTTTTCCCCTCTTTAGACCAGGTAGGATCTTTTTCCTGATAGATATCCTCAGTCAGACGAACAAGTGAGTCTTCGAGTAGATAATATATGTAAAGGTCTGTATACCCTCTTTTATCCACTCCACTAAAAGCTATCTTCGTATTGTCATCCGACCAGGCGGGCGAAGATAAGCTGACCAAAGAATCAAAGCTTTTACGCAGGACTATCTTCATCTCTTTCAAATCATAAATATACAATAAATCCCTTTCCTTACTCTTGGAGACAAAGACTATCCGGCTGTCTTCAGAACCATCCACCTTACTCTCCAAAAGGTGCAGAGATTCGAACTGGGGAGACCTTTCTCCCTTCACTAAAGTGAAGAGCTCTTCCCTCTCTCCTCGAGGTGACATAAGATATAAACTGGAATATCCCAATTTATTAGATTTGAACACTACCCAGTCCTCAACTCTACCTTTGTGCCGGTAAGGGACTAAGGTGGGTTTCACATTGAAGCCATCAAAGGTTAATTGCGAGGCCACTCGCTCTGGTAGATCTCCAGAGGAGATCTCCGGATAATATCTTTTCTTGAGATGATATTCCCATTCTTCTCCTAACTCTCTCAAATCTTTTTTGAAGGTCAACTCCACCACTTCTGAGAAGCTTCTTCCCTTCCAGTAGTTGTCAAATAAAAGGGAGATGCGGTCATCTCCGTATTTCTCAGCTAAGAAACCTAAGAAGGATTCTCCTTCCTTATACATCAGGTAAGAGCCTGATATCTCTCCTATATCTTTAATTTTTACCAGCTTTCCGGAGATAACTAAATCTTTTATTATCATCTCTGCCTCTGAGTCTATCCTCTCAGACCAATGCTCAGCTAACCCTTCTTGAAACCACAGAGGTGGCTCTACATAATTATAGCGTCGGTGAAGTTTCATCACGAAGTGGAGTTTTTCAAAGGCGAAGACATGCACCAGCTCGTGACGGATAGTATGTTTAAAATCAGAATAGCACCCATTGAAAGGGACCACCATTCGTCCTTTGAAGAACTCAGTAAAGCCAGCCACATTTTCAGGCAATAGATTTGGAATCACGTTGGTCTGTTCGAAATAGTTAGGTGAGCTGTAGATGATCAGAGGGATCTTATGAGCTATATGAAAATTGAACTTGTCCTGTAAAAAAATATAGCTATCCTCAGCTATCTTAGCCGCAATTTCAGCAATCTCTTTTTCCTCTATATAAAGATAAACCTTGAAATGCTCTGTGGTCAAGACCTCCCAGTCAAAGTGGGTATATTGAACTTTATTTTTCCCAAAATAGTATTGGGGGAATACTTCTGAGGGTAAGTAAAGCAAAAAAATATATATGATCCAGAAAAAATGTTTTCTCATCTAAATGGCTAGGTGTTGATTTTTCAAAGCTTGGAGAGGCTGATTTCCTTATCTTTTAGAGATAAAATCTTTAAAGCTTTATCCTTCACCCCATCCCGACCCAACCTACATAAAAATCCCTTTTTTCTTTTTCTCAGAAAGTTTCTTATAGCCTGAAAAGTGTTTTCATCTCCGATCTTCTCTATTAGATCCAAGGCGATTATCTGGAGCTCCTCTTTTTCTTTCTTGGAGAGATCCGCTGGAAGGAAGTTTTCATCTATTACTACCTTCAGCACAAAATCCCTGCATTCTTCCTCTCCTATCTTCACCATAGTGGTAAGAAGTTTTTTCCTATCTAAGGAACTGGTGAAAAAAACCTCCTTTAAGCCGGGAATGAACTCTTTCTCTCCAGAAATACTGATCAGATTCAAGGCTTTGTTTCTGACTTCCCTCTCCTTATCTTTAAGGAGCTCTATTAAAACCTGATTTACCTTCTCGCCCCTCTTTTTCTCTAAAACTTTTAAGACTTCCAGTCTCACCCCTGGATCTGAATCCTTGGCAAATTCCAACAAAAGATCTGTAGAAGTTTGGCTCTGGATATTTCCCAAAACGAAGAGTGCATTCCTCACCTTGTACCAGGATTCTTCTTCTAAGATATTTTGATCTTTACTTCTTTTAAAGTTCTCCTTACAAGTGAGGAGATTCGAAACAGCTTCCACCGAATCCTCTCCTAAATCACTTAAAACCCTTAAAGCCCAAACACGAATACTGCGCTGCTCCACTGTAAATATCTCTATAAGCTTTTGAGCAACTTTTCTTCTATCTAAATTCTTCAAGAGCTCTTCTATCTCTTTCCCTTTCTGAGCATTAAAGCTGTTAAAAAGAGGCTGGATTAAGAGATCCAAATTTTGTGCGGAAGAAACCTCGGTTATAAAATCCTTCTTTAATCCCAGAATTTCAGACACTGTTCCCTTACTCTGTGTCTGGAGAGAAATGCTCTCTAAGGTTTTTTTCAACTCCTCTAAAGCTTCTATCTTTACTAACCGCGAAAAGATCAGAGGTAATAGCTCAAAATGACTTCGATAGAACCTTATAGAGACCAGATTGTTTTCCGGCTGTTCTTCCAGCCTTTCTTTAATATATACGAAATCCTTCTCCTTTTCTTCAGAGATTGAGAGCTCAATCATCTTTTTCAAAGCCACTGTTGAATCCCGCCTGAGTTTCTCATCCGTGGAATCCAGCTTTTCTAATAAGGAATCGATTATCTTCTTTTTGAGCTTTTCATCTGGAGAATGAACTATATCTTTTATCCTCTCCTCCAAATCACTTCCCTCAATTTTGTTTTTCTCAAGCTTTTCCAAAAACTCAAGGCTTTTAGAGATGACCTCCTCTTTTTTCTGCCAGGATTCATCGATTAAAAGGTCAAAATATTTTTCATCGATCATCCCATAACCTGACAACAGCTCTTTAAGCCTGGGCAGAAGCCTTTGCTTGTCCCTTTTCTCCAAAACCTTTTTGATCATCTCCAGCGCTTCCTGGGATGTACTTTTGTCCTCTGGAACATCTTTTAAGCTCTGCTTCAAGTTGTAAGTTAGAAGCACAAGTATCTCATCATCTGAGAGATTGTCAAGCTCCTCTTTAAACTCCTCTATCATGTGCTTAATATCTACCTCCCCTTCACCAATTCCCCAACCGCCCTCTCCAGAACTTATCCCCTTTTTCTCAGGTGCGGATACAAGGCTTGCCTCTTTATATTCCCCAAATACCTTTTGCAACTTTTCTTTTTCTACAGCCCTTCCTAAAAGGATATCTTTCAAAAGTTCAGGGTGTGCCCGGATGACTTGGGAGAGTTCAGATTTAAGGCTCACCTTATCCATAAAATCCGCTTTAACCACCTTCTCATCCTCTGAAACCACCTCATACCGCAGTCGATTTAATCTAATGTGTGTTATTTTATTTTTTTGAAAATAATAGGGTAGATTCTCCTCCTCTTTTTTAATAAAGAACTCCAGGAAAGACCTTAGCTCTTCTTCACTTAACCCCTGGCTGAAGCTGATACTTTTGATATTCTGTCTTTCCATTGTATTCCAGAGCTTATCAGAAATTACGCTTGCTTCTAAGCTTTCCTCCTCTAAAATCAATTTGTTTTCCACCCTGCCCAAAATAATCTCCCCTTTACTTTTGAAAAACTCCTCAAATAACTGATAGGTTTTCAGCAGGGCAGTCTTCACCGCCGGATGACCCGCCGGATAGATACTTAGCTTTTTAATAGCTGAGTTGAATTCCTTAAAAAGACTTAAAATTGAAGGATTTTTGATGCTCTGCATATCCTGAACCATATATTGTATTAACCCTATGTCTATTAATCGACATCTTAAGATAACTCTTTATCTATAAAAGGTTAAAGGAAATCTGTTGTTAGAACTTGTGTAAGAATTCCCAAAAGGGGGAAAATTTAGCTCTGGATTGCAATAACACCAATCCAGAGTTTTCTAAATAGTATCCTGAACCGATTCTTATCTATTCTTTATCCTTTTTCTAATCTAAATCAACTTCGCTATTCCCAGCCACTGAAAGGTGGATATTTATCCACCATACATAACCAGTAAACCTGAACCCTGTTGATATACCTCTGGTATCTTATGAGATAAGCAAATGATTTTCTGGGGAAATTGCTGGTGAATAGGATCATTAATCCAGCATAGAGCAAAATAAAAAATGCGGCTATACTATACACCGCACTATAAATCCCATGAGGAATCCCTATATATAACCAGCCAAAAAATAGACGGGCTAAGACCAGCCAGGGATTGGACTTCCGCGGGTAATCCACATCAAACTTAACTGGATATTCAGGCATCTTTACCCTCCTGTTTTAAAGTTTATTTAGATATTTCAGGGCTTTTTAATTCTATACAAAATCCCCCAGCTTCTGGAATCGTACCTATATGAGCTATCAGTGACACTCCTGGAATCCAGACAGTCAATATAAGCATGCTTATAAATATTGAGGTCCTGAGTGCTGGAACTGACAGTCCAGCTTGCTTTATACTCTTTTCCGCTAACTTGCCGGAAGGGAATCTTTCTCCAAGCTCCTCTCTCGTAGACATGAAGGAAATAGGAATCGGTTGTATCTGCTGCCTGGATAATGAAAGTGACTTCGGTTGACTGTTTAAATTGTAAAACTTTATTATCTGGTATGAGCTCATATAAATACAATACATCTGGGTTTATGTAAATAAGAGCGCCGGATGTATCTATCCTGAGATTACTAAACCCAACTGAATTAGGTAGGGAATAGATTAAGAGATTTGATATTTTTGTAAGTAACCAGCCCCGGTAAACATTACCTGGGTCCCCCCACTGTTCAAAATAGGCTCTAACCCTGGAAAAGGCATTAAACTCCTTGATATATTCGTTTCCGGAGATAAAGGAATGAAAAACCCCCTGTATGGAATCATCCCAGGTAACATTAGCATACCTGAAGGGATGCAAACTATCAGGTTCGTAAAAATTTATCCTGATCCAGTTATCCCTTTTGGTTATCTCGCGGTAGAAGTTTGGATCTGTTGAAGAGGTGTTAAAGACATCTGCTGAGAAAATACTGGGATGGGTGATGATATAATCCTTTATCGCATCTATATCCGTATAACCGGGAGAGACCGTTCTTTTGCAGGTCCAGGAAAAGAGCAAAAGGAAAAACAGAACAAAAAAGATTAAGTATTTTGAACCAGATTTAAACATTTTACCTCATCTGCATCCTTTTGACATAGTCCTTTTAAATGTACGCATTTAAACATTAAAACCAAATAAAAAATTATTTTTTCTACCTAAATAATCCTCTAAAACTCTGCACTATATCTTGGTTTAAATCCTTGACATTTATTCTTGTTCGAGCTATATTTGAAAAAAATTAAATCTATATGTTAAAAGATAAAAATATCGAAGATATAAAAAAATTACTGGGTAAGGATGGGTTCAAAATGGAACAGGGCAAAGCTTATGCAATCCCTGAAAAAGCAAGTATCATCCCCCAGTTAGTCAAATTAGCTTTGCAGGAAAAATTTAAAATCCTTCCCCTGGGCAACGAATCCAAAGTTGAGCTGTCAAAATTTTCAGAAGATGAAACCCTTTTTTTTAAATTAAGCCGTCTCTCCCACATAAAAAAGATTGTCCCGGAAGACCTTTTTGTGGTAGTGGAGCCCGGGTTTAATTTAAAGGAGTTAAATTCTCAACTCTCAGCTTATAATCTCTTTTATCCACTATCCCAGGATAATTCCAAAGGGACTGTAGGAGGTTCTGTTGCCTCTGGACTTTCAGCAAAAGCTGAAGGTAAAGAGATCAGCACCAAAGAACTGGTCTTAGCTTTAGAGATAGTGGATTCCTCTGGCCAGAATTTAAAATTAGGCTCTGAAGTTTTCAAAAGCGTCACCGGCTATGATACTCCAAGACTCCTCGTCGGTTCCTGGGGAACCTTAGGCATAATCACCTCTGTTTCTTTAAGGGTCTTTCCTCTGAACAGAAAAAAAGAGTTTGCTGACTTAAAAATCTTACCTGCCACACCAAGAAAACTAAAAGGAGAAGATACCGCCAAAACCATCCTCAATCGAAGGATAAAAAAACTCTTAGATCCACAAGGAGTTTTCGTAGCGCTATTTTAAAGGAGAGAAAGTGGACCAGAAAGCTTTTGAGGAGATCATCCTCTTTGCTATAAGAAAAGAGGTGGAAGCCGCCACTCTATACAGAATTTATTCTAACTTAGCTAAAAGCCAGAACCTCAAGGAGATGTTTCAAGACCTGGAAGCTGAGGAGCTCAAACATAAAACTATTTTGGAAACTCTTAAAAATGAAGACCTAACCCGCTACCGTTTGCGGAAGATGCCGGATTTAAAAATAAGTAACTATTCATTGGAGAAAGACTATTACCCGGAGATGAATTATCAGGAAGCACTGATCTTAGCTATGAAAAGGGAAGAAAAATCTGTTAAATTATACCAGGACCTGGCAAAAGGAGCTACAGAACCAGAGTTGAAGAAAATGTTTCAAATCTTAGCTCAGGAAGAGTCAAAACATAAACTTAAATTGGAGACTGAATACGACCAGAGGGTATTGACTGAGGATTGAAGCTATGCCGAAAGAAAAAGATTTGATCTTAGACCTATT
>Ga0114930_10004248_pt1 | contig 12179 bp, 9 predicted proteins | sample AnhtaG_FD_87300 | JGI IMG/M metagenome (GOLD analysis project Ga0114930, IMG submission 87300) | Deep subsurface microbial communities from Anholt, Denmark to uncover new lineages of life (NeLLi) - Anholt_01485 metaG | ecosystem: Environmental > Aquatic > Marine > Oceanic > Sediment | place... | reverse complement strand
GCTTGTCCGGTTCAGCAAACCCAAAGTCCACGTGTTGGGCCAGGTTTACAGACCCGGCGTGCATGAGGTTAAGCTCGGTGATAAGGTTATGGAGGCGATTGCTCGGGCCGGCAGCTTCACTGAGGCGGCATACCTCGAAGAGGCAACCTTGAGTCGCAAGGACTCGGAGGAACCAATTCCGCTTGACCTTCGGAAGCTCTTTTACGAAGGCGATATGTCCAAAAACCTAGAACTCCGGGACGGAGACACAATCTACATACCGGAGGATACTACCAACAAGTACTACGTGCTGGGTCAAATACTGCGCCCCGGCTTGTACCGGCTGAAAGAGAACGTTACGGTGATGGACGCTATCTCGAATGCAGGTGGGCCTACTCCCCGTGGTATTCTGAAAGGGACAGTCGTAATCCGTGGCGATCTGAAGGACTCACAGCGCATCAAGGTGGATATCGGCAAGCTCATCAAGAAAGCCGATCTCAAGCAGAATATAGAGCTAGAGCCGGGCGACGTAGTCTACGTTCCTGAGACATCCAGGCCGGATTGGGGCAAGATATCCGGCGTAGTGTCTGCCGTTGTGAACTCGGCTTACTTGTTCCGCATGATTGGGCTCTGATGGAAAAGGATGCCGTTAGGATAGGGGGAAGTTTGAGTGGAACTGTGGCAGTACTATAGGATACTGCGCAAGCGTAAGTGGTTGATCGTCGTTGGTACGCTGGTTTGTGTAGGCATCGTGGCGGGGGCCCTCTATCTGACGCCGCAGAAATGGGAAGCCTACACGACGGTCATGGAGAAGTCCCTGGGTGATGAGGAGGTCACCATTTTCGCTCCGGCGTATTACTTGCAATTCGACCCGAAGATGCGCTTGGCAAACTTAACCCAGTTGGTCAAGAGTCAAACGGTCTTGCAGCGGACCGCAGAGACGTTATGGCGACTGCAAATCAGTAGCGACCCAGAACGGATCCTCTCAACTCTCAATGCCAGGCCACTGGGGGCCACAAACATCCTCATGATAATGGTCCAGTCCGGCTCGAAGGAAGAAGCCAAAGCGACCGCTGACGTTGTGGCTGTTGAGTTCATGCGGTTTTACAACGAGCTCAACTCCGGAGGGGCCGCTCGATCTAAGCAGTTCATAGAAAACGAGGTGCCGAAAGCGGAAAAACGGCTGAACGACGTGCGGGAAGCCATCCGCGAGTTCAAAGAGGAATCTGGGGCGGTTATGCTCCCACGCCAGACCGATGCCCTCATACAGCGGATGGCCCAGCTTCAAACGTCTTTGACACAGTATGAGATGCAGGCCCAGCAGGCGCGTGCCGCGGTGGAAAGCCTGGATGCGAAATTGCAGGACTTGCTACACTTTCCTGAGACGCGGACTGCCTCAACTATCATAGCCAGCAATCCGTTCCACCAGTCGCTGCAAACGGAACTCGCAAGGCAGGAAATCGAGCTGCATAAGATGCTGAAGGACCGCACCCTTGAGCATCCGGGCGTAAAGGCATTGCGGGAGCAGATTGCCCAAACCCGCGCGAAGCTGGAAGAAGCCGAAACCACCATATTGAATAGCACCACCGAGACTACGAACCCGATTCGCGATAGCTTGGTGCAGACCTATGTGTCGAGTCACGTGGCGTATTTGTCGGCGGATGCGGGCCGCGCTGCGGCGCGCGAGGTGATCGCCTCGCTGCAGCCAGAGCTGCAATCCCTTCCAGCGCAAGAGATGCGGTTGGCGCAGTTGAGCCTCGATGAGCAGGCCACGACAAATACGTATACCCTGCTCCTTCAAAAGCTGGATGAAGCAACCATCAAGGAACAAGAGGCTGAGAACCTCAGTTCTATTCAGATTGTGGACCCTGCGCAAGCACGCCCGGCCAACCCAAGAAAAACGTTGAAGGTCATGCTGGCTCTTCTCTTGGCGCCGATGCTCTGCGCCGGCATAGCATTCCTGTTGAACTACCTGGACAATACCGTGAAGACGCCTGCCGAGGCGGAGGAACTTCTCAAACTGCCCGTCTTTGCCATTGTGCCGATCGCAAGAGCTCACTCCCTGGTTGACGGAAAGCATCTTCCGGCAATAGGCACGTCGTATCAGATGCTCTCTACCAATCTGTGGATCGGAAACAGCGAAGTGCAGGGCCGGACGGTTCTGGTCGCGAGCGCCGAGCCCGATGTCGGCAGGTCTACCACTGCGGCGAACCTCGCGGTCACACTGGCCAGGGATGGGGCCAAGGTGATTTTGGTGGATAGCGACTTGAGGCAGCCTGCGCAGCATGCCATCTTCGGCGTGGAGAATGATAAAGGGCTGAGCAACATCCTGGCGGGCCAACTGGCTCTGAAGGATGCCCTCAAGCCGACATCGGTCACGGACTTGCTGTTGATACCGTCGGGGCCGTTGCCCGCGAACCCAGTCAGGTTGTTCCGATCGCCGGAGATGACCAAGTTCGTGAGTGAGGTCAACGATCTGGCCGACTTCGTGGTGTTCGATAGCCCGGCTGGAATTACGTTCGCGGACACGATCCTTCTGGCTGCTATGGTCAAGAACGTCTTGATCGTTCATGCGGCCGGAACCGTTCCTAGAGGAGCAGAAGTCGAGTTTCGCACCCGGTTGGAGCAGGTGCAAGCGAACCTTCTGGGCGCGGTGCTGAATATGGTCAGGCCCGAGGACAGTCACGGATATTACCATTTCAGAAGTGCCTACGATGAGCTCATGCAGGACGGCAAGTACCGGGCTGCGTTGGCCCCGCACATTCCGGGCGCTGTGTCTGAGGAAGCCAGCCAGGAGGGAGACAAGGCCGGCACCACTGAGTCATAGCTGGGGGTTACAGATGGAGTCAACATCGGGAGAACGGCAATCAACGTTGGGGGAACCAGGCTTGGATAGCCCGGTCGAAGGAGCCGGACGTCCGCCTGTAGCGTCACCTCGACTTTCCGACTGCCAATTGGCAGCCAAGCGCATAATCGACGTGCTTGTTTCGCTGGCCGTGCTCCCCGTATTTGTGCCTGTTGGTTTGCTTGCGGCGATCGCCGTGAAGCTGGATTCGAGGGGGCCGGTGCTGTATAACCAAGCTCGTGTCGGAAAGGATGGCGAGCCATTCACACTGTATAAGTTTCGCTCGATGTACAAAGATGCGGACAAAATGCGGGCAAGGCTCGATCAACTGAACGAAGCCGCCGGTCCCGTATTCAAGATCAAGAGAGATCCCCGAATTACCAGGGTCGGCGCGCTGCTTCGAAAGACCAGCCTGGATGAACTCCCCCAGATAATGAACGTACTTAAAGGACAGATGAGTCTTGTAGGTCCGCGGCCGCCTCTGCCACATGAAGTGGAGAAGTATGACGATCACCAACTCGGCCGGTTAGCGGTGAAACCAGGCCTCACGTGTCTGTGGCAGGTACAGGGGAGGAGCACGATATCGTTCGAGCGATGGGTTGAACTTGACCTGGAGTATATTCGCAACCAGTCCTTATGGCTGGATTTCAAAATACTGCTGAAGACAATACCAGCGGTTCTCAAAGGCACCGGGGCCTGGTGACATCCGCTTGTCGGGATGAGCGTGCGGGCGCGCGGAAACGTGATAGAATTGCAGAGTGGTCCGTTTTCTGCCCTGCACAAATCCCTTTGTCCTCATTTGCTGTGCGGTTTGCCCAAATGCGCCCCGTATGGGAACCGCGAATCCGTTTGAGGGTTCTGCCGTGAGCGTCGCACAACAAGCGATAACGATACGCGATATCAAGTGGCTGGCGTATGTACCCATAGGCCTGTGTCTGATTTTGGTCGGCTGGCTGTACATGCCCACGTTCCGGTGGTGGTACAACGTATGGATGGCGGACGAAAGCTACTACTCCCACGGCATTCTAATACCTATCATCTCCGGCTTCATCGTGTGGCTGAAGAAGAAAGCTCTGCAGGAGACCCGCGTAGAGCCGGCTGCAGTCGGTTTTCTATTCGCGATTCCCCTGTTGGCTGTGATCCTTCTCGCGTCATGGGCTAATGTAGCAAGCCTCAGAGGATTGACTTTTCCGCCGCTCCTGGCCCTGCTGGTGATGCTCGTTTTCGGGATAGGCATGACTAAAGCAATGGCCTTCCCCATAGGCTATCTGTATTTCATGTGCGTGCTGCCTGGCTTCATTCTCACCAAGCTGAGCTTCAAAATACAGATGCTTTCCACAACGGGTGGCACGATGATTCTTCGCGGGCTGACTATGGATGCCTATCAGGAGGGTGCGGTGATCACGCTCCCAAATGTTTTGGTGGAGGTGGGCGCCCCATGCAGCGGATTCCGTCTCTTGATCTCACTTTTCGCGTTTTCCGTCCTGTTCGCGTATCTGAAGGAAGGACCCTGGTGGGGCAAGGCGCTTCTAGTGGCTTTCACGCTGCCACTGAGTCTGGTCGTGAACTCGATCAGAATAGCCTTAATAGCCGTCGTGGGTGAGTTCATGGGGTCGGAGGCTATGCACTCGTTCCACGATTACTCTGGGTACATAGTGCTGATATTAGCGTTTGTCGTGCTCTCCTTCTTTGCGAGGTTGGTCAAGTGTCGAAAATTCAACTCCACGCTTATGCCTTAGTGATATTGTTGGCCCTGACGGTTTTGGGAACAAGAGCGGCCAAGCCATTGGCACTCCAGGGACAGGCAAGGACTGATTTCAGCCGGATACCGCTGGAGCTGGCAGGCTGGACGGGCAGAGAGAGTCAGTTTGATGAGGAAACATATCGGCTGCTGCCGTCGTGCAGCCTACTGCTTCGATACTACGAGCACGAGGATTTGTACGCTCCTGTAGAGCTGGCTATCATATACGGCACGGATCTGGGGGAGTTCCACCAGCCGGAGATTTGTCTTGAAGGCCAGGGATTGCGCAGCGTGGAGCAGGGCAGAGTGCGCATAAGGGAAAACGATGGCACGTCGTTCGAAGCCGTCAGCTTGATAATGGACAGCGATTACGGTAGGCGCGCGTTCATTTACTGGTTTGCCTCGGAGGGCACTACTTCGATTTTCCTAGGGAATTACAAAATGAAAATATTTGTTAACAGATTATTCGCCCGGGAGATCAAACCCTCTGCTCTGGTCAGACTTTCGACGCAGGTCTTCTATTCCGACGAAGAAGCAGTGGAGCGGCTCGTTCGTTTTGCGGAAGCTGTTGTGCCGTACCTGGAGGAAGAGTTCGCTGGGAGAGATTAGGCGGTATTGAACGATGGAGACCCAAGCCCCCAAGCGTCTGCTCCAAGTGATCGCTGCCTTTCTGGAGGCTCATAACGGGGCCCCACCTAGGCTCCTGAACGTTGGAGCGGGTAAGAGCTTCATGATCGAAAGCCACCTGGTCAACAGGAGGTATCGGTTTGTCTGTGACCGTGTAGACGTGGAGGACTGTGAGGTGGTCCATCCCAATGTGGGCCGTTGTTACCGATGTGCCCTTGAATCCATGGGCCCCGTGAAGTCCGGTGTGTATGACTTGGTGTTCGCGAACTACGTGCTTGAGCATGTCGAAGGTCTAACCGAGGCATCTCGGGAGGTCTGTCGCGTCCTAAGACCGGGCGCTATGTTTATAGCCACTGTCCCGAACCCAACTGCCCCGGAGTTCCTCATTGCCAAACGGACGCCTTTGTGGCTTCACAGGATGATAAGGGGCGGTACGGGCTGGGAAACGCATTATTCCTATAAGAGTGTGCCGCATCTGGTCGACATCCTTCGCGGCACGGGCCTGCAGACAATAGAGGTTGCATATTATGCGTGCGTGGAGACATACATGGGAAGATTCCCTGTGCTTGGCAGGACTAGCAGCAGCCTATGACAGATGCGTATCGCGGGCAAACTGGAACAGGCTGATGGGCAATGTGTGTCTTGTGGCCAAGACGGCATGCGGCGAACCCACCGGGTGATCGGTTGGCAATGCCACTACTCACTATTTCCCCGTGCCTGCGTTGTGTAGGCGTCGCGATTGTCGGCGCAACCGGAGAGGTCGGAGGGGCATTCAGTCGTGGATGACTGGATGCGCCGCATTTTTGGACGGGCATTATCCCACCGATGGTGTAGGCGATGATGAGGCGTAAGCGTCCACTGCTGCAAAGGGTTTTCAATAGGAACAACAGGGCCGTTGCCTTCGCGCTGAGGCTCCTTAGCTTTGTGGCGTCTAAGCTGGGTCTGGTGAGGCTGATCCAGACGAAGCCCGTGCGCTGGGTCGTCCGTGCCATAGTGTTGGTTTTTGCGCTCCTTCTGAGGGCACTGAAGCGCGTTAGGCGATTCGTTGACAAGATCCTCCATGCGCACTGGTTTTACCACACTTGGACCACATTGCTCACTATTGCGGCCTGTGGACTGCTTGGCTGGCGGATCATTCTCAGCCCACTGGTGGCAGCATCAGTAGTGCTGGTGCTTCTGTACGTCATCTTTGTTATGGTAAGACCATTCGAAGCCTTTCTAGTCTGGATAGTCGCCGCCCCGCTGTTCCAGGCCCACAACATCGAACTGGGCAGGCGTATTCCTAACATGACTTTCGACCGCGTTGCCCTTACACTGATCCTGGTGACTGTTGTTGTGCGCAAGCTCCTCTCGCGCAAGATGGCCGGAAGGCTCGATGTTGCCGACATAGCGATCGGCACTTTCGTGATCATATCGACTGCCAACGTGTTGCTGGCGCGAATAACTGGTGGATCCCTCGCGATCTTTTCGCGTGAGATGAAGATCCAGGAGACCGTTACAACGATCCAGACATATGCCGACCACTATCTGTATGCTTTTGCGACTTTTTACATCGTGCGGAATGTGGTAGATAACCAGCGGAGGATAGGCCTTGTCTTGATAGCCATCGCAGCGATTGCAGTCTACCTGGTTCCAATAGGCGTGTACGAGCACTTCTCTGGCAAGAGTTGGTTTACGGAAACGCGGGAACTCCACTGGGCGGATGCAAACCGGGCCGCAGGTCCGTTCAAGAATCCGTCCGTGTATGGGACGGTACTGGGCGTTTGCTTCGTAATTGCACTGCACAGGTTCTTTCAGACAAGATTGGCTATTCGGCGGATCATCTACGCACTTGGACTGCTTGCGATCGTGGCGGGGCTCGTGATGACTTTTACCCGCGCAGCTTGGTTAGGGCCGGCTGTGGCGCTATTGGCGCTTGTGGCGTTCTACCCGGGCAAGCGGAAGGTGATCACTGCGTGGATTGTCGCAGGCGTATTCATCATATTGTTGGCGTTGCCTGCCATAAAAGCGTCGCCTCTGTACGAGCGCCGCATATTGTATCGGCGGCCCATTGAGAGTCGTGTGCTCATCGCTCGTAACTCCATTGAGATGTTCAAGGACAAACCTGTCTTTGGGGTGGGAATAAACAACTTTGACTTTTACAAGCGTTTCTACCCTGTTTACATCCCGGGCACTGAGGGATATGTGGGACCCACTTCACACAACACCTTCTTGACCATTCTCGTAGAGACAGGATTGGTTGGCTTCATACCCTACGTCGCAGTCCTTGCTATTCTGGCTTGGCGATGGCTTATCACATACATCCGAGCACCGGCCAATCCGCAAGTCGGAAGCAGGCAGCTGGTTGCGGCAATCGGTACGGCCACGATATGCTATTTTGTTACTGCCTCCCTCGTTGACATGCGATTCTTCAGGTATGTCGAGTATCTGTTCTGGCTCTTGCTTGGTTTGGTGGCGGTGCAGTATGCCATGCTTCAAACGCGACGTGAACAGCACGCCGCACCGGTATCCGAGGTAGCAGTGAAGGCAGCATGATCGCTGATTGTGATCTGCCTTTGCACATCTCGGGTGCGGCAGGCAACCCGTGTCAGCGAATGTGAGGTTGTAGCTGCGGAGGCTTCGCTCGACTGCGCTCTGGCGACGAGACGTTGCCGCCGCAATCATCTTATGACAGCTGGCTTCTAGGAGCCTTCGCCCGGGAGCGGCGTCCGTCGGCGTGGCTCAGGTTTTTCTTGCCATGCTGCTCTGGCAAATGGATGCCGCTGTATCCACGGGATTCGCGAAGAGAACGCGCACGGCGAGCCGCTTGTCCTGGAGCTAAAGTTTATGACAAACGAACAGGATGAGGCCTAATGAGAGTAGCGATCCTGGGGAATTACCCCGAGGATAAGAATAAGATTCTTGGCGGCACACATGCCGTGGCCTGGAATCTAGCGGAAGGCCTTTCGCGAATCCCAGGTGTGGAGGTCCACGCAGCTACCTTTGTTCAAGGTCTCACTGCAACTCGTCACGAGGTCTGCAACGGGGTTCACGAGCATTACGTCCCTTCGAACTCGACGTTGGGAGGACTTACTTTCTATTCGATAGATCGCAGGCGGTTGGTTGGCACCCTGCGAGAGGTGCAGCCGGACGTCATCCATATCCACGGTTCTACTCACTATCCGCCTTGCGTGTGGCGCTCCGGTTTTCCGTGGGTCATGACCCCTCACGGAATGATTGCCAAAGAGGCGAAGATGCGTGAAGGCTTGAGAGGAAAGCTCCGGGGGCCACTCGAGGTTTGGTACGAGCGATGGGCTTACCGCGCTGCAACTGATGTGATTGTGTGCAGCGAGTATATTCTCCCGTTTGTACGCGGGTATACGAAGGCTCGACTGCACTGGGTTGCGAACGCGATAGGCGACCGGTACTTCGAGATTCCGAATAATGAGGTGCCGGGAACGATCTTGTTCGTCGGCGTTATCACGCCGCGGAAGGGCCTAACGTATCTGGCTCAGGCGATGAATATCTTGAAACAGCGGAACGTCCAGTGCAAGTTATGCATTGTCGGTAAGATCCTGGACGCGGATTACGCGGACGGCGTACGCGCCTATATTGACGAGAATGAACTCCACGACTACATCGAATGGCTTGGGCCGGTGGAGGAAGAGCGGCTGCTGGAGCTCTACGGTCAGTGCTCCGTTCTCGTGCTTCCATCGTTGGAGGAAACGCTGCCCACAGTCATATCCCAGGCGATGGCGGCGGGCAAGACCGTAGTAGGGGCACGCTCGGCCGGGATACCGTTCATGGTTCATGACGGCAAGACAGGCCTCTTGGCGAACTACGGCGACTCGGTGGATTTTGCCGACAAGATTGAGGCGATCCTGAGCGATAGTGAGCTTCGGGCTTCGATGGGTGAAGCCGCACGGGAGGAAGCGAAGGCCAAGTATTCGAGCGCCAGCGTGGCACAGACTCATCTGGAGATTTACGAGCAGATCGCAGGGAGGTCGAAGACAGAAGCGGCCGCCGCGAAGGGCTCCGGCGATTCGTGAGGCGGTGCGGCACGAACGTCTGCCGGCGTTTGGAATGTAGGAGGCAAGCATGGATTGGAAAGACGCACGTGCGTTAGTGACCGGAGGCGCGGGTTTCATCGGATCTCATGTAGTAGATGCTCTGGTCGCCCGGGGCGCCACCGTAACGGTACTTGACAACCTTCAGGCCGGCAAGCTGGAAAACCTCTCGGAGGCTATGTCGCGCATCCGTTTTGTAGAGGCCGATCTGCGAGATGCGGGCGTAGTTGCCGACGTGGTTGGCGGGCAGACCTTCATCTTCCACATGGCGGCGAACGCGAGTGTGCCGAACTCGTTCGAGAACCCCAGGTACGACTTCGAAAGCAACGCTTTGGGCACGTTTAACGTTCTTGATGCAGCTCGGTCGCGCGGCGTCCGCAAAGTCGTCTATGCTTCTTCCGCAGCGGTATACGGCGAGCCACAATACGTGCCGATGGATGAGTCCCATCCATTGCAGCCGTGCTCGTTCTACGGTCTGTCGAAGTTGGTGGGCGAGCGCGAAGGATTCATGTTTCGCGACATGTTCGGCCTGGGGTTCGTGGCCATACGGATCTTCAACACGTATGGCCCCCGGCAGCCCAGATACGTAATGGCCGACTTGCTTCGCAAACTGCGCAAGAATCCCAACGAACTCGAAGTTCAGGGCGACGGTACGCAGGTGCGTGACTATTGCTACGTGAGCGATACCGCGGAGGTGATCGTGAGCGCCGCCGAACGCGAGGAGATGCTTGGCGAAACATACAACATCGCAGGTGGCAGGCCCATCAGCATTCGCGACCTCGTAGCGTTAATGCTGGAGATGCTGCATCTGACGCAGACCCGTGTTCACTACACCGGCGAGAGTTGGAAGGGCGATATAACTCGGCTTGTGGCGGACGTCAGCAAAATTCGCGGCCTGGGTTTCGCACCCAAGATCGGACTCGAAGATGGTATTCGCAACATGGTGGCGTGGTTTCAATCGGCAGGTCACTAGAATGACGGGAAGGCATTTTCGACGCGAAATCGTTGGGTCTCGAAAGGACACCGGGTCACAGCGTTCTGTTCGGTGGCGGACGGACGAGCATAAGTGGCTCAGTGTACACGACGAAGCAGGATTCTTGCGGAGGCCAGGCAACGTTCTAACGATCGCACAAGACCGAACAGCAATCGGGGTCGCACAGGTTTTATCGGATGATGGAAGACGAAGCTCCTGACAAGCTAATTGATCCAGCGGAAAATGCCGCGGGCCTGTCGTCCACACCTAAGGCAAACTTCATCAGGAATGTAGCAACCCAGGTCTTCGCGTTCGGGTTCCAGGTCGTTTTGGGGATGTTATGGCTTACGCCGTATCTGGTACGTCGTCTCGGTGTGGACAACTATGGCATGGTGCGGCTTGCCTACTCCCTTCTCCCCTTTGCCTCGTTACTCACCATAGCGATAACGGGGAGTCTCGGTAGATTTGTGACCCTTCATCTGGAGAAGGGTGAGATCGACAAGGCCAACGCTTGCTTCAATAGCCAGTTCTTGGCTATCTTAGGCCTCTGTGTTCTGACTATCCCGGCATTTGCCGCGTTTTCTTTCTACTCCCCGGACTTACTATCTACGCCGGCCGGGCAGGAGGACGCTACCCGTCTACTATTCTTCAGTGTGCTTGTCGGGTTCTTGTTCTCTACAATCTCGGGGGCCTTCTTTGTTTCTACGTTTGCAAAGCACCGGTTTGATCTGAAAAACATCTCAGATATGGTATCTACCATAGTTCGCGTGATTGCAATCGTGGTTCTGTTCAACCTGCTAATGCCTTCGCTATGGCAGGTGGGGCAGGGAGCTTTAGCGGGTGCGGTCACGGGTGCGGTATTAGCCTACGCCATCTTCCGCAAGCTTACTCCCGAGTTAAGGCTACGGCTAAAGGGTGGCTTCGACCGTGCGAGATTCTATGAGATGACTTCCATGGGCCTATGGATGGCTATCAGCCAGGTCGGCGCAATCCTCTATCTCAGTGTGGACTTGCTTGTAGTGAACAAAGTGTTCGGGACTACCGCGACCGGAAAGTACTCGGTAATACTCCTGCTAAGCAGCACTATCCGGCCGTTGGCACAGGCGGTATCGAGTGTGCTGACTCCTGCGCTCGTGGGATACTATGCCAGGGAGGACACGGAAGGCTTAATGCGTGTTTCGAGGCGAGCGGTGAAGCTTATGAGCCTCGCCCTGGCAATCCCGCTCGGAATACTCTGCGGGTTCTCGCGGCCATTTCTAGAATGGTGGCTGGGTCCGGAATTCTCGTCTCTGTCGCCGCTCATGTGGCTGATGCTCAGCCATCTTGTCGTCAACTTGTCTGTGATTCCGCTTTTTGGGATCAACGTGGCCGCGAACCGGATGGCACTGCCCGGGGTGGTAACAATAGCGGGCGGACTGGTGAACGTCGCTCTGGCGATCACACTTGCAACCAAGACGAACCTGGGTTACTACGGCGTTGCCCTGGCGGGCGCGATCTGCCTGACGCTCAAGAACGCGCTGTTCACACCATGGTATGCCGGCAGGCTCCTCAAGTGCTCACCCAAAAGATTCGTATCTGCGTTGCTGGTGGCAGTAGTAACATTCGGGACCATTGCTGGAGTGTCCTACCGCCTATCCCTGTCAGTCGGCGTCACCGAACTGTGGCACTTCGTAGGTTTAGGATTGGCACTCTGTGCCGCTTGTGGACCGCTCGTCTATTACCTCCTGATGAGCAAGGCAGATCGCGAGTTCATTGTTTCCCTGCTGCCATTGCGGAGTCGTGTGGATGAAAGGCAACAATGACCCTGTGGCAAAAACCACGGCCCGTCCCACTCGGATATCATGGTGACCTGCTCCCCAAGATCAGTACCACGTGAAGTGTGAGGATCCGGTAAGATAGACAAGGAGGATTCTTACATGAAGGGTAAGCGGTACAGTGAAGAACAGATCATCAGGATTCTGAGGGAAG
>Ga0114930_10004246_pt1 | contig 12179 bp, 12 predicted proteins | sample AnhtaG_FD_87300 | JGI IMG/M metagenome (GOLD analysis project Ga0114930, IMG submission 87300) | Deep subsurface microbial communities from Anholt, Denmark to uncover new lineages of life (NeLLi) - Anholt_01485 metaG | ecosystem: Environmental > Aquatic > Marine > Oceanic > Sediment | place... | reverse complement strand
GCTTGTTCCACTTCTTCGGAATCTTGGCGGAGAACCCGGGCCTTGGCATGGTGCGCGACGACATCGCCCTCGGGCTCCGTTCCCTGCGCCACGGACGCCACCTCGTGATCTACCTGCCGGCCGAGGACGGCGTGGAAATCGTCCGTGTCCTGCACGTCAGCAGGGACGTGCGCCAGCACGTCGATATCGACGAGCTCTGACCCGGCCGCTCCCCCGCCGCTCTTTATCCACAGCGCCGCTGGTGTACACTCAGCCGCGCGTGCGTCCCCGCGTTCCTATGGGGCGCGCGCGTGCGTCCCCCTTCGCGTCCATACAAGAACGGAAAGAACCATCATGGCGGGCAGCGTCAACAAGGTGATCCTGGTCGGCAATCTCGGCCGCGACCCGGAGATTCGGACCATGCAGTCGGGCGGGCGGGTGTGCAACCTGTCGGTGGCCACCTCGGAGAGCTGGACCGACAAGCAATCGGGCGAGCGGCGCGAGAAAACCGAGTGGCACCGCGTCGTGATCTTCGACGACCGCCTGGTCGACGTCTGCGAGAAATACCTGCGCAAGGGCCGCAAGGTGTTCGTCGAGGGGAGCTTGCAAACCCGCAAGTGGCAGGACCAGTCGGGCCAGGACCGCTACTCCACCGAGGTCGTGCTGCAACGCTTCCGCGGCGAACTGCAGATTCTCGACAGCCGCGACGCGGGCGGCGGAGGCGGAGCGGGCGACGAGCCCGGCGAATCCGCGCCGGCGCCGGCGGGAGCGGGCGGCGCGTCGGCGCGTCCGTCGCGCAAGGGCGGCGATCTCGACGACGACATCCCGTTCTGAATGGCCCGCGACTCCGGGATTCCCGAACCGCGCCGGACACGCTAAGACTCAGCTCATGGCCGACCAAGTCGCCGACACCGAGGCGATCCGGCGCTTCATCGCCGGGTTCTACGCCGCGTTCAGCTTCCGCGAAGGCACCCAGCCGAACTGGGACGGCCTGCGCGGGCTGTTCTGGCACGGCGGGCAGGTGATCGAGCTCGCCGGCGGCGAGCCCGGGCCCGACCCCAGGCCCGACCCCAAGCCCATGACGCCCGCGGAGTTCATCGCGAAATTGCGCAGCCGCATCGCCCACGGCGAATTGCTGGGCCAGCAGGAGCGCGAAATCGAGTCCGCGGTGCGCGCGCAGGGCGACCTCGCCCAGGTGTTCAGCCAGTTCGAGAACCGCGCCAACGCCGGGCCCGGCGGCGCCAAGACCATCCGCGGGGTCAACGCGTTCCAGCTGATCCGCCTCCAGGGACGCTGGCTGGTTTTGACCGTCTGCCGCGCCGAAGGCATGGGCCCGCCGCCCGCCCCGGCGCGCCGGATCGCCCCGGCGCCTTCGCCGCGTCCGCCGTTTCGCCCGCCCGGGGGACGGCGCTAGGGACGGCGCTAGGGACGGCTTCCGGGATGGCGGGAACGATGCCGCCGGGGACGGCGAGCGGGACGGCGAGCGGGACGGCGAAAACGACGGCGCCGGGGACGGCGAGCGGGACGGCGAAAACGATGGCCCAGGGGACGGCGCCGGGGATGGCCCAGGGGACGGCGCCGGGGACGCTGCCCGGCGCGGCTTTGTGATAACCTCGCCCCAGGGGCAGCGAACCGGGGAGTCGAACGTCCATGCCCGAGCCCGCCCAACTCGCCCACGAGCTCGCCCAGATCCAGTTCCTGGAATGGATCGCCCGCAAGCCCCGCACCTACGCGGACGTCCAGGAGGCCTGGCGCAGCACCTGTCCGCGCCTTTCGATCTGGGAAGACGCGCTCGGCGCGGGGCTGATCCGCTGCGAGCAGACCCCGGGCAAGCCGGCCCGGGATTGCGCCGTCACCCTCTCGCCCAAGGGTAAGAGCCTGCTGCAAGCCCATATCGGAACTGGGGAAAACCGCCCCGCGGTCGCCGCGGATTGAGCCGCCCGCAAGGCCCGCGCGTCCTTGCCCCCCGTTCGGGGCTGGTATAGAAGGTCGGGCCGCGAAAAACGCGGGACCGGCCGGGGACGTTCGGCGCGGGCGTGGCGGAACTGGCAGACGCGCCAGATTTAGGTTCTGGTGACCAAAAGTCGTGGGGGTTCAAGTCCCTCCGCCCGCACCACGCGGACGGCAAACGAGGCTGGTCGGGCAATTCGGGAAGCACGCTATGCAAGTGACGGAGCTGAGCGCGGACGGGCTGCGGCGCGAGTTCAAAATAGTATTGCCGGCCAAGGATATAGACGAGAAAGTTACGTCGCGGCTTGAAGAGATCGGCGGCACCGTCGCCCTGCCCGGCTTCCGGCGCGGGCACGTGCCCAAGGCGCTGTTGAAAAAGCGTTTCGGCTCCGCGGTCATGGGCGAGGTGCTGGAGCGCGCGCTCAGCGACAGCTCGGCCCAGGCCATGGCCGAACGGGGCTTGAGGCCCGCCATGCAGCCCAAGATCGAAGTCACCGCCTTCGCCGAGGGCGCCGACCTCGAATACAAGCTCGCGGTCGAACTGATGCCCGAGGTCAAGCCGGTCGATTTCAAGTCGATCGCGCTGGAAAAGCTGGTCGCGGAAATCGGCGACGCCGACATCGACAAGGCCTTGCAGGGCATGGCCGAGGAGATGCGCAAGACCGAGAAGATCGATCCCCGCCCCGCCCAGAAGGGCGACGTCGTGGTGATCGATTTCGTCGGCCGCGTGGACGGCAAGGAATTCCCGGGCGGCAAGGCCGACGGCCACCACCTGGAACTCGGCACCAACGCCTTCGTCCAGGGCTTCGAGGACCAGCTGATCGGCAAGAAGCCGGGCGACAACTGCACCGTCGCCGTTACCTTCCCGGCGGAATACGCGAACAAGGACCTCGCGGGCAAGCCGGCCGAGTTCACGGTCGCGGTCAAGGAATTGCGCGAACGCGTCAAGGTCAAGGCGGACGACGAGTTCGCCAAGTCGCTCGGCATGGATTCGCTGGCCAAGCTGCGCGAGGCGATGAAGGGCAAGCTCGAGCGCGACTACGCCGGGCTCGCGCGCCTCAAGCTCAAGCGCGCCCTGTTGGACAAGCTGGCCGAATCGCACAGCTTCGCCGTGCCCCCGGGCATGGTCGACGGCGAATTCGCCGCGATCTGGCAGCAGGTCGAGGAAGCCAAGAAGAAGAACGAGCTCGACCCGGACGAGGCCGGCAAGAGCGAGGACGACTTGCGCAAGGACTACCGCGGCATCGCCGAGCGCCGGGTGCGCCTGGCGCTGCTGCTGTCCGAGATCGGCCGGCAGAACAACCTCCAGATCGGCCAGGAGGAGCTCAACCGCGCCGCCACCGAGGAGGCCCGGCGCTACCCCGGCCAGGAGCAGCAGGTCATGGACTTGCTCAAGAACGACCCGCAGGCCCAGGCCCGGCTGCGCGCCCCGCTGTTCGAGGACAAGGTGATCGACTTCATCCTCGAAATGGCCGAGGTCAAGGAAAAGCGCCTGCCGCCCGAGGAACTGGTAAAGGCGGCCACGGCGGCCTAAATAGGGTTTGCCCGGCCCCGAGGCGGCCGCAGGAGCGGGGCCTCATCCTTCGACAGGCTCAGGATGAGGCCTCATGGTGAGCCTGTCGAACCATGAGGCCCGACATGACGCGCGAGCGCGACCCGCTGGAAGTCCACGCCAACACCCTCGTCCCCATGGTCATCGAGCAGACCAACCGGGGCGAGCGGGCCTACGACATCTATTCCCGCCTGCTGAAGGAGCGAATCGTCTTCCTGGTCGGCGGGGTGAACGACGCCGTGGCCAGCCTGATTTCCGCGCAATTGCTGTTCCTCGAGGCGGAGAACCCGAACAAGGACATCGCCTTCTACATCAACTCGCCGGGCGGGGTGGTCACCTCGGGCCTGGCGATCTACGACACCATGCGCTACGTGCGCCCGCCGGTCTCGACCATGTGCATCGGCCAGGCGGCCTCGATGGGCTCGCTGCTGCTGGCCGCGGGCGCCAAGGGCAAGCGCTACTCGCTGCCCAACTCGCGCATCATGATCCACCAGCCCTCGGGCGGCGCCCAGGGCCAGGCCACCGACATCGAGATCCAGGCGCGCGAAATCCTGAATCTTCGCAGGCGCTTGAACGACATCTACGTCGAGCACACCGGCCAGTCGCTGGACACGATCGAGAAGGCGGTCGAGCGCGACAAGTTCCTGTCCGCCGAGGAGGCCAAGGCGTTCGGCCTGATCGACCAGGTGGTGGTGCGGCGCGATCCGCCGGAGAAGGAGACCAAGCCGCACCTCGCCGCCGACTGACCGGGCGGCCGCGGCCGGCCGCGAACGATAGCCGCGCGCCGCCGCGCTCCGCGGAATCCGGGCGGCGCGGCGAATCAATCGGGCCGACCGCCGAGCCGGCCGGCGCGGGCTTAGTTCATAGATTCTAAAGATTTTTGCGTTGTGGTTAAGGGCGGCGGCCTCTAACATGCCGTCCAGTGACCGTTAACGGGTGCGCCACTCCATGACCACGAAGGGCGGGAGCGACTCCAAGAACACGCTCTACTGCTCGTTCTGCGGGAAGAGCCAGCACGAGGTCCGCAAGCTGATCGCGGGCCCGACCGTGTTCATCTGCGATGAATGCGTCGAACTGTGCATGGACATCATCCGCGAGGACCACAAATCCTCGATCTCCAAGACCCGCGACGGCGTGCCCAGCCCGCGCGACATCCGCCAGGTGCTGGACGACTACGTGATCGGCCAGGACCACGCCAAGAAGGTGCTCTCGGTCGCGGTCCACAACCACTACAAGCGCCTGGCGCACGGCGCCAAGAGCAACGACGTCGAGCTCGCCAAGTCGAACATCCTCCTGGTCGGACCGACGGGCTGCGGCAAGACGCTGCTGGCGCAGACCCTGGCGCGCATCCTCGACGTGCCGTTCACCATGGCCGACGCCACCACGCTGACCGAGGCCGGCTATGTCGGCGAGGACGTCGAGAACATCATCCTGAAGCTGCTGCAAGCCGCCGACTACAACGTCGAGCGCGCGCAGCGCGGCATCGTCTACATCGACGAGGTCGACAAGATTTCCCGCAAGTCCGACAACCCGTCGATCACCCGCGACGTGTCGGGCGAGGGCGTGCAGCAGGCGCTGCTGAAGATCATGGAAGGCACCATCGCCTCGGTGCCGCCGCAGGGCGGCCGCAAGCACCCGCAGCAGGAGTTCCTCCAGGTCGACACCACCAACATCCTGTTCATCTGCGGCGGCGCGTTCGCGGGCCTCGAGCGCATCATCTCGGCGCGCGGTCGCGGCACCTCGATCGGCTTCGGCGCCGACGTGCGGGCGCCCGAGGACCGGCGCACCGGCGACGTGCTGCGCGAGGTCGAGCCCGAGGACCTCCTGAAGTTCGGCCTGATCCCCGAGTTCGTGGGGCGCCTGCCCGTGGTGGCCACCCTCGACGACCTCGACGAGGGCGCGCTGATAGACATCCTCACCAAGCCCAAGAACGCGCTGGTCAAGCAGTTCCAGCGCCTGTTCGAGATGGAGGACGTGCGCCTGCAAATCCACGAGGACGCGATGAAGGCGATCGCGGCGCGCGCCATCCTGCGCAAGACCGGCGCGCGCGGTCTGCGCTCGATCATGGAAGCGATACTTCTCGATCCGATGTACGAGCTCCCCAGCCTCGACGGCGTGACCGAAGTGGTGGTCAACCGCGAGGTGGTCGAGGGCCGCGCCAAGCCGCTTTACATCTACGCCGACCGCCCCAGCGTCCCGCACACGGCGTAGCGCGCCGGTTTCTCCGATAGGGTTTTCGATGGTCGTGGCCGCCTCGGCGCTTCGCGCCTTCGGCGGCCCGGCCATGCGCGACTTCCCTTGTGGCAAACTGCCGGCGCGTGACGACGTGGATGGCCGCGACGGGCGCGGGCATGACAATGGTGGTGCGGATCGGCGGGAGCTTGCATACGCCCGCACGACCGCCGAGGGTGCGATGAAGCGATATCGGAAATCAGCGACCGCGAAAAAGAAAATCCCGACCTTTAGGACCGACAAGGAAGCCGAGGACTTCGTCGCCAAGGCCGACCTGACCGAGTACGATCTGTCGGGCTTCGAGCGGGTCCGTTTCGAGTTCCAGCCCAAGACCGAGCGGATCAACATGCGCCTGCCCGCGCCGCTGCTGAAAGCGGTCAAGGCGCGGGCGCGGCGGCAGGGAATTCCCTACCAGCGCTTCATCCGCCAGGTGCTGGAGTCGGCGGTCGCGCCCGGCAAGGCCTGAGGTTGCCGCGCCGCAGGAACGGGCGCGCTTGATCTGGGTCACGCAGCCGCGCGCAAGCCGGTCCTCGCGTTGACGCAGGTCATCGCGCGGCAGGCGGAAGGCGCTTGAACTGGAGTCGCCGCGTGCCGCCGCGGTGGAATCGAATCCCACCCTTGACATCGGCCCGGCAGGGGCCATTTTAACCAATTGGTTAATCCCCTGTGTATGTCCGTCCAGCGATGGTATGATGCGTGCTTGGGGGTAGGTAGCGGTCGTAGGTAGCGGAAGTTTGCGAGGCACTATGCTCGAATCCCAGCGCGCCAACCTTTATCCCGTGCTGCCCCTGCGGGACATCGTCGTCTTCCCGCACATGATCGTGCCCCTGTTCGTCGGGCGCGAGAAGTCCGTCCTCGCGCTCGAGGACGTGATGAAGTTCGACAAGCAGATCCTGCTGGCGACGCAGAAGAACGCCGCGCAGGACGACCCCACCACCGAAGACATCTTCCGCGTCGGCACCATCGGCACGGTGCTCCAGCTCCTCAAGCTGCCCGACGGCACGGTCAAGGTGCTGGTGGAGGGCGGCAAGCGCGCCAAGATCACCGGCTTCGCCGAGAACCCGCAGTTCTTCCAGGCCCACGCCGAGGCGCTGGAGGAGCGCGGCGGCCAGACCCAGGAGGTCGAGGCCCTGGCGCGCGCCGTGGTCACGCAATTCGAGCAGTACATCAAGCTCAACAAGAAGATTCCGCCCGAGGTGCTGGTCTCGATCAACCAGATCGAGGATTCCAGCAAGCTCGCCGACACCATCGCCTCGCATCTGTCGCTGAAGATCGCCGACAAGCAGCAGATCCTCGAGCTCGACAACGTCAACGAGCGGCTCGAGCGCGTCTACGCCTTCATGGAGGCCGAGATCGGCGTGCTGCAGGTGGAAAAGCGCATCCGCAACCGCGTCAAGCGCCAGATGGAGAAGACCCAGCGCGAGTACTACCTCAACGAACAGCTCAAGGCGATCCAGAAGGAGCTGGGCGAGAACGAGGAAGGCCGCGACGAGGTGGCCGAGCTCGAGGACCGCATCAACAAGACGCGGCTCAGCAAGGAAGCGCGCGACAAGGCGCTGACCGAGGTCAAGAAGCTGCGCACCATGTCGCCGATGTCGGCCGAGGCCACGGTGGTGCGCAACTACCTCGATTGGCTGCTGTCGATTCCGTGGAAGAAGCGCACCAAGATCAAGCGCGACATCAAGGCCGCCGAGAAGGTGCTGAACGCCGACCACTACGGCCTGGAGAAGGTCAAGGAGCGCATCCTCGAATACCTGGCCGTGCAGCAGCGCATGAAGAAGCTCAAGGGCTCGATCCTGTGCCTGGTGGGGCCCCCGGGCGTGGGCAAGACCTCGCTCGGCAAGTCGATCGCGCGCGCCACGGGCCGCAACTTCGTGCGCATGTCGCTGGGCGGCGTGCGCGACGAGGCCGAGATCCGCGGCCACCGGCGCACCTATATCGGCTCGATGCCCGGCAAGATCGTGCAGGGCATGAAGAAGGCGAAATCGTCGAACCCGCTGTTCCTGCTCGACGAGGTCGACAAGCTGGGCGCCGACTGGCGCGGCGATCCGTCCTCGGCCCTGCTCGAGGTGCTGGACCCCGAGCAGAACTCGACCTTCAACGACCACTACCTCGAGGTCGACTACGACCTGTCGGACGTGATGTTCGTCACCACGGCCAACACGCTGCGCATGCCGCAGCCGCTGATGGACCGCATGGAGATCATCCGCCTGCCGGGCTACACCGAGGACGAGAAGGTCGAGATCGCCGAGCGCCACCTGATCCCCAAGCAGGTGAAGGAGCACGGGCTGAAGAAGGGCGAGTGGTCGATCTCGGAGGATGCGCTGCGCGAGCTGATCCGCGTCTACACGCGCGAGGCCGGCGTGCGCAACCTAGAGCGCGAGATCGCCAACCTGGCGCGCAAGGCCATCAAGGAAATCCTGATGTCCAAGACGCGCGCGAAGGTGCACGTCACGCGGCGCAACCTCGAGAAGTACGCAGGCGTGCCGCGCTTCCGCTTCGGCGAGGTCGAGACCCAGGACCTGGTGGGCGTCACCACGGGCCTGGCCTGGACCGAGGTGGGCGGCGAGCTGCTGTCGATCGAGTCGGTCACGGTGCCGGGCAAGGGCCGGGTCAACGCCACCGGCAAGCTCGGCGACGTGATGCGGGAATCGGTGCAGGCCGCCGAGAGCTACGTCAAGAGCCGCTCGGCCGTGTTCGGCATCAAGCCCACGATCTTCGAGAAGAAGGACATCCACGTGCACGTGCCCGAGGGCGCCACGCCCAAGGACGGGCCGTCGGCGGGCGTGGCCATGGTCACCTCGATCGTGTCGCTGCTGACCGGGATTCCGGTCCGGCGCGACGTGGCGATGACCGGCGAGATCACGCTGCGCGGGCGCGTGCTGCCGATCGGCGGCCTCAAGGAGAAGCTGCTGGCGGCGCTGCGCGGGCAGGTCAAGACCGTGCTGATCCCGACCGAGAACGAGAAGGACCTGGCCGAGATCCCCGACAACGTGAAGAAGGGGCTGGCCATCGTGCCCGTGGGCACGGTCGACGAGGTCGTGAAGCACGCGCTGGTGCGCCCGCCGGTGGCGATCGAGTGGACCGAGGCCGACGCGGAAGCCGCGGCGCTCGCCGCCAAGCAGGCGGACAAGGACCGCGAGGCGGTCACGACGCATTGACGCCGACGCGCGCGGCGGCGGCGCGGGGCGCTTGCCCGCCGGCCGCCCCGCCGGGTGCGTGTTACCCCCGGAATCCTGTGGAAAAGCGCCGTTTTCCGGCCGATTCCGCCCCGCCGGTGGATTGACGCCCGGTTTTGCCGGGATTTAGACTCCCCGCCACATCTACGCCTTTTTCCCTCGGCACATCATCGCCAGCGATCACAACCGACACCCCGAAGGAGTACGCCCTCGTGAACAAGAACGATCTTGTCACCGCGCTCGCCGACAAGGCCGGCATCTCCAAGGCCGACGCGACCAAGGCCATCGACGCCCTGTTCGACGTGCCCGGAGGCGTGCTGGCCTCGACCCTGAAAGGCGGCGACGACGTGCGCCTGGTCGGCTTCGGCAACTTCGTGGTGACCAAGCGCGCGGCGAGCGAGGGCCGCAACCCGCGCACCGGCGAGAAAATCCAGATCCCCGCCTCCAAGCAGCCCAAGTTCAAGGCCGGCAAGGGCCTGAAAGACGCCGTCAACTGACCCGGCGGCCCCTTTTGCAGGGGGCCGCGGCGAGCGAGTTCCGGCAGCGGCGGGCCCATGCGCCCGCCGCTTGCGCCTGTGCGCGGCCCGTGTGGTAGCTTCGCGCCGGGCGGTTAGCTCAGCGGCAGAGCGCCTGTTTTACACGCAGGATGTCGGCGGTTCGATCCCGTCACCGCCCACCATGGCGCCGCGGCGTTGTGCCGGGACCGGCGCGGGCCCACATGAAGGCGCCGGCGGCTCGACGCTCGGTTCGGCGGCTTGACGCTGGGGGCGTAACCCCCTAGACCATCGCCACAATCGCGCGGGCGTAGCTCAGTTGGTTAGAGCGCCGGCCTGTCACGCCGGAGGCCGCGGGTTCAAGTCCCGTCGCTCGCGCCACTTTCCCCAGGAAATCCCGGCCGGAAATCCCAGCCGGAAACCCCAGCCGGAAACCCCAGCCGGAAACCCCAGCCGGAAACCGCCTCCGCCGCCGGGTTTCGCCGGCGCATTTTCCGCGCCGCAAGAGGGGGTATTTTCCGCAGCCCAGGGGTGCGGCATTTGGCCCTGAATCGGGCCGGAAACCCTTTCATTCCGCCAATGCGGGCACTATAGTCCGGCCTGCCGGAGAGAGAGGGCCGTTGTGCGCCGCACCAGCGCGCGCGCAGGGGCCGAAAAACGAGCCCGCCGGCCCGGTCCAGGGCGCGCGCGGAACGCGGGAAGTTTGCCGATGGACGCGATGCTGCGCGAATACCTGCCGATCCTGATGTTCCTCGGGATCGCGGTGGCGATCGCCGGGGCGGCGGTGATCGCGTCGCTGGTCCTGGGCCGGCAGAAGCCCGATCCCGAGAAGCTCGCGGCCTACGAGTGCGGCTTCCCCTCGTTCGACGACGCGCGAAGGCGCTTCGACGTGCGCTTCTACCTGGTCTCGATCCTGTTCATCATCTTCGACCTCGAGGTCGCGTTCCTGTTTCCCTGGGCGGTCGCGCTGGGCGACGTCGGGGTCTACGGCTTCTGGTCGATGATGCTGTTCCTCGTGGTGCTCACGGTCGGCTTCGCCTACGAATGGCGCAAGGGAGCGCTGGAATGGGAGTGATCCGCCAAGCCCGGCCGCTCGCCGCGCCGGACGCCGCCTGGGCGGGCCCGGCGGCCGACGCGGCGCTCAAGGCCGTCACCGACGAGCTGCAGGACAAGGGCTTCGTCATCGCCCAGCTCGACAAGCTCGTGAACTGGGCGCGCACCGGCAGCCTGTGGCCGATGACCTTCGGGCTCGCGTGCTGCGCGGTCGAGATGATCCACGCCTACATGAGCCGCTACGACCTCGACCGCTTCGGCGTGGTGCCGCGCGGCAGCCCGCGCCAGTCCGACGTGATGATCGTCGCCGGCACGCTGACCAACAAGATGGCCCCGGCGCTGCGCAAGGTCTACGACCAGATGGCCGAGCCGCGCTGGGTGATCTCGATGGGTTCCTGCGCCAACGGCGGCGGCTACTACCACTACTCCTACTCGGTGGTCAGGGGCTGCGACCGCGTGGTGCCGGTGGACATCTACGTGCCGGGCTGCCCGCCCACCGCCGAGGCGCTGGTGTACGGCATCCTGCAACTGCAAAAGAAGATACGGCGCACGGGCAGCATCGCCCGCTGATCCCGATTCCCGAACCGATCCCAGGCGAACCCCAGGCGAACCCCAGGCGAACGACCGGCATGACGGGCACACTGAAGGACCTCGGCGAGCACATCGCGCAGTCGCTGCCGGGCGCGGCGCTGAAGGCCGAGGCCCAGCGCGGGGAGCTCACCGTCACGGTCGCGCGCGACCAGGTCGTCCGCGCGCTGACTTTCCTGCGCGACGACCCGCACTGCCGCTTCGAGGTGCTGGTCGACGCGTGCGGCGTGGATTACCCGGAGCGCGCCGAGCGCTTCGAGGTGGTCTACCACCTGCTCAGCGTCGCCCACAACCGGCGCCTGCGCGTGAAGCTTTCGGCGGGCGAGGACACGCCGGTGCCCTCGGTCGCGGGGGTGTACAGCACCGCCGCCTGGTTCGAGCGCGAGGCCTGGGACCTCTACGGCATCCTGTTCGCCGACCACCCGGATCTGCGCCGCATCCTCACCGACTACGGGTTCGAGGGCCACCCCTTGCGCAAGGACTTCCCGCTCACCGGCTTCGTCGAGGTGCGCTACGACGACGAGCAGAAGCGCGTGGTCTACGACAAGGTGAAGCTGACGCAGGACTTCCGCACGTTCGACTTCCTGAGCCCCTGGGAGGGCATGACGCGCCAGGTGCTTCCCGGCGACGAGAAGGCGAACGCCGCGCCGCCCGCCAAGGCGCCCGACAAGGCGCCCGCCAAGGCGCCCGATGCCCCCGGGGGCAAAGCCTGATGGCCGAGCAGCAGATCAAGAACCTGACCATGAATTTCGGGCCGCAGCACCCCGCGGCCCACGGCGTGCTGCGCCTGGTGCTGGAGCTCGACGGGGAGATCGTCGAGCGCGCCGACCCGCATATCGGCCTCCTGCACCGCGGCACCGAGAAGCTGATCGAGTACAAGACCTACCTGCAGGCGGTGCCGTATTTCGACCGGCTCGACTACGTCGCGCCGATGAACCAGGAGCACGCCTTCGCGCTGGCGACCGAGAAGCTCCTGGGCATCGCGGTGCCGCCGCGCGGGCAGTACGTCCGCGTGCTCTACAGCGAGATCGGCCGGCTGCTCAACCACCTGCTCAACATCACCACCTTCGCCATCGACATCGGCGCCATCACCCCGGCCCTCTGGGGCTTCGAGGAGCGCGAGGTGCTGATGGAGTTCTACGAGCGCGCCTC
>Ga0114930_10004244_pt1 | contig 12180 bp, 16 predicted proteins | sample AnhtaG_FD_87300 | JGI IMG/M metagenome (GOLD analysis project Ga0114930, IMG submission 87300) | Deep subsurface microbial communities from Anholt, Denmark to uncover new lineages of life (NeLLi) - Anholt_01485 metaG | ecosystem: Environmental > Aquatic > Marine > Oceanic > Sediment | place... | reverse complement strand
ATGTCCCAGCCTCAAAAATTTACTCCGTTTATTTGGCAAAAAGTACTTTAGAGCCGACGATTTAGCAATACAAGGTATAGAGTAAAATATGAACACGCTCATTTTAGGAATCGGAAACCCCATTCTCAGCGACGATGGAATTGGAATTAAAGTTGCCCGGAAGCTTAAAGAAGCAAACCCTGAATTAGAAGTAGAAGAGACAAGTGAAGCTGGAATAGCTCTACTTGACCTTATAGTGGGCTACGATAAGCTCATTATTATTGACTCTATAAAAACGGAACAGGGAAATCTGGGAGAGCTTTACAAGCTTGAGTTGGAAGATTTGAGACCAGCTAAGGATTTCTCTTCGTCTCATGGCATAGACATTGCCACTGCCTTCGAAGTCGGTAAAGGGCTAAGATGCCAAATGCCCCAATGTGTCAGCATATATGCCGTAGAGGTAGAGAATAATACCACCTTCGGCGAGGAGTGCACCGAAGAGTTAGAGAAAAGGATACCACAAATTACAAAACAAATAATAGAGGAGGAGAAGCTATGAATGGCAACGGTTTTGAGCCTAAAATTTTAGTTTTCTGCTGTAACTGGTGTTCTTATGCTGGAGCAGACCTTGCCGGCACTTCAAGACTAAAAATCAAGCCCCAGTTTCGGATAATTAGAACCATGTGTTCAGGAAGGGTAGACCCAGCCCTTATTTTATATGCCTTTAACAAGGGAGCCGACGGGGTGATGGTAGCCGGGTGTCATCCCGGAGATTGCCACTATAACTCCGGCAATTACAAGGCTAGTCGAAGGATAACGTTACTTAAAAATATGCTCCCGCAACTCGGGATAGAACCCGAAAGATTAAGGCTAGAATGGATTTCAGCATCTGAGGCACCACAATTCCAGAGCGCAGTGAACGGATTTATTGATGAAGTAACCGAGTTCGGTCCCCTGCATCAAGTTCTGGCAAAGTGAGGGAGTAAAAGGGGGAAAATAAGAAAGGGGTTTGTATTGAGCGAACAGATTACTGTAGAGAGAGCCGCGGTTACGCTGGATGAGGATTATTGTAGTAACTGCTCCACCTGTACCTCCCTTTGTCCCTTTGAGGCGGTAAGAAGAGACCCGGATACCGGACAGACCTTCCTGGATATAGAAAAATGCCAGGTATGCGGACTCTGCTACTCCACCTGTCCAGCCAAAGCTATAGACACCCTCTATTATGATGTAGATTCTTTAACCAGGTATCTGGAGAAGGCAAAACAGGAATATGACTCAGATATACTGGTTATCGTATGTAAAGGAAGCGCCCCCGATTTTGCTGGAGTAGAGAAACTATTTGGGGTGGAAAAATTCATCCCCCTCTCTGTCCCCTGTGTTGGCCGCGTTCCAGAGGAAATATTCTTGAAAGCCCTGGCTATGGGGATAAACGGGATGTATGTTTTGGCTTGTGATACTGACTACTGCCGGTTTGAGCGGGGAAGCGCAGTCACTAGCCGTAAGATAAAGGGACTCAATCTTCTATTGGAGCAACTCGGCTACGGCAAAGAGAGCATAACGCTGAAACGCCATAGTCTGAAGGTGAAAGCAGACACAGATTTGTGCATCAGCTGCGGCAATTGTGTCTTTTATTGCCCTTATGATGCGGCCAAACTGGAGAGTCCCGGAGTAGTCAGTTTTGATTTAGCTGCCTGTCGGGGCTGTGGCTTGTGTGTCGCTATGTGTCCGGCGATAGCCCTGGACTTGGAGAATTGGGAGAGCGAGCGTATTTCAGCCTTGATCTCCAGGCTATCATCGGAAATGCAATCACCCAAGATTTTAGTATTCCGCTGCCAGTGGGCTGTTTTCCCCCCGCTGAATGGTGAGGAACCCCCTCCTAACATTCGCTTTATAGATATCCCTTGTGCTTCAAGGGTTGATATCTCACATATCTTGGAGGCTTTCCAGCAGGGTATAGACGGCGTTTTGATAGCGGCTTGCTCCGAAGAGGATTGCAAGCAGGAGAGGGTAAGCGGAAAGACACAGCACTCAGTAGCATTGCTAAAGGATAAGCTAAGTCAATTAGGTCTTCAGGACAGACTTCACTTCTGTACAGCAGCTCCCAGATACCCTGAGGAGTTCGATAAGGAACTAAAACAATTTAGCCAAAAAATAGAAGCTGTTGGTGCCAAGGAGGTCAAATGATAGTAACCACGCAAAAGTCTTTAGACGAGATTTTAGATTTTATCTCGCCATATAAAAATATTTTTATAGTCGGGTGTGATGGCTGCACCCAACCGCCAAGAGGCTTAAAAGAGGCTAAAATTCTAAGTCAATTACTCGAGCTGGCTGGCCAGCTGAGAAACAAAGGCTTCAAATTCAAAACAGCTACGGTAGCTAAACAATGTGACCTTTATCTGGCAGCCTCCATACTTAAGCCTCAAATGGAAAGCGTAGAAGCAGTGCTTTGTTTGGCATGCGGAATAGGTGTGCAGGAATTAGCACAGCTTTTCCCTGAGATTCCTGTCTTCCCGGCACAAAATACCCATTTCATGGGAGCCGAGGAGAGGGAAGAGGGCATTTTGGAAAAAAGGTGTGCCGGCTGTGGAGAGTGCCTCTTAGCCGTGACTGGCGGCATTTGCCCGGTTGTCAGATGTACCAAGGGGTTACTTAGTGGTGCCTGTGGCGGGAGTAAAGATGGCAAGTGTGAACTTAGCCCGGAAAAAGATTGCGGTTGGGTTCTGATATATGAGCGGCTGAAGAAGCAGGGTAAACTGGAGCTTCTTAAGGAATTAAATCCCCCCAGAGATTACCAGCTAAGTGGTTGGAGGGTCACCACATAACCAGTTTAGCGGAGGGGAGGTAAATAGTGCTGGTAGGAGTAAAGAAACTAGCCAAGATAAGCGTGCGGGGGGTGGTGCAGGGAGTAGGCTTTAGACCCTTCGTTTATCGGCTGGCTCAGGAGCACAATTTAAAGGGTTGGGTACGCAACACCTCAGGCAGTGTGGAAATTGAGGTGGAAGGAGATGAGGAGACCCTAGAGAATTTCCTGAGTGACCTTGAAGCTAAAACCCCTCCGGTGGCACACATTGAAAAGGTCGAAGCGACCCTTCATTCACCAAAGGGTTATACCGCCTTCGAAATTTGCCAAAGTCTAAGTCAGGAGGGGAAATACCAGCTAGTATCACCAGATATCGCTACCTGTGAAGATTGCCGGAGAGAGATTTTTCACCCTGCTGACCGCCGCTTCCGTTACCCTTTTACTAACTGCACCAATTGTGGCCCCCGATTTACTATCATCGAGGACATACCTTATGACCGCCCCAAGACTACCATGCGCAAGTTTAAAATGTGTCCCCGGTGTCAGCAGGAATATGATAACCCCTTAGACCGGCGCTTTCACGCCCAACCCAATGCTTGTCCCGAATGCGGCCCTGGCTTAGAGCTGGTTGACGATGATGGTAATCCTATCGAGAGCAGTGATACCATTAAGACAGCAAGCACCCTCCTAAAAGAGGGGAAAATTCTGGCCCTTAAGGGGCTGGGCGGATTTCACCTGGCTTGTGATGCTACCAACGAGGAGGCAATCGAGCTATTAAGAACCAGAAAAAGGCGCCCGTCTAAACCCTTAGCCGTGATGATAGCCACTATGGAGGAAATCGAAAGACATTGCTCAGTCTCCCCTGAGGAGCGAAAGCATCTTCAGTCTCCTGAATGCCCCATTGTGCTCTTAAGGTGGAAGCACAGCTCGTCCAATATCTCTCCAGCAGTAGCCCCAAATCTAAAATACCTCGGGGTTATGCTTCCCTATACGCCTCTCCATCATATTCTCTTAAGGGAGACAGGCATGCCTCTGGTTATGACCAGCGGCAACCTTAGTGAAGAACCCATTGCCAAAGATAACGATGAAGCCTTAAGAAGGCTCAGAGGGATTGCCGACTATTTCCTGCTTCACAACCGGGATATCTACGGCCGTTATGATGACAGTGTTTATATTGTAGAAGATAACCAGCCTCAGGCACTGAGGAGAGCCCGGGGGTATGCCCCCTACCCTATTTTTCTTCCTTTCAAGTCGAAGCAAATTCTCGCCTGCGGCGCTGAGGAAAAGAATACCTTCTGTCTGACTAAAGACGAGCATGCTTTCATCAGCCAGCACATTGGAGATATGGAGAACGAGGAAACTCTGGAGCACTTTGAAAACACCGTTGAGCTTTATAAAAAGCTATTTCGCCTTGAACCTGAAGTCATAGCCTATGATATGCATCCAGAATATCTTTCCACAAAATATGCCCTGCAAGTTGGCGCAGAGCAGGGTTTAAACCTTATCCCGGTTCAACACCACCATGCCCACATTGTAAGCTGCCTGATAGAAAATGGTATTGAAGGGCCAGTTATTGGGGTGGCTTTCGATGGCACCGGGTATGACACTGATGGCACAATATGGGGAGGTGAATTCCTGCTCGCTGACTGGCACAGCTTTCAAAGGGCGGGACATCTGGAATATGTACCTCTACCGGGAGGTGCCGCCGCCATAAAGAAGCCCTACCGTATGGCTTTAAGCTATCTTTATACGTTGCTGGGAGAAGACTTATCCTTGGCAGGTCTTCCCCTCAGCCATCTTGACCCTGTTGAGCTTGAGACAATAAAACAGCAGATAAAACGAGGCATAAACTCTCCTTTGACTTCAAGTGCCGGGCGGCTTTTTGATGCCGTTTCTGCCTTAGCCGGGGTGAGAGAGACAATAGATTATGAAGCTCAAGCAGCCATTGAGCTGGAGATGCTGGCACCAGACGAAGCTGATGTGTCTGGGACAGACGCCTATCCTTTCTCCATTGTTGAGCACCAGGGAACGAGGGTGGTAAAATTAGGGGAACTATTCTCAATAATAGTCCAAGAGGTTAAAAATAAAACCCCTGTCCCTATAATATCGCTCAAGTTTCACAACACCATGGCTCAAATGATTGTGGAAATGTGTAAATTGATTGCAGGAAAAACCGGGATAACTCAGGTGGCACTGAGTGGCGGCGTTTTTCAAAATCGGCTACTGCTAAAGTTGGCAACTGCTGCCTTACAACGAGAAGGCTTCAGCGTTCTAACTCACCATTTGGTGCCCTGTAATGATGGGGGGATTTCATTGGGGCAAGCGGTGATTGCTAATTTTAGCTCAGGGTGAAAGACTATGTGCATTGCTATTCCAGCACTGATTAAGTCTATAGAAGATAAAGAGGCCGAGGCTGACATAGGAGGTGTAACCCGCCGGATTAGCCTGTGGCTCACTCCAGAGGCCGAAGTAGGAGACTATGTGCTGCTCCATACCGGCTACGCCATAAACATTCTAGACCAGGAAGAGGCCGAGGAAACTTTAAAGTTCCTGGAAGAAATAGCTGGGCTGGCTGAGGAAGAAAAATGAAAGCCCGCATTAAAGAGATTATCGATAATCGATGGCTAATATTTGTCTTACGAGTGGTTCTGGGTGGCATTTTCATTGCAGCAAGCTTTGGCAAGCTTCAGCATCAGGATGAATTCATTAACACTGTTATAAGCTATGGTATCTTGCCCGATAGCTTAGCTCAAGTCTATGGCCTCGTACTCCCTTGGGCAGAACTCTTCATCGGCTGCGCCTTAGTTCTCGGCGTATTTTCTAGATTCGCTTCCGCTCTTAGCATCCTGCTAATTATCAGCTTTATCATAGCCAGCGCCTACGCCCTGTTCCATTCTCTCGAAGATAGTTGTGGCTGTTTTGGACAACTAATTTCGCTAAGTCACCCGGTTGCACTCGCAATTGATGCGGTAATGCTGTTAATGGCTGTGCCACTATATAAGACTAGGGTAGAGTTCTTGAGTATTGGGCCTTTGCTATACAGGCTTGCCCTGGACTTAGGCAGAAGGGAAAGATTTATATTTGATAAAGTCTCTAAATTTGCCATAGTCGTCCTGGCTATGGCTGTAGTTGTATTTTCTATGTGGGGTGCACAAAGTTTGCTTAATACTGAGAGCGCCGGTACGCCCGGGTCTGATGACGCGGGGGAACAAAGTTTGCTCTATACAGAACTCGACAGTGCCCTAGCGTCTGGTAAACCCGCCTTTTTGTTCTTCTATTGTCCGGTATGCCCAAGTGGGCGTGGAAGTCAGTTTGAAATAATTACTGACTTAGAGCAGGAATATGGCGACAGGATTGTCTTTATACGAATTAACTACAAAAAAGATCCTCAAACTGCGGAGAAATTCGATGTAGAAATTGACCCAACCATGTTGTTGATAGCTGGTAAAACCGACAAAGGAGAATACATCGTGCATCAACGCTTTGAAGGGACTATAGACGAAGCAATATTAAAAGATAGCCTTGATCAGATGCTCAGGAATGAACCACATTAGAGCAATTTGGAAGTCCACAGGGGCGATTAGAGGACTCCTACAGGAAATAGCAGGGCTGTCTGAGGAGGAAGGTTGAAATTCATTACTGAATTCCGGCGATTTGAACTGGCCGAGGGGTTAATCTCCCAAATTCATCGGAAATCCAGAACGCCAGCGCGCTTAATGGAATTCTGCGGTAGTCATACGGTAAATATTTTCCGATATGGCATCCGCCAGGTTTTGCCCGGCAACATTGAAATGGTATCTGGCCCAGGTTGTCCTGTCTGTGTCACTCCCAACTCTGACCTGGATAAAGCCATCGCCCTGGCTCAAATCCCGGATGTAATCCTCACCACCTTCGGCGATATGCTTAAAGTGCCCGGGAGTCGCTCTAGTTTACAAGAGGTCAAGGCCGATGGTGCCGATATACGTATGGTATATTCTACTATGGATGCCCTAGACATAGCCGAGGACAACCCCGCTAAGTCCATAGTTTTCCTCGGAATTGGCTTTGAGACCACGGCTCCAACCATCGCCGCCTCTATCCTACAGGCAGAAGAGAGAGGAATAAAGAATTATTACGTTCTTTCACTACATAAACTTTGCCCCCCGGTGGTTCGAGCCATCCTTGACTCAGGTGAGGTCAAACTCCACGGGCTTATATGTCCCGGACACGTAAGCGCTATTATCGGCTCTCAGCCCTGGGAATTCATCGCTCAAGATTACGGCATCCCCTGCGTAGTTTCCGGATTTGAACCTTTAGATATCTTGCAAAGCGTTGACATGCTAGTGGCTCAGGTTGAAAACGGGGAGTCCAAGGTTGAGATTGCCTACCGACGAGGAGTACGCCCTGAAGGCAACCAACAGGCTCTGAAACTTATGGAACAGGTATTTGAGCCTTGCCCAGCGCAATGGCGAGGAATAGGAGAGGTGCCCAGTAGCGGCTTAAAGCTGAGGGGGAAATACCAGCAGCTTGACGCTGAACTTGTCTTTGATATTGACCCTGGCCCTACTTACGAGCCCAGCGGCTGCATCTGCGGCGACATCCTGCGAGGGGTTAAAACGCCACCCGACTGCCAACTCTTTGGCCAAGCCTGCACACCAGAATATCCGGTAGGGCCATGCATGGTTTCCTCAGAAGGAAGCTGCTCTGCCTATTACCTTTATGGAGGAAGTTTTGAACAATAAAATCCTGCTGGCCCATGGCAGTGGTGGTAAGTTGGCTCACCAGCTAGTGGAGAAAAGCTTCCTTCAAGCTTTCAGTAATCCCATTCTGGCCAAGCTGGATGACTCAGCCGTCTTAGACCTTAAGGGAAGACTGGCTTTCACCACCGATAGCTACGTGGTGAATCCCATCTTCTTCCCCGGTGGAGATATTGGGAAGCTCGCTGTCTGCGGTACAGTTAATGATTTAGCCATGTCCGGTGCCAAACCACTTTATTTATCTCTTTCCTTCATCATCGAGGAAGGGTTTCCCCAGAATGAAATGAATAAAATCGTAGATTCTGTCCAGAAGGCAGCTCAAGACGCGGGAGTGGAAATTATCACCGGAGACACCAAGGTAGTAAACCGGGGCACTGCTGACAAGCTCTTTATTAATACTTCTGGCATAGGCACAATACCAGATGGGGTCGATATCTCTGGTAGCAACGCAGAACCTGGAGATAAAGTGCTTTTAAGTGGGACTATAGGTGACCATGGGATAGCTGTGCTCAGCCAACGTGAAGGCTTAAGCTTTTCTACGCATCTTGAGAGCGATTGTGCTCCACTCGGCAGCTTGGTGGCTGAAATGCTAAAAGCCAGCCCGAATATTCACTGTTTACGAGACCCTACCCGGGGAGGGTTGGCGACCACTTTAAATGAACTGGCCAAGCAATCGAAAGTAAGCATAAGAATTGAAGAGGAGAAGCTCCCGGTACGGGAAGCAGTTCTCAGTGCTTGCGAGATGTTAGGCTTTGACCCCCTTTATATAGCCAATGAAGGCAAGTTGGTAGCCATAGTCGCCACTGAAGATGCCGATAAGCTGCTCAAGGCAATGCGAGGCAATCGCTACGGAAAAGATGCAGCTATTATTGGTGAGGTGGGAACAGAACATCCGGGACGGGTGGTAATGAAAACCTGTCTGGGAGCCTCTCGAATAATTGACATGTTAGTTGGAGACCCACTGCCCAGGATATGTTAGAATGCACGAACTTACTATTACTCAGAATATGCTCGACCTTGTCCTGGAAAAGGCACAAGAGGCAGAAGCCAAGGAAATTAAGAAAATCAACCTGGTTATTGGGGAGATGACTGGAGTTGTTCAAGAATGCGTGCAGTTCTACTTCAATTTCCTCGGTAAAGGAACCATCGCTGAGAGGGCGGCTCTTTGCTTTAACATGGTTCCCACCAAGGTTCGGTGCCGGGACTGCAGTAAGCCTTTCGAACTCAATGAATCTGTTTCAACCTGCCCCCATTGCCAAGGCAATAGCCTGGAGATTATAGCTGGAAAAGAGCTATTTGTAGAAAGCATAGAGGTGGATTAGATGAAGATAAAGATTCTGAAAGACGTTTTTGGTGCTAATTAACACCCTCAAACAAAGAGAGGAGTAAGAGGAAATGGGTGAAATCTGGCTTGCTGTGGAAATCTATCCAAAAGATTACGAGAGACAAAGAATTGGCCTGGTTCTTGACTTTGTCAAACCCACAGTTGAGATCTTGGATAGCGAGAAGCTTACAGAAACAATCCATTTTCTATTTGAGCCCGGTCATCTCCTGTTCAGAGCCCGGACGCCGGATATAGAAAAAAGGGAGAAGGTTAAATCTATCGTAAATGAGAATTTAGCTAAAATACAGGACACAGTCAGCAGAATTGGCTTGATAGAGAACTACCGGGGAGAACAAGATAGTTTTGGTACAGAAGGATGGCTATACGTTCAAAAGCTGTTAGAATATGCGAGTAGGATTAGCTTGCTCAGAAGGGAAACTCTTGCTGGCCAGAAGCCGCCAACTGTTTGTCGCCTCGATCGCGAGTATAATAACGGAAAGCTTGTGCATTGTTTCCTCAATGCTCAAGGTCTCTCAATCGTTGACGAAGCTAACTTCCACAACCAAGCAAATATTGAAAGGCTATTGAGAGCCTATGGCTTCTTTGATATAGCTCAGAGACTGCAAGCCCTTGAGGAAAAAGTTGTAAATCATGACCAAGAATGAGCTATTTGTAGAAAGCATAGAGGTGGATTAGATGAAGATAAAGGTACTCAAAGATATTCTTGACGCTAATGAGCAGTTAGCTGAGAGAAACCGGCAGCTGCTTGATAGCCAAGGTATATTTGCGGTGAACTTGATGTCCTCACCGGGCGCTGGCAAGACCAGCCTTATTCTGGAAACAATAAAGAAGCTGAAAGGGAAAACCAAACTCGGTGTTATTGAAGGTGATGTAAGCTCAAGCTTGGATGCTGAGCGAATAGGCAAAGAGGACGTGCCTGTGCTCCAGATAAATACCGGCGGGGGATGTCACCTCGATGCTAACATGACTTATAATGCCCTAAGTAATGTGCCCCTGCAGGATATTGAACTACTCATTATCGAAAATGTAGGCAATTTAATCTGCCCGGCGGAGTTCGCTCTGGGTGAGCACAAGAAGGTTGTGGTCTCCAGTATCCCGGAAGGTGATGATAAGCCGTTTAAATACCCTCTAATGTTCCACAAAGCAGATGTGGTGCTAATAAATAAAATCGACCTGCTACCATACCTAAATTTTGATATTCAGGCCTTTTCCCGAGCAATAAAAGGGATAAACCAAAAGGTAGAAATTATTCAAATCTCTTGCGTTACCGGTCAAGGAATTGAAGAGTGGGTCTCCTGGCTTCTGACTCAGATGAGCCAGAGATAAAACCCTGCCAAATCCTCGCCTATCAGTCATTATCCTGGCATGCAATCTGTAAATGCCTCTTGACATTTTGAGGGGAATAGTTTATCTTTCCTAACGAAAAGGAGGTGAACCAATGCAAGCATATTGCGTAAAGTGCCGTGCTAAAAAGGAAATGCAGAATCCCAGGAGTATTACCATGAAGAACGGCAAACCGGCAACTCAGGGGGTATGTCCCACATGCGGAACTAAGATGTTCAGGATAGGCAAGAGTTAAGGCTGATATTAGATACCAGGGCTAAGGAAAAAGAGGCCGGGTATTTGTGGTATAAAACATGCCCGGCCTCTTCATAATACTTGAGAGACCTGAATTTGAAGTTGAAAATTGGACTTTTCAAAATCGAACCGACTTCAACTAAGAAGGGGTTAACAGCATGAAAGCACTCCAAAGCATCCAAATCAATCGGGAGAATGCCATCCTGATGATCGTGGATATGGAGAACGAATTCTGCAAACCAGGCGGGAAGCTGTACTCCGAGACAAGCGCCCGGATTATGACGGGGGTCATCTCTGCCATCCAAGAACTTGCCAAGCGGGCTCGTGGCGCAGGCATCCCTATTATATATATTCAATCGGTGCGCACCCATAAGGAGCCTGAGTTTACTGTTTTTGGCACGGAACCTGTCTTAAAACGGGGAACCTGGGCTGTAGAAATTGTTGAGGAGTTGAAGCCCCAAAGAGGAGATTTCATTGTCCAGAAGTTTTCTCATGATCCATTCTACAAGCCTGTTCTGGACCAGGTATTGCAGAGGCTTGTTCCTGACCCCACGTGGTGCTGTGCCGTTATCACCGGCGGGGCCATTAATGTATGCGTTTACCATACAGTGATGGGATTCCACCTGAGGAACTACTGGACGGTAGTCCCGGTAGATAGCGTTTACTACATGAGCGACTCCGGCAACCAGAGAGCCCTGGAGCAATTCTCCGAGCCTGCCTATCCTAACGTTTTCCTGTCTCGCTCAGACCTGGTTGAAGTTTCTCAGGTCCCAGCAGTGGCTCGCCCAGCGCCTACGCCCGCGGAGTCTGTTTAAAGCTCAGCTCTGAGGCAACAGGACAATGACTAATTTACTCTTTTCCTTGCTTCAATCAGCTTAAAGATTCCCGCTGCAAGGTCAGTAACCTGTTCCACCCTCAGCCCACTCTTAATAACATTCTCCACTGTTCGCCGGTTAATGTTTGCCCCAACAACTCGTACCACTATCGGATTGACCAGGTTCATTAGCCAAGCCAGAGTGCGGTTGGCACTCAGGACATGCTCCAACAAAAGCATCTTGCCCTTCGGTTTACACACTCGCTCAACTTCCATCAAGCCCCGAACCGGGTCCGGGACCGAACAGAAGACAAAAGAGGCCACTACCGTGTCAAAGGTATTGTCTTCAAACTCAAGGTTCTGCACATCCATTTGCTGTAGATGGACTTGTACTCCCTTTTTTCCGGCTTTGTCGCGGGCATATACTAGCATCTTCTCGCTAAAGTCGATGGCGGTTATTTCAGCATGTGCAGGATAGTACACGAAGTTCTTACCGGTGCCAACCCCAACCTCTAGAATGTGAGTACCCTCTACTTTGCTCCATAGCATTTCCCGCCACTTGCTGTAGCGAGACCTCTCAACCACGCTCTCCATAAAGTCATAGACGGTAGCAATTCGGTTGTACCGCCTTTTAGCAGTTTCTGCAGCTTGGCTTTCAGTCGTCATTACAGCTAGGACAGGTCTTTCTTGATCTGCTCGAACTCTTCCCTGGAAATCTCACCCTTGGCGTAGCGCTCCTTGGCTATGTCTAGCGGAGTACGTTTCTCAGTGGTACTCGACCCAGAGCCTCCACGTTCGGTCAGCTTCTTCACTCCCCAGACGATGAGAAAGATAAGCCCGCCCCAAAATATCAACATCCATAGCCCGCCAAACATCATCCACCAGCCCATGCCGTCAAACCACATGATTATCCTCCCATTATTGGTAT